>Ga0315900_10000144_pt1 | contig 123060 bp, 103 predicted proteins | sample LakEriMetagenome_FD_203521 | JGI IMG/M metagenome (GOLD analysis project Ga0315900, IMG submission 203521) | Freshwater fungal communities from buoy surface, Lake Erie, Ohio, United States - Buoy 12 MA114 | ecosystem: Environmental > Aquatic > Freshwater > Lake > Lake biofilm | place: USA... | reverse complement strand
TTGAGCTTGAGGTCCTGTCATAAATTGAGGATTAATAAAGTATAAACTACAGGTATTATCCATTCCTAGTAACTCAATATTCCCAGCAGCAGTTAATGTTGATCGAATTAAAGCTAAATCACAAGCACTAGATACGCAAACGCCAATCCCCACACTAACGGTAGCAATGCCAGTGCAAGTGCCTGTTGAACCTAATACCGTATAAGTTGTATTTACTAATGGCGAAGCGGTTACGTTTGACCCATTTGCCGAACTTAATGTTGAAGAAGGAAACCAAGTGTAGGAGGTTGCTCCATTAGCATCTAATAATGCTGAGCCATTAGGACAAATAGTTGGAGTATTAGAAGTAAGTGTTAAGGTTAATCCAGCAGACATTGAAATATTTGCAGTAGCAGATCCTGTACAAGTTCCAGAGGCGCCAATAACAGTATAAGTTGTACCCGCTAATGGATTGGCTGTAACTGTTGCGCCATTTGCTGAACTTAATGTAGCACTCGGACTCCAAGTATAATTGGTTGCGCCACTTGCTGTTAAAATAACTGGTGTTCCAGGACAAACCGTAGATGTATTTGGTGTAACTGTTAATGTTAAACTTCCACCAATTGTAACAACAGCTGTAGCTGTTCCTGTACAAGTTCCAGTAGCTCCAAGAACTGTATAAGTTGTATTAACAGATGGGGTTGCAGTAACCGTGGTTCCATTTGCTGAACTTAATGTGGCGCTAGGACTCCAAGTATAATTGGTTGCACCGCTGGCGGTTAATGTAACTGGTGTTCCTGGGCAAACGGTTGACGTATTTGGGGAAACTGTTAAAGTCAAGGCACCGCCAACTGTTACGGTTGACGTAGCAGATCCTGTGCAGGTACCAGTAGAACCAATAATAGTGTAAACAGTTGTAATAGTTGGAGTAGCAACAACATTTGTTCCATTAGCCGAACTCAAAGAACCAGCTGGACTCCATGTGTAATTTGTGGCCCCACTGGCGGTTAATGAAGATGAACTACCAGCGCATACAGTTGATGTATTAGGCGTTACTGTTAAATTTAAAGCAGGACTTAAGCCGATATTAATAGCTGCTGTTGCTGAACCGCAAGTACCAACAGCGATAACAGAAACTGTTCCTGCGCTTGCACCAAAATTTACTGTTATAGCATTTGAGTTTGTTGGAGCAGATGTAATAGTTGCTCCAACTGGAACCGTCCATGTATAGTTAGTACTAGCAACGTTAGTAACCGAATAAGTAATGCCAGTTGAGTTTGGACAAATTAATGTAGAGCCATTGATAGCGCCAATTACAGGAGGAGTGCCATTTACAACAACTTGTACGGTTCTTGTTGAGATTGCGCCTCCACACACTGTTGTTGAAACGGTATAAACAGTTGAAACAGTTGGACTAGCAGTAACAGTAGCGCCATTTGGAGAACTTAATGTTGCCGCTGGACTCCAAGTGTAAGTAGTGCCGCCACTAACGGTTAAACTAGTATTTTGACCAGGACAAATTGTAGAGGTCGGAGAAACTGTTAATGCAGCGGCGGCGGGTAAAACCACAATATTTACACATCTATTTCCTATACATCCCGTTGCATTTTCAAAAGAAGCGCATACTTGGGTGCTTTGATTAGGTGTAACCACTGCCACTGGACCCGTGTTTGATAAGCCAGGAAATAATGAAAATAAAGGATTATTATTGCAGGTAGTTCCAACAAATGGTAATGTTACACATGATTGTAGGACGATAGAGGTTTGTAAAGGATTCCAGTTCCAATTGTAAGGATTTGCACCTGTTCCACCACTAGCAGTTAAAGTTAGCGATTGACCAGCACAAATTGTAAGAGAGGGAGCTACTGCTAGATTAACAGTTGGAGAGGCAACCCCATTAATATTTACAGTTGCAGGTGATGTAGAACAGCCAACTCCATAATTTATAGTTAAAGAATAGGTTCCATTATTTGCTGGAGTCCAATTGTTCACTGTTGGAGCTTGAATATTTGAATTAAATCCAGCTGGTCCTGTCCAAACATAAGTACCGCCGTTTGTTAGAGACGTTAAAGAAACATTACTGCCATAGCAAACTAAAGGTGGAGCTGTAATATTAGCAGGATTTAAGGTGTTGGTAACTGTTACTGTTTTAACAATAGTTGTTCCTGTTGGAGTACAAGCAGAAGGACCCATTGTTAACGAATAAGTTGTTGTTACTGTTGGAGTGATTGTAATCGTTTGTGTATTTGGGTAAACTCCTGGAGGGCTCGATGTCCATGCATAAGATGATGCTGTTGAGCTTGCCCCTATAACACCTGGTTGTCCTGGACATAGTTGTGATGGGCCAGTTAAAGTTTGACCTAAGGCAACACCTGCTTGAGCTGTTACGGTGTAGTTGCAAACATTTCCAGCAAAACCATCAACCATGATATAATAGGTTTGCCCTGGAACTAGGTTAACATTTGTTGTAATGGTAAAGGTTCCAGAGCCATTTCCTTGAGATTCGCAATTTGATACTTCTGTAAAACTTGTACAGTTACTTGAGGCATAAATAACAGCTTGAATACCTGCACTATTATCTTGACAGCCACCTGAATTGAACCCTAAAGAGGCACTAGTGCTACTTGCTACAAAACTTAACCAAGAATTATTTTCAATAGAACCACAAAAATTTCCTAATCCTGATGTATTTCCAGCAGTATAGGCACTACTTGTATTACCACAGTAGCCATTTAAATCACAAATTAAAGGGGCATTTACACATTCATTGGCAGCTGGTGTTGAGGCGCAAGCCATAGGGTTTGGTAATGGCGACGCTGTTTTGTTACTCACGCCTGGTCCATTATCAATCCTGAAACGAAAACCATTTGAAGTAGTTGAATTATTTGATTTAAATCTTAAGGTCAAGAATTCGCCTGTTGACATGATGGAAAATTTTTGATCTAGTAAGCCAGACAAAGACTTTAAGAGTGGTGCATTTGTGTTTTCTCCATCAAAAATTTCTAAAATATCATGTTGAGGTTCAGTAGAAAAATAATTACTTCTTAAAAATACACGTCTATTGTATTGATTTTTTATAGTGATTACATAATCTTCATTATTGTTGTATCCGGAGGATACAACCCCCAATTCGGGATTAAGACTGCTATATAAAAAGGCGCCATCAACAGGAAGATTGATTGTCTTATTTGCATCCAAGTATATCAGATTAGGATTATTTCCTAACGTGTTCTTTACAGGTTTTAAATTCAATGCCTCATTCCAATTCATAGTTTGAGCAATAGAAATTGAGGAAATACTTAAAAATATAAAATAGGCTATTCTAATGATTTTCATTTTTACAGTTTAATATAGCTTTAAAAATAGCTATAATACATTAATTATTATTGTTAATCTGATTAAAGCCTTATTTTAGGCATGTAAAAGTGGAGTTTAATTTAGGGAACAAGATTTTTGATTGACAGATTATTCATTATTATTAGGAAAATTAGTAATTAAATATTTTAGTAATTTAGCAACTAGTATTAAATCTTTTTAGAAAAAAGTAATTTAATATATGATTTTAAGTAAAAACAGGAGAGATTTTAATGAAAGTATTAGTGCGGCCACCTCAATTATTAAGAAGCTTTTACAAAGGTTCTTTATGGAGAATGGATAAAACACAGCCTATTATATATCTTACTTTTGATGATGGACCAATCCCTGAAATAACTCCATGGGTATTGGATGTTTTAAGCCAATATCAAGTTAAAGCTACTTTTTTTTGTGTTGGTGAAAATATTTCTAAAAACCCAGAATTATTTGACCGATTACTCAAAGAAGGACATCAAATAGGCAATCATACCTACAATCACATTAAAGGCTGGAAAGTTAATAAAGCTAGCTATATAGATAGTATTGAGAAATGTCAAGATTTAACTAAAACTAATTTATTTAGGCCACCATATGGAAGAATTAAAAAGAGTCAATTTAAATTGCTTTTAAAAGACTATCGGGTGGTTTTTTGGGATGTTTTGAGTTATGATTATGATAGTTTAATAACACCTAAAAAATGTTTAGATAATAGCATAAAATACACTAGAAATGGAAGCATTATTGTTTTTCATGACAGTATTAAAGCACAAAAAAACCTAAAATTTGCCCTTCCTCATTATATTGAACATTTTTTGAAATTAAATTATAAATTTGCAACGTTATAATTTTATCGAAATGAAATTTTTATTCTATACACTGTTTTTATTAACCATTGGTTTTGTTTCTTGTAAAACAGGTTCTCCTGAAAAAACAGAAGTTTTTAAAGTTTGGGGTAATTGCGAAAAATGCAAAGTTACTATTGAATCATCTGTAAATGTTGATGGTGTGACTCAAAAAGATTGGAATATTGAATCTACATTAATGACGATAAAGTTTGATACCACTAAAGTAACTTTAGATGCACTTCAGCAACTCATTGCTAAATCTGGTTATGACAATGATGCTTATTACGGTGATGATTACGCATACGGTAAATTACCTTCATGTTGCCAGTATGAGCGCAAGCCATTTGAATTGAAGTAAAAACTCTTTTAAAAAAATTAATATTTTTTCCTATCTTCATTGAATATGAATTTTTTTAAAATTTTATATTCACTTTTCTTTGTAATTATTGTTTTTTTGAACGCATGTAATTCTCAAAAAATCAATCAATCAAGTACAGATCGATTATACAAAAAAGAAAACAATGAATTAAACTCTAAATACGCAGTGTATCATATTAATGATAGCATTAGTGAATTGTTTTATGAAATTTCTAATGAAGTCCTAATCTATAAAAAAGCAGATACGAGTAATTATTTTTATAGTGATGTTAAATTATTATTAAAGACTTATTCAGAAGATAATCTGGAATTATTATTAGATACGGCCTCGGTTTATATAAGAGATAGGCAAACAGATGCTGTAGTGAAATCATTAAGTGGTAGTATTTATTTTAATTTAAAAAAGAATTTAGGTTATTATATCGAGATTAATGTAATTGATAATCATAAGAAAACGCTTTATCAGCATAGCTTGTTTTCAAATAAAGAAAGCACTAATTCAAGGCAAAATTTTTTAGTTTATAATTCACGTCAAGAAGTGTTGTTTAATTCTTATTATAAACCAGATGATGTTGTTTATTTACAATCTTTTAGAAATAGAGAAAAATTATACGAAGTTGATTTTTTTAAAGCAAATTTCAAATTAGCATTACCTCCATTTTCATCTGAGCAAATGCAGCGCTTTTCATATAAACCTGACTCAACTTTTAGTGTATATGAAAAAAATGGTTTAATTGAGTTAGCACTGCCAAAAAAAGGATTTTTTCACTTAAAAACTAATAGCGAAACAAAAGAGGGTGTTACTTTTTATGTTTATGAAACCTCTTATCCAAAAATTAAAAATACTGAACAAATGATTTTGTCAACTCGCTATATTATGGCTAAAAAAGAGTTTGATAACTGTATGCTTGCTATTGATAAGAAAGCAGCTATTGATAAATTTTGGTTAGAAATTGGCGGTAGCAATGAACGTGCTAAGGAATTAATAAGAAAATATTATGGAAGAGTTCAGGAGTCAAATAGGTTATTTTCTAGCTTCCAGGAAGGTTGGAAAACAGATAGAGGAATGATTTATATTGTTTTTGGTGCACCTAATAAAGTGACTAAACTGAAGAATGGAGAAGTATGGACTTATGGAGAGCTTGGAAATAGTAATTCAATAGTGTTTTCATTTATGAAAGTTATTAATCCATTTACCGATAATGATTTCTACTTAGAAAGAAGTGAATCATTTAAAGCGCCGTGGTATGTAGCTGTTGACATGTGGCGCCAAGGAAGAATTTATTTAGATAACTAATTACTCTACTTTATCTGTTTCTAATACTCTTAATTTTACAGTCTCAACAGTTTGTTTTTTACGTTGAAGCACAGTGATTTCATAACCACCATATTGTCTTTTTTCATTAACACCAGGTATTCTTCCCCATAAAAAATTTATTAAGCCGGATATAGTTTCGTATTTCGGACTTTCTGGTAAAGCCATTGGTAAAGATTCATTCACATCGCCAATACCACTGTGAGCATTCACAATATATTCTGTTTCACTTTTCTTTTCTACGGTAGGTTTTTCTTCATCATGTTCATCCTGAATTTCACCAACAAGTTCTTCAATAATATCTTCCATAGTAACAATTCCTGCTGTTGCTCCAAATTCGTTGGTAACAATAGCAATTTGCATGTGTAATTTTTGGAAGTCACGTAACAAGTCATTAATTTTCATGCTTTCTGGCACAAAGTGTGCGGGACGCATAATATCTTTTATGGTTCTAAACTTTTTCGAAATTAATTCTTTAAATAAATCTTTGGCATAAATCACCCCAATGATATTATCAATATCTCCTAAGTAAATTGGATAACGTGAAAAACCCTCTTCAGATATTTTTTGAACAATACCTTCTTTATCTAAAGCTTCAATATCAATAGCCGTTACACGATTTTGAGGCACCATGATTTGTTTTACTAAACGATCATCAAAATCAAATACATTTTGTATTAATTCATTTTCACTTGGTTTAATAGCGCCACCTTCTTCACTTTCTGTCAATATTAATCTAAGCTCTTCTTCTGTGTGAACATCTTCTTCCCCCACTTTTTTGATGCCTAGCATTCTTAAAAACATGTTTGAAGATTGGTTTAATAACCAAATAAAAGGCGCGAAGATGAAATAGAAAATTCGCATAGGCCAAGAAATGAATAAGGTCATCTCTAAAGGATATTTGATTCCAAACATTTTAGGTACTTGTTCACCGATTGTAATATGAAAGAATGTGATTAAGGAAAAGGCAATAGGAACAGTTACTACGTGAGGATTAATACTAATACTCATATTGGCAAAAAACGATCCGACAATTTCGCTCATAACATGTTCACCAAAAGCACCTAATCCCAAACTTGCTAAAGTAATTCCTAGTTGAGTTGCAGATAAATACGAATCTAATTTGGCAACTAATTGCTGTGCAACTTTAGCTCTTTTACTTCCTTTTTGAGCTAACAAATCTATTTGAGAAGAGCGAACCTTAACGAGTGCAAATTCTGCCGCAACAAAAAAACCGTTTAAAAGAACTAGTAAAAAAGTAAGAAATAAATCTGCTAACATATATAAATAATAACCTTATACAAATATAGCAATAGAATTGGAGTTTTTAAAATGAATGTGTAATGCTCCTATTTGAGTTTTTTTGCCAATTCAGCTTCTTTATATGTAATAGCTTGCTTCAATAACTCAATTTCTTCCATTAATTTTTGCGGACTTACTTCTTCGTTATCGTTCCATAACTTATTAGTGAAGTAGGGCTTTTCGTTATAGTTTATCTTAATGTTATTATCTCTAAAAAAACTATACAAAGGAACTTTTAAGTTTTTGGAAATATCTTCTAAGTAACGAAGTTCTAAAGTTTTATTTGCTAAGCCGTCTTCTAATTGATGTTCAGATAAATTCAAATAGTCAGCTAATTGACTAAACGTATAGTTTTCTTTAACTAATATTTCCTCTATTTTTCTTCTAAGCGAATTCATAGCCCTAAATTACAAAAATTAATTATATCTAGTGATTTTGCAGAATAACTTCTGTATTAACTATCTTAAAATAACTAATCTATTGGCGTCGAGTTTAATAAATATAAATAGTAAAATAGTGAACGACCAAAGCGACGATCCCCCATAACTAAAAAATGGCAAAGGGATTCCGATAACAGGCATAAGTCCTATTGTCATACCAACATTAATGGCTAGGTGAAAAAATAATACGGAAGCTACACCATATCCGTAAATTCTACTAAAAGGGGAACGTTGCCTCTCTGCCATAAAAATGACGCGAATAATCAAAAATAATTCTAATATAATTACTACGGTGGTTCCTACAAAACCCCATTCTTCGCCAACAGTACAAAATATAAAGTCAGTGTCTTGTTCGGGTACAAAATCATATTTGGTTTGCGTACCTTGTAAATAGCCTTTCCCCCAAAATCCACCCGAACCAATGGCGATTTTAGCTTGATTAACATTGTACCCTTCTTTTTTTAAGTTGACTGTTCCTCTTCCTAATAACACATCTATTCTAGTTTTTTGATGTTCTTCAAGATGATTATAAACATAATTAGTTCCTAATACCACGCCACTAGCCGATGCAAAAAAAATAGCAACAATAATGAGGTTTTTTCGAGAACGTTTAATGAATAAAAAGGCCAAAGCTGCAATAATTGCTAATGTAATTATTAAAGTTTGTGATTCTATCACTAAAGATAAAACAAATAATAAGGCAGATAGTAATCCGAAAATTAAAAAATTAACAGATAATCCTTCTCGATATAAAGTAATAATGAATGCAATTAAAACCAAAGCTAAGCCTGTTTCGTCTTGTAAAACTTTGATGATTAATAATGGTAAACCTAATATTAATACTGCGATGATTGTGTTTTTGTAATTTTTAATTAAATCACTTAATCGATTTCTTCTAGAACTATCTACTTCAATATTAACATTGCTTAAATATTTTGCAAGTGCCAAATTAGTGGCAAATTTCATAAACTCTGCAGGCTGAACTCCAAATGAGCCAAAGCCAAACCAAGATTTACTGCCTTTAATAGATCTTCCAACATATGGAACTGCAATACAAGCTATTAATAAAAAAACATAAAAGAAGTAGGCAAAAATGGTATAAAATCCTGCATCTATAATTAAAATAAATGTAGCAATAAAAAAAGCACTACCAATCCATACCAGTTGCATTCCGTATTTTTGAGAAGTATCAAAAATATTTTGATGCTCTTCGTTGTATACAGCCGCATAGATATTTAGCCAACCCATAAATACTAAAAGTGTATAGGTTAATACAGTAATTTTATCTATACCATAAAATAAACTATGTTCTTGTTTTCTCAATGTCCTTTTTTCTTTTTAGGCGTGCTTGTTTGTTTTCCTAGTAAGTTTTTTCCGCCAATTAAGTCAGCTTCCATCATTCGTTTTTCCATTTCCGGACGAGTTATCTTTCCTGTTAGATATTTTTCAATCATTAAACTAACAATAGGAGCACTCCAAGTTCCACCAAATCCAGCGTTTTCAACAAAGCACACCATTGCAATTTTTGGCTTATCTCTAGGAGCAAAAGCCGAAAATACAGCGTGATCTTTTCCATGAGGATTTTCGGCTGTACCAGTTTTTCCACAGGCTACAATGCCAGGGATTTTAGAGGCGGTAGCTGTTCCTGCATCGAAACATTTTTGCATTCCATCTAAAACATTATCGTATGCTACTTGATTTTGCACATAGGTGTAATGCTTTTGTTTAAAGGTTGAGTCTAATTTTTTCTCAATCCCAACGCCTTTGATACAATGTGGTGTGTAAAAATATCCTCTATTAGCAATGGATGCAACTACATTTGCCATTTGCAAAGGTACTAAGGTTAATTCTGCTTGTCCAATTCCTAATGAAACTACAGTATTACTTCTCCAATGATTTTTTCCAAATACTTTGTTGTAGTATTCAACGGATGGAACGTTACCTGGTTTATCAAACGGTAAATCTGTTCCTAGTTTTGTATTTGGACCAAATGAACGAACAGCATCTCTCCAATGATTATATCCATCTTCAAACTTTGGATATTTTTTTTGATCAACAATTTCTCTAAACACATAACTGTAATAAGAGTTACAGGAAGTGGCTATAGAGCCGGGTAAATCGGTAGATGGATGAGGATGGCATTTTGGATGACCTCCCATAGGTGGATATCCACCATGGCATGGGTAAACGGTTGAGCGAGAAATTAGCCCATCTTGTTGAGCAATTAAAGCATCAATTAATTTAAATGTTGAGCCAGGCGGATACATGGCTGTTAATGCTCTATTAAATAACGGTAGGTTTAACGAATCATAATATAACTTTGTATAATTTTTTGAACGTTCTTTTCCTCCAACTAATAAATTTGGGTCGTAGCCAGGACTTGATATTAAACATAATATTTCTCCAGTGCTAGGTTCAATTGCTACAACGGCACCTTTTTTACCTTTCATTAATTTTTCTCCGTACTCCTGCAATTCAATATCAATACTACTAAATAATGGTTTTCCTGCAATGGCAGCAGTGTCATATAAACCATTCATGTAACGGCCTTTGGTTTTGTTATGCACATCAACCATCACAATTTGTTTCCCTTTTACACCTCTTAATTCTTCTTCATAAGATCGTTCAATACCACTAATACCGATGTAATCTCCCTCAATGTAATAACTATCTTTCGCTGCTTTTTCTTTTGTTACCTCACCTACATAACCTAATAAATGAGCAGCTACTGGTCTTGGGTATCTTCTTACTGTTCTTGATTGTACATCAAATCCTTTGAATCGGTATAGTTTTTCTTGCAGTGCAGCATATACTTTATTAGATAATTGTTTTTCGAAAATACTTTCCTTGCGCGGAGAATTTGGAGCTTGGCAAGCTTTTTTCATCTTGCGTAAAAATTCTTCTTTTGTAATTTCTAAAATTTTACATAAAGCTAATGTGTCACAATTTTTAGCCAATTTGGGTGTTACTAATAAATCGTATGATAATACATTTTGTACTAATAATTTTCCGTTACGATCATAGATATAACCTCTTAGTGGATATTCTGTTCTATTTCTAAAGGCATTATTTCTAGCATCTAGCTTGTATTTATCATCAATAATTTGAATATAAAATAGTCTAGATATATAGACAATAGCTACAACAATAAAGAAGCCGCTAATGATATATTTTCTATCAGATAAATGAGAATTGTTGTTCATTATTTATTCCTATCTGTTTTATAAAATAAAAATTGAACAACATAAACAAAACAAAAAGTACCGATGGTACTGAGAATAACCCTTAATAAAGTTCTAAAAAACTCATCAAACCTAAAAATTTCTAAATAGAAGAAAAATAAGTGATGTATGAAAATAATGAGGGCCGAGTATGTTATAAACCAAATTGGCCCCATCGAATCAACATTGGGTGTAAATCCAGGATCATATCCTTCACGTGGAGATAGAAGTTTTAAAATGTAATATCTCGAAAACCCAATGAGTGTGCATGCTGCCGCATGCATACCCGCAGTGTCATAAAACATATCAATGGTTAGGCCTGTGAAAAATGCTAATGCAAGCACTCCTAATTTTGGTATTTCAAAAGGTAACAATAAAATAAACAAGATATAAGGAAATAAAATGATATATGAGCCCAAGCGTATGTTTTGAACAATTAGAACTTGTAAGAGAACTAATACAATAAATCGAATACTTATTTTGATTATATTATTTATCACTTTGTACTTGCGATTTTAATTCTAAACTATCTCGTTCGGTTTTGTAATTATATTTTATAACGGATACGTGATTTACTTTTTTGAAATCAGCACTTAATTTTACTTTAACGGTATAATATGACTCATTAGGCCTTTGTTCAAAGCTCTCTACAAATCCAACCATAATGCCTTCAGGGAAAATACCTGACAAAGAACTAGTAATAACAGTATCTCCTTTTTTTATTTTAGCATGTGTTGGTATATCTGTTAAGTTTGAAAAACGATAATCTGAGCCATCCCAAATTAACGGACCGTAAGTGCCATCTTTTTTTAATTGACAGTTAACTCTCACGTCTTTATGTAGAATTGACATAGCGGATGAAAAGTTTTCAGAAACATCTTTCACAATACCAATAATTCCATCACTTGTTATCACAGCCATATCGTGGGTTACTCCTTGAGCGGAGCCAATATTAAGCGTTAAATAATTACTTCTTTTATTAACCGAACTGTTAATAGCTTTCCCACACATAAACTCATATTCCTGTTTATAAAGTGTGTCGTTTTTTTTGTATGTTTTTAAAGGAATCGCTGCGTAACCTAGTTTTATTCGATTCAATAAAAAAGTATTCATTTTTGCTAAACGTTCATTTTCTTCTTTTAGTAATAAATACTCTTTTGTACTTGCTTCCACTTCGTAAATTTTGGCGCTTACTTTATTGGATGAATTTAAAAGACTGGAACCTTGATAACCGTTATTTTTTATCATTATAAAAAAACAAATAAATTCTATAAATAGAAACACAAAAAAGAAATTGTTTCTATATAAAAAATTTAATAGGTTTTTCATGTTGAAGGTAAAGTCTGTCAGTCTGCTTTAAAAATAAATTGAACTGACTTAATAATAAGATTATTTGATTAAGAAAGGGAATTTGTGCACATTCTTTAAGGCAATACCAGTTCCTCTAGCTACCGCTCTTAATGGATCTTCGCAAACATGCACTGGTAATTTTGTTTTTAATGAAATACGTTTGTCAAGTCCTCTTAATAAAGAACCTCCACCGGCCATATAAATACCAGTGCGGTAAATATCAGCTGCTAATTCAGGAGGAGTCATTTCTAAGGCATTTAAAATCGCCTCTTCAATTTTAGAAATTGACTTATCTAAACAATGAGCAATCTCTACATAACTTACAAATACTTCTTTAGGAATACCACTCATTAAATCTCTTCCTTGAACCGCGAAATCCGCTGGAGGATTTTCAATTTCTGTCATAGCGGCACCAACTTCAATTTTCACTTGTTCAGCACTTCGCTCACCAATTAAAATATTATGTTGACGACGCATATATTCTTCAATGTTTGCATTAAAGTCATCACCAGCAATACGAGTTGATTTATCACAAACAATACCACCTAAAGCAATAACTGCAATTTCGGAAGTACCACCACCAATATCAATAATCATATTTCCCATTGGTTCTTCTACATCTATTCCCATACCAATGGCCGCAGCCATTGGTTCATGAATCATATAAACTTCTTTTGCTCCGGCATGTTCAGCACTATCACGTACCGCGCGTTTTTCTACCTCAGTAATACCACTTGGTATGCAAATTACCATACGTAAGGACGGTTTAAAAAAACGATTTCCAGGATTGATCATTTTAATCATTCCTTTAATCATTTCTTCTGCTGCCTGGAAATCGGCAATAACTCCATCACGCAAAGGACGGATGGTTTTAATATTTTCGTGCGTTTTGCCGTGCATCATTTGCGCTTGTTTACCAACCGCAATTACCTTTCCTGTTGTTCTATCAACCGCCACGATACTTGGTTGATCAACTACTACTTTTTCGTTATGGATAATAATGGTATTTGCAGTACCTAAGTCAATTGCAATATCTTGAGTTAAAAAATCAAATAGAGCCATGTGTTATTGAATGTGTTTTTAGTTAGTTTATTTAATAAGTTTCATAGGCAAATTGTCAGATTGATAAAATGCCAAATTATTTTAATGTTTAAAGTGACGAGTTCCTGTAAATACCATGCTCATGCCTTTTGCATCGCAGTATTCGATACTGTCTTTATCTTTAATTGAACCTCCTGGTTGAATAACTGTGTCGATGCCAACTTTGTGAGCAATCTCAACGCAATCAGCAAATGGGAAAAATGCGTCACTTGCCATCACAGCACCTTTTAAATCAAAGCCAAAAGCCATTGCTTTGTTGATAGCTTGTTTTAAAGCATCAACACGAGATGTTTGACCAGTACCACTTGCAATTAACTGATTGTTTTTTGCAATCACAATGGTATTTGATTTAGTATGTTTTGCTAATTTATTAGCAAATAATAAATCTCTAGTTTGAGCATCAGTTGGTGCAACTTTAGTTACTAAGGTTAAGTTAGCAGCTGTTTCGCTTGCAGCATCTTTATCTTGTTCCACAATACCATTCAACAATGTTCTAATTTGTTTTGTAGGTAAAGCAACTGGTTTTTGAACTAAAATGATACGGTTATTTTTTGATTTCAATAACGTTAATGCTGTTGCTGAATAAGAAGGAGCAATGACTACTTCGCAAAATAGTTTATGAATTTCTTCTGCTGTTTCAAAATCAATTTCTGTATTACTAATTAAAATGCCACCAAAAGCAGATACTGGATCTCCAGCTAATGCATCTAAATAAGCATCCATTATTTTTGTACGACTCGCCACACCACATGCGTTATTATGTTTTAAAATCGCAAAGGTTGGTTCAGTTGTAAAATCTGCCATTAAGTTTACAGCAGCATCAACGTCTAATAGATTATTGTACGATAATTCTTTACCATTTAATTTTTCAAACATCGCATTCATATCACCATAAAAAACGCCTTTTTGATGAGGGTTTTCTCCGTAGCGCAATGTTACACCATCATTGATGCTGTGTTTTAAAACTGGTAATTGTTCAGTTGTATTGAAATAATTGAAAATAGCAGAGTCGTAATGACTACTCATAGCAAATGCTTTGGCAGCAAATGTTTTACGATCTGCTAAATCAGATGAGCCATTTTTTTCGTTTAATAAATTTAATAATGAAGAATAGTCATTTCTTGACGAAACAATCACTACATCATTATAGTTTTTTGCAGCAGCTCTAATTAGTGAAATACCGCCGATATCAATTTTTTCGATAATATCTTCTTCTGAAGCGCCACTTGCTAATGTTTCTTCAAATGGATATAAATCCACGATTACCAAGTCAATAGTAGGGATCTCATGTTGTTCCATTTGAGCAACATCGGTATCTAATTCTCTACGGCCTAAAATTCCACCAAAGATTTTTGGGTGTAATGTTTTTACACGACCACCCAAAATTTCAGGAAAAGAAGTTAATCCTTCTACTGATTTTACGGGCGCTCCAAGGTTTTCTATAAAAGTTTGAGTGCCTCCTGTACTGTATATCGTAACGCCTAACTCGTTTAATTTTTTAATAACTGGTTCTAAATTATCCTTGTAAAAAACGGATACTAATGCACTGTTTATTTTCTTTAAATGGCTCATAAATTGTAGTAAATCACAAAGATAATCGTTCAAAGGGCTTCTCGGAGATTTGTTGAAAAGTGCTTAAAAATCCATGTAAATCAATTAATAACAAGTTTTTAACAATTTGATATTAATCGAAAAAACTCACTTTTAATTCTATTTTTTCTACTTTTAAAAGATGTTTGATAAATTAGAGTTATTTGATCGAGAATTATTTTTAGCAATCAATGGTTTTCATGCTCCCATGTTTGATAACGTTATGTATTATGTGTCTCAAATTTGGGTTTTTGCACCTGTTTTTTTTTATTGGTTATATTTAGTGTATAACAAAACAGGAGGTAAAAAACTATTGATTTTACTAGGATTTTTCGTGTTATTGATTGTATTAACAGATCAAACTTCTAATCAAATTAAGCATGCTGTAAAGCGCTATCGGCCAACTCATAATCTCGAAATTCAATCAAAAGTGCATATAGTCAATGAATACAGAGGTGGTACGTATGGTTTTTTCTCAGGTCACGCGACTAATTCATTTGGAGTAGCTATGATTTTATTTTTATTATTCGATAAAAAATCAATTGTATTTAGATACTCATTTTTTTTATGGGCAGCTTTAACAGCTTATTCGCGAATGTACCTCGGTGTACATTATCCTTCTGATATTTTTGTAGGAATGGTGGTGGGCTTGTTTTGGGGTTATGTTGTTTATCAGTTAATACAATACACATTTAAAAAGAAATTTAATGAAATTGTTAGTATTTAGTCTGTTTAGCTCTTTATTAGCTTTTGGTCAAATACCAGAAACAGATATTTGGTTATTTAAAATAGAAAAAAAAGAAGGAAAGTATTTAGCTTCAAAACCTTTAAATGTAACTAATCGCTCAGGCTACGATAATCAACCAACTTTTAGTTTAGATGGGAAATATATTTTATATGTGTTGATTGATTCTACAAATCAAGCAGATATTTATCAGTACAGTGTTTCCAAAAAAACTTCTATTAATTTAACTAAATCACAGGTAAGTGAGTACTCTCCAACAATTATTCCTAGCGGGTTAGGCTTTAGTTCGGTGGTGGTTGAAAAAGATTCAGCTCAGCGTGTTTGGCAATTTAATATGGATGGTACTTTTAAAACTATTGTTCATGAAGGAACTGATTCAATTGGCTATTATACATGGTTAAATGCAGATACCTTGTTGTATTATAAATTAACTGAGCCACATTCGTTGCGCGTATTGGATTTAAAAACAAACGAAGATGTTTGGATTTGCAATCATCCAACACGTGCGTTTAAAAAAATTGGAAGTACTTCTCATTTTATTTATGCAATAAAAGATTCAATATCCACTCAATTTAGAATTTATAATCCTGCTTTGCGTGAGAGCTCTCTTTATGCATCTTATCCATCGCTTAACGAAGATTTTATTTGGCATAACGAATTAGGATTAATCAAATCAGAAGGTTCTGATTTATTAAGGTATAACGAACAAACAAAAACATGGGAGGTGTTATTTTCTTTCTCAAGTATAGGAATTAAAAAAATCACTCGTTTTGTTTTTGATAGTAAAACCAAGCAATTAGCCCTAGTAAGTAATTTGTAAAAATGATGATTGTAGAAAAACAAATAGGCAACTTTTTATATTCAACAGATAAATCAAAATTAAACCTTGATTACATTCATCATTTTTTGAGTCAAGAAAGTTATTGGGCTAAAAATATCCCAATTGATATTGTGAACACATCCATTGAAGGTAGTTTGTGTTTTGGAGTTTATGAAAACAACAAGCAAGTTGGTTTTGCAAGAGTGATTACAGATTATGCAACCTTTGGTTATTTGGCAGATGTATTTATTGATAAAGATTATAGAGGAAGAGGATTAAGTAAAGAACTCATGGTGTTTATCATGGAACAAGATGTTGTTAAAAAACTTCGTCGGTTTATGTTAGCGACGTTAGATGCACATAGTCTTTATGCTCAGTTTGGTTTTGAAAGTCAAGAAGGAAACAAACGATTAATGGGAGTTAAATTTTTTGAGCAATATTAAAAGACTTGATTTTAGCCGCGATATATTTTATAGTGTTTTGTTTTTTAGTTAGCAAAATATCTTTTTTTAAAGATAATGTCCTTTCATTAAAAATTATTTTCGTAATCTTGATAATCAAGAGTTTAGGATGTGCCGCATACTATTGGGTCTATTTTTGTTATTATCCGCCAGGGTTTAATGGAGACAGTGTTTCTACCTTACATGACGCTAAAATCATGTATGATGCTTTACCTGATCATCCCGTTGATTATTTTAGAATGATATTTGGATTTCACTCCGAATTAGATTCAGACCCATTGTATGAAACTTATTTTAAACAGATTGAAAAATGGGGTAGGGCAGATGTGACCGGTGATTTCTTTTTAAATGATAATAGAACACCTATTCGTATTAACGCCATTATTATGTTGTTCTCTTTTGGGAATTATGCGGTTCATGCTTTAGTGATGTTGGCGATTTCGTTTATTGGTCAGTTTGCTTTTTATAAAACGTTTAAAGGCTATTTCTCTAAAAAAGAAATGTTATTAGCCATCATTATTTTTTTAACGCCGTCTATTTTATTTTGGACATCTGGTGTATTAAAAGAACCAATAGCAATGTGTTTATTAGGTTTATTTGTTTTTGCTTTTTTTAAATTATTTGTTCATTACCAATTCGATAAGAAATACATATTACTTATTGTAATATCTTCTGTATTGTTTTTAATTATCAAGCCATATATTATTGTCTTGTTGCTCGTGCCATTAATATTGTTTGCTCTAGTCAAACGCTATCAAATAAAGCGAGTTGCATTGTTTTATTTAACTTCATTACTGCTCATATACGGAGCAGGTATTTTGACTCTAAAATTTGTATTTCATAAAGATGTATTGAATACCATTGTTGTCCGCCAAAATGATTTTGTGAGTTTAAGTAAAGGAGGACGGTTTTTTATTAAAGATGATAAATATGTAAGATTTGAGTATAGCGATACGACTCATTTTCATAAAGTAGATACTTTGAATAATTTGTATCAATTAGATAGACATTCGGCTTTTATGTATTGGAATACACATAATTTAAGAGATACGATATACGAAACCAATAATAAGGATACATCTTATTTTGAATTGAGGTCGGTTTGTGCGCCTTCAGGTTCAGCTATTTATATAGATAGACTTCAGTATACATTTTCATCGTTTGCTAAATTAATACCTCAATCATTTTACAATGTGTTATGCAAGCCTATGTTTTATGATAGTAGATCAATTTTAGAGTTAATGGCATCTTTCGAAAATTTATGTTTTTTATTATTCTTTGCTCTTTGCTTCCTATTTAGAGACAAGATACCAATAGATAAAAATTTATTGATATGTTGCATCACAATTGTGTTAACATCATTTATTTTAATTGGTATTACTACTACTGTTACGGGGGCTATTGTTCGTTATAAAATACCTTTTATTCCTTTCTTATTAATGATTCCGCTTTTGATATTGGACGTATCTATATTTAAAAAGATACCTATTATCAAACATTTAGTTAATTAGTTATATTTGTTTTAAGCATTAATTTATATTATGGGTTTTATTTTTAATAATTTATTTCGTAGAAAATCAGTTTCAGCAATTACAGATGCAGAAAGCCATGGAGATGGATTGCACCGTGTATTAACAGTAAGAGACTTAACCTTTTTTGGAATTGCCGCTATTATTGGCGCTGGTAGTTTTAGTAGTATTGGTTCGGCTTGTTTTTCGGGTGGACCAGCCGTGATTTTTTTATTTATAATTTGTGCTATAGCTTGTGGCTTCACAGCAATGTGTTATGCCGATTTTGCTACACGCGTTCCAGCTTCGGGGAGTGCATATACATATGCTTATGTGTCGTTTGGCGAATTAGCTGCGTGGATTATTGGTTGGGCATTATTAATGGAATATTCTATTGGTAATATTTATGTGGCGTTTTCGTGGAGTGGTTATTTTGTGAATTTGATTGAGAGTTTTGGATTACATATTCCTGTTTGGTTAACCAATAATTATTCTGATTCACACCAAGCTTTTTTAGATGGTACTGCTGGTAAAATGAGTGATGCTTGGAATACAGCACCTATTATTGCAGGTGTGCGATTTATTATTGATTTACCAGCTGTGATGATTAATATTTTAGTGACATGGTTAGTATATGTTGGTACTAAAGAATCTCGCAATGCTAGTAATATTATGGTGATTATTAAATTAGCTATTATTTTATTAGTAATAGTTGTTGGTGCTTCTTATGTAGATATTGATAATTGGACACCATTTATGCCAAACCAATTTAGTGGAGTAATGGCAGGTGTTTCTGGTGTATTCTTTGCTTATATTGGTTTTGATGCGGTATCTACTTTAGCCGAAGAAAGTAAAAATCCTCAAAGAGATTTACCAAGAGGGATGATTTATTCGTTGATTATTTGTACGATTGTATTTATCATTTTAGCATTAGTATTAACAGGTATGGTTTCTTATACCGCTTTAAATGTTTCTGATCCACTAGCAGAAGTATTTGCTATGAAAGGCATCAAATGGATGTTATTTATTGTATCGATTGCCGCTGTAGTTGCGATGACAAGTGTGATTTTAGTGTTTCAAATGGGGCAGCCACGTATTTGGATGGCGATGAGTAGAGATGGTTTACTGCCAAAGAAATTTGCTGAGATTCATCCTAAATATAAAACACCGGCTTTCTCAACTTTAATTACAGGATTGGTTGTTGGTATTCCTATCTTTTTTACCACTCCTAAATTTGTATTAGATTTTACAAGTATCGGTACTTTATTTGCTTTTGTATTAGTGTGTGGAGGTGTATTAATTTTACCTCGTAATATGGACGCTAAAGAAAAAGGAAAATTTAAAATGCCTTATATCAATGCTAAATTTATTGTTCCTTCTATTACCATTATTTCTTTCATTATTATTTTTTATAATCACGCGAGTATGATTGTCAATGAAGATGCTTCTTATAACTTTCCAATGATTGTATTTTATATCGTCTGGGTTTTAATAGCTATTTTCTCATTCATTAAAAACTATTCTTTAATACCTGTATTAGGATTATTGTCTTGCTGTTATTTATTAACTGGTATGGGTTGGACAAACTGGATGATGTTTGGAGTATGGTTAGTGATAGGTTTAGTTGTTTACCTCATGTATGGTTACAAAAAGAGTAAGTTGAATGTAGCTTAACTATTTTTATTTTGCTACAAAACATAGCACAAAGCAACGAGGTCTTGACTTAACTTTGTTGCATGAATCATCAATTGTTTTCTAAATCAGATTTACACGGTAGGGCGGCCATTGTGTTTTGTGATGGCGATTATATTTCGTCTATTAAAGAATATGCCTTTAAAATAAGTTTATTTATTGTGGATGATACTTATGTAGAAGTATTTTACAATGCTCATACCAATCAATTAGAAGACATAGCTATTTTGGAACCTGATGAGTCGCGTTTACAAAAGTATTCAATAGGTGTGGATATAACGGATTTGTTTAAATAAAATGGAACGCTGATGACGCGGATTGTTTATGATTTTTTTGAATTCTTAATTTGACTAATTTTTTGAAGTTGGTCAATATCGATGCTGTCTTTAGGTCTACCGGTTCCTATTTTAGAAATGATTAAATGTTTTAAATGGATAAAAGGAACTTTTAATTCATCTATTTCGGTTATTGTTTTTTGAGGGTATGCTTCTTCAAATGATACGCCAGAGATGTGTGTCATGAAGTCTATTTTAAAGGGTGCTATACCATCACTAAATACTAAATGCTTGGTAAAATCCATTTGCATTAATTGCGCAAGGGTATTTTCTTCTATTCCTAACTCCTTTAAAGCATTAATAATATTTATTTTATTGTGGTTGTCTGGTTTTATCCATAAATCAATATCTCCTGTTGTTCGTTCAAAACCATAAAAGTTAACAGCGTAGCCACCAACAATTAAAAATTGAACATTATTTTGAATGCATTTTTCTAATACATCATGTGTATAATCATCAAAAACATTCATTAGTAAATATATTTAATATTTGTGATGGTGTGTTTTTTAGGTAAGTTTTTAGGATTATAACCATGCATACCATACGCTAAGTTGATGCATTGTCGTAAATGTTGTAAAATTTCTATAGATGAAAAAGCTGCCATTTCTTTTAATTCATGCGCCTCCTGTTCTTCAAAAGAATGAAAGATATGAAGCGTTTTAGTATAAGGTACTAAAGGCTCGTTGGCTTTATTATTTTTGTTGTTTTCTTCCATTTTATTTACACTAAATTTAAGCAAATTCTTTGAAAAGAAAAAAATAGGTTACTTCTTGGGATAATCAAACAAAACCAATTCTCCAATTTTCGCTTTTTTCCAATCAGTTACCTCAAAGCTAATGCCGGCTATAGCACAAGTGGGCATTTCCATTGGTAAAGCTTGTGTTAAATGTTGTGCCACATCGCTAATAGTAGGGTTGTGAGCAAACAATAAAACAGTGTTGTATGCATTATCAATAGAATTAATAACAGATAAATAATCGTTCACAGAGCTTTCATAAAGCTCTTGTTTAATGCAAATGTTGTTGGCATTATAGTTTAAGTTGCGTGCAAAAATTAATGCGGTACTTATCGCTCTAATGGCTGGGCTGGAAATAATTAAATCAGGTTTATAATTGAACTTAGCAGCCATCATATTAGCATTGGCATATCCACGTTCATTTAAAAAACGTTCAATATCTTTTAGTTCGGGGTTTGTCCAATCCGATTTAGCATGGCGTATGAGAAAGAGTTGTTTCATAGTTTAACTTCATTTTTGCGTGAGGGATTGAAGCGAAAATCCTTTTGCCTGCTCTTGCAAAAGATTGTAGCGTAAAGCCCGACCCGCAGGGGCACGCCCTAATTATTTAAAATCCTCCATTCTAATGATTCGTTCACAAAAAGCATACTCCTCTTTAATAGAATTTGAACAAACCACTATGGTTTTGTTCATGGCATAGTTAGCAATCAGGTTTTTATACCAATCAATTACCGTTGCATCTAAATTGCTAGTAGGTTCATCCAAAAATAAAATGGGCGCATCGGCTAAAATAGCTAGTGTTAATTTTAAACGCTGCCTCATGCCACTCGAAAACAATTTAATAAATTTATCTTTATGAGCTGCTAATCCTGATAATTCAACCACTTGAGCAATACTTAAACTATTTAAAAAAGGTTTGTAAATATTGGCGTGTTCTATTTGTTCTTGCAAGGTAAAATCTTCTACTAATTCTAAATAAGGCGACGCTAGACTAATATATGTGTATTGTTTTTCCTCATCTATTTTTAGTTGATTGATGGAGTAGGAGAGATCTCCTTCGTTCAGCGTTAAGTAACCAGTTAAGGCTTGTAATAAGGTGGATTTCCCGGAACCATTTAAACCAAGTATGGCTATTTTTTGTCCTGCTGCAATATCCAAATTTACCTTTCGGAAAATCCATTCTCTGCCAAATTTTTTTCCGGCACTAGAGAGTTTGATATCAATTGTATTCTGCAATTCTTTTTTTGTAAATTTTGAGTAAAAGTAACATTTTTTAGCTGGATTTTAAGTGCTTATCTCATAACTCATACCTCATAACTTATTTCTAAAATTTGTATCTTTACACCCTTGAAAACAATCAAACGCATATTTGCACCCATTTGGAAAACATGGTTTTTTACTGTGTTTATTATATCTTTTTTGATTTTATATCCCTTCTTTTTTATCACAATTAAAACCCAGCATTTAAATACAACATTTAAAATTAAACGTATTTGGTCATATTGCATTGCCTATGGATCATTTGTATTTCCGAAGCTGATATATAAAACCAAAACTAAAAAAATGCCTCAGCCATGTGTTTTTGTAGGTAATCATACGTCGTATTTAGATATCGTATTGAGTACTTTTTATATTGATCACTTGGCTTTATACATGGGAAAGGCCGAATTATTAAAAGCACCTTTATTTAAAACCTTTTTTAAAGGAATGGATATTACTGTAAACAGAAAAAGTATAAAAGATTCTCATCGTGCTTTTATGAAAGCAGGCGAAGAAATTGACAAAGGAAGAAGTATGGTTATTTATCCCGAAGGTACAATTTCTACTTATGGCAAATTAAAGCCTTTTAAAAATGGACCTTTTAAATTAGCGATTGAAAAACAGGTGCCTATTGTGCCTGTCGTAAATCTTAATAACTGGGATTTATTGCAAAATGGCGGCTATTTTAAAAGTAATGGTTGTTTTGGTATTGCTAAATCAGTTATTTTAGAGCCTATTGAAACGAAGGGAATGACTGAAGAAAATTTAGTAGATTTGCGAGAACGAGTTTTTAAATTAATTAACGACACTTTACACGAATACAATGGCACAAAAAATTGATATTAAAACAGTAGATGAAGTAGCACACTTAGCTCGCTTAGAGTTTAGCGAAGAAGGTAAAGCAGAAATCTTAAATGATATGAATCGTATGTTAGCTTTTGTAGATAAGCTCAACGAGATGAACACGGATGGTGAAGAACCATTGATATACATGACAGACGAGAAAAACGTGATGCGCGACGATATCCCTCAGGAAACCTTAACGCAAAAAGAGGCATTGAAAAATGCTCCTAAAAAGGATTCGGATTACTTTAAAGTTCCTAAGGTAATTGACAACCATTAAACTATATTCTCCCGACACAAAAAGCAGATTGCTTGAAATTTTTAAAAGCAATATGCCTTTGTATTTTGCTGATGAAGAAGTTGCCTTGTTTGATGCTTTTTTAGATAGAGATGCTGCAATTAGAGGACCTTATTCTTTAATTGTAAAAAATGATGTGATTGTTGGTTGCGGAGGCATAGCCTTAAATCAACCCACAAAATACACTAACGAGCCACATGTGATTATGACATGGGGAATGGTAGATAATAAACATCATAAAGAAGGCTTAGGTAAATTATTGTTATTACATAGAATTGAACAAGCCAAGGAAATTTATCCAGGAATAAAAATTGCTTTAGGTACTACTCAACATACCTATCAGTTTTTTGAAAAATATGGTTTTAAAACTGTTGCTTACGAAAAAGACCATTGGGGTAAAGATTTGGATTTATACCAAATGGAACTGTTGTAATCATACCCTTACTTTTCCAATCGCTTTTTAAAAGCTTCCCAATCAAAATTCCAAGGATCTGTTTTACGAACAGGGGCAATATCGCTGTGGCGAAGCACGTACTTAATGCTATACCGTTTTTTAATATCATTAATCAAATTTAATAATGCTTTATTTTGTTCTTCGGTTGGACTTTCGGTATAAGAAGTCATAATTTCAATACCAATAGAGCAGGAGTTAACGTTGGTTGTACCATCAGGCAAACTACTTTTACCAGCGTGATAAGAGTTGTCTTTCTCATCTACTAATTGATAAATAGTGCCATCTCGTCCAATCACATAATGAGCCGACACTCCATAGGTTGAAAATTGTTTTAATACTAAATCAATATCATATTTTTCGCCACCTGAGTTATTAAAAGTAGAATGCACAATAACACTGTTTACCTTTCGGTTACTATTAGGAGCAAAACCAAAGTTCACTTTTTTATTAATGATATTTAAGGAATCACCAGCAAATGATGATAAGTTACTAATCATTAATATAATGAATATAAGAAATAGTGATTTCATAATGCTTTACTAAACGTTAGTCAAAGATATATGGTTTTATGATATTTACAATTTAGAGTTAAGTTATATAGTGTTAAGAGATTTAGAAATTGCACATTTGTCATTAGTTGAGATCGAAGGTAATTTGGATCCTTAACTGTTGAAACAATTTATTACGATTTATAACATTTTTTATATTATTAAAAAACAGTACCTGTTCCATACATGAGGCCAAAAGCATCAACGCCCAGAGAATAATTTGCACCAAGATACATTACAAAATTTTCGCCTCTGCAGATTTTAATTCTGGAAGCTATAATCGGCGCAAATCGAATTTCATTTTTTTTATCAATTATGAAGCTCATTAATGGACCTATTTCTAATTCTATTTTTGATTTTGAATCAATATGATATTGAATTATATTAAAAACAGCACCAGTACCAACTGTTGGAGAAGCCTTTTCGTAAATTAACTGTCCATTAACCAAAAACTGCTTGCTTTCAGTCGCAATATTTAGAAATACAGGAATTCTCAAGGTTTTTTGTGGTCGAAATTCAATAAAAAATAATACAGAACTTGTAGGTAATACAATTGATTCGGTCGAATGAAACTGGTTTTGTTTTTGAGTTGATATAAATAATAAATTTTGTCCAAAACTTAATTCAAAATGATTATGTTTTTTTGTTGAGTCACTTAAGTTTTTAAGGATATTAAATTTTTGAAACTTCTTGGTTTTTAATGTATCTATTGGTTGAGATAAAATGATATTAGTGAAAATTAGCTGACTTAAAATGAATAGTTTCATGTGTCTTTTAAAAGATGATTTAATACTATCAAATGTAAATAAAAATCCCCTTCAAATTTCTCTGAAGGGGATTTTAACTTTATTAAACTTCAACTAAACTTATTTTACTTCTTCGTAGTCAACATCTGTTACGCTTTCACCTTTGTTTCCAGAGTCTGTATTAGCAGCTCCTTCAGTTCCTGGGTTTGCAGCGCCACCTTGTTGCTCATTCATAGCAGCATACATTTCTTGCGATGCAGCTTCCCATGCAGCGTTTAAAGATGTTGTTGCAGCGTCGATAGCAGCTAAATCTCTTGAATCATGAGCTGTTTTTAAACTTGCTAATGCTGTTTCAATGGTTGCTTTTTTCTCTGCAGGAATTTTATCTCCGTAATCTTTTAATTGTTTTTCAGATTGGAAAATTAATCCGTCAGCTGCATTGATTTTTTCTGCTTCTTCTTTTGCTTTTTTATCAGCATCAGCATTCATCTCTGCTTCACGTTTCATTTTCTCAATTTCTTCTTTACTTAATCCAGAAGAAGCTTCGATACGAATGTTTTGTGCTTTACCTGTTGCTTTATCTTTAGCAGATACAGATAAGATACCGTTAGCATCAATATCAAATGTTACTTCTACTTGAGGCACACCACGTGGTGCTGGCATAATGCCATCTAAGTTAAACTGACCAATAGTTCTGTTATCTTTAGCCATCGGACGCTCACCTTGTAATACATGTAATTGTACACTTGGTTGGTTATCGCTTGCTGTTGAGAACGTTTCTGTTTTTTTAGAAGGAATTGTTGTATTAGATTCGATTAATTTTGTAAACACTCCACCGTAAGTTTCGATACCTAATGATAAAGGTGTTACATCTAATAATAATACGTCTTTTACTTCTCCAGTTAATACACCACCTTGAATTGCAGCACCTAAAGCAACAACTTCATCAGGGTTAACACCTTTACTTGGTGCTTTTCCGAAGAATTTTTCAACCGCTGCTTGGATAGCTGGAATACGAGTTGAACCACCTACTAAAATAATTTCATCAATATCAGAAGTTGATAAACCTGCATTTTTTAAAGCTGATTTACAAGGCTCAATTGTTCTATTAATTAAACTATCTGCTAATTGCTCAAATTTTGCACGAGTTAATTGTTTCACTAAATGTTTAGGGATACCGTTAACTGGCATAATGTATGGTAAGTTGATTTCAGAAGTTGTTGTGCTAGATAATTCAATTTTAGCTTTCTCAGCAGCTTCTTTTAAACGTTGTAAAGCCATTGGATCTTGACGTAAATCAATTCCTTCGTCTTTTTTAAATTCGTCAGCTAACCAGTCAATAATTAAGTTATCAAAGTCATCACCACCTAAGTGAGTATCACCGTCAGTTGATTTTACTTCAAATACACCATCGCCTAATTCTAAAACAGAAACGTCATGTGTACCACCACCGCAGTCAAACACAACAATTTTCATGTCTTTTCCTTTTTTGTCCATACCGTAAGCTAAAGCAGCAGCAGTAGGCTCATTGATGATACGTTTTACTTTTAAACCAGCAATTTCACCAGCTTCTTTAGTAGCTTGACGTTGAGCATCGTTAAAGTATGCAGGAACTGTAATAACAGCCTCATCAACAGTAGTTCCTAAGAAATCTTCAGCAGTTTTTTTCATTTTTTGTAAAATGATAGCTGAAATCTCTTGAGCAGAGTAGTTTCTGTCGTCAATCGATACTCTTGGAGTTCCATTGTCGCCTTTAACTACTTTGTAAGTCATACGAGGTATTTCTTTGCTTGATTCATCAAAAGATGAACCCATAAAACGTTTAATAGAAGAAATAGTTTTTGTTGGGTTAGTGATTGCTTGACGTTTAGCAGGATCTCCCACTTTACGCTCGCCACCTTCAACAAACGCTACGACTGATGGAGTCGTTCTTTTTCCTTCGTTATTTGCAATAACAACAGCCTCGTTACCTTCCATAACCGCTACGCAGCTATTTGTTGTACCTAAATCTATTCCTATAATTTTTCCCATAATATATGTGTTTTTAGTTGTTTACAATTTTTTAAATTACGCAGTACTTTAGTCAATGTTTGTGCCAATCGCAAAAACAACTGCAATTATGACAGGCTGACACAAACAATAAAAAACCGCCTAAAATATGTCATTTTAGGCGGCTAAAAGCGTGAATTTTGTCAGATTTTAAGGACAAATAAAAGAATAGTTCTTTTTGAAAAGTAAAGGTTGAGTAATTGAATTATCAGATATTTCATCAATAAAATCATCTAATAAATCTTTACTGATAGTTGAGCGAGAGCTACATGCAAAAATCCCTACACCTCCATTGATATTTGAATAATTTGGTTTGTCTTGAGCAATTGAATTAGAAGGCTGGTTAATTTCTAAAAAAGTATTTAAATCATCATTACCTACAGTTATGATGTATTCAATATAGTGAGATGTTCTAAAAAGGACCGTTCCAGTTGATTTTTTAGGAATTTCAATCGCTAAATTTTTGTAAAACTCAATTGCTGGAAAAGAAACAGACATATCCTCACCTCCAGTTTTGCTTGGTGGCTTTTGTGTTGTAAAGTTAAAGTCAACATAATTTCTAACACCAATACCACCAGCCAAAGAATCGATATAATGAAATCTCATTATAACCTTATAAAGTGTGCCATTTGCAACCGACTTAAATTTAATATTTGGTGCAAAAGAGGTGTTAGAGTAATCAACATACGCACTTCTTCTAGTTCCTGTACCTACAGGAATATCAATAACATATCCGTTGCAGTGAGTTGGATAAGCATTTGGGGGAGAAGTAACATTTTGAACCCAAATAAATGGCATTGACGAGGAAGATTTTACGCTATCAATCATCATGGTTTGTGATGAGAACTCTTTACCAGTGTTAAGGTTTTTAATAATCAGTTTGTAATTACCAGAATTAAATAATTTATCAGTTGTTTGCCAAATACGTTGATTGACATTAAAATCACCACCAGCAGTTGTTACAACAGTTTCTGTTAATATAATTTCTTTTTTGGTAGTGTTTCCAACAGTAGTAAGAGTAGGAGTGGTGTTACCTGTCATAAAACGTTGAAGGGTTACTTTCAACTCTCCTGGTCCGTAGTTTATTTGGCTAGCATCTTGTCCTGCAGTTAAAGCATCACCCTCAGTTAAATACACTTTATTGATTCTGATATTTTGAACAGATTGATTAGGATTTAGGACTCCATAAACAGAAACAGATTCCTCGCCAGGTGCTAACACTTCCAACTCGTTTTTACATGAACTTAACGATATAACAGACAATGCCAATAATGATATATATAATTTACTTTTTTTCATTTTCAAAATACTAGAGTAGCAAAGTTACCATTTTTAAGCTAACTCCAAATTAATTCAGTAATTTTACCTTTTTTTAACCACAAAAGTTAATTATTTAGTGTGGATGAGATTTTATTACACTTGTTAAATTTACATTTAAAACATCAATTATGTCAGTTCATAAAGAAGTAAAAAAGGTTACTACCCATCAATTGCAAGAGATGAAACGCCGTGGAGAAAAAATTTCCATGCTTACGGCTTACGATTACACGATGGCTAAAATTATTGACCATGCTGGCATTGATGTGATTTTGGTTGGCGACAGTGCTAGTAACGTGATGGCGGGTCATGAAACGACTTTGCCAATTACCTTAGATCAAATGATTTATCACGCGTCTTCGGTTATTAGAGCAATTGATAGAGCTTTGGTTGTGGTAGATTTGCCTTTTGGTTCTTATCAAGGTAACTCAAAAGAGGCCTTAACATCGGCTATTAAAATTATGAAAGAAAGTGGAGCGCACGCCGTTAAATTAGAAGGGGGACGCGAAATAAAGGATTCTATAGAACGTATTTTATCGGCTGGTATTCCAGTAATGGGGCATTTAGGTTTAACACCTCAATCTATTTATAAATTTGGAACTTACACAGTTAGAGCGAAAGAGGAAGAAGAAGCATTGCGTTTATTGGAAGACGCTAAAATATTAGAAGAAAGTGGCTGTTTTGCTTTAGTTTTAGAGAAAATTCCTGCAAAATTAGCTTCAGAGGTTGCTAAAAGTATTTCTATACCAGTTATTGGTATTGGAGCAGGTGGAGGTGTTGATGGTCAAGTTTTAGTAACTCATGATATGTTAGGCATGACGCATGAGTTTAGTCCACGTTTTTTAAGAAGGTATTTAAACTTATACGAAAGTATGAGTGGCGCTTTTCAGCAATACATTAAAGATGTAAAGAGTAAAGATTTTCCTAACGAGAGCGAGCAGTATTAATAGTTTCCCGCAGATCTCACAGATAAGCGCAGATTTTTTAATAGGTTATGAATTAATAGTCAAAAATCAAATCTGCGAAAATCAGCGACATCTGCGGGACATTTTTTTAGCCGATTGCCTCGTTTATATCTGGTAATTTCCCAAAACTAATAACGGCTCTCACATGAGATTTTAGAGCAGACCAAAACGTTGGGTTTTCTAAGTATGGCACTCCAAATTCTTCACAAGTAGATTTCACTATTTCTGAAACGGCTGGGTAATGAACATGACAAATCGTTGGAAATAAATGATGCTCAACTTGAAAGTTTAAGCCACCAACGTACCAAGAAATCCATTTGTTTTTACGAGAAAAATTAACCGTTGTATTTAATTGGTGTACAGCCCAATTATTTTCGATTGTGTAATCTACATTAGGCAAAGGATGTGTTGTTCCTTCAACTGTATGCGCTAACTGAAATACAACAGTTAATATAACACCTGAAATAAACTGCATCAACAAGTAACCCAATAACACTTGAATAAACGGGATGTGAAAAACAAAAACTGGTAAAACAAACATCACTGCCCAGTAAAAAACTTTACTGATAAACATTTTTATCCAAAGAATTCGATTTTGTTCTTTCGAACTAGTATTTACACCTTGCTTTGTATATTTATTAAATTGTATAAAGTCTTTTAATAACGCCCAGTACAAAGTTAAAATGCCATAAAAGAAGAAGGCATAAATAAATTGAAATTTATGATACCATTTAACTTGAGTGTGAGGATTAAATTTTAAAACTAATTTATCAGCAATATCATCATCATAATCAATAATGTTGGTATAGGTATGATGCATCACGTTGTGTTGCATTTTCCAATTAAACACCGAACCTCCAACTAAATTTAAAGTATGTCCCATCCAATAATTTGTTTTACTGTTCGAGGAATAAGCTCCGTGATTAGCGTCATGCATAATACTCATTCCAATGCCAGAAAGCGAAAAGCCCATAATGGCCCATAAAATTAAAGCAATTTGAAAAGGAGGATTGAAAGCCAAAATAGCAACAAAAGGAAGAATATATAACGATAAAAATACTACCGATTTAATAATCATCGTTGAATTGTAGTGTTTTGAAATGTTATTTTCTTTAAAGTAACCATCTACACGTTTTCTAAGAGTTGAGAAAAATAATGCTTTATCTTTGTCTTTATCAATAAAGCGAATCGGAGAAAATGCCATGATTTTTAAATTAATTTAGAGTTGCGAAATTACTTATTTTATAAAAATAATCAAAAAAGCCGAGAGTTTAATTAATTTTGTTCAATATTAACTTTTATCACTAAACTAAAAACATATTCACCCATTGGAGTTTTTGATTCTGGTTACGGAGGATTAACTATTTTAAAAGAGTTAGTTCATGCATTGCCTCAATATGATTATTTATATTTAGGAGATAATGCACGTGCACCCTATGGCTCAAGATCTTTTGATACGGTATATGAATATACATTACAATGCGTAAAAGCATTATTTGATCAAGGATGTGAATTAGTGATTTTAGCATGTAATACTGCTTCAGCAAAAGCCTTAAGAACCATTCAGCAAAAAGATTTACCCCTAATTGCTCCTAATAAAAGAGTGTTAGGTGTGATAAGGCCCACAACAGAAATAGTTGGGAATTATACTAAAACTAATGAAGTGGGGATTTTCGCAACCAGTGGAACAGTAGCTTCACAATCCTATGTGATTGAGATTGAAAAGTTTTTTCCAAATGTTAAAGTGTATCAAGAAGCATGTCCGATGTGGGTTCCGCTAATTGAAAATAATGAGTTAAATGGAATAGGAGCTAATTATTTCGTAGAAAAACATGTGCAACGTTTATTATCTCAATCAAAACATATTGATGCCGTTATTTTGGGATGTACTCATTATCCTTTGTTAAAATCATTAATTGAGCAGCATTTGCCAAAAGGCGTTAAAGTGTTAACTCAAGGACATATTGTTGCTGAAGGATTAAAAGATTATTTCGTTCGTCATCCTGAAATGGAACTACGAATTTCAAAAACGTCTTCCTTAAATTTCTTAACCACGGATAGTACAGAGTTATTTGATAGTCACGCTTCTTTGTTTTTTGGACAGGAAGTGAAGTCAACGCATCTGGGGTTGTAAATAGAAACTCATCTAAAGTCTTTATTACTTGTCAGTTCGAGCATAGTCGAGAACCAGTAGAGTTTACTAGAGTGCTTCTCGACTACGCTCGAAGTGACAAAAACTCCAACTTCATAACATCCTGACTGGACACATTTTTATAATTCCTAATTCTCAAAAAAATAATTACATTTGCCGCAGATCTTTAGGGGTGCTTTAAATAATTTTTCATTTAAAGCTGAGATTATACCCATTACATATAAACGCCAAACGTTTGTGTGTATGCACCTGATCAGGGTAATGCCTGCGTAGGGAAACAGTTAACAAAAATGTCGCATCCCCTTGCGATGTTATTATTAACAATTAAAAAAAGTAAAAATGAACTTCAAAACAATCAAAAAAGCAATGGCTTTAGCCTTGTTCACATCTTGCTCGTATAGCTTACAAGCACAATTAAAATTAAGTGGATTTGTATCTGATCCTGATAAAAAACCAATTCCTTTTTCTGTTATAGGAATAAAAAATACGTTTTTAACTACACAATCTAATTCACTTGGATTATTTGAGTTTAATAATTTAAAGCCGGGTCCTTATGTCTTGGTTACAAAATGTGTTGGTTATAAAGCCAAAGAAGATTCGATGGAAGTTAAAGATAATATGACCATTGAAATCACTTTAAATCAAGATGATAAATCATTAGATGAAGTAGTGGTGAATGCCACAAGAGTAGATAATTCTTCAGGCTTTGCTCACAGTAATTTAAGCAACGAAGATATTAAGAAACAAAATGTAGGACAAGATTTACCATACGCATTAAATTCTATGGCATCCGTAGTTATTAACTCTGACGCTGGAAATGGAGTAGGGTATACTGGTTTACGCATTAGAGGTACTGACGGAACTCGAATTAATGTGACTATTAATGGTGTGCCTATAAATGATGCCGAAAGTCAGGGAACTTTTTTTGTGAACATGGCAGATATTTTATCTTCTACTAATAATTTGCAAGTGCAACGCGGCGTTGGAACTTCTGCTAATGGCGCAGGAGCTTTTGGCGCTAGCATCAATATGCAAACTAATGAATTAAACGATAAAGCTTATGCACAAATAAATAATAGTGTTGGGTCTTTTAATACAATGAAAAACACACTTGCGGCAGGAACAGGTTTAATAAGTAATCACTTTACATTTGATGCACGTGCTTCGCAAATTACTAGTGATGGTTATATTGACAGAGCAAAATCAAAATTAAATTCGTTTTATGTTTCTGGTGCTTATTATGGAAAGAAAACGGTTGTAAGAGCTATTATGTTTAGTGGATGGGAAAAAACTTATCAAGCTTGGTATTACGTGCCGTCGGATAGTTTGAGAAATGGAAATAGAACATTTAATCCTAGTGGTATGTACACTGATGCAAATGGCAATATAAAATATTACGATAACGAAACCGATAATTACAGACAAGATAATTATCAATTACATTTTATTCATTCGTTTAACAATAAATTAAATGTGAATGTAACAGGGCATTATACCAAAGGAAAAGGATATTATGAGCAATACAAACAAGGCGAAGCTTTAAGTGCATATAACATGCCTGATTTAGTAGTGGATAGTAACACCACAATTTCTACTACAGATTTAATCAGACGTCGTTGGTTAGATAATGATTTTACTGGAGTGATTGCTAATATTAATTATAAGCCAAATACCTTATTAAATTTTGTATTAGGGGGTGGTTATAATAGTTATTTCGGAAAACATTTTGGTGAAGTAATTTGGGCTCAATACGCTAATCCAAATGATTTTAAGCCCGTATATTATAACAATCAGGCAAATAAATCTGATGCTAATGTGTATTTAAAAACAACAATCAAACCAACGGATAAATTAACTGCATTCATTGATTTACAATACAGAAATGTGAACTATGATTTTTTAGGTTTTGACACTTCTTTAATTGAAAAAAAACAAGTTTATACTTCTTTTGGTTTTTTCAATCCAAAAGTTGGAATAAATTATTTGCTTACAAGAAATACAAATATTTATGCTAGTTATGGCATTGCTAATAAAGAGCCTAATAGAGATGATTTTGTGAATTCAAGTAAAAAAAGCAGGCCAAAACATGAACAATTAAATGATTTGGAAATAGGTGCTACTCATCGTTTTAAAAATATAAGTATTGGATTAAATTTTTATGATATGCAGTATAAAAATCAATTGGTGCTTAATGGACAAATTAATGATGTAGGTGCTTATAATAGGGTCAATGTTGAAAGTAGTTATCGAAGAGGAATCGAAGCAGAAGTAAATGCTAACATTACTAAGTACTTTACTTTTAATGGCAACGTGACTTTATCAAAAAACAAAGTGAAAAATTATTCGGAATTTATAGATAATTATGATATTTATCCTGGACAGGATACTATAAAACATTCCAATACTGATATTTCGTTTTCTCCTAATGTAATAGCAGCGGCTAATTTTATTTTTAAGCCAATTAAAAATTTAGAAGTTGGTTTTTTAAATAAATATGTTGGAAAACAATTTTTAGACAACACGTCTAATAATCAAAGAGCCATTAATGATTATTTAGTGTGCGATTTTAGAGTAAACTATACTATTCACACTAAACTTATTAAAGAAATAAATTTAATTGGTATTATTTACAATTTATCAAATACTGTTTATGAAACTAATGGATATAACTATACATATTTAATGACTGAGGGTGCCGAAAAAAAGACCTACTCAACCAATTATTTGGCGCCAGCGGCACCAACTAATTTTATGATTGGATTGAATTTGAAATTTTAAGAAAGGAAATTCAGTGTAATAGGTTAAACAAAAAACAGATTAAACATTCTTATTTATTAGGCAGCTTAATGTTTTCTGAAACTTGATTGAAGAAACAATTAGCTGCTTTTTTTATTTGTTCTGAGTCGGATTTAGGAATTGAAAATTCAGCAACTTCATTAAATAAAATACTTGTTAAGCCTAACTCTTTAATGTTTTCTAAATAGTTGGTACTATTTAATGGAATTAAAAAATAGGCTGAGGTTTTATCAATTATTTGGAGTTCAATAGATTTGATATAAATCTGTTTTCTAAAGGACAATAATAATAAAGAACTTTTTTGTCCAAATCCTAAATTATCGCGAACTATAATTTTTAGATAATTTTTTTTGTCTTGTTTAATAAACTGAATGAGATAGTTTTTTCTGATTTTCACTTCCATCACCTCCACCAACTCTTTGGTTTTAGGATTCTGAATAGCACATGAATCTGATTTGAATTGAAATTCACAAGGATTTTGACTAAAACTAGTCATTGAAAAAGTAAGCGAACATATCAAAAAAAGCTGCTTCATAATGCTATGGTTACTTCTTAAACAAAAAAGGATAAAGCACTATACTTTATCCTTTTATAATTTTATAGTGTTGTTGATCTTATTTTTGTTTAAATCCAATTAAAATAACAGCGCAACCAGAACCTGCATTTTTATTAGCATCTAATTGAGCTTCGATTGTACACTCTAAAGTGTTTTTTACTTTAAAATCCCAGTATGGAGCGTTTGCATAATTTTTATTTGTAAATAATAAATGACGGTCTTGATCATAAATATTAAAAATTAAGTTTCCATCTGTTTTTCCACTACAAGCAGCTAAACGGTAAGTTGTTTCACCAAAAAAAGTGGTGTGAAACTCAGCCATTTCTTCTGAATTTAATAATAATGAACGGTAAGATTGACCATCAGAAATAAATTGTGCAATAATATGCTTTGAGCATAAATTAGCAATTGAATCGCATTGAGCTTTTGCGGTATTTGATAAACCTACAATAGCTACAATTAATAGACTTTTATATAAATTCTTTTTCATAATTTATTTGATAATAATTAAGATTTTGTGTTAATGACTTTATCACGGATAGCTAAAACTTTTGCAGCTATTTGCTCAATTTGTTCTTTGCTAATACTGATTTCAGTAGTACTATTGATATAAGTTACTTTTTTAGCTTCATCCGTTGTAGGCTCTACAAAGTTGTATTTTGTAGTAATTCCTTCATAAATTTTCACTAAATCTTCTAATTGTGCAGTTAACTCTGCAGCATCTGGTAAATTATGTGATTTTATTAATCTCACGATACTTCCTAAAGCTTGTTTTTGCTCAGCTATACGGTATTTAATTTCATCCGTTGGTTTTTTGTTATATGCTGTAATTGAAAAATGCATACTTTCAATCCATCCACCGGTTAAAATTAAACTACTGATTTCTGTACGTTTATTTGTTTTTAAATACGCATCACTAGCACGGTAAGCAATACCAACTAACATTAACATACTATCTTTGTTAGAGATATTATCGTTAATACGTTTCATAGTACTTTGATCAAACGCAGCCGAAACACCTAATTTATCAGCTAAGTTTTTTACAGCTCCCAAGTAACCAATAGCATCCTGAGTTTGGTTATACATACTAACGTAACCTAAATCAGCGCCATAAATACCTAAGTTTAATGCTTTAGAATAATCTGAAGCATATTGTCCATTTTTGTTTCCAGCGTTTAAGATAGCTTTATCGTAAGCAACGCCAGATTTTTGAATTAATAAAGCTGTTTGCATTGGAGATGGCACACTAAAAAGTTCACCGCCTACATTTAACGCTACTGCTTTAACAGTATCTGTGTCTGCTAAATCATCACCAGTTCCACCTTCAGTTGGTTTCGGGTCACCACAAGAGTATAATAATGCTGACGCTAAACCGAAAGCAATAATTTTTGTATTCAACTTAAAATTTTTGATATTCATCGTCTTTATTTAAATGTTTGTTGCTAAAAAACCTATGCAAGTAAATAAATTTTGGCGACATAGCCAAATAATAATTTCATTCAGTTATCGACAAATTTTAAATAATTCCTAATGCTTCCTCTACGTATTTGAAAGTAGATAAAATTTCGGGTTTACCATCAATTTGAGCCACATCGTGTTCAAAATGAGCTGATGGTTTACCATCGGCAGTTAAAATAGTCCAACCGTCTTTCAATTGTTTGATATTTCGAGTTCCCATATTAATCATGGGTTCTATGGCAATCACCATTCCATCCTTTACTTTAGGCCCATCACCTCTTTTCCCATAATTAGGAACTTCAGGATCTTCATGTAATTTTTTACCTAATCCATGTCCAACTAGCTCTCTTACAACACCGTAACCATTATTTTCGGCATGTTGCTGAATAGCAAAGCCAATATCCCCAATTCTATTTCCTGACTTAAATTGTTCAATACCAATGTAAAGACACTCTTTAGTCACGTCTAATAGTTTTTGAACTTCTGGCTTTATTTGTCCAACACCGAAAGTGTAGGCATGGTCGCCAAAATAACCGTTTTTAATAACGCCACAGTCAACAGAGATGATGTCTCCTTCTTCTAAAGGTTTATCAGTTGGGATACCATGAACAACGGAGGCATTTAATGACATACATAAAGTGTTTGGGAAACCATACATTCCTTTAAAAGCAGGAACTCCACCATTATCTCTAATGTATTCTTCAGCAATTTTATCTAAATAAAGTGTGGTTACTCCTGGTTTTATTTCTTTTGCAATGATTCCTAACGTACGAGATACACTAAGTGCCGACTCTCTCATTAATTCAATCTCTTCTCTGTTTTTTAGTATAATCATTTTCCGAACAATTTTTGGAAGAACGTTTTTTCTTCTTTTTTATAATTATGGTGAGCTTCTGGATTTTTAAAGGTATGATTAAAATCTCCACCCTCAGGATGAAGAATTTGCCATGTGGCGCTCCACCCTAAAAAACCTCCAACATTTCTATCATCAATAAATACATCCACATTTAATTTTCGCGGCGTGTTATCGGTAATCACTTCTTCGGGATAGTTTTTATTAACGGCATAAAACTCAACCCCATTTTGTTTACAATATTCTACCGCTTCATCTAATAAAGCTCCTGTTCGGTAGGTATGTAAAATTAATTTATGTCCTTTTTTTTGCAATTCCTTAATAGTTGCAAAAGCAAACAACATCTCTTTTCCAATGCGCGGATACTGATGTTCTACAATAGTTCCATCAAAATCAATGGCTATTGTTTTACTGTTATTATTAATGAATTGTTGTTCCATGGCTTTATAAATTCTCTGCTTTTAAAACTTTTAAATCTGCATCTAGTTCGTAGTGACGAGGAATAGCTGTGCCTATTTCAAATTCTAAAATTTGTTGAGGTGTCATGTTTTCTAAATACATAATTAATGCTCTTAAACTATTTCCATGTGCAGCAACCACAATGTTTTTTCCTTCTTTTAATTTTGGCTCTATTTCTGCTTTAAAATAAGGGATTACCCGGGCTGCTGTATCTTTTAAACTTTCTCCATTTGGAGGAGCAATATCATAACTTCTTCTCCAAATTTTAACTTGCTCATCGCCATATTTTTCGGCAGTAGCTGTTTTGTCTAAACCCTGTAAATCGCCATACATACGCTCGTTTAATGCTTTGTTGTAAGTTGTTGGAACATCTGGTTGATTAGAAACTTCTAAAGCTAATTTCAAGGTGTTTTGAGCACGTTTTAAATCTGATGCAAATGCTAAATCAAATTTGAAAGGTTTTAATTTTTCGCCTGCATTTTTTGCTTCTTGTATCCCTTTTTCGGTTAATTCAACATCTACCCAACCAGTAAATTTGTTTTCTAAATTCCAAACGCTTTGTCCGTGACGAAAGATAATTAAAGTTGCCATTTTATAATTCTGATATAGTTTAATAATTAATTTTTAATATGCTCTTGCAAATAATACTCGCTGTGTACTTGGTTTGCCGCTGTATATGCAAATACCTGCTTCTTCAACATTATTTAAAGGTATACAACGAATAGTTGCTTTAGTTTCTTCTTTAATTTTTTCTTCTGTCTCTGGTGTACCATCCCAGTGAGCATAAACAAAACCAGTTTTTTCGTCTAATACTTTTTTAAATTCTTCGTAAGAATTTACAGTCGTTGTTAATTCTTTATTACGAGCAGTTGCCTTGTTGAATAAGTTAGATTGAATTTCATTTAATAAATTTTCTATTAAAGAGTCAATACCTTCAATGCTTACTGTTTCCTTAGTTAATGTATCTCGTCGAGCAATTTCAACAGTTCCATTCGCTAAATCTCTTTCTCCAATAGCAATACGAACAGGTACACCTTTTAATTCGTATTCAGCAAATTTCCAACCCGGGCGTTGAGAATCTCTATCATCGTATTTTACAGAAATACCTTTTGCTTGTAATTTCTTTTTAATTTCGTTTGCTGTTTCTGATACTTTTGCTAATCCTTCATCGCCTTTATAAATAGGAACAATCACTACTTGTATCGGTGCTAATTTTGGTGGTAATACTAATCCGTTATCATCACTATGACTCATAATTAATGCGCCAATTAACCGTGTTGAAACACCCCAAGAGGTAGCCCAAACAAATTCTTGTTTGTTGTCTTTAGTCACATATTTCACGTCAAATGCTTTCGCGAAATTTTGACCTAAAAAGTGTGAAGTTCCCGCTTGTAAAGCTTTTCCATCTTGCATGAGTGCTTCAATACAATAAGTATCATCAGCACCTGCAAAACGCTCGTTAGCAGATTTTACTCCTTTTACAACTGGAACAGCCATCCAATTTTCCACAAAGTCAGCATATACTGCTAACATTTGTTTTGTTTCAGTAATCGCTTCTTCTTTAGTGGCATGAGCCGTATGTCCTTCCTGCCAAAGGAATTCAGCGGTACGTAAAAATAAACGCGTACGCATTTCCCAACGCACTACATTGGCCCATTGATTGACCAAAATAGGTAAATCACGGTAGGATTGAATCCAGCCTTTATAGGTATTCCAAATTATGGCTTCACTGGTAGGACGAACAATTAATTCTTCTTCTAGCTTTGCTTCTGGATCAACAATTAGTTTACTTTTATCGTTAGGATTTGTTTTTAAACGGTAGTGAGTAACCACAGCACATTCTTTAGCAAAACCTTCTGCATTTTTCTCCTCTGCTTCAAATAAGCTTTTAGGAATAAATAGTGGGAAATAAGCGTTTTGATGCCCTGTATCTTTAAACATTTTATCTAAAGCTTTTTGCATATTTTCCCAAATACCATAACCATAAGGCTTAATAACCATGCAGCCTCGAACAGCTGAATGGTCTGCTAAATCAGCCTTTACCACTAAATCGTTATACCACTTACTATAATCTTCTGCGCGCGATGTCAATTCCTTACTCATGTTTATTAACAAATGTTAAATAATAAAATTAATACTTAGGTTGGCACTTTATTTGGTAAATTTACAATGCATTCCCCGTGCAAATTTAAACTTTTATTGGACGTTTACGTCTGATATTTTAAAAACTAATAAAATGAAAAAATTAGTTATCATATCAACTGTCGCAATTGCGCTTTTATCGTCTTGTGTTACTCAAAAAATGGGGACTTACACGTATAATGATGATGTTTATGCTAACCCTAAAGAAGATAGAATATTAGAGGCACGAATTGCTGCTGAGAAAAAACAAGCCAAAGAAGCTGCTGATAAGCGTTATAATGATTCTTTAGCTACTCTTCAGAGAATTCAGAAGGAAAAAGATGATGCAAATCCGTATTACAAAGACAGAGAATTTAAGTATGATGATTATTATGACTATGAATATGCAACTCGTGTAAGACGTTTTAACAATGGAATCACTGGCTTGAGTTATTATGATAATTATTATACAAACTCATATTGGTATAATAACAATCCTTATAATTACGGTATAAGTGTTTATAATGGTTATAGCTGGTGGGGTTCAAATTACAATAACTATAGTTATAATCCATCAGTAAACTTTTATAACAGTTGGGGTTGGGGTTTTGGAAATCAATTTAACGGTTTCAATGGTTACAATCCATATATGGCAGGGTATATGCAAGGATATAACAACGGATTTAATAATGGCATGTGGGGTAACTATTATGGTTTCGGAAATCCTTATGGAAATGGTTTTGGTTTCGGTAATCATCATGGTTTTGGTTACGGCGCCCCTTTCGGCTATGGTTTTGGTAATCCTTATGGTTTCGGAGGTTTTGGTAACCCTTACGGTTTTGGAGGTATGGGATATAACAATGGTTGGGGATATTTTAATGCTTTTGACAATAATAGTAGTTATTCATATGGTCCTCGTTCTTCACATGGAGGCGGAAATAGCCGAAGAGTTTCTAATCCTGGTTTAGCAGAACAATACAAAAAAGAAATTTCTGATAAACAAACAACTGCTGTAAAATTTTCAGAAGTTAAAACACCTCGAAACAACAGTTTGTCTCCTGTAAGAGGCGACAATAATGGAGCCGTTGGTAACACGCCAAATCCAGTTAGAACTAACCCTATTACAACAATAGATGAGCCTGTTAGAAATAATCCACCTAGAACTCAACCTATCAGAGGCAATGATCCCATAAAGGCAAATGAACCTATTAAGGGTAATGATCCGATTAAGGTTAAAGATCCGATTCGAAGCAATCCCATTAGAAATACTGAGCCAGTAAAGCAGCCTATTGAAAGTACTCCAAAAATTGAACCTCCAAGACAAAATAATGCTACTCCTAGCTCCCCTTTTAATAATGGAAATAGTAATCCTGGAAACAATGGTGGAGGTAATGCTCCTAGAAATAATGGCGGTGGAGGGCATAGACCTAGGTAAAATATAAACATCCCTATTTAATTTTAAATATTGGTTATGAAAATTCTTTTTAGTGTAACAACATTTAGTTTGTTTACTATTTCCCTCTTTTCTCAAAATGATATTGACGCCTTGAGGTATTCGCAAACTTATTTTGGAGGTACATCCAGAAGTAAAGCCATGGCTGGTTCTTTCGGTGCATTGGGGGCAGATGGTTCTTGTATGTCTAATAATCCAGCAGGTATTGGGTTATACAAAAAAGGGGATATTAATATTTCTTTTGGACTAAAATTTAATGCTGTTGAAGCATCACATAATGGAACAATAAATAATAATTTTAAAGCTAGTGTGCCTTTTGATGGTTTAACACTAGTTGGTGCGTGGGATAGTAAAACGCAACCAGACAATCATCATGCAATCGGATTATCATGCAATCAAATCGCAAATTTCAATAGTAATATTACAATTGCAGGAAATGCTAATTTTAAAAGTATTGCCAATGACTTTTTGAACAATTCTAATGGAAAGTCACTTAATAATTTAGATAATAGTTTTGGAGGAATGGCTTATGATAATTATCTAATAGATGTTTATGATACAGTTACAAATAAGTATATTAGTTTGATAAATACCAAATACGACTTATCTCAATCAAAAAACATTGAAGAAAGAGGTAGAATTAACGAATGGTGTTTTAATTATGCCTATGGATATAAGGATAAATTATACATAGGCGCTACCCTTGGAATTCCAACGTTGATGTTTAATTATAATTCAGTTTATACTGAAGAAGATAAAAACGATTCAATGAGGTTAAGTACAAATACCTCTCCAAGTTATTATTATCCAGCGGAAGGGGTTGGTGGATTTAAAAATCTATCTTATCAAGAAACATATAAAACTTCCGGAACAGGTTATAACTTAAAAGTTGGAGTAATTTATAGAGCTGCTGATTTTATAAGACTTGGAGCAAGCTTTCATTCTCCAACCATTTATAATTTAACCGATGGTTATGTATATAGAATGAGTGCTAATTATGACGAGGGAGGTTCTTTTACAACACAGTATCCCCCTGAAAATGGTGGTAAATTTAACTATCAGGTAATTACCCCTATGAAATTTACAGGAAGTATTGCTCTGTTATATAAAAAAATGGGGGCTTTAAATATTGATTACGATATTATAAATTACAAGCAAGCCTCTTTACAAAGTTCTCCTCAAGTTTTTACGGATGTAAATGCAACCATCAGAAATAAATATGCTCAAACCTCAAATTTAAGAGTAGGAGCCGAAGCTAATTTAAAACCAATGTTTGTGAGATTGGGTTATGCGATGTATGGAAGTCCATTTGGGGAAACATTTAATGGTGATTTTGTTAGATCTTTTTATACTGGAGGGGTTGGTTTTAGAAAGGAAAAAATGTATTTAGATATTTCTTTTACTAGAAGTATGAGTAATGAAAATTACTACATGTACAACCCAAATTTCGTTGATAAATCCACTTTAAAAAATTATGGCACGACAATTGCTGTTACAGTTGGCAGTAAGTTTTAGTGTAGTTTTGTTCTAGATTAATTGGTTAGAAAGTCTCGGGGTAGTGGCCGGGACTTTCGCTTTTTACAGATATTTTCAATAAAAAAAGAAATCTAAAACTCTCTTTTAGCAGCAATTAATGTGTTTTTTAACAAAGATGCTATTGTCATTGGTCCAACACCGCCTGGTACTGGCGTAATATAACCTGCTTTTTTTGAAACCTCTTCAAACTGAACATCACCTACTAATTTAAATCCGCTTTTTTTAGTAACATCATCCACACGGTTAATGCCCACGTCAATAATCACGGCACCTTCTTTTACCATATCGGCTGTTACAAAATTAGGTTTGCCTATAGCAGCAATAATTATATCTGCATTTAAAGTATGTTCTTTTAAATTTTGAGTATGGCTATGGCAAAGCGTAACAGTGCAATTCCCAAGATTAGTGTTTTTAGCCATTAAAATGCTCATTGGTGAGCCAACTATATGACTTCTTCCAATAACTACACAATGCTTTCCATCCGTTGGAATATTATAACGTTCTAATAATTGTACAATTCCAAATGGTGTTGCGCTCACATATGTTGGTAGGTTTAAAACTAAACGACCAACGTTAATTGGATGAAAACCATCAACGTCTTTACTTGGTTTGATGGCTTCAATAATTTTTTGTTCAGAAATATGACGAGGCAATGGTAATTGAACAATATAACCATCAATATCATCATCATTATTTAATTCTTCAATTTTAGCTAATAGTTTTTGTTCAGAAACATATGCTTCAAAAGTTACTAAGGTTGATTTAAAGCCTACATTTTCACAAGCTTTTACTTTGCTGCCAACATAAGTTTGAGAAGCAGGATCATCACCTACCAAAATAGCCGCCAAGTGAGGTTGCTTCTTACCTTTTGCAATTAATTCTTTTACTTCAGTAGCAATTTCTGATTGCAATTCAAGTGATATTTTTTTTCCGTCGATTAAAATCATTAGTTGAAAAGTTTTGAAAGTTAGAAAGTTATGAAAGTTGAAAATGGATTATATAGAATGTGTCTGAACTTTCTAAACCTTCCAACTCTTAACTTTCTAAACTAATAGTTACATTTTAGGCATTCCACCTGGCATATTACGCATTAATTTTGCCATCTGGTTTTTATCTCCCATCATACGCATCATTTTTCGGGTATCCTCAAACTGCTTTAATAATTTATTTACTTCCTGAATAGTTTGTCCGCTCCCTTTGGCAATACGCTGACGACGAGATCCATTAATTAAATCTGGATTAGAACGTTCTTTAGGAGTCATTGACCCAATGATAGCTTCAATGCCTTTAAAAGCATCATCATTTATTTCTGCATCTTTCATGGCTTTTCCAACTCCTGGAATCATTCCAACTAAATCTTTAATGTTACCCATTTTTTTGATTTGTTGTAATTGGCCTAAGAAATCATTAAAATCAAATTGATTTTTAGCAATTTTCTTTGATAATTTTCTAGCTTCTTCTTCGTTAAATTGTTCTTGAGCACGCTCTACTAATGAAACAACGTCACCCATTCCCAAAATACGATCAGCCATACGCTCAGGATAAAAAATATCCAAAGCTTCCATTTTTTCGCCAGTACCAATAAATTTAATTGGTTTATTAACCACTGATTTAATAGATAAAGCCGCTCCACCGCGAGTATCACCATCTAATTTAGTTAATACAACACCATCAAAATCTAAACGGTCGTTAAAGGCTTTTGCAGTATTAACTGCATCCTGACCAGTCATTGAATCAACCACAAATAAAATTTCGTTTGGTTTGATGGCAGCTTTTAAATCAGCAATCTCGTTCATCATTTGCTCATCAACTGCTAAACGGCCCGCTGTATCTATTAATACAATACTATTTCCGTTTTCTTTAGCCTGTTTAATGGCAGCTTCGGCAATTTTAATTGGATTTTTTTCTTCTTTATTTGAGAAAACATCAACCCCAATTTGTTCTCCTAAAACATGTAATTGGTCAATAGCAGCCGGACGATATACATCGCAAGCAACTAATAATGGCTTTTTACCTTTCTTTGTTTTTAGAAAGTTGGCAAGTTTACCAGTAAATGTTGTTTTACCCGAACCTTGTAAACCACTCATTAAAATAATGGTTGGATTTCCACCAAGGAAAATCTCTTCCATTTGTCCACCCATTAATTGAGTTAACTCATCATGAGTAATTTTTACCAATAACTGGCTAGGAGAAACCGCTGTTAAAACGTTTTGCCCTAAAGCTTTTTCTTTAACGGTATCTGTAAATGTTTTAGCTACTTTGTAGTTAACATCGGCATCTAGTAAGGCTTTACGAACTTCTTTTAACGTTTCGGCAACGTTAATTTCAGTTATTTTTCCTTGACCTTTAAGGGTTTTAAGGGCTCTTTCGAGTTTATCGGATAAATTATCAAACATTTTTGTGTGAATTTTTGGAACGCAAATTTATTAAAATTAAACGAATTTTATTTGATAAAATACAAAATAGCGCTAGAAGAAAGGTTATTTGTGCCAAAAACTGGCAATTGTGGTAAAAGACTTACTTTATTCTAGAAGTTATTTGGTTGAGGTATGTTTTAAAAGTTGGATTATTTGGCTCTAACTCGCAAGCATGCTTTACATCTATTAACGCATCTTGTAAATTGTTTTTAGTGATAAAAAGCTTAGCGCGTCTTATATATAAAGTTGCATTTTTTGGTTCGGCAATAATTTGATTACTGATTTTTTGAAACATAATAGTATGCCAGTGATCAAAGAGTTCTTTTTCCAAACCGTCTGGAATAATTTGAGGAGCATTTTTTTTAAGAAATGATAAATCTTGAATAGCCATTTCAACATCCCCAAATTTTGTATAGGCTAAACATCTATTGAGATACATATCATAGTTGTTTTTGGAATATTCGATAGCCTTTGAGAAATCAGAAACTGCTTCTTTCATTTTTCCTATTTCGGTAAAAGCATAACCTCTTGAGCTGTATAATTGCGGACGAGTTGGTTGCATTTTAATGGCAGAATTATAATATGGAATAGAGGCTCTATAATTACCTTGTTCTAAAAATTTATCACCTTTAATAGCATAAAAAAAGTAATAATCAGGAGCCTCTTTTATTCCTTCATCAGTAAATGTGGTTTCGTTCTTATAAATATTTAATCTTGTAAAAGTTCTCATACTAAATAGTGATACAATCAGCATTGAGCCATAAATGAATATTGAAGAATTTTGGTTAAAATTAAGTTGAGATATAAATAATAAAATGCCGACTAAAGGAAAATACACTCTATGCTCATAATGTTCTCCAGAGCTGCCCGTTGCGCCATACCAAACAGGTATTGCAATCATGCTGAAAAACAAAATTAAACCTAATATAGCTAAGGCTTTATTTTTTAGTCCAATTTTAAAAAATGCAAATGCAATAATAACTAATGCGATTATTCCAAAAACAATAGACGAGTTTTTGAGAGTAGGAAATATGGATTGTTGAGCAGGTATGAGGCTTTTTCCTAAGAACAATAAAACACCCATGACAAATTTTTTTATGGAGTCTAAAATATCTGGGCCAAATGTAAGGGTTGATTTAACGGCTAAACTTCGAAGAAGATACCAGCTTACAATTATAACAAGCCAAGAAATGATGAATAGCAAAAATGTTTTTTTGGGTTGCTTAAAATAATAGATTAGTCCAATAAAAAACAATGGTAGTACGATGGCATTTTCTTTAGTGAATATGGTGCACATAAAAAACAGTAAATGAAAAAACAAATCGTGCTTTTTGTGTTCATTTAAATAATTAATTAAACATAAAATCGAACTAAGAGCGAAAATAGTCAGCAATACGTCATTTCTTCCGGGAATCCATGCTACTGCATGAAGTAATACTGGATGAACTGCAAAAATTAGAGTAAGAAAAAATGAAGTCTTTATGTTTACTTTTAATTTTAAAAACAATTTGTATAAAAGGAGGATTGATAGTAAATGATAAACTAGATTAGAAAAATGATATATGAACGGATTAATTTTTCCAATTTGAAAATCTAACATTAACGAAAGACTTAATAGAGGACGATAATATAAACCAGCTAATGGTTTTGTGAAAAAAGTTTTTATGTTTTTAAAATCAGAAAAAATATCAGAATTCTTAACAATCATCCATTGGTCATCCATTGGAGAGAAATCAAAAAACAAACTTTTGATGTATAAACAAAAAGGAATTAAAACCAAGATAGAATAAACCTTGGTTTTGTTTTCAAAAAAAGTGGAAAGTTGTTTATTCATTTTTTATGATTTAAACTCCAATTTTTTCGTTTACCACTTTCAAAATTTCTGCTTCTAAAACAATGGTTTTGTTTTCAATATCTTTCCCTTTGACAATAATTTCATTTACAAAAGTTTTATCATCATATCCACTCGCATTTATGCGAACATTCATAAAAGCACCCATTACAGCACTACGAGCACATAAAGCGCCTACACCAGCGTCGGAAACTGAATTAGGATTACCAACTTCAGCCATCGCTTTAATGATTGATATACTTTCATAAGATAATTGCATCACTTTAAATGGAACTTCAATGGCAAATTTTGTAGCGTCTTGAATGGCTTGTTTGCGAGCCGCTTTTTCTTCATCAGTTCCCTTTGGTAAACTAAATGCTGTCATAATTTTATTGAAAGCTGCTGTGTCCAAATCAACCAATTTAGTTAATTCGTCTTTAATTTTTTGACCTTTTTCTGCCCATATACTAAACTCTTCCCAACGATTATCCCAACCTTTTTTATGAGAAGATAGATTTGCAACCATTGTTGCTAACGAAATCCCCAAAGACCCTACATACGCAGAAATAGAGCCCCCACCTGGCGCAGGACTTTCACTTGCTGTTTCATCAGCAAAGTCAGTTAAAGTCATACTAACTAATTTACTATCTGTTTTATCTTTTAGTAAATATTCAATGATACGTTCTTCTGGTTTAAATGGACCCAATTCATCTAAGCCCATTGTTTTAATCGCTATTTTAATTAATTCTTTTTCAGAAACCCCAATTGAGCGTTGTTGTTTCTGCAAAAAATATTTACCTGCATCTAACAATGATTTTAAAGGAACTAATCCTACTAATTCAGAACCAGTTACTCTAATGCCTCGCTCAGTTGCTTTTTTACAAACTTCGTCAAAGGCAATATGTAAAGGTGTGATATTGATATTGGTTAAGTTCATGGAAATTTGGGCAACGCCATATTCCTCAATAAACCAACCAATTGCTTTTACTGATTTTAAAGAGCCAGGTATTGAAACAGGATTGCCATTAGCATCATTTACTACTTTTCCATTGATAGGATCACCTTCGCGTTTTACACGTCCAGCTTCACGTACATCAAATGCAATAGAGTTTGCACGACGTGTTGAAGTTGTGTTTAAGTTGACATTATAAGCTACTAAAAAATCACGAGCACCAATAACCGTTGCCCCGCGTTTGGCATCAAACTCAGCTGGACCAAAATCTGGTTTCCATTCTGACAATTTTATTTTTTTGAAAAAGCCTTCATATTCGCCTGCTCTGATAACTGATAGATTACTTCTTTCTTTATTTGATTGAGCGGCTTCGTATAAATAAATAGGTATTTGTAATTCTTTTCCAACGCGCTCTCCCAATTTTTGAGCCCACTTTGCAGTTTCTTCCATACTAATATTTGCAATAGGAATCAACGGACAAACATCTGTAGCTCCCATGCGAGGATGTTCACCTTTATGTTTACTCATATCAATTAATTCTCCTGCTTTTTTAATTGCTAAAAAGGCCGCATCAATAACTGCTTGAGGATTTCCAACAAAAGTTACTACAGTTCTATTTGTAGCTTTTCCTGGATCAACGTTTAGTAATCTAACTCCTTCTACGGATTCAACTTGATCAGTTATTTGTTTAATGATAGATAAATCTAGTCCTTCAGAAAAATTAGGAACACATTCAATGAGTTGTTGCATAAAAAATGATTTTAAAATGGTGCTTAAAAGTATAAAAATTCCCCATCAATAGGTTAAACTGTGATGATTCAATATTATTTTTAATTAACAATCTCTTATAAATAACAATTTTCAACTTGAAGAAACGTTCTTTACTATTAAGTTATATTTGTTTAAGGCTAAATATTATTTGAATCCAAACGCACATATTTTTATTTATACACATAAAATTACTCCGAGGGTAAAATACACTTTCAATTTAATTTTAAAAGATTGTTTGGGTTTAGAGTTTACTCTTGTAAGTAATATTGATGATTTTAAATCATATGAGGGTAATAAGCTTTCATACACTAATCAAGACATCGAAAGTGATTTTAATATTATAGCGCATACCTTATTATTTGAATCTGGAATCAAAGAACAAACGATTCAAATGCAAAATCATGAATCGTATTTTAAGTATTTTTTTAAAACATATCACAGTATTTTACCTTTTGATGTATTTGCCGCTTCGTTTTATTTAGTAAGCAGATACGAGGAGTATTTGCCTTTTATTCCAGATGCATTTAATCGGTTTGAAGCAGAAAATAGCTTAGCCTATCAATATGATTTTTTGACTATTCCTATAGTTAATTTATGGATTGTAGAGTTTGAAAAGTTGCTTCTTAAAAAATTCCCTAACTTAATAATTAGTCATAAAGCTTATTCCTTTGTTTCTACTATTGATATTGACAATGCCTATAAATATCAAGAAAAAGGAGTGATGCGATCTATTGGAGGATATTTAAAATCTATTTTTAAAATTGATAAGGAGGACCTAAAGCAACGTACTTCTGTTTTGTTAAATAAAGAAAAAGATCCTTTTGATTCTTATGAATACCAATTAGAAATCCAAAAAAAATATAAACTAAAAGTTATATATTTCTTTTTATTAGGAGACTATGGTGTAAATGATAAAAATCATCCATCTAATAATTATGGCTTTCAGCAACTTATAAAACATTTGTCAGATTATGCATCTCTAGGTATTCATCCTTCTTTTGGATCAAATGGAAATATGAATCAAGTGAAAATTGAAATAAATCGTTTAGCAAAAATTACTCATCGAGATATTTTTAACTCACGCCAACATTTTTCAATGTTGAAATTCCCCGACACTTATGCAACCCTTTTAGAACTAGGAATCACCAACGATTATTCAATGGGATACTCCAGGTTTAATGGATTTAGAGCGAGTATTTGTATGCCTTTTTATTGGTATGATTTGGATGATGAATTAGAAACTGGATTAAAAATTCATCCATTTTGTTTAAGTGAAACTACATTGAGATATAAAGATCAAGCAACTCCACAAACTATTTCAAAATTTGCTAAACCAATTATAGAAGAGGTTAAAAAATATAATGGCGAATTAATCACTATATTTCATAATGATACGATGGGAACTGCCATTGAATGGATTGATTGGAAAAATGTATATGAGGAAATTGTTCAATTAGCTACAAGTAAATCATGATTTTAATATACACGCATCATATTGCAAATCGTGTTTCTTATGCTATGGATGTGGTGTTTAAAATAGTATTACAAACCGAATATAAGCTCATTGATAATAAAGAAGAATTTATGAATTGTGATCAAGCAAAAATTGCTTACACAAAAATTAATGAAGGGTTTAGTTTTTTTATTAAAAGTGATGATATATTATTTGAATCAGATATAAAAACAAAAACTATTGAAGGTGACAGTCAATATTTAGATTTTCCTAAATTTTTCAAATCAAACACTGAAGACCTTTTAGGATACGACTTATTTGCTATGGTGTTTTATTTTGCCACTCGATACGAAGAGTATTTGAAATCTGACTTAGATGAACATCAGCGCTTTAAAGCAGAAACTAGTTTGGCTTTTCAAAACAATTGTTTACGAATTCCTTTTTTAAACATAGCAATTCAACAGTTAGGTCATAAACTCAAACAAAAATTTCCCACTTTAAAATTCAATCAAAGAAATTTTAATTATCTATCAACTATTGATATAGATAATGCTTTTGCATATGCTCATAAAGGATTGAAACGTAATATTGGAGGCTTAGTGAAAGATGCTATTTCTTTCAAGATGAATCATATTAGCCAACGTATCGTTAGTAATTTGAACGAAGAAAAAGATCCTTACAACACATTTAAATTTATCAATTCTTTAAGTAACGAAACTCAAACAGCTTTGCAGTATTTTGCTTTAATTGGAGATTATTCTCAATATGATAAAAATCCTCATTATAAAAATCAAGGTTTTAGAAAACTATTGAAAGGATTGGCAATCAAACATGAAATGGGTTTGCATCCTTCGTATGAATCGTTTAATTATCTTGAAAAAATAGAAATTGAAAAAAAACGCCTAGAGGATATTATTGAAAAAAAAGTAACCTCTTCTCGCTGCCACTTTTTAAGAATAAAATTCCCTGAAACTTATAGGGCTTTTATAAAAGGTGGTATTACGGATGATTATACGATGATTTATGCTTCTCAATCAGGATTTAGAACTGGTTTATGCACACCTTTTCCTTGGTTTGATTTAGAGAGAAATGAAATCACTTCATTAATGATTCATCCAAGTACCATTATGGAAGGTACTTTGAGAGATTATAATGGATATACTATTGAACACGCTAATGCAACGATTCATGATTTGTTAAGTGAAGTAAAAAAACAAGGTGGTGAATTTGTTTCGGTATGGCATAATGATAGTTTTGTTTCGTCTCAAGAAGAATGGATTGAAGTGTATAAAAATTTACTCCAAATTTCTAAAATATAAATTCTTAAATAGTTATGTGTGGAATAGCAGGTGTCATTTCTAAGACAAAGTCAATAGCTCTTAAAGAGACTGTTTTTGCTATGAGTCAAGCTATTAAACATCGCGGACCTGATGGTGAAGGTTTTGCTTTTTTTTCTAAAACAAATTCAACTCCAGTTTATTCAAACCACACGCCGCAAATAAATAAAGAGAGTCAATCTTTTTTATTTAATCCTAAAATATCTCTTCAGAATTTAGACACGAATTATGATGTAGCATTTGCACATCGTCGTTTATCAATCATTGATTTGTCAGAATCAGGTCACCAACCAATGTGCGATACTCAAGGCGATTATTGGATTACATTTAATGGCGAAATTTATAATTACATTGAGTTACAACATGAATTAAAAAGTAGGGGACATGTTTTTGTGACAAAAACAGATACCGAAGTGGTTTTAGAAGCATATAAGGAGTGGGGGTTTGAATGTTTACAGAAGTTTAATGGGATGTTTTCTTTTGCTTTATTAGATAAGAAAAACAATCAACTATTTTGCGCAAGAGATAGAGTGGGAGTAAAGCCATTTTATTATACCAATACGAATGATACTTTTGCTTTTGCGAGTGAATATAAAGCCTTTATTAAATCAAAATTAGTTCCTTTTGAAATTAACGAAACTCAGCAGTTTGATTTTATTGTCAATGGAAATTTAGAAAATACAAAACAAAGTTTATTTAAAGGGATTTATGAACTAAAGCCTTCGCACTATTTAGTGTATGATTTAAGTTCACATGTATTTGAAATTACTAATTATTATTCACTTCCTAACAAGGCTTTAAATGTTAAAAGTGATTCTGAAATTATAAATGAAATTGAAGAAAAATTAGTGAATGCGATTCGTTTAAGATTAAGAAGCGATGTGGAAGTTGGTTCTTGCTTAAGTGGTGGATTAGACAGTTCAATTATAGCTGGGGTAGTAAGGCATTTGCAGCCTAATAAACAAATGCAATTGTTCACTGCCGTATTTCCGAACGAAACATTTGATGAAACTAATTATGCGAAGCTAGTTTCAGATTATGTTGGGGGTAATTGGAAAACGGTTAATCCCACAGCCGAAGATTTTTTTAAGGATATTGATGAATTAAATTATTACCAAGATTTGCCCGTGTGGAGTACAAGTACTTATTCGCAGCATAGGGTAATGAAACTAGCTTCTCAAAATAACATTAAAGTTGTACTAGATGGACAAGGAGCAGATGAACTGTTTGGAGGATATTCTCATCATTACATGGCTTTATGGAAAGAACAGTTTAGTTTTAAGAATATTAATGCTTCAAAACAAACTATCCCAGATGCCTATAAATTATTTGGAAAAGTGTTATTAAAAGACACATTTGGTTTGAGTGTAAATTATTCAAACTATTTTCAGTTAAATAAAAAACGATTTGCCAAGAGCAATAACGAAAAATTAAAATCTACCTTAAATGCCCAATTAGCATCAGATTATCAAGGAAGGTTAAAATCTTACTTAAAATGTGAGGATAGGTGTAGTATGGCTTTTGGCATTGAAAGTCGCGTGCCTTTTGCTGATGATATTGAATTAGTTGATTATTTATTTTCTATTAAAGGAAGTGAAAAAATACAAAATGGTATTTCAAAATATTTATTGAGAGAGGCCTCAAAAAACTATATACCAAATTTAATTTATACACGAAGGGATAAAATTGGTTTTGAAACGCCTGTTCAAAAATGGTTTTTGCCGCACAAAGATGAAATTATTGATTTAGTAGTTTCACAATTGGATTTCATGAATACAAGTTATTTTAAGTCTAATTTTGAAGAAGTATTAAACCAAAAGCCAAATTTCGTTGTAAGATTATATTCTTTTGCCATTTGGAAAAAGGTGTTTTCGACTTTTTGATGGGTATAACTTTATTAGTACAAGTTTTTGAATAGTTATCTTATTTTCTTTACTCTTCAGAACTATTTTATTTGATTTTCTCCTCTACAAAATCCCTACAAATTAGAATTGGGTGAAATCTGATTATCAGTTAGTTAATCCCCATTTCTTTTTAGTTTAAAGTTTGATTATTCGTTAAAAAGTGTATATTATTGTATTGCTAAAATCGTTTACTCACTAATAGACTGCTTTTACTAAATGGGGGGTTGCCCCTCTAAGCATTTAAGAAAAAATAATATAATATTGTAAAACAAACAACTAATACACTAATGAATAATTTTACTAAACTATTACTTGCCGCTTTCTTTTTATTGGGATTCCAATATGTTGGAATATCACAGGTTATTAATCACGATGGACATCATCATAGTCCAACAGATAATCACCATGAGCATAAAGGACTGAACGGTGAAAATATTGACCCATTTTACCTGCCTTTTGATTATGCGGCAGATTCTTTGGTTGGTTTTGATTTAGACGCTGCTTGGCAGCAAGCTCAATCGCAATCGAATGAATTATGGCAACAACAAAGAGTAGTAGCTGTTTTAAAAAGAAACTATATAGATTATCATTATGGTTTAAAAACTGTTGCTGGACCACTTCCTGGGGTTCAAGCTCCTTGTACAAACCCAGGTTTTGAGACTGGAACTTTAGCTGGATGGAATGCTATACAATCTACAAATAATAATTCACAAACAATGTTACCATGGACTCCAGCAGCAACTACACAAGCGGTTATTGTTGGGCCTGGATTTGACCCAAATTTAGGTGGAACTGTTTTACCAACGGTTCCTCCTGGTGGAGGAAATTTCGCATGTCGCCTTGGTCAAACAGGCACAGGGGGAATATCTTACAGATTAAATCAAACATTTACTGTAACAGCTGCTAATTCAGTTTTTTTATACCGATATGCTGTTGTTTTACAAGACGGGGGGCATGCTTGTTCAGATCAACCATTTTTTAATATCCGTTTTGAAACATGTAACAATGTTGTTATTCCTTGTGCTCAATATCAGGTGGCTCAGCAAGGTTCGGCTTGTTCTAGTGGTGACCCAAACTTTATTACTGTAAGTGGTTCAAGTGGTGCTTCATGGAGCTATAAACCATGGCAAACACGTTCTTTTGATTTAACAGCGTATATAGGACAATGTGTAAATATCGAATTTACTGTTGGTGGTTGTATCGCAGCTCAAGGTGCACATCCTGGATATTGCTATATTGATGCTGCATGTGATCCAATGACTTTAGAGTTGAATGGTACTGATATTCCGGTTGGACAAACAACAACTAATATGTGTGTGGCTGCAACCAATACATTATGTGCCCCTCCAGGATTTACTTCTTATACTTGGTCTGGTCCAGGAGTTACAGGTAACACCAATAGATGTATTTCAACATCAACATCAGGAACTTATTCAGTTACACTCGGAATGCAAGGAACAAGTTGTCAGAATCCGGTCTTATATTCTACATTCAATATAGTTCCTAAACCTACAGCTGATTTTACATTCACAACTAACCCTTGTACCAGCGGTTTTACTGTTCCATTTACAAATACCTCATCCCTAAATGGAGGCCCTGCTATTACCAACTATTATTGGGATTTTGACAACAATGGTAGTACAGATAATATTACGCAAAGTCCAAGTAACACTTATACAACTCCTGGTACTTATAGTGTCCAATTATTAGTCTCAAACGGAGGTTGTACAGATAGTATAACTAAAGTTTTAACTGTTTCGCAAGCAGTTACCGCCAATTTCAATAATACAAGTGGATGTTTAAATGGAGTAACAAATTTCACTGCTACACCAACGCCAACAACTGGTGTTGTAGGTCATTCTTGGAATTTTGGAGATGGTAGTCCATTAGGAACAGGATCAAATCCATCGCATACATATACAACGCCAGGAATTAAAAATGTTACATATACGGTTACAAATTCAGGAGGTTGTCAAGCAGTATTTACCAAAACTGTAAATATATTCCCAAATCCTGTTGTAGCAATCACGGCAAACACCGTGTGTTTAGGATTACCTACTACTTTTGGAAATACATCAACTGTGGCCGCTCCAGATAACATTGCAAACTGGTCGTGGGATTTTGATAATAATGGAACATCTGATAATAGTGCACAAACACCTACAAATACCTATGCTGCTGCTGGAAACTTTACAGCAGTTTTAACGGCAACCACTAATAATGGTTGTGTTAATTCAAATAGTGTTACAGTTAAAGTAAATGCATTGCCTACCGCAACGTTTACTCCAGTTGGTGCTTGTATCAATGCTAACGTAGTATTAAATAACACTTCAAGTGTAACTGCACCAGATAATATAACTTCTTACAGCTGGAATTTTGGTGCTGGTGCAACTCCAGCAACAGGTAATGTTGCCAATCCTACACCACTGACCTATGCGAGTAGTGGTGTAAAAACAATTGTGTTAAACATTACAGCGAATACTACTTGTACAGCATCGATCACACAAACAGTAAACATTACGCCTCAGCCAGTAGCAAACTTTAGTGCTACTTCAGTTTGTCAGGGTTCCGTCACTGCATTTACTGATTTGTCAACACCAACAGGTTCTATAACTGGCTGGTCTTGGGATTTTACAAATAATGGTTCGGCAGATAATACAACAAATGCCCCTTCAACCACTTATACTGCTTCTGGAACTTATTCGGTATCATTAATTGTTTCAGCAGGTAGCTGTACAAATTCAGTTGTGCTTCCAATTAATGTTTGGGGACATTCTATACCTAACTTTATCCCTAATAGTGTATGTTTTGGAGCTTCTAGTACGTTTAGTAATACAACTGATTTAACAACTAATGCTAACGTTGGAGGAACGCCAACTTGGGATTGGAATTTCGGCGATGGTTCTACTAATTCAAATATACAAGATCCAGCTCATACATATACTTCTACAACCATTTCATCTTATACAGTATCTTTAACTGCTACTACACCAAATGGTTGTGTGGATAACGTTGTAAAAACTGTTTCTGTAAATGTTCTACCAACTGCAACCTTTACGCCGGTTAATGCTTGTGTAAATGCTAATGTGGCTTTAAATAACGCATCAAGTATTGCATTACCAGATAATATTACTACATATTCATGGAATTTTGGTACCGGTGCATCGCCAGCTGCTTCTAGTAGTGTTCAAAACCCACCATTATTATCATATAACAGTAGTGGTATTAAAACAATAACCTTAACAATTACTGCAAATACAACATGTTCAGCTTCTATCACCCAAACTGTTGAAGTGTATGCTCAGCCAGTGGCTAATTTTAGTGCCACTGCTGTTTGTCAAGGCACCGCTACTGCATATACAGATTTATCAACTCCAACAGGTTCAATCACTGGATGGTCTTGGAGTTACACAAACAATGGAACGTCAAATAGTACTTTAAATGCTCCAACTAATGTATTTGCTACTTCGGGTACATATACAACTTCTTTAATTGTAACAGATAATCGTGGTTGTAAAGACACGGTAGCCTTACCAATTGATGTTTGGGGTCATACGATTCCAAATTTCACACCCGATAAAGTATGTTTTGGAACATCTAGTTTATTTACAAATTTAACAGATGAAACTTCCAATCCTAATGTAGGTTCAGGAACAACATATGTTTGGAATTTTGCAGATGGTTCTGCTACTTCAAATGTAGTTAACCCTTCACATACTTATACATTGGGAGGAAATGTAAATGCAACTTACAATGTTACTTTAACAGCTACTTCGCTTCACAATTGTGTTGATAATGCTGTAAAAGTAGTTAATGTGTATGCTATTCCAACGGCATCATTCACAGCTGATTCAGTATGTTTTGGAACGGCTTCTAATTTAACAGATGCAAGTAACGGCAATGGAAATTTAGTGAACACATTTGCTTGGGATTTTTCAAGTGATGGTACAATAGATTTAACAGGTATAGCAAGTCCTAATTACGTTTTTCCATCCATAGGAGTTAACTTAGTTACTTACACAGTATCAACATCACCGGTAGTTGGATTAGTTTGTTCTAATGTAACTAACTCTATTTCTGTATGGGTTAATCCAATTCCAGTTCCAGATTTTACTTTTGTAAATAATTGTATCAATGCTCAGCCAAATTCATTCAATGGTTCGCCAAGTACAATTGCCATCGGCACCAATACTGCTTATGTATGGGCTTATGGCAATGGATCAGTGTCTGCCCCTTCTGCCGCATCTTCATCAACTGTAAATTACGCAGCACCTGGAGTTTATAACGTGACATTAACGGTTACTTCAAACAAAGGGTGTGTGAAAAACATTGTAAAACAAGTGGAAGTTTATGCTAAACCTATTATGAAAATTGCTAACTCACCAGCTTGTGATGCAGTTGCTATGACATTTAGCGCTCAAGCCCAAGCGGGAAGTGGAAATGTAACTAATTGGTATTGGGATTTTAATAATTCTATTTTCTCAATCGAAGCAACAGGACAAAATACAAACTATACATTTACTGGACCTGGCGCACAAACTGTTGGTTTAGTTACAGAAACAGGAAATGGATGTAGAGATACTATTATTAAAGCAATTTACGTTAATTATGTTCCAGTACCACAGTTTAGCGTGGATGTTCCGAGCGGATGTCCGGAGCATTGTGTGAATTTTAATGATTTAACTCCAGCAGTAACTGGACCAGCTCAAATTAATCAATGGCAATGGAACTTTGGAGATGGTACATCTATTTCAAATTCATCTAATGCTAATGTAGCACATTGTTATAATAACACAACAAGCAATCAACTAGCTTTATTTAATGTTGGATTAACAGTAACAACAGATAGCGGTTGTGTAGGAACGATTACAAAGCCAAATTTCATTACTGTTTATCCTAAGCCAATAGCTAGCTATACAGTTAGTCCTAATCCAGCAAGTATAACTGAGCCATTAGTATATTTTACTAATCAATCACAAGATTATACAAAATGGTGGTGGACATTTGTAGGAACTGGTCCTTTTAAAATAGATTCTGTCAATGTCAATCCTACTCATTTTTATGATAGTGAAACGGCACAAACTTATTACACTAATTTGATAGTGATGAATCAATATGGTTGTACAGATATAGCATTTGTTCCAGTAGAGATTAAACCAGAGTTTACATTCTACATACCAAATGCATTTTCACCTTCAAATGGTGATGGTATCAATGATTATTTTAACGGAACAGGTATTGGAATAGATACTTATGAAATGTGGGTATTTGATCGTTGGGGAGAAAGGATTTTCTATACCAATGACATCAAGAAAGGATGGGACGGAAAAGTTCAAGGAAAATCAGCAGAAGGAAAACAAGATGTGTATGTTTGGAAAGTAAGATTAAAAGATGTACTAGGAAAGAAACATGAGTATATTGGTCATGTAACATTATTGAGATAATAAAAAAAATCCCCGATGAAATTCGGGGATTTTTTTGAATATTTTTTACAAGAAGGTTAAACTAAATAAACAGCTTCTTTCCCTTTTTTCGAAAAGTCTGTATCAATTCTTTCCTGTAAAGTAGTAGATAATGATAAACCAACAAAATCAGCTTTTACAGGAAAACGTGTATGACTTCTGTCAACAAGTACCAAAGTATTAAGTTGTTTGACAGGTTTGTTTAGAAATAATTTAACGGCGTAAATCAATGTCTTTCCACTGTTTAAAACATCATCTACTAAAATAACCGATTTGTTTTCAAAATCTTTTTCAGTAAAATCTATTTTAGGTTCAAAGCTCCATGGATTTTCTTTGTCAATTTTAATTTTACCTAGTTTGGTTTTGATACTAGAAATAGAATTTAAAATAGCTGCTATTTTTTCAGCTACCTTATATCCGTTACCTTCAATGCCAACAATTAATAATTCTTTTTCTTTAAAGTTATTTTCGTAAACCTGATAGGCCATACGATTTAATTTTTGGTTGATTTGAATAGCGTCTAAAATCTTCGTTTTTTCCATACACAAATCTAATTGATTTTCATTTATTCTGTACCTATGTTGAAATTTATTCCATTAAAATGCCTAAAAACTAAAATTATTGATGAATGGATTATGTTCTTGATTGAAAAATAATAGATTTGTATATCTTAAACATCAAACCAATGAAGTTATCTCCCAATTTAGTATTAGCCTTTGCTTTAACAAGCTTTGTTTCTATTAACGCACAAAAATCATCAAGTGCTAAAGATTCTAAACCCGAACAAAAAGAACCACTATATAAATCAGAAACTTATTCAGCTTTATCATTTCGTTCTTTAGGACCTGCGGTTACTTCAGGAAGGGTAGGAGATATTGCAGTTAATCCCAATAATAAAAACCAATGGTATGTTGTAGCTGCTGCCGGTGGTGTTTTTAAAACAGATAATGCTGGAGTTTCCTTTTATCCAATTTTTGATAATCAAAACTCCTATTCTATTGGTTGCATTACTATCGATCCTAATAATTCAAATGTCATTTGGGTTGGTACTGGCGAAAATAATAACCAACGTGCCGTAGGTTATGGCGATGGTGTTTATAAAAGCGAAGACGGAGGAAAGACTTGGAAAAACATGGGTTTAGAGAAATCAGAACATATTGGAAGAATCTCTGTTGATCCTACAAATTCAGATATAGTTTACGTAGCAGCTTACGGACCATTATGGAGTGCAGGCGGCGAGCGTGGTATTTATAAAACGACTGATGGTGGAAAAACGTGGAAACAAACATTAATGGTAAGTGAACATACTGGTTTCAACGATGTGCTAGTAGATACAAAACATCCTAATATTGTTTATGCTTCTGCTCATCAACGTCGCCGTCACGAGTATACATATATCAGTGGTGGGCCAGAAAGTGCTATTTATAAAAGTACTGATTATGGTGTCACTTGGAATAAATTAAGCAATGGTTTACCAAGTGGTGATGTTGGAAGAATTGGTTTAGCTATTTCTCCTGCAAATACAGATTATGTGTATGCGATAATTGAAGCATCTGAAGGTAAAGGCTTTTATAAAAGTACCAACCGTGGTGCTAGTTGGGAAAAACAAAATGATTGGTCAACAGCAGGTAATTACTACCAAGAAATTGTTGCCGACCCTAAAGATGAAAACAAAGTATATAGTTTAGATACTTGGGCTCAAGTAACCACTGACGGAGGTAAAACATTTAAGCCAGTTGGAGAAAAAAATAAACATGTGGATAATCATGCTTTATATATTGATCCAAAAAATACAGGCCATTTAATTATGGGATGTGACGGTGGTTTGTATGAAAGTTTTGATGGCGCTAAAACTTGGCGTTTTTGCTCGAACTTGCCAATCACTCAATTTTATAGAGTATGTGTAGATAATAGTAAACCGTTTTATTATGTATATGGTGGCACACAAGATAATAATACATTAGGAGGGCCAAATAGAACGATTAGCGCTAGCGGAATTACAAATGCCGATTGGTTTGTAACAGTTGGTGGTGATGGTTTTCAATCGCGTGTGGACCCAACTGAGCCAAATATCGTCTATAGTCAATGGCAATATGGTGGTTTAGTCCGTTACGATAGAAAGAATGGTGAAGCCATTGATATTAAACCAATGGAAAAAAATGGAGAACCAGCATATCGTTTCAATTGGGATGCTCCTTTAATTATTAGTAAGTTTGATAATAAGCGTATTTATTTTGCAGCTAATAAATTATTTAGAAGCGATAACAGAGGCAATTCTTGGAAAGTGATTAGCCCTGATTTAACAGCAGGAATCGACAGAAATAAATTACCAGTCATGGGTAAAGTGTGGAGCATGGATGCGGTGGCTAAAAATCAATCTACTTCTATCTATGGAAACATTACAGCTTTATCAGAATCACCTTTAAACGAAAAATTATTAGTTGTTGGTACGGATGATGGTTTAGTTCAAGTAACAGAAACTGGCGGCGATAGTTGGACTAAAGTATCAACGTTTACTGGTGTTCCTAATCAAGTGTTATTACAAAATGTTTTAGCGTCTCGTCACGATGAAAATGTGATGTATGCGTGTTTCAATAATCATCGTAATGGCGATTTTAAACCTTATTTAATGAAGAGTGCTGATAAAGGAAAAACGTGGACAAGCATTAGTAATAATTTACCCGCTCGCGGCTCAGTATATTGTGTAACAGAAGATTATAAAAACAAAAATTTATTATTCTGTGGAACAGAGTTTGGTTTTTACTTTAGTATTGATGCAGGAAAAAACTGGATGGAAATTTCAGCAGGCGTTCCGCAATCCATTTGTGTGAGAGATATTGCTGTTCAAGAGCAAGATAATGATATAGTGATAGCTACTTTTGGAAGAGGGTTTTATATAATTGATGATTATACTATATTACAAACAATCAAAAAAGAAGACTTAGAAAAGAAAGCAACGATCTTCCCAATGATGGATGGTTTGGTATTTAATCAATCTCAACCATATGGACATAAAGGAAAATCATTTCAAGGTGAATCTTTTTATGTGGCTGAGAATCCTCCAATTGGTGCAACCATTCGTTATTATGTAAAGGATGATTATAAATCATTAAAAGATAAACGCAAAGAATTAGAAAAAGAAAAAATTAAAAATAATCAAGCAGTGTCTTATCCTTCAAAAGACAGTATGCGATTAGAAGATAGCGAAGAAGCGCCTTATATATTATTGGTGATTTCTGATGAACAAGGAAACGACATTAGAAAAATTAAGCAATCAGCATCTAAAGGCATGAAACAAGTGGTGTGGGATGGAAGATTAGAATTAACATCTCCTGTTTCTTTTTACACGCCAGATCCTAATAATCCATACGAGAGTGATGATTTAGGGCCAATGGCTTTACCTGGAAAATATTTTGCTCAACTAGTAAAAGTAGAAAATGGTGCTTTAGAAGATTTATCGGATAAAATGAGTTTTAACTTAACAACATTGTCTAATTCAACATTACCTGAAGCTGATAAAGTAAAATTATTGGCTTCTAATAAATCATTAGGCGAATTTAGAAGAGTGGTATTAGGTACTAATCAATTTATGGGAAGTATGAATGAGCGTATTAAATTTTTAAAAGCAGGCATTCAAAAAGGACCATCTTCAAGCATGACATATATGGCCGAGTTAAAAGCTATCGAAAAACAAATGAAGGATAATGATATAGTAATGCACGGAGATAGAAGTATAGAGAAAAGAGAATTCGAAACCTTATCTGGTATTGTTGGTTCTTTAGAAACGATTGTTGGTGGAACATGGAATCAATCATTAGGAATGACTGGGACTTTTGAAGAAAAGTTAGCGGAGATAAAACCTAAATTTAAAACGGTGCATGAATCAGTAATTGATGTGAATGCGAAATTAATAGCTCTTGAAAATAAATTGGAGGAATTAAAATTACCTTCAACACCAGGTAGATTGCCTAAGTGGAATGGGCAATAAATTAATATGTCAGTTCGAGCGAAGTCGAGAACTAGACATGTTAATTTATTTCAAAAACTCAATAACCGCTTTATTCAATTGTTTGCTATTTCTAAAGTGAGCATCATGCTTTGCTTTAGGAAAAACTAGTAATTGAGTGGTATTAGGAAATGCTTTATGTAAATTATTTCCTACTGAAATAGGTACAGCTCCATCTTTTTGTCCCCATATTAAAAGAGTTTGAGTTAATTCTAAATTATAACTATAGTGCTGATATATTTTTTGTCTTAAAAATAAATAATCCATCTGCGCATCTCTTATTGTTTTTGTTGGAGAAAAGAAATGCGCTAATAATTTTAGTTTTAATTTTTTCGACATCGGAAATTTTTTCGACATCACCGCTTTTTGCATACCATCAAAATCATCAAGTGTTATTGGAGCAATTAGATTTTTAATTGTTTTAACATCTACTAAGTTGGCTACACTATCAGCTAACTCTCCCGAATAAAATTTTACGGGTCCATCAATGATAATTAATTTAATAACTTCGCTTTGATGTAATTGATTATACATAGCAGCCGTTAACCCACCATAACTAAAGCCCATCACATTTAGTTTTGAGGTAATACCAAGTCTTAATATCGCTTCTCTAATTTGTTGTACCTGAAACTCAACAGAGTAATCTCCAGAGGAGGAAGTACTTTCTCCAAAATAAACTAAGTCGGGTAAAATTAAATTAAACTTTTTTGATAAAGGTGCAATTTGACTACTCCAATTAGTTCGAGCATTGGCACCCATGCCGTGCAATAATAGTAAATAAGGTTTAGTTGTATCCTTACTATAACTAATATGTATATTAGCCTGACTTGTTTTTACAATGGTGTCGTATGCTAAATGCTTGTGGATATTTTTTCTAGCTAACTTATCCTGCCATTTAAAAATAGCTGGAGTTTTGGTTTGAGAAGTAATATTATTGCCAAAAAAAATAAATAGGAAACCGAGAACAATACTTTTCATTTTATATTTCAATGGATTGAAGCCACTTAACAGCCTCTTCTTCATTACTAAAAACCTTATAAGGTCTTTTAGGTTTATTAAATTTTAAATAAAAATTCGCTATTAATTTATATGGCAAACTATCAACTACAACCGCTGAAGCTCCTAACATCGACTGATCTTCAACTTTCACGGCATTATCTCTCGCTTCCTTAGTAATTGAAACATTTTCAGCAGCCATAAAGATGAAATGCATTAATTTTCCATCAGTAATTTCTCTGTAATAATCTAATAAACGCATCTGCAAAGGAATATCTAATGTGCAGTCATCTTTAAATGTTACATACACGATGTCATTCGATTTTCTCTGTAAATTTACATCAGGGAAATCAAGTTCTTTAATAGTATGTATGGCGTTTTTAGTAGGCATCAAGATTAGGTTTGTAAAACTCCTACGTTATATTGTTTTGTAATAGGAGCGTGATTAGCAGCTTCAATCCCCATACTTATTACTTTACGCGTATCTGTTGGATCGATGATTGCATCCAACCACAAACGTGACGCCGCATAATAAGGTGTAGTTTGAGCGTCGTATTTATTTTTTGTTTTGTTATATAACTCAGCTTCTTTTTCTGGAGTAATTTCTTCACCTTTTGCTTGCAAGCTTGCTACCTCAATTTGAACTAGCACTTTAGCGGCTTGTGCACCACCCATTACAGCTACTTGTGCTGTAGGCCAACCAACTATTAAACGAGGGTCATATGCTTTACCACACATCGCATAATTAGCTGCTCCATATGAGTTACCTAAAATAATAGTGAATTTTGGTACCACAGAGTTTGCCATCGCGTTTACTAGCTTAGCACCATCTTTAATAATACCACCATGTTCACTTCTTGAACCAACCATGAAACCTGTCGCATCTTGTAAAAATACCAAAGGGATTTTCTTTTGATTACAATTCATAATAAAACGAGCTGCTTTATCAGCACTGTCGCTATAAATAACGCCACCAAATTGCATTTCGCCTTTTTTGCTTTTCACTACTTTACGTTGGTTAGCAACAATTCCTACAGCCCAACCATCAATACGAGCATAAGTGCAAACTATTGATTGACCATATAATTCTTTATACTCATCATGTTCGCCATTATCAACAATACGCTCTATGATATCTCTGATTTCGTATTGTTTATCATTCAAAATACCATACATTTCCTTTTGATCTTTTTTTGGAAGTGCAGGAGTTTCACGGTTAAAGCCAGCTTTATCATAATCGCCCACTTTACTCATGATATTACGAATGCGAGTTAAGCAATCGGCATCATCTTTACATTTATAATCTGTTACACCACTAATTTCACAGTGAGTAGTAGCACCACCTAATGTTTCATTATCAATATTTTCTCCAATAGCTGCTTTTACTAAATATGAACCTGCCAAAAAGATAGAGCCGGTTTTATCTACAATCATCGCTTCATCGCTCATAATTGGTAAGTAAGCACCACCAGCTACACAACTTCCCATTACGGCAGAAACTTGTAAAATACCCATGCCACTCATGATAGCATTGTTTCTGAAAATTCTTCCAAAGTGTTCTTTATCGGGAAAAATTTCGTCTTGCAAAGGTAAATACACCCCAGCACTATCCACTAAATAAATAATAGGTAATCTGTTTTCCATGGCAATTTCTTGAGCACGTAAATTCTTTTTACCAGTAATAGGGAACCATGCACCAGCTTTTACAGTGGCATCATTGGCTACGACAATACATTGTTTCCCACTTACGTATCCGATAACAATCACAACTCCTCCACCAGGACAACCGCCATGTTCGGCATACATTTCGTATCCAGCAAATGCACCCATTTCAAAACGAGGCGTGTTTTTATCTAATAAAAAATCAATACGCTCACGCGCACTCATTTTGCCTTGCTCATGTAATTTATCGATGCGTTTTTTTCCGCCGCCTTCGTAAATTTTAGTTAAGCGTTGTTCCATTTGCGAAATCAGCAAACGCATTTTATCATCATTTTTATTAAATTCTAAGTCCATGATATTTTTGTTTATAAGAGTATAAATATAGCAAATGAATTAAATTATTTTATATACATTCGAATCAAAATTAATAATTCTTGAAGCATTCAGATATACAACAGAGAGATAAGCAGTTTGTTTGGCATCCTTTTACTCATTTAAAATATGCCGAGGCGCCCATTCAAATTGTAAAAGGAGAAGGAGCTTATTTTTATGATGCAGATGGTCGTAAATTGCTTGATGGCATTTCATCTTGGTGGGTTAATTTGCATGGGCATTGCCATCCTTATATTTCGCAAAAGGTGAGCGAACAATTGCATACCTTGGAGCATGCTATTTTTAGTTCCTTTACGCATGAGCCAGCTGTTAAATTAGCAGAAAGACTTATAGGACATTTACCCGAAAATCAGGCTAAAATTTTTTATTCCGATAATGGTTCCACGGCAGTAGAGGTAGGGTTGAAAATGGTGTTGCAATATTGGCACAATCAGGGAATCAGCAAGAAAAAATTCATAGCTTTTGAAAATGCCTACCATGGCGATACCTTTGGAGGAATGAGTGTTGGCGCACGAAACGTCTTTAACAATGCTTTCGAAAATTTACTGTTTGATGTCATTCATATTCCCTTGCCAGATGAGGATAATATAGAACAAATTAAAGAGGTTTTAAAAGGTTGGTTTACTAATCATAACGATATTGCAGGCTTTATTTTTGAACCATTAGTACAAGGTGCGGCAGGGATGCAAATGTATGAAGCTCAGCATTTAGATGAAATTATAGCTTTATGTCGTGAAAACAAAGTAATTTGTATTGCCGATGAAGTGATGACTGGTTTTGGAAGAACAGGGGAGTTTTTTGCTTCCAATTGTTTAACCAATAAGCCCGACATTATTTGTTTATCAAAAGGTTTAACGGGTGGTTATATGCCTTTGGGTGTAACCAGTTGCGCTCAATTTATTTACGATTCTTGTGTGAGTGATGATAAAACCAAAACCTTTTTTCACGGCCATAGCTATACAGCAAATCCTACAGCTTGTTCGGCTGCATTGGCTAGCTTAGATTTGATGGAAAAGGAAGAAACTTGGAGTCAAATCAAAATGATTTCGGACTTAAATACAGCTTTTGTAAATACCCATCGCAATCATCCCAAATTAAAGGATGTGAGGAGTAAAGGTGTCATTTTAGCACTCGAAATTAATACGGAAGAACACACACATTATCTGAACAATGCCTCCGAAAGTATAGCCACTCATTTCTTGAAAAAAGGAGTGATTGTGAGGCCTTTGGGCAATATTTTGTACTTAATTCCTCCCTATTGTATCTTAAAGCATGAACTAGAAACTGTACTTGCCGTTTTTGAAGATTTTTTAAAAGATTAATCGATTCGTAAAGGTGTGAATTTGCTTGATATGTTTTATTCTTGGCTATTAGAGTTTTTAATAAAATTCTCTCAAAATTTCTTTCTTAAAAAACAAAAAGCTGCTTCATAAGCAGCTTTTTGTTTTAATTAATCATGATTGAAAATTATTCAGGTGCGTTTTTAGGGTCTAATAATTCGTAAAATTCGTTTATTTTAGGTAAAATAATAATTCTTGTTCTTCTGTTTGCAGCTTTGTTCTCAGGAGTAGTATTTGGTACTAACTCATTAAATTCAGCGCGGCCAGCTGCAATTAAACGGTTAGGATTAATTTTAAATTCTGATTGTAATAACCTAACTACAGAGGTAGAACGACGTACACTTAAGTCCCAATTATCTTTATTACAAGCATTTTTAATTGGGTCGGAATCGGTATAACCTTCAACCATCACTTCTAGTTCCGGACGAGATTCGATGATTTTAGCAATTTTTGCTAAAACACTGCTAGCTTGTGTGCATAGGTCGGAGCTGCCTTTTTTAAATAACACATTGTCAGATAAATTAATGAATACAACTGTTTTATCCACTTTAATATCTACGTCCTTGTCATCCAAACCATCTTTTAAAACTCCTTTTAAATTAACTGCTAAAGCTAAATTTAAAGAGTCGGCCTTAGATTTAGCGGCTTGTAACAAATGAATGTATTTATCCTTACGCTCTAACTGAGCAAGCGTTTCTTTGATATTATCGTTTGCAGCTTGTGTTAGTACAGTTAAATCGCCAACAGCAGTTAGTTGCTTGTCTCTAATTTTTTTACAATCTTCTAATTGTGATCTTAAGTCGGTAACAAGTTCTTCTTTACCGGCTAAAGAAACAGTTAAATTTTTATTATCAGATCTTAATCTGGCAGCTGCATTTTCGCATGATGCAGCGTCTTGTTGAGATTGGTGTAACTGAGTTTGCAATGCAGTATACTTCTTTTTGCTTACCACGCAAGACGAAAAAGAAATTGCTATAGCAGCTGTTATAATGAGTGATGATTTATTCATGATAGTTTTAATTAGGATTTCTAGCAAAATTATAATAATACTAGTATCTTTTTTCTTAAAAAGTGTAAAAAACAGCTGTTTCAATTATTTTTAAAAAAATTGTTGATTTTACAATAAAAATCCTATTTTTGAGAGCAAATTTAGAACTATAAACACTATCATATGAACATTCACGAGTATCAAGGAAAAAGTATTTTAAAAAGTTTTGGCGTAGCAATTCAAGAAGGAATTGTTGCAGAAACTCCCGAGCAAGCCGTTGCAGCTGCTAAGCAAGTTATGGAGACATATAAATGCGATGGTGTTGTTGTTAAAGCTCAAATTCACGCTGGTGGTCGTGGTAAAGGGGGCGGTGTAAAGTTCGCGCCAAATTTAGATAAAGTGAAAGAAGTAGCTACTAACATTATTGGTATGCATTTAATCACTCCACAAACGAGTGCAGAAGGAAAATTAGTAAGTAAAGTATTAGTAGCTCAGGATGTTTACTATCCAGGTGCAACTCCTACTAAAGAATTTTATATGAGTATCTTATTAAATCGTTCTACTGGCCGTAATATTATTATGTACAGTACGGAAGGTGGAATGGATATTGAACAAGTTGCTGAAGCGACTCCACATTTAATTTGGAAAGAAGAAATCGATCCTAAAGTGGGATTACGTGATTTTCAATGCCGTAAGGTTGCTTTTAACTTAGGGTTAAGCGGTAACGCCTTTAAAGAAATGACAAAATTCGTAGCCGCTTTATACAAAGCATACGATTCAATTGATTCTTCAATGTTTGAAATTAATCCTGTATTAAAAACATCTGATGATAAAATTATTGCAGTTGATGCTAAAGTAACGTTAGATGATAACGCTTTATACCGTCACAAAGATATCGAAGCTATGCGTGATGAAACGGAAGAGAATCCAGTGGACGTAGAAGCTCGTAAAGCAGAATTAAACTATGTAAAATTAGACGGAAACGTTGGTTGTATGGTTAATGGTGCTGGTTTAGCAATGGCAACTATGGATATCATTAAATTATCTGGTGGTGAGCCAGCTAACTTCTTAGATGTAGGTGGTACGGCTAATGCTGAGCGTGTTGAAAAAGCTTTCCATATTATCTTAGGTGATAAAAATGTAAAAGCTATTTTAGTAAATATTTTTGGAGGTATCGTTCGTTGCGACCGTGTGGCACAAGGTGTAATTGATGCCTACAAAAACATGGGTACTATCAATGTTCCAATCATTGTTCGTTTACAAGGAACAAACGCAGTAGAAGCTAAAAAATTAATTGATGAGTCAGGCTTAAAAGTTTATTCAGCAATTGAATTGCAAGAAGCGGCAGATTTAGTATCTAAATTAATCGGTAAATAATTAAATAGAAATATAAAAACATCATGATGCAACGTAAACATTTTTTAATTGCCCCTTTAGCTGCAAGTTTAATGCTTGCTTCTTGTGGAGGTGATAAAACGGAAGGTGGAGATGATTTGTCTGGAGTAGATACTTTAAAGACAGAAACTCAAACTGAACAAATTACTGAAACATTTTTTCAAGTTCCTTCTCCAGGTGAGATGTTAACTTTCATAAAAATGGTTGGAGGCAAGAATAATAAAAATGTATCTTTTTTAAATAGTCCTGATAATCAAAAAAATTATACTGATAATAAATCTAAAGCATTAAACTTTGGTATTTATAGCTGCGATTTAAGCTATTGTAGTATTTTTGAAATCGGTTCAGAAGCATTAAGATATTTCAAAACAGTAAAGCAGTTAGGTGATCAAATTGGTGTATCTTCTGCTATTTCTCCTGAGGTATTAAAAAGACTAGAAGGCAACATTGGTAATCCTGATTCTTTATCAGTAATTACTGATGATGTATACTTTACATCTTTCGAAGCTTTAGAAAGTAGTAAACAAGGTCCAACTTTATCATTAGTTGTTGCAGGAGGTTGGATTGAAAGTTTATTTATTGCTACTAGCCTAGCAAAATATGAAGCTCAAAGTCCAATTGTTGAGCGTTTAGCAGACCAAAAATATACTTTAGATAATTTAATTGAATTTTTAAAGAAATATGAAAGTGATGCTAATGTAGCAGGAGTGTTAACTCAGTTTACAGAGTTACAAGCTGAGTTTAATAAAATTGGAGAAAAAGATGTTGCTGCATCTGCGGATAAATCAAAAAATGTTTTAGGAGGAGGGAAAGAACTTGCTATTACTGCTGATCAATACAAGGCAATTGTAGAGAAGATTAAAGCAATTAGAAACTCTTATACCTTAACGAAATAATTATAAAGACTATGAAAAAGATATTTTTAACATTATTCATATTAAGCTCTGTATTGGCATTTTCGCAAGCTAGTGTATGTGGTCAATTTCACCGTAAATATTGTGTTGTAGAAACCAAACGTGGAGGAAAAGACGGTTGGATGTATAACGCACAATCTAAGAGTGGCTTATTCAATCAAGGTTCTACTTCTAAAATCCGTTGTGTGATTTATAAAGGAATGGATTACCGCATCAATGTATGTTGCGAAACGTCTATTGGAGATAAATTGAACTATAAAATTTTTGATGCGCGTACAAGTGAGTTATTATATGATAACGCCACTGCGCAAAACGAACCATTATTTGAATTCCAAAGCACGGCTAGTCGTCAGTTAATAATTGAGGTATCAGTTCCAAACGGCGCAACTTCTCAAGATAAACATAAACCAATGGAAGCTGCTTGCGTTGGTTTACTAATCGAGCATAAGGTTACTGCTAAGCAAGGATTCTCTCAGTACTAGTTCTTTTAATTTTTTAATAAAGCCACTTGCTCAAAAAGCAAGTGGCTTTTTGATTTTTTTACAGTTTTTATTAATGTAATTGGCAGTAGTTTCATTTTAAAAATAAAACAATATAGTTTAGTCATTTATTTAAAAAAAACTGTAGATTTAGTATATGGAATTAATTCCTTTGAACTGATTTAAAAACGCTGAATATTTTTTAAATAGTAAATATATTATAGACGATTTTTTTAATCCAGATGCTCACCTTAAAAAATAGAAATTTGAAAGTCATTATATTTTTTATCGCCTTGTTTTGTATTGTTTTCACGAACTCTTGCAGTAAAAAAAAATATCCACGTGTAGAATATCGAGTTACGTCATCTTCTTCCTGCTTTGTTTCTTATACTATGATTTCTGGCTCAGTTTCTCAAGAATCCGTATCTGGAAGTTGGAGTAAATCTTTCAAGCATAAAAAAGGAGCGTTAGTTTTATTACGAGCTACTCATTTTGGTGTAGGATCAACAAGTATTTCGGTATATGCTAATAAAAAACTTTTATGGACTAAATCTGCATTTATTCCTGGAGAAACCATCGAAATTTTGGAAACCTTACCGTAATTGATAATTATTTTTTAGTAATTATTTTATGGTAGAGATTATTAATAGTAATAAAAATCTTTGGTGCGTTTGTATAATGGAAGTATCCATCCAAATCTAAAACCCATCAAAACATCTAATCGTTTTTGAGTATCTTCTAATCCAGTGTCATAATTAAAGCCTCTTAAACTTTTAGTTGTTGCCTCATAAAACTCAAAACCAAAATAGCAATTAGCAATACGATTATTACTTATATACTTGTATCCAATAAATTGAGATAATCCAAAACCTCCAGACAAGCGATCGTAACCTTTTTTTAAATCACCATTAACGGCAGCAATTTTCTGATTGGCATCATAAAGTTTTATTTTATGTTGCGTCCAACCGCCACCAATGGTTACAAATAAACCAGAGTTTGGATTATGGCCTAATTTTGAGAATAAATAGCCAACATTGGCGTATATGTTCCAGCCGCGCTCAGTTAAACGTAAATCAGCTGGATATCCTTCATTGTCCGTAACATTACCACTTTCATTTCGCATAGAAGAAACAACATCTTCTTTAACCTTGTTTCCGAAAAAATAACTACCTTCTACATTGATTAATAGATTTTTCTTTGTCTTCCAAGTAAAATTAGTTCCAGCACTTAAGTTTGGTCCAAATCGGGCAGCTAAATCATTTTGAGGCAATTGCCCACTAAAATGGAAACCAATCATTAAAATTCTAACACATGAATCTTTTACCGATTGCGCCGATGTTTGCAATTGAAAAATTAATAAAGCTAAGACAATTATATGAATTTTATGTTTCATAATTTGATTATTACAATCGGGGAATTGCTAATTCAAAAGTAGAAGATATATTTTATAAAACCTATCATTAAGAGTCTGAATTATTAAGGAAGATTCAAAAAAAAAGGCTATCAAATAATGATAGCCTTTTAAAAATTTAGTTGGTTAATTATTTTACTACTTTGTAAGTAGCTGATAATTTGTCACTTTTTACATTGATTAAGTAAATACCTTGAGGTAATTCTGAAGTGTTTAAATTAATCATATCAGAATTAGATTTTTCAAGTGAAATAACTTTACCCATTACATCTAAAATAGTAACATCAAGATTAGCTTTTGTTTCATTGCTAATTTTGATTTCATCATTGAACGGATTTGGGTAAACATTTATTAAACTAGATAAATTATTATTTTCTTCAATAGATGTAGTAGTATATAATGGAAGAGGAATTAAACTACCGCCTGCTGGTAAAGCAACCCATAAACCAAATGCTGGTCCAGCACTGTTATTACCAGTATTGAAAAAACCACTTGCTAATACTGTAATTGCGTTACCAGTTAAGTTTAACGTATTTAATGGAGCTAAGTAACTTACTACAGTTGAAGTTCCAGCTGCATCAGTAATGTGCAGTGTATAGTCTCCTGCTGCTGTATTTGACGGTAATTGTAAATATCCAGCAGAATTATATGTGCCGTAAGCCATATCATTTACAACTGTACCTGCACCTTGCGCTTGAACATCAACCATTGGAGCATCTGTTGAGCCGTGGAAAACTAATACATCGGTGTTTGTAGACACTAAAGCACGTTCTCTCACTGCTGCATTAGCAACAAGATTAAAAGGAGCAACGGTATTATTAGGAGTGTATCCAGAACCACTAACTATACCAGATGCAATTAATTGATATTTGTTAGCCGCAGCTAAATTATAAGTAAAAGTAGCTAAAGCCCCTACAGCACTTGTACTTGTTGGAAGAGCAATAGATAAAGTAATCGTTTCTCCAGTTGGAACATCAATAAATGATGAAGCTGTTCTGAAAGCAAAATTATCAATTAGTTTGATAGCACTTGGTCCTGAAGTTGGTGATTGAACATAAACATCCACTTGAGTAGCTGCTAAATCCGCAGAATTGTGAATTGCTTGTAAACGAGTAGAAGAAATTGTTGAAGTTGGTAAAGGAATTAAAGCTCCACCTGCAGGCAATGCAACGTATAATCCAAATGCTGGACCGTTGCTGTTTACAGTTGGATTTAAGAAACCACTTGCTACAACTGTTAATGCAGCACCACCTAAATTTAATGTTTGCAATGGAGCTGAATATTCTGCTACTACGTTTTCAGAAAATTCATCACGAACTTGAAGTTTATAATCTGCAGTAGGTAAATTTAAGTAACCAGCAAAAGCCCCGTAACTAGCATTGTTTACGATAGCATTAGGGATAAATGGATTAGTACCAGAAAAAGGTACTACTACATCAACTGTTGGAGCATCTGTAGCACCATGGTAAACTAAAACATCTGTAATAGAAGCTGAAGACGAGCGCTCTTTTGCCATTGCATATGCTGCAAGATTAAAAGGAGCTGCTGTGCTATTTGGGCTATATCCAGATCCACTTACTAAACCGCTAGCAATTAATTGGTATTTTGATGAAGCAGCTAAATTGTATGTGAATGTAGCTAGAGCACCAACTGCACTTGTGCTAGTTGGAGCTGCAACTGATAAAGTAATAACTTCACCTGCAGGAACATCAATAAATGAAGATGCTGTTCTGAAAGCAAAATTATCAATTAGTTTGATAGCGCTAGGTCCAGAAGTTGCTGATTGAACATACACATCAACTTGAGAAGCAGCTAAATCAGCACAGTTGTGGATTGCTTGCAAACGAGTTGATGAAATAGTTGAGCTTGGAAGCGCTAATAAAGGACCACCAGTAGGTGTGGCAACAAATAATCCAAAAGCAGGGCCGTTACTGTTATTTGCAGGGTTTAAGAAACCACTAGCAACAACTGTTAAAGCAGCACCGCCTAGGCTTAAAGTTTGAAGCGGCGCACTGTATTCAGCCACAATATTTTCAGAAAATTGATCACGAATTTGGATTTTGTAGTTTGTTGTAGGTAAATTTAAATAACCTGCAAAAGCGCCATAACTCGCGTTATTAACTAAAACATTTGGTAAAAAAGGATTTGTACCTGTAAATGGAGCAACGATATCAACTGTAGGCGCATCTGTACTACCATGGTGAACTAGAACACTTGTAGTTGTTCCATTTGGAGCAGCACTTAATGCAGTGGTAAAGGTATTTAATGTAAAACCAGCTGTTGTATTTCCAGGGTTATATCCAGTAGGACTAACAATACCATCTGCAACCACAATATTACTTGATCCATTTGCAAAGTTTACAGTAAACGTTGCTAGGGATTGAGCAGATGAAGTTGAAGTTCCAGGAGCTACACCAACTACTATAGGAACACCAGCTGGTATGTTTGTAAATGTTTGAGAGGCATTTCTAAACTGTAAGTCATCAATAAGTAATGTGGTTCCTGCATAAATGTCGACAGTAGTTGCTGCTGCATCTGCAGAGTTGTGAATCACTTGTAGTGATGCTGTTTGAGCTTTTAGGGAATTAGTAATTGCGCCTAGAGCAATCACACTTCCAATCATAAATAAGTGTTTTTTCATATGTTTTAAATTTGAGGTTATGATATCTAAACACAGTATTTTCTATTTTGTTTAACGAATTATTAAAAAAGTTAAGCATTTTTTGTTTTAGTTTATGTTTTTAGGTTTAATATCAAACAAAACATCTGAGACATTAAAAATAATGGGTATAAAAAAAGACCGAATGTATCGGTCTTTCCTTAGTAATATGGTAATATGATTTTGATTAAGCCGTAATTCCTTTTAAAACAGCAGCCATTGTTTTACCAATTGCAGCAGGGCTATCTACTACATGTAAGCCGCACTCGCGCATAATTTCCATTTTAGCCTGAGCTGTGTCGTCATGTCCACCAACAATAGCGCCAGCGTGACCCATAGTACGACCTTTAGGAGCTGTTTGACCAGCAATGAAACCAACTACTGGTTTTTTGTTTCCGTTAGCTTTAATCCAACGAGCAGCATCTGCTTCGTAGCTTCCACCAATTTCACCAATCATCACGATAGCGTCAGTTTCAGGATCATTCATTAATAATTCAACGGCATCACGAGTTGGTGTTCCAATAATTGGATCTCCACCAATACCAATAGCCGTACTTACTCCTAAACCAGCTTTAGCAACTTGGTCAGCTGCTTCGTAAGTTAAAGTACCTGATTTAGAAACGATACCAATACGTCCTTTTTTAAATACAAAACCTGGCATAATACCAACTTTTGCTTCACCAGCTGTAATTACACCTGGGCAATTTGGTCCTATTAAACGTACATTTTTTCCTTTAATATATTCTTTAGTTGCAATCATGTCTTTTACAGGAATTCCTTCTGTAATACAAATTACTACTTTAATACCAGCGTCGGCAGCTTCCATAATTGCATCAGCAGCAAAAGCAGCTGGAACAAAGATGATAGAAGTATCAGCACCTGCTTTTTCAACAGCATCTTTTACTGTATTAAAAACTGGTCTGTCTAAGTGAGTTGTACCGCCTTTACCTGGAGTAACACCGCCTACAACATTAGTCCCATATTCAATCATTTGTGTGGCATGAAAAGTTCCTTCTCCACCTGTAAAACCTTGAACTATTACTTTTGAATTTTTTCCTACTAAAACGCCCATTGTATTTTATTTATAGTTAGTTATTTGTTATCTCGAAAGCTATCGAGATGTGTTTTCATTAATTTGCTGCGCTAATTTAAACATTAATCCTTATTACTTAATAAGATTTTTTCATTTTCTTACCTTAAACTAGTTTTTTCTATGATTTTATTTGGTTTAAGATTAACAACATTATCAAAAAAATACTTTATTTTTCCCTAGGCAAAGATTTTTGACGAGCAAAATAGCCTTTGTATATTGGCATAACAATTAACACAAAGCTCGTAATTCCTATAATTTGCGCCCAAAAAATCACATCTTTATAGGTCATTATAATAATTTCGCATTGCGCCACAGCTATAGGGTCATTATAATCAGGATAGCATTTTAACCAATCAAATATTTCGTGAAAATACACACAAAATAGTAATGGCATTATAGGTAACGAAAAGTAAAATAAGTTACTAGCTACCGCTCCTACAACCCTATATTTATCATTTTTAAAATAATACCATATGCTTATAATGCCAATCACTAACCAAGTTATTAATGCGAGTGAAAAAAATGAATTTTCGGAACGATACCCGACAATTAATGAACTGAGTCCAATAATAATTCCTAATAATATAAAACTTACTATCGATACGATATAATGTTGCCAAGTGTTATTTCTGAATAAAATAATTAAAACAGAAACATAAAAAGAAAAATAAAATGCAAACGTTAAATATGAATTTTTTAGAAGATAAATTTTAGAAAATTTGGCCTGATATATATTAGACATGTTATGAGTAACATCTTCATACGGTAAATAATTTATTTCTGCTCGCTTATCTTCGTCGCAAACATTATTTGCATCAGGAAAATAGGTCAAGCATTTTTTTTCGTAGTGATTGTAATTGTTTAAATAATCCTGTGGTTTATAACTGCAATTACTTATAGACACTATGTTTTGTCCCATGATATAACTATATGGATTTCTGTAGTGTTTTAATACATCAAAGTATTTTGTGATAGCGTTAAGTTTTTGTTGATCTGTTTTGTGTAATTTATATTCTTCTTCAATTTTGTAATCCGAATAGAAATAGTGATTGAATTCACTAGATGGAGAATTTGCAGAAAACCCGAAGAGAAAATTGCTGAAGCTGTAATTATAATTGTTCACCGTTTCGGGAGAGAAGTGAACAAAGTTTTTATACTTATCTAAATCATAAACATAGCGCTGCTGTCCAAATTCATCAGTGTCTTTCGCTAATTTTTCGGGGGATACAATATCGTGAATATCATATCCGCAATATTGATAATCCGTTAAATCGCTAGTGATATATTTATGAGCTAAATTTAAATGATTGAACTGTTGGGCTAGCTCAGTGTCACTAAATGTATTTGCAAGTCTTGATTTTACTCTTATTTGCATAGGATAAGAAAAAGACATCAATAAATTTATACCAATCAATAAAATGGCTATTAGTTTAACGTCATCCCAAATTGTAAATTGTCCAAAATGATCTTCAGTGTTATAGATGGTAAGGTAGTACATCCAAACACAAAACAAAATAATAGCAAGAACTGCAAACACAAATGACCATATATTGGTTACGTTTTCGGGATTGTAACTAGAAATGTCAATCGGTAATAAACAACCAATACTATAACTTATTACCCAAAAAATGACAGTAAAATATAGAATATAATGTAGCTTAACTATATACCAAAACGGATAATTTAGCACTAAGGTTTTATCGATATTTTTGATAAATGCGGGAACAAGAAATTTTAACATGTTGTTGCGGGTTTAAATATCTTTTTGAAATAATTGACGAGTTGATTTAGAAATATCTCTGAAATAATTGATTGGTAAATTCTGCATAGTCATAACTTTAAGCAGTTGAACCGAATCAACAGACAAAGGAGTATTAATTATTAAAACTGTTCCTGAATCTATAATTTTAATTTCTCCTAGAGTATTTAGGTGCTTTTGTAATTCGTCGATTGTGAAATTTCCTCCAACTTCAAATGCATTGTGAGTTCTATCTGCAGCAAATGATTTTTGTTCACCGCTATATATGGTTTTTCCTTGTTTAATAAACACAATATTTTTACAATTTCGCTCTAATTCGTGCAATTGCTGTGAACTCAATACAACGCCCATTGGATGTTTAATTGATTGAGATAAATATTTCAAGTCCTGCAATAAGAGTTGTTGAGCATTGATATCTAGGTTAGCCAAAGGTTCGTCTAATACCAGTAAACGAGGTCGCATCATTAATGCTTTTGCTAACTCAAATCGCAAACGATAGCCGCTAGATATTTCTGTCCATTTTAAATTCCGAAATTGATACAAGCCCAAGCGATGTAAAATGTAGTTCACATGGTCTTCATTTTCTTTACCTACGATACCTTTTATAGTACAAAAAAAATGAAGATTATCAATTAATGTTCCGTACCATTTGTCAGGACGTTGAGGTATATAGGCAATTTTACCTTTTGTTGCATACCAATTAGTATTCTCGCTTCCAAAGTACAACGCACTGCCACTTGTGGGAGCAAGTTCACCGGCTATTAAACGTAGCAAGGTTGTTTTACCATTGCCATTTTCTCCAACTACAGCTGTTAATTCTCCAAGTTTAATACTTAAAGAAACAGGATGTAATTTGAAATTTCGAGAACCGCTGTTATACTCTTTACTTAAACTTTCAGCATTATAAACCATGCTTTCTATATCAGACTCTTTTTCAGTTACAACTGGAAATTGATGAACAATTTGGAGCCATTGCTGGCATAGCTGCTTTAAAGTATCAGCATCCGTTTCTTCGCTTTGTGATTGCTGTAAATAACGATTTCTAATATCAAAACTTAGTGCTTTAATTTCAGTGTGTTGATCTAAGTTATAGTCATATAAAAAATCAAGCATACGTCGTGAAACCAAACTATAGTCGGCATGTTGCAAACTATTTGATATTTCAATGAGGTATTCGTTATAAGATACAAACATGTTGTTTGGTTTTAAAATAAAAACGAGAGAAACTTAAAAAGGACCTTTTGTTGTAACGAATTTAGCGAAAAATTATTAAGCGATTTTTAAAATAGCTTTAAGTAAATTCACAATTTATGGTAAAAAAATAGGATAATTTATTCAGGATTTGATTTTATGAAACTTCACTATAATAAGCAAGAGCATATTATTACTCGTATGTAATGTTTAAAGATTTGATGATGTAAGTATTCGTTAATGCGAATCCAATTCCTTCAACATTTTTACCTATCAATTTAGAGTATAACATGCCAACTAAATCTCCGTTTGGCATAAATAAACCTCCACCAAGTTGCCAAACATTAATTTTAGCGTTTAGCTGAAGAATTGGTTTTTTTTCAATGATTCTGTTGCCTGAAATGATGCCTTTTGAGATAGATGCGCCTAAATCATTTGATCCAGATGAACCAACTGCATATATATCGTTGGTTATTTTAGGTTCATTGATTGTATTTAAAACTAACGGCGTATAGTTTCCTGTAACTTTTAGTAAAAGTATATCAGCAAAAGCATTAATTCTTGCTTTTACGGCTGTTATTTTTTTGCCATCAGGAAAGATGATTTCACAGGTTTTGGTTGTATCCTCATTAAGGATAGCGTATGAAGTTAATATATAGCCGTCATCAGAAATGATAATGCCGCTACACTTTGATTGACCAACCTGGACAGTAACAACAGAATTAATTGCTTCTGATAAATCTTGAGTTGATTTTTTGTTTTTTGTTTTTAATATTAATTGAGAAAAAACAGGAGCCTTGTCTTCTGATTTAGTTGTATCTGATTCAGTTTTAGTTATATCTGTTTGCGCAATAGCTGTTTTATTGAATGATTCTTTAACAATAGCATTCGGATCAAAATCTTTTAATTCTTCTTTCTTTGCTGTGAAATCATCTAAGTGAGTTTTACTTAAAATGCGATCGATTGACTCATTCATTATTGTGTCATAAAGTAACTCAAGCTTACTGTAATCATAAGTGCCATGAGTTGCATTTGTTAACTTTACCAAACTACTTACTTTTCTGATATTTGATTGGTAGATTTCTTTATATCCGTATACTTCTTTATCTTTTTTGTTAAGCATTGCTACTTTGGCCTCAATTTGGTAAACATGTTTTAATGAGAAGCTATTAGTAACAGCAAGCACGTTAAGTTTTGTAATTGTAATTTGACACGTTAAATCATTTGGTCGGTAAGAGGACGAACTTTTTAGAGTATCAATTAAAGAACTGGAAATGATTTTTTTTTCAAACTTATCTCGCATCTTTTCAGAGATTATTTCACTGAGTTTATGATAGTAACCGTAAGATTCAGAAACTGCAGCTTCATAAAACTCAATGCTTTTTCTCACCTTTTTTGATAAATAGTTTGCTTCTCCAGAAAATTCTGTAATACAAGTGTCATTTTGATTTGGATTAAACACTAATGATACCGCTTCGATATTTACTTTATTAAAACCGTCGGAAGTTTGAGAGAAAATATCGGCGCAAATAAAGAGGCAGCCAAAGACTAATTGTTTGATCATAGAATAAGATTGAGTTAGAAGTATTATTAAGTCAAATATAGAGAAAATAAGAAAAAGAAAGAATGTTTAAGCATGCTTAAATATTAGTATATCTAAATTTATTATATTAGCACTATGGCAAATTACACCTTAAATAATGATACCATTGCTGCATTAGCAACTCCTCACGGACCAGGAGCTATTGCCGTGATAAGATTAAGTGGCGAAAAAGCCATTGCCATTGTTGAAAAAGTATTTTATACAAAATCTTTAAAACAAAAAGCGCTGGCTAATAAACTGAGTCATACCGCTCATTTTGGATTAATCATCGAAAATGAGGTGATTATTGATGAGGTGCTAGTGACTATTTTTAAAGCACCCAATACTTATACTGGCGAAGAAATTGTAGAGGTATCGTGCCATGGTTCGCAGTTTATACAACAACAATTATTACAAATATTTTTTAAACATGGCGCACGCCCAGCGCAAGCAGGCGAATATACATTAAGGGCATTTTTAAATGGTAAATTAGATTTGAGTCAGGCAGAAGCGGTGGCTGATTTAATTACTAGTAATTCAGCAACGTCTCATCAAGTAGCGATGCAGCATATGCGAGGTGGTTTTAGCAATAAGATTGCCGTATTGCGTGAGAACTTATTAAACTTTGCCTCGTTAATTGAACTAGAATTAGATTTTAGTGAAGAGGATGTAGAGTTTGCCGATAGAACGGATTTAAAAAAATTAATCAATACTATTTTAGGAATTATTGAAAAACTGATTTCAAGTTTTGAAGTTGGTAATGTGATTAAGAATGGAATCCCCGTTGCTATTGTTGGGAAACCCAATGCAGGTAAATCAACTTTACTAAATGTATTGTTGGATGATGATAGAGCCATCGTCAGCGAAATTGCTGGCACCACCAGAGATACCATTGAAGAAGAATTAATTATTGATGGCGTTTTGTTTAGATTTATTGATACGGCAGGGATTAGAACAACCACCGATATTATTGAGCAGATAGGAGTAAACAAAGCCTTTGAAGTGATTAAGAAATCAGCCATTGTGATTTATTTATTTGATACGCATGAGTTGAGTCGAGGAGATTTAGAATTGGAAATGAATGTGGTGAAGGATCATATTGGTACGTCGCAATTATTAGTAGTAGGAAATAAAATTGATTTTGAAAATTTAGACGAGCTTAAGAAAGAGTTTGCGGATGTACCGAACATTTTATTTATCTCTGCTAAAGAACACAGCAACATTCAACAACTTAAAGATACCTTAGTTGGTTTATTTGATACACGTACGGTTAATACAACTGATACCATCGTCACCAACTCGCGCCACGTGAGTTCTTTAAATAACGCACAACAGGCTTTAATAAAAGTAAACGAAGGTTTAAGTACTCATATACAAAGTGATTTCTTAGCCTTAGATATCCGTTATGCCTTAGAAGCTTTAGGTGAGATTACAGGGCAGGTGACGAATGACGACCTTTTAGGAAATATTTTCTCGAAGTTTTGTATCGGAAAGTAATTACTTTTCTTTTGTTTTCACACCCCTTGCTATTGTTGATAATTAGCCGTTTTTAGTTTCTTTTATTTGTTGCTCAGCAACACTTTTTCACCTATTTTTGTTGCTGTAATGTTGTTTGCTTTTGTTGCTCACGTTGTTGAACAACAAAAAAAATGAGTCAGGCGAAGTTATGCTACACACAGCAACACATAGCTACATTAAGCAACATTCAGCTACAAAATATAAACTTGATGAGCAGTAATTTAAGGATAGAAAAAACGTGTATTTTTTGCAATAATAAATTTATTGCAAAGAAGACAACTACTGAAATTTGCTCTCTTAAATGCTCAAGTGCATATTACAAAAAGAGAAAACGTGATGAGAAAATTGCTAAAGCAATTGAAGCCGATAATAAAAAGACCCCTTTTAATCCAGTAGTAAAAGAAAAAGAATTTTTAAGCGTAAAAGAAACTTGCATGCTTTTAGGCGCTAGTCGCTGGACTATTTATCGCTTAATTGATAGCGGTAAAATAAAAGCTGCTAAGCTTGGTACTCGCACATTAATTCAAAGAGCAGATATTAATAACCTTTTTAATTTAACAGCATGACAGTAACATTAAGACAGCGCGAACAACGAGGTAAAATAAGTTTATACCTCGAATACTATGCAAATGGTAAACGCGAGTATGAATACTTAAAATTGTACTTAATACCTGAACCCGAAAACGGTAAGCTTACTAAAAAAGAAAAAGAAGAGAATAAAAATAATCTTGATCTTGCGGAAGCAATTCGCAGTAAGCGCCATCTTGAAATTAAGAACGGCATTTTCGGCTTTCAGGATGTTGGTAAAATGAAAGGTAGTTTTTTAAAATACTTTGAATACTTAACTGAGAAACGCAAAGACAGTCAAGGCAATTATGGCAATTGGGATAGTGTATTAAAGCACTTGAAAAAATTTGCTCCACACGATATATCGTTCGACCAAATTAATAAACGTTGGTTGGAAGATTTTAAAGAGTTTTTACAGGGCACTGCAAAAACTAAAAGCGAAACAAAGCTTTCTCAAAACTCCCAACACTCTTATTATAATAAGGTTAGAGCAGCTTTACGCGAAGCCTATAAAGAAGGTAATATTAGTCGCAATCCAGCTGATGAAGTTGAAGGAATTAAAGCAGGTGAACCTGAAAGAGAGTTTTTAACTTATGATGAATTAATTGCAATGTCTAAGGCTGATTGTGATATTCCTATATTAAAAAACGCCTTTCTATTTAGTGCATTAACTGGTTTACGTTGGAGTGATGTAAATAAATTAACCTGGTCAGAAGTTCAGCATTCAAAAGAGATTGGTAGCTATATTCGTTTCACTCAAAAGAAAACAAAAGGCGCAGAAACTTTACCAATAAGTGAAGAAGCTATAAAACTAATGGGCGAAAAAGGCATAGCAACAGATAGAGTATTTGTAGGCCTTAAATATAGTGCTTGGCACAATTTAAGGCTACAACAATGGGCAATGCGTGCAGGCATTACAAAAACTATTACTTTCCATTGCGCAAGGCACACATACGCTACATTACAGCTTACATTAGGCACAGATATCTATACTGTATCAAAATTATTAGGTCATAAAGATTTGAAAACAACTCAGATTTATGCTAAAATTATTGATGAACGAAAAACACTTGCAGCAAATAAAATAAAATTGGATATTTAATCTTTACAGCGGCATGGGACAATTAACTGATTTAGAAAAAAAATTACTTTCTCTTATTGAAGATACAATAAGCTATCGTGTTTATTATTTAGAAGATGGAGCGAAGGAGAAAGATAAATTAGCCTACAGTACTTGTCTTTCCGAAAAAGAAAAAATCAAATATACCAAGCAGTCCATAAAACAGTTACAAGAGAGTTTTAAAAATTGCAATCCTGCTGTAGCGCCATTTATTACAGCCTTTATAAACGTACATCCTTCCGAGAATTTAAGTTATGATGAAAGGAAAAGTACAATAATTCAAAATTTCTTTTTAAGTGAGTTTACAGAGATATTAGATTTTTTAGTTTCGTTAGCCCCCGACAATATTGACGATGCAATAAACATAGATTTAGACCATTACATTAACCATTTAGGTTTTAATGTTGCTATACTTGAAGATTTTATAATTCAATTTGCAAATGCAGAAAGATACATTGGATTAACTTCAATTTTAGAGAGTATTAATAATGCAGCACCTGAAACGTTTAGTAAACTAAACGATCAGGTTGAAGAGTTTAAGAAATTAGCAGAAGTAACAACCATTCAGGTTGTTAAAGGCAAGCTAAACAGTATTCTAACACCAAAAAGTGACATAAAAGCTATTGATTCAGCTATTGAAAAAATTCATACCGAATTTTATCACAAATTCAATTCACTTCGTTCAGAAATCATTGTTAAACTAGATATATTAAAAACCAAATCTCAAGCTGAATATATAAAGGGCATAATTTGCGTTTACGATAGTTTTATCAAATTGTATTACAATGACAGATATAATTGTGAAGATACTTTCTCCAACATGCATGAGGATAGGAAAAAGCATACAGACTTCTATTGCATATTAGGCCTTAATGTTTTGATGCGTAAAATAATAAAGGAAATTGTTGATGATATTTTAATCGAGAGAACCGCAGATTTTGATAAAGCTTATAACCTACCAAGTAGTTTTAAAGATACTCAAAACTATATCAATAAAGGGCTTTATGAAATGGAGTTATTGATGGATGGAAAAATTAAAAAAGCATCATACTACAATATTCCCAAAGCAATAGAAAAATTTAATAGTTTAAGATTTAAGTACGAAAACAATCCGATACAATCATACTCGCAGCTTAATAATTACTATACTGCAATTAATATATTATATCATAAAATAGACCAAGGAGATTTCGAAAACGATAAAACCCACGATGACGAAGCATTTAACGCAATGTGGGACCAATTATGTTTCTTTGCTTCAGATATATTGATGCTTTTTACACAATCTGAAATAGACGAATCAGAGCCTAAAAATCCAAAATTGATGGAACTTCTGGGTGAAGGCATTACAGAAACTAAAGTAGAAATACCAACACCTGTTATAAACACAGAAAAAACAAAGCACAAATCATTTACTTACACTAAAAAAGGAGCTAGCAATCAATCTAAAATTACAGATTTTAGAAAAGACCTTATAGATGCTGGCTTTATTGATAAATCAACAAAGCTTGCTGATTTTAATAAAGTATTTAAAAACGAACTACCAACTGAGCCTATTAAATGGTTAGGTAATGTTTCTGAGTTATGTTATTTAATAAGGCAAATACACAACGAAAAAGAAGTGGTTGTAAATACAGATAAGGAAGTTTGGAAAATTACAGCAAAATGCTTCATTCAAGCAGATGGTACTAATTACGATTGGTCTAAACTAAGAGGTCAAAAGCCACCTGCAAACACTAGAAAAATAGACAACATTATTTCTAATTTATAACACTCTACGCTCCACTCTGCGTTTTTATTTCCAAATAAAAGAACACTCATTACATTCATAAACAATTAACGCAAACATAAGTAAATACTTATGTTTATGCGATACTCTGCGCTCTACGATGCGCTCTACACTTCGTTTTCAAAGGGTTTTCGCCTTTGCCTCTAACCTAATTTTACATCGTTGAAACAGACAAACGAAGTCTGAAAACATATTTATTAATCACTTAAAAATTAAAAAAAATGGGAAACGATGAAATCATTATTCAAAAGCTTAACAGCATTGAGCAAAAGTTAGAGGAACAAAACCTACTAAAAAAAGACATCTTAAATTTTAATGAAGCTTGCGCTTATTTGGATATTAGTGCAAGTCATTTGTACAAAATGACAAGTGCTAAATCAATACCTCACTTTTGCCCACAGGGCAAAAAGCTCTACTTCAAAAGAATTGAATTAGACATTTGGTTACAACGCAATCGAAAATCATCTGCCGATGAAATCGAACAAGCTGCCGCAGATTATTTAATCCGTAATAAACGCAGATAATATGAGATGGATGACAATAGAGCACTATCAAGATATTATTGAAAGGCTCGGTAAAATGGAAAAAATACTAAAGGAGAAGCAGAAAAAAAATGATTTAATCTTTTTAGATAATCAGGAGTTTATCCAAGTCATGAATATTAGTAAGCGATTAGCCCAACGATGGCGTGATTCAAAATTAATTTCTTACTCCATGGTTGGTAACAAAATATACTACAGCATAAAGGATATACATGCTATGCTTGCACAGAATTATCGTAAAGCTAAAAACACACCTAACACAAAATAAATGGTAACAATATTTGAAAATTATTCAACCCCGGTAGATAACAAAGAGCTTAATACGATTTTAGATGAAATCAAAAATGGCAAATTTATTAACGAAGTTAATGCTGTTAGGCAGCTTTACAAAGCAGGAAATAAAACAGAAGGTGATCTAAAGAAAAAGAAACTTCAAGGTTTTACACCTTCGGCAACATTTAACACAGTTCGCAAAGCACACCTTGCCGAAAATTACACACACTTTATAATTCTCGACCTCGATAAACTTTCCGAAAGCGAATTAAAAAGAGTTTCAAATTTGGCTACACTTGCACCTTACACGTATAGCAGCTTTGTTAGTCCGAGTGGTAATGGTTTAAAAATTTTGGTTAGGGTTGATACTGATTTAGAACACCATGCAATTGCTTACAATCAAGTTGCAGAGTATTACGAACAAGCTTTAGAAATTGATTTAGACAGGTCTGGCAAAGACGTTTCACGACTTTGCTTTTACTCTTACGACCCCGATTTATTCTTAAATACAGATGCTGATATTTATAAGGTTAATAAAGACTATGTTTTAAAAGTAAAAAATGATTTGGTAGATAAAATTGAAAATGAAGTAGAGATAAATAATGAAAACGTAAACGTTTCATTATTTCAAAAAGCCATTGATTTTACTAATAAAAAAGAGAGCTATATTGAAGGCAACCGAAATAATTACATTTATTTGTTAGCGTCTAATTGCAATCGATTTGGAATACTTGAAAGCGAAACAGAAAATTTGGTTTTACAGCAATTCGATTTAGATAAATCAGAAGCAATTCCTTCAATAAATAGTGCCTATAAAAATCACAAGCACGAATTTGCAAAGTTTGCAAACATTACAAACAGCAAAAATGATACAGATGAAGACGATGAATTTTTAACTTCTACTCCAACAATACCATTAGATATTTATGATAAGTTGCCAAGCATCTTAAAAGAGGGCGCAGCTGCTTTTGATATGCAGCGCGAAAGAGATACTTTTTTAACTGGTGCATTAGCTATCTTATCAGGTTGTTTACCAAATGTAACAGGCGTATATGGTCAGCGCACAGTTTACCCCCATTTGTTTGCATTTATTTTAGCTCCAGCAGCAAGTGGTAAAGGCGCCTTACAGTCTTCAAAAGCTTTAGGTGATAAGTACCACGATAAAATTAAAAATGAAAGTATGGAGAACAAAAAGGCCTTGGAAAAGGAAATGAGGGAATACAAAAAAAGAAATTCGGGTGTGGGTAAAAATAAATCTTCTTTCCCCGATGAAGAACCACCAGTTGAACCGCCTTTTAAAGTGGTATATATTCCTGCAAATACAAGCAACGCTAAAATATACTACCATTTAGGCAATAACGATGGTGGTGGCATTATATGCGAAACAGAGGCAGATACATTAGGTAATGTTTTTAAACAAGAGTGGGGTTCATATTCCGATATGCTTCGCAAAGCTTTTCATCACGAACGTTTATCGGTAAGTCGTAAAACAAATAACGAGTACATCGAGGTAAACAATCCTCGCTTAGCAGTTGCCTTATCAGGCACACCAAAACAAATATTCAACATCATTGCATCTGCCGAAGATGGTTTATTTAGTCGTTTTGTGTTTTATACTTTTAAAACACAATCTAAATGGCGTAGCCCTTCTCCTTACGATAATACAGTAAACTTAACAGAGCTGTTTGATAGACTTGGTATAACTGTATTAAACCTAGTCGAATTTTTAGAAAAAAGCCCTACAACAATCCATTTAACTAAGGAACAATGGTCACGCTTTAATCCAATTTTCGAAAAATACTTATTTGAAATTAACGCCTTTGTAAGCGAAGATGCAGAAAGTGTTGTAAAACGTTTAGGGTTAATTTTATATCGTTTTTGTATGATTTTTACAAGTCTTCGCAAATTTGAAAATGCAGAAGATACTTTAGATATGATTTGTACTGAAGAAGATTTTGAGTCTGCAATTACATTAGCCGATGTTTATTTAAAGCATAGTATTATCATGTTTAAAAATTTACCTAAACAAGAAAGTGGTACAATTGTAGAGCATAAACCGAGCAACAAAAAACAATTATTAGATGCCTTGCCTGATGAATTTAAACGTATAGATGCGATTACTTTAGGTCAAAAATACCACATGAAAACCCGTACAATTGATTTGTATTTAGCCAAATTATTAGCTAATAAATGGCTTTCACAACCACGCACTGGCGTTTACGCTAAAGTTAAAAAATAGCTTTTGCATAGTTTGCATGTTTTGCAAATTGTTAAATAATTTATCATCTCGGTACAGCAGGTCGTTTTATTTTATTAAATTGAGCGAGTAAATTTAAGCTCTTTACATTTACTATTTTGCTATAATAAAACTATGAACCTTACCCAAATAGATAATAATATTCAAAAGTTGGTTAAAGACTTTAACCAATTAACTTTTATTTACGATTTGTTATTAGCTTATGGTATGCCTAAGGCATCCATTAAGCGTTTGCAAACAGGTGGGTTAAATCTTTCAAAGGTAAATGGTGAAATTGCTTGGAAGAAAAAACTGTTTTTTAAAGAAGTAGAAAGCGAAAAATTGTACTCGGTTATCGATGCTATAAAATCTTCAAATACTGCTATCAAACACGACCCTCGTTTTATTATCGTTACCGATTATAAACGATTGTTGGCGATTGATACAAAAACACAGGATTCTTTAGATATTGAGATTTTAGAAATAGCTAAACATTACGCATTCTTTTTGCCATGGGCAGGCATGGAGAAAGCGCAATTACAAATTGAAAATCCTGCCGATGTAAAAGCTGCCGAAAAAATGGCAAAGCTTTTTGATGAGATCAAAAAGGATAATGCCACAAAAACAATCGAAGATGTTCATAGTCTTAACGTATTTTTATCTCGTTTATTATTTTGTTTTTTTGCCGAGGACACAGGTATATTTTCAACAAAAGGTTTATTTACCCATAGCGTTGAATCTCATACACAAATAGATGGTAGCGATTTACACACTTACCTTGATAATCTATTTGTTGTATTAAATTTAGAACCAAAATTAAGAAAAAACCTCCCTGCACATTTCGAGGCATTTCCTTATGTAAATGGTGGTTTATTCAGAGGTTTACATCCAGTACCATTATTTTCTAGAAAAAGTAGGCAAGCATTAATTGATAATGGCGATTTAGATTGGTCCGCTATTAATCCCGATATTTTTGGTTCAATGATTCAGGCGGTAGTAACGCCCGAACATCGTGGTGGTATGGGTATGCACTATACCTCAGTACCAAATATCATGAAGGTAATTGAGCCATTGTTTTTAAATGATTTGTACGAAGAATTTGAAGCAAGCAAAAACGAACCTCGCAAATTACAAGCATTACTGCTACGCATATCAAAAATTAAAATTTTTGACCCTGCTTGTGGTAGCGGTAACTTTTTAATTATTGCCTATAAAGAATTACGCTTACTCGAAATCAAAATATTGCAACAATTGCAATTATTGCAACGTGCAGCAACTGGTTTCGAACCTTACCAATTAGAGTTAATTCCAAAAGCACAATTAACTATTGCGGCATCATACCAACCAAGTTTGTTTTCGGTAATCGAATTACAAAACTTTTATGGTATTGAGTTAGATGATTTTGCGCACGAAATTGCCATACTTTCACTATGGTTAGCACAACATCAAATGAACCAAAAGTTTAAAGAGGTGTTTGGTACAACTAATCCAACTCTACCTTTACAAGCAGGTGGTAATGTAGTACAAGGTAATGCTTGCCGTTTAAATTGGGAAGATGTTTGTCCTAAAAATGAAGAAGATGAAATTTATATTTTAGGAAACCCGCCTTTTTTAGGTTCAAGGAATCAAAATGCAAGTCAAAAAGAAGATATGAAAATTGCATTTGGTAAAGATTTTAAAAGTTTAGATTATGTTGCATGTTGGTTAGTTAAAGGTTCTGGTTTTATTAAAAGTATTAATGCTCAGTTTGCCTTCGTATCAACAAATTCAATTTGTCAAGGAGAACAAGTTGCATTAATTTGGCCTAATGTTTTAAACGATAAATTAGAAATCGGTTTTTGTCATCAGACATTTAAATGGGTAAACAACGCTAAATACAATGCAGGTGTTTCTGTAATAGTAGTTGGCGTGCGAAACATATCAAATAGGCAAAAAAAAATATTTAAGGATAATAGATATTCAATTGTTCAAAACATCAATCCTTACTTAACAGGAGGGTCTTCCATCTATGTAAATAGAAGGTCAAAAACTTTATCAGACTTACCTCCCATAGTTTATGGAAGTATGCCTAACGACGGAGGTAATTTAATCTTATCTACTCAGGAAAAAGAAGAAGCAATACTGAAATACCATGGTATTGAAATTTATTTTAGACGCTTTTTAGGTGCCCACGATTTTATTAATGGTGGGGAAAGGTGGTGCTTGTATATTCAAGATCATGAACTTGAAGATGCAATGAAGTTTACTTTTATTAAAAGCCGCTTAGATGCAGTAAAAAGTTTAAGAGAAAAAAGTACTGAAAAAAGCACAAGAGCTTTAGCTATGACCCCACATAAATTTTATTTCTTTTCTCATAATAATAGTTCAGATTCAATAATAATACCTAGGCATTCATCGGAAAGACGTAAATATATTCCTTTTGGTTTTTTGTCAAGTAATACTATTATTGGGGATTCAGCCTTAGCGATATATAATGCGTTACCATGGCATTTCGCAATTCTTAATTCTAGAATACATTTAAATTGGGTTATTGCCATTGGTGGTAAATTAGAATCAAGGATTCGATATTCTACTTCATTATGCTACAACTCTTTTCCATTTCCTCAAATAAATGCCAATCAAAAACAAGAGCTTGAAAAACATACTTATAGGGTATTAGAAGAAAGAGAAGTTCATTCGGATAAAAATTTGTCATTATTATACGACCCTGATAAAATGCCACAAGGATTGCGTGAGGCTCATCATCAATTAGATTTAGCAGTAGAGCAATGTTACCGCAGCAAACCTTTTGATACAGATGAAGATCGTTTAGAGTATTTGTTTAAATTGTATGAGCAAATGATAGCTGAGGAAAATACAAAAGGAACATTATTTGAAGCCGAAGAAAAACCTAAAAAGAAAACTAAAAAGAAATAATTATGCCCGATATAGTACACGTAACATATGGCCAAACAGGGCAAAGCTCATCAACCAATAAATATGGTATGCGCGAAATGCAAGAAAAAGCATACCAAGCACGCGATGCAAAATATTTATTATTAAAAGCTCCCCCTGCATCTGGTAAATCAAGAGCATTAATGTTTATTGCTTTAGATAAATTAATTAATCAAGGTTTAAAAAAAGTAATAGTTGCCGTTCCCGAAAAATCTATTGGTGGTTCATTTGGTAATACTAATTTAAAAGACTTTGGTTTTTTCTCTAATTGGGAGCCAAACGATATGTACAATTTATGTACCCCAGGTTCTGATGGTAGCAGTAGTAAAGTGCAGGCATTTAAAAACTTTATGGCTAATGATGAGCGCATTTTAATTTGTACACACGCCACGCTTCGCTTTGCCGTAGAACAATTAGATGAAATTGTTTTTAATAATACACTTTTAGCAATAGATGAATTTCACCACGTTTCTGCCGATGGCGATAACAGATTAGGAGAATTATTAAAAGGTATCATGCAAAAGTCTACAGCACATATTGTTGCTATGACAGGTTCATACTTTCGTGGAGATAGCACACCTGTTTTATCTCCCGAAGATGAGGCACGTTTTACTAAAGTAACCTACAATTATTTCGAGCAATTAAACGGCTACAAGCATTTAAAATCATTAGGTATTGGTTATCATTTTTATCAAGGTAAATATACAACTGCCATATTAGAAGTACTAGATACTGATAAAAAAACAATCCTACACATACCTAATGTAAATTCAGGCGAATCAACAAAAGACAAACACAGCGAGGTAGATTTTATTATTGATGCCATTGGAGAGGTAACAAAAGTTGATTCAGACACAGGTGTAATTTTTGTAAAACGCCACGCAGATGGTAAAATAATTAAGGTTGCCGATTTAGTAAACGATAACCAAAAAGACAGAGATAAAATTCAAAACTACTTACGAGAAATTAAATCAGTAGATGATATGGATTTAATCATTGCTTTAGGTATGGCAAAAGAGGGCTTTGATTGGCCCTATTGCGAACATGCTTTAACAGTTGGTTATAGAGGTTCATTAACAGAGATTATTCAAATTATAGGGCGTTGCACACGTGATAGTGATAACAAAACACACGCACAGTTTACTAATTTAATTGCTCAGCCCGATGCAGCTGATGATAAAGTAAAAACAGCAGTAAATGATATGCTAAAAGCCATTACAGCTTCGCTGTTAATGGAACAAGTATTAGCACCAAACTTTAAATTTAAAACAAAAGTAACAGGCGATGATACTCAAGAACCTGGAGTAATAAAAGTAAGAGGTTTAAAAACACCAACATCAGCAAGAGTAAAAGATATTATAGAACAAGACTTAAATGATTTAAAAGCAAAAATATTACAAGACTCATCAATGCAAAAAGCAATGCCGGGTAATATTGATGCAGAAGTAATTAATAAGGTATTAATTCCTAAAATCATTCAAGTAAAATACCCCGAATTAACGCCCGAAGAATTAGAAGAAGTACGTCAATATGTTATTGTTGATTCAGTTGTTAAAACAGCTCAAATTGAGCAACAAGGCGATAAACGATTTATCCGCATGGCAGATAAATTCATAAATATCGATGATATTAATATTGATTTAATAGATACAGTTAATCCATTTCAAAAAGCTTTTGAAATACTTTCAAAATCAGTAACCACAAAAGTGTTAAAAGTAATACAAGACACTATTGAAGCTACACGTATTGTAATGGATTTTGAAGAAGCCAAAATATTATGGCCTAAAATTATTGAGTTTCAAAAAACATTTAATAAAGAACCAAACTTAAATTCAAACGACCCATTAGAGCGCAGAATGGCGGAATGTATTATTTATTTAAAAGAAGAAAAACGTAAAAAGGCAGCAAATGCAAACGGATAAAGACAAAATATTAGATGAAATATTTTCTAACGATCCATTTGGTTTATTAAATGTTAAGCCAAGTTCGACAACTGCACGCACAGCAGATGAAAGATTAGTTGCTTCATTTCAGGAGTTAAGTGCATTTTACGAAAAAAACAATCGTGAACCAGAGCTTGGCAAAGGACCACAAGAACACATGCTTTATTCACGTTTAAAAAATTTAAGAGAAGACAAAGAAAAATCCGAATCATTAAAGCAATACGATACCTATGGTTTATTAAACTTTGTAAAAAAGGAAATAAACTCATTAGATGATATTTTAGGCGATGATACGTTTGGCTTATTAGATGCCGAGGATAATAGTTTGTTTGAATTTAAACACGTTAAAAGCATTAAAGATAGAGAGTCAACAGATTTTGTTGCAAGGCGCAAACCTTGCAAAGATTTCAATAAATACGAACAAAAGTTTAAAGATGTACATGCAGATTTAAAAGCAGGTAAACGCCAGTTAGTTAAATTTAACGAACAAAATATGCAAGAAAATACTTATTTCATTTTAAATGGAATGTTAGTGTTTTTAGAGAAAATTTATAACGTTAAAAAAGACAAGAACAGTAAATTGGATGGTCGTATATATTGTGTATTTGAAAATGGAACAGAATCAAAAATGCTATACCGTTCTTTAGGTAAAGGTTTATATGAAAACGGATTTGCGGTATCACACAGTAGTGAAACTAATGAAAAGGTATTAGCTGAAAATGCCAATTTAATTACAGACGAAGACCAAGAGGCAGGATATATTTATATTTTAAAATCAAAGAGTACACATTCAGAAATTCAGAACATCAATAATCTTTACAAAATTGGTTATTCAGAAATTGAAGTAGAGCAACGCATTAAAAATGCGGAGAAAGAACCAACTTATTTAATGGCAGCAGTAGAAGTAGTATCTATTTTTAAGTGCTACAATATGAATCCACAAAAGTTAGAAAAGATGTTACATAATTTCTTTGGCAACTCATGTTTAAGTATAGATGTAACAGATAATAACGGACAACGCCACACTCCAAGAGAGTGGTTTATAGCGCCATTAAATGTAATTACAGAAACAATTCATTTAATAATAAACGGAGAGATTCTAAAGTACAGATTTGATAGTGATAAGAAAGAAATAATTTTGAAATAGTTTAGAAATGTTACCAGTATACGAAGCATTAGATTTTATTAAAGTTATGGAAGGTGGTTCAACGTTTCCATGGCAAGTATTTGTTCATGTGGATAATAAACCTAGTCCATATGTTGTAAAGTTATATAAGACAAATCACATCGAACAGAATCACACAATTTTGAAAGAAGTTGTATGTTCAAGATTAGCTGATACATTTGACATATCTACCCCTGAACCAGCATTCATTAATTTTTTCGGATTCCTTTATCAAAACTTTACCAGATGAAATGCGTGAAATGCTAAATAATGTTGATGATAGAATTAAATTTGGCACTAGATTAATAAATCCTCCTAATCCTATTTTTTCAGATTCATTACTTAAAACTACATTAAAAGGGTATGACTTGGAATCTATATACGCTTTTGATAATTTAATACTAAATGTTGATCGAAGACCGGGTAAACCAAATTTATTAGTTGGAGAAAATGATTTATTTGTTATTGATCATGAGTTGACACTTTCTACTATTGATAAGATTTTAAGTGATTTTAACAACCATAACACTTGGTCACACTATTTTAGCAATCATGTATTATATTCTTATTTGCAGGAAAAAACACCAAAAGCAAAAAAAGAGGGGCTTGATTCTTTTAAATATTACCTTGATTCTATAGTTAATTTAAATGATTTAGATGTTCTTGAACGTCAAATTAGTGATTTGGGTCACCCAACTGATTGTTATTTAACTATAAAAGATTATCTTTGTCATATAAAGAAAAATTCTTCTAAATTTACAAACTTATTAATAGCTTCAATACAGTGAGTTTTGAATTTCAATATAGCCTACTTAAATATGTTCACTCTCAAACTTTGGGGGAAGAACTGAATATTGGTATACTATTTTATTTTCCAGAACAAAATAAAGTTGTTTTTAAGTACCCAAGTCGATTAAATAGATTTAAAACTTTATATAATACTTTCTCTGAATCTCATTTTAAAAAATTTTTACATTCTTTCGAGTTTAAAGCACGTGAATTATCAGAAGAAATATTGACTATTAAACCCGATTCTTTACAAAGCTTCTTATCTAAAAACTTTATAGTTAAGGATGCTTCATCTCTTATTTTTAGTCCAGCTAAAAAAGCATTAAGTTTTTCATTAGATATAGAAAATGTTGTAGAAGAATATTTTAAAATATATTTCTCTGCTTTTATTAATGAACATCCTTTGGAAATAAAACACAACGAAAATTACGTTATACATACTTATAAGGATTTGTTACTTAAATCTGATAAATCAATTGATAAATATTTAAAAAAGCATTACGTTCTAAAGAGTAGTAATACAATTTTTAAGGCAGATTTAGCTTGGCAAAATCACACTTTAAATGTTGTTAAGGCTGTTGGATTTGATTTGAAAGAAGGTGCTGATATTGCAGATAAAGCTTTGCTTTATAATGCTAAAGTAAATTATTTATCAGAGGAAGCAATTAAACACAAGTGTAGATTCGATTTAATAGTTAGTGAACCAAGAAATAAAGCTCTTTATAGTTCGTATGAAGAAGCTTTACGTATATTAAATGATATTGACGCACCAAAAGAAATTATTACTGAGGATAAATTAAAATTATATTCAGAAAGAACTATTTCAGAATTAGTTCGCGGATAAATTCCACATATTTATTTTTTAAACAGGTAAAAAGGTGTTCCTTAGCCTGCTCCCAACAACAAAACACGCCAAACCAAAAAAGCAATTGCTTTAGTGTTGTCTTTTCAAGGCATCACGCAATAGCTCTTTTGCCAAAGGTTGCTAAAGCAAGTTTGTCATGTTTGTTGTTTTGGTCACGGGCTTTCGTCACGGTAGCCTACATTGTCCTTCAAGCCACTTCATTCATTTCGCTCCATTTCACCCGCTCCGCTGGATTTCATTACACTACATTCATTTCAGTCGCTTTCAGTCCACCGGCTACCCATTATTCAGCTCGCCTGCATAGTCGTTCGGGCTGCGGTCGTTTTTGTTTTTTTTTATACTGCAAATAAGGTAACAAAAACGTCCTTGTGTTTCTATCGTGTGGCATAAATTAAGGTAGATAATTTATTTATTTTGCCACACTTGCCACATAGTTTGCACCCGCACTCATCGTTTCCTCTTCGTGCTCCCGTGCTGCACACCCTCTCTCCACTCGCAGGTGGCTCGCCGCACAACGGATTGCAAACCATTTCATTCCGTTTCACTTCACTCATTATTTGCAACCGTTCCCAACCGCACGCCGCGGGCGCTTTTACCCTGCACACATTCTAACAGTATTATAAATTGCGATTATTCCGTATTAATCGTTCTTTAGTTTCTGAATGTAATTCACTTCTATATTCCATCCAATCCAGCTCATGATGTAAATAGGCTTTTTCTTTTAGTAACTGTAAATAATAATTTGGTTCATCATAAGTTAAATCAATAGTAATAAACTGAAATCCGTTTGACATTTCATGTTCTATTTCTTTTACCCAAAAGCGATCACAACCAATTTTAGGTTTTATAAAAGCAAAATTTAATTGTTCCCCAACTCTTGGTATGGCATAAAAACCGATGTTGAAATATGAATATGCACCTAAATAGTTAAAATTAACACAGCAAATATTTTCATTATCATTCAAAAACTTTTTTGGTTGCTCAAAATTCAAATTAAATATATCATGGTATATATCATTTAAATGCTTTGCTATAGTATTATAAGTAACATTAGCTTCCTTGGCTACAATTTTTATATCAGGTGTCAAAGTGTCTTCGGTTCGACTTTTAGCAAAATTTAAAATCCAGCTAAGCAATTCATCATAAGGCTTTTTGTTTTCAAGCAATAAGCTACAGTAGTTTGGAAATCCAATTAATGCTTTTAAAATTTCTCTGCTATTGGTCTTGTGTTTATAAGCAATTCTTTCTTTCGTTTTCATATTATTTTGATTTTACAATACAACTAAATTAAAAAAAGTCAGCAAAGTTGGGGCTGTCCGCACATGCCCACCCATTAGGGCTTTCAAGGTCAAGATGAATTTTGCAAAAATAATCTCCACACTTCATGCGGCATAGATTAAGGTATTAATTTATTTTTTTTGCCGCATTCAGGTAGTATTTTTTTCGCAAAAACCTTGACAGCCCTAGCAAAACAGCCCCCTTGATTTGGCTTTCTTTTTTATTTTTTCGGTTTTTATTTTTTCTTTTCAAAAATATTAGGCAAGCGCAGCGCAGCATAATTTTTAAATCCACAATTATGCTCAAATCAAAAATCAAAACCCACAAATCAGGTGCAATCTATAAGCAGCCGCATTTCTTTATTTTAAACAAAGGTTTAAATTCAGGAAAGCCGTTTAGGCATTATGTTGTCAATTCATTTGTTTTCCTTGCAGATGATAAAGATGAAAGGGATTATTATTACTTCATGCTCCTGGGCATTTGGGAGCTTCGTTTATTGCGTCCTTACCTCAAAGGCTCAGTAATTGAGTATGTGCGCTTAGGCGATGTAATTGATGTGTTAAATGAAACATTAAATGCAGTTAATACTGGCAATCGTTCTTTTGCAGATGTGCAAAATTCACTTGCGCAAATTGATGCGCTTCAAACTAATTTGCAATTGCAGTTATCGCAATTAATGCAACTACGCAAAGCTTTATTTCATAAATATTTAAGGCACTAAATAAAAAAAGGTCGCTCCAAATTTTAGGGGCGACCTTCTTAAAGTTTAAGTTGATTTTTTTATCCTCTTCCCGAATCAGCTTTGGTAAGCTTAGAATGAGATTGAACTGTGATTTTTGGTTGTTCTCCATACTTTTCGCTTGGGTCGATTAATACATCAATCCAATCTTCCTGAATGGCTGCATAACGCCCAGCATCAGCTTTTGTTAATTTTGCATTTGATGCAAATGCCTCAATCATTTCTCCTTTAGATTTATCAAATGATTTTACTCTTACTTCAAATTCAAAAGTTGAACACGTGTTTAATTTTTCGTTGTCTTGCATGATTTTATTTTTTAAGATTAATAATTATTGTTTACCTGCATCAGCTTTTGTTAGCTTACTACCAGCTCTCGATTGAATATGAATATTCAAATCAAAGCCTTCTTCAGTTTCACTTTCAACTTCGTTGAGTTCAACTGAAACCATAGTTACCTTATCTGCTAACTCAGCTGGTGCTTTATAACGAGGGATTTTTTTTGCTTTTACGCGAACGAAAATATCGTTATTCACTTCTTGATTTTCCAGATTTTTTTCCATTTTAATTGGTTTTAAATAATTAGATATTTCCCTTTTCTACTGCTGTTTGTGCTACCGCAGTCGCTACGCTTCCTGCTACAATTAAGTAACCTCCAAAGGTTACTACAACAGCAGGTATTGCTATTGGTGATGCCACCAATACGCCACCAGCTGCAGCTAAACACAACCCTACATTTCTTAACACACGAAAAAATTTCGGTGTGGGTGCTTGCATTCTTTCTATGATACTCATTTTTTTAGGTTTTGATTTTTTAGCAGTGGTCTTGATTATTTTAATCTCGACCACTACTTGATTAATAATTTTCACTAGATTACTTCAATAATCTTCAATGCATTGTAAGCACCATTTTTCAATGAGTACTGCACCGCATTAACTTGTTGGAAAAATTCAAGTTTTAACAAGAACACCTTTGCACCCGTACCTGTCGGTACAGCTGTTGGTGTTAATGTAACTGTTGATGCAGTTCCATTGATTGGTAAATTTTGTACGTTGGTTAATTTTACATCAGAAATACCAGTTGCATAATTAATATTAGCGTAACAGCCGGTAATACTTACATGTGTTGCACCATCAGGAAAAACAAGGTCATTCAACGGGATTAATCCTGTAATAGTAATTACACCTGTTGTCGTATTAACTGCGTAAGGCTTATATAAGATGCTGCTTAAAAGCGCATCTTTATTAAACTCAAAACCTTTTAATAAAGCTTTTGCTGCTGGCAAAGCCATCGCAACGCCAACATTTCTTGAGCCTCTGATGCTTGTTGCATCAAGGTTTTTAATTTTAGTCATTAATTGCGTTACTCTTGAAACGAGTTTATTGTCAGCTGCATTACTTGCAACAGGTCTTAATGCGTCACGCATTACCTTGCCTGATGAAGCAGAGCTTCCAAATTCAGCACCATTTTCACGTGTTCTGATAAATGCAGGGTCACTTGCAATGCGAGTTCCATCGATTGATGTTTTCATCTTTGCTAAATGCCCTTCTTTTGATTTGTAAAAGGTAACATTATCTAATGTTCCTTTTATCTTAATTAAGCCAGTTTGTCTTGCCATTTTCTATGTTATTTTTTGAATTAATATTGATTAATAACTCAAATTTATAACCGAAAAAAAGCATAATAAAAGAATGGTATTCTTTACGCCATTTATTACTAATATGCTTTAATAGGCTTTTAGCTAAATATTAAAAGCATGTTTAGTGTATGGTTAAAGTATAATAGTGTATGAAATTTTATTCCAAAAAAGTTTAATATATTTGGCTTATCCAAAACGAAAACTAACATAGGGTTAGTTTGGTTTTTGCAGTTATTAACACTACAGTTGCACTTGTCTTATGTGTCTTTGTTGCTCAAACGTTGTTAGATGCTCCGTAAGCCCTGTAAATACTAGCGTTGTAATTTTCTGTATCGGCAAATAGATATTTCAACTATAGCCAACAAGTTTCCACTCATCATTTTAAACAATACCCGGCAATATATTTATTCGACGAATTAATAGTATTTTTACCACGTTAAATCCTTAGTTGAAAACTATTTTTGGGTTTTATGTTAGTTTTTATTTAAACTACAAATCGGCAGCAAACTGCGTTTGCTGTCGATAATTTGAATTAATAAGTTGATGAAAATATTTAATATTTCTAAACAATTATTTCTTCATTAACACCTAAACTTTCGTGTTTTACCCTAATTTTGTGTAAAATTTAGCTGTATTTTACCCTAATTTTGTATAGTTTAATTGAATAATTTACCCTAATTTTGTATTATGTTTAAAAGAACGATATTGACTGAGCTCGAAAATTGGGCAAAAAAAAAGAATAGAAAACCACTAGTGATACGAGGAGCAAGGCAAGTTGGAAAAACTACTGTTGTTAATCAATTTGCTCAAAATTTCGAACAATATATTTACTTAAACTTAGAAATCCCTTCAGATCGTAAACCTTTTGATGATTTTAAGGATATAGAAACACTTTTACAAGCGTTGTTTTTTTTGAAAAACAAAGAGTATTCAAAAAGAAAAAAAACTCTGCTATTCATAGATGAGATTCAAGAGGTGCCAGAGGCATTTAATGTTTTACGTTTTTTCTATGAACAAATGCCTGAAATTCCTGTGATTGCAGCGGGATCTTTATTAGAAACTATATTTAATACGAAACTAAGTTTTCCTGTAGGTAGAGTTGAATTTTTAGTAGTACGACCTGTATCTTTCATTGAATTTTTGGAAGCTATTGGAGAAACATCTGCATTAGAACAAATTAATAACATTCCATTAAATTCATTTGCACATGAAAAATTGTTGACGCTATTTCATACATATGCATTAATTGGAGGAATGCCCGAAATAATAAAAGAGTATGCGGAAACAAAAGATATTACCTCATTAACTACTTTATACGATTCATTAATTGCCTCTTATATTGATGATGTTGAAAAATACGCACACAGTAATACGCAAACACAAAGTATCAGACACGTCATAAAAACAAGTTATTTTGAAGCAGGAAAACGAATAAAGTTTCAAGGTTTTGGTAAATCGAGTTATGGATCAAAGGAAATGGGAGAAGCGTTAAGAACATTAGAAAAGGCTTTACTGCTAAGTTTAATTTATCCTACAACCAGCGCCAAATTGCCTATTATTCCTGAATTACAAAAATCTCCACGCTTACAATTACTTGATACAGGATTGATGAATTATGCTGCTGGCATGCAAAAAGAAATAATTGGAACTACTGATTTAAATAATGTTTATCAAGGGACAATAATTGAACATTTAGTGGGCCAAGAATTATTGGCTTGTAATTTTAACGCCCTTAGCGCTTTAAATTTTTGGGTGAGAGAGAAAACATCATCAACAGCTGAAGTTGATTATGTCATTACTCATGATGGTAAATTGATACCTATAGAGGTGAAATCTGGTAAAGAAGGAAAGCTAAAATCCTTACATTTATTTATGGATGAATCTCCAGGAAAAATTGCAATTCGTTTATATGCAGGAGAATTATTAGTTACAAAAGTCGTAACGCCAAATGGCAAAAATTATCACTTATTAAATTTACCTTACTATTTAGTTTCCCAATTGCCAAAATACATCGAATGGTTAAATAAGGATTTATCGAAAATAAAAAGTAAAAAATAGAAAATTCAATTTAATTTTGAAGACAAAGCACCGAAAAACGTTTGGCATAATATTAATTATCAACAATACATTTTTTGCGTTATGAACAATTTTGAACTACAAATGACAATCTGGAAACTTATAAATCCTGTACCTGCGAACTGTGACAGTCGGTCTGCAGCTCAATAATAACAAGGCTTCTAACATGCTGTATCGGGAAGTAAACAGCCCTTTGCTTTAGTGTCAGTAACGGATTATTTGGTAGTAAGTATTAGGGAATGTTTGTAAACTTATTTTTTTGTATTATCTAATAATATAGATGAGCCTGATTTTACATGGTAAACTTTTTCCGTTATTTTTGTTGCTTCGGGTTTTTTAATGGTGCTTGCATAATTAAATTCTGCAATCAATTCATCTTTACTAATCTTCAATACTAAATAACCATGATCTTTATTGTTACAGTATTTCATATGAGGATTATTTTTTAAGTAAAGTTCTTTTGCTTCTTCCACTTCTTTTACATTAGCATATTCATCATCATTGGCTGAGGTAATACTTGTTACAACAAATTCAATTCCAATATTATCATTCGTATCTTGTGTTCCTTTTAAATCTGTTTCCATCGCAAATGAAGAATGGTAATCTCCAGTGACAATAACTAAGTTTTTAAGTTGTTTATTTTTGATGTAGTTAACAAATTTTTCACGTTCAAAGGGATAACCATCCCAGCCGTCCATGTATAAAGCACCTTTTATTTTATCTGGTTGAAACATAGGGCCAAATGGCACTTGGTTACCAATAATATTCCAACTATAAGATTTATCTAATGTGTGTGTTAGCCACTGATATTGTTCTTTACCTAAAATGGTTCGTGTTGTGTCTAAAAAATTAATGGCAGAAGAGCTATCAACTTGTATGGTTCGCCCTTCAATACGTGTATCTAGCAATACAAGATTAATGAGTTTTCCAATAGCAAACGAACGGTATAAATGACTCTCTGGTTTTTTATTTACAGGTAGCCATTCATAATATGCTTTAGTAGCTGCCGCTTTTCTCGTATACCAATCGCCTTCATTTTTCTGATGATTTTGTGCACCATCTACATAGGCATTGTTTGCAATTTCGTGATCATCCCAGGTTGTCATAAAGGGTTTTAACTGATGTAATTTCATCAAGTCTTTATCTAAACGGTAAAGAGAATAACGAGTGCGGTAATCAAATAAAGTAATAATTTCTTTATTTGGTACATTTAATCTACCAATGGTAGTATCGCCATATTTGCCAACCGCATATTCATAAATATAATCACCTAAATGCACTACCACATCAATAGATTTATCTTCGGCCATAAAACGATAATTATTAAAGAAGCCCCATTCATAATTACTGCATGAAGCAAAGGCAATGGTGGATGTGTTTAAATCAGCACTCAAGGTTTTGGTTTGACCAACCATTGAATAGACATGGTTATACGAAAAACGATAATAGTATGCCGTATAAGGTTTTAAATTGGCAACATTTATTTTTGTTGTAAAATCGGAATTTGTATTAGTTGTAATATTACCTGTTTGATGATTCTGTTTAAAGTTTACATCTGATGCTATTTCCCAAATGACAGCAGCCTCGGTAATATTTTTGTCAAGTGTTAATTTCGACCAAATAACCACCGAGTTTTGAGTAGGGTCGCCACTAGCTACGCCGTGATAAAATGGCGCCAAGGATTTGTCTAAATGTGGTATTAGTTCAGAATCAATGTTTAAATTGTTTTGACAAAGCACAAGTTTTGTATACAAAAACAGAAATATAGCAAGAGTTATAATTCTCATTGTTTTTTCTGTAAATCTAATAACAATTATAAAAAGGTGTATTAATGGAATGTTACCTTTTAATCCAAAAATGATATAAACAAACTAGTTGTTCTCCCACCATTTAGTAATTAATTTGTTTTGTTTAAAAACAGTTTGATTAACAGGATTTAATTCTGATTTAACTTCTGTTACTTGTTCAATCCAATTGTTTTCCCAATTATTTACAACCATTGCTTCTTGCCACGCGAATTCAGTAAGTTGACCATTAATACTGTTTAAACTTATTGAAGCACGAACCGTTTTGTAGCTATTAAATACGGATTTTTTTCTTTTTTTTAGATAGATGTTCATTTTTTTCTTTTTTTCGTTCGCAAAGTTAGGTCACTATGTTATAGTGAATCGGTTGTTAGTATTACCAAATTATTAAGTTTACTGATATTAAAAAGGTTTAGCCGTTAGTTTACTTATTTATGATGCAAAAAATGGCACCAATAAACTATAGAACATTAAGTAAGACTACGGCAACGGATGCGTTTAAGGTTTTCGCTTTAAGGTAAAATCCTTGGTTTTTTCGGGTTGAAATGGTAAATCATAAATTATAAAAGGCACTATGATTTCTTCATAGCCTTTTGCTTTTATAATTAAAGTGTAGTTGCCAGGAGTCAGTGCCATCACATACTTACCTGTTTTTTGCACCGGCACAAATTTTAGTACTTCTTTGCTTTCAGGTTTTGAAGCTGCTATTGATATTTTGATAGGTACATCGCTAGAGTCTGAGGTATTTACATATCCAGTGATGATGCAATAACGTGTATCAACATCATTAAATTTTATTTTGTAAATATCTCTATCTCCCAAACCACCTGTTTTAATAGCAGAAATGTACGCGTAAGCTCCGTCGCTTACCATCGCAATATTTTCGTTATCATAGGTGTCATTAATAGGATATCCTAGATTTTGAGGATCGCTCCATGCTTTTTGGGCATCATTCCAATGGCTTTTAAATAAATCGTAACCTCCCATACTCGAGTGTCCTTCGCTAGCAAAATATAAGGTATTACCATCTTTACTCAAGTGCGGAAAATCTTCGTTGTAAATTGTGTTAATGTTTTCACCCAAATCTTGTGGCTTAGCCCATTTACCATTACTTAATTTGCGAATAATATAAAGATCTTTTTCGCCGGCACCATCTTTTCGTTTACTAGCAAATACAAAAACATCACCAGCATCATTCATACTACCTGTTGTTTCAAATCCTTCATTTATTTTAGAATCTAAGCGCACAATTTTTTTATATCCTATTCCCGTTGGGCTGGGTTCTGTTAAATATAAATTTCCTAAGCTATCAATATGGTCGATATACACCGTTAGTTTTTTTCCATCGGGGCTGATGCCAACAGCTTGTTCATCATAGCGCGTGTTGATATTGTTACCAATACTTTTTGGATCTATCCATTTACCATCTTTTGGTGTGGCGGTGTAAATATCACTAGGATAATACCCGTCCATTTCTGGCCTACTAGTAGGTTTTTCTGCACGACGTGAGGTGAAAATTAACACCGATTCATCATCCGGTGTAATAGGGTAGTAGTCTGGAAATTCAGAATTAATAGGGCTTCCTAGATTATTAAAAGTTACATCAATAGGGTATTTAATAAGTTCTTTAGCATGCAAGCAGGTTTCAATTTGTCGTTCAATAATGGGTGATAAATTTTTAGTAGCTTCAATTCTCGCTTTGATATAAGTGTCGATAGCATTGTCAAATTGTAAATCATGTTGGTAGGCTTGTCCCAGGTAATAAAATGGTTCGGCGTCCAGTTTTAAATGTGGAATCGAACTTTCTAATAAATCAATAATAACTTTTGGGTCTCCTTTTGTTTTTAAATAGCATTTCCCTAGTTGATATTTGTACTCATAATTATCGGGATGTTTTTTTAGTAGTTTTTGGTATAAAGGAATCGCTCCTTTATAGTTTCCCATACTAAGAAGGTCAGTTATTTTTTCTTCCGTTTGATCGGGACCTTGAGCAAAGTTGCTATAAGCAAAAAATAAAAAAAAGATTATATGTAATGTCTTTGCCATTTTTGTGTAAACAAATATAGGGATTCCGCGCATTGTTTTTTATATGAAATTAATTTAAAAAATAGCCAGTATTGCTACTGTTACCATATCAAAAACATTACGTTTTATATCCCTTATGTAATTTGTTAATGAGATGTAGTTGTTGATTGTTTTTTTGAAGTTTTTTTTGTTAGTCTAACTTTATTTTGTGTACCTTAAACAATACAAATAATGCATATTTATTTTAAATTATAGTGAGATGAAGTACAAGTCATTTATTTTAGTTTCTTTTTTAATGTTTTCTTTAGTGGTATTAGCTAAAAATCGAACGCTTGATTCATTACAATTAATTATTTCAAAAAAGATAAATGATACAACTCATGTAAAAGCGATGTTGAATTTTTCGGCCATGATTCGAAATTCAGATTTAACAAAATCAATAAAACTATCAACCGAGGCTTTAGGTTTGTCTCAAAAGCTAAAATTTAAAAAAGGATACGGTTTAGCTAATTTAAATTTAGGGACTACCTATCATGTGCAAGGTATTTATGATTCGGCAGAAGTTCGTTATCATAAAGCTTTAGAAGTTTTTAAGGAATTAAAGCTCAAGAAGAACATCTCAAAATGCTACAATAATTTAGGTAATTTATATCAGTTGAAGGCAGATTATAGCAAAGCCATCGAGTTTTTAATAATGTGCAAAAAAATTGCCGAAGAGCTTAAAGATGATAAAGCTATGTCGGACTGCGAATTAAATATTGGAAATGTTTATATTCAGAAAAAGGATTATTCTACAGCCCTAAAGCAATATTATAAATCACTAGCGCTTGCCCAAAAAATCAATGACTTGGCTAATTTGGCTCAGTGTTATAATAATATTGGAGCTACACAACGTTATTTAAATCAAACAGATTCAACTCTTATAAATTATAAAAAGGCTTTGGCGATACGTTATCAAGTTAATGATTTAGGAGGTATTGCTGAATCCACTTTAAATATTGGGGATGCCTATTCGAATATCAAAAATTATGATAGTGCACTAGTCTATTTTAAAAAGTCTTACGAATTGTATGCTAATATTAATAGTCAAGCTGGTGTAGCATACAGTTTGCATAATATGGGTGGGGTTTTGTTTCATTTAAATCAGGGTATAGAATCTTTAAAAATATTAAAGCAATCAGTAGTACTATCTTCTGCTCTTGGATTAAGAGATCTAAAATTATCGGCTTACAAGATGATTGCAGAGGTACTATTTAAACAAGCTAATTATAAAGAAAGTGCAGAGTATTTGATGAAAATGCAAGCACTCAATGATTCCTTATTAAATGAAAATAGTAATAAGCAAATTGCCGAAATGCAAACAAAGTACGAGTCAGAAAAAAAAGACAAGGAAATTGTAAAACAAAATGCTGAGATTAAAAATCAAATAGTATCTGCCGATAAAAAAGCAGCGGAAGCTAAAGTCTTGATAATTGGAATAGTGTTACTATTATTAGTTGTTGTTTTTATTTTTAGAGGCTATAAGCAAAAACAAAAAGCTAATCAAATGATTACTTTGCAGAAAAAAGAAGTTGAATATAAAAATCAGGTGATTGAAGAAAAGCAAAAAGAGATAGTAGATTCGATTAACTATGCTAAACGTATTCAATATTCCTTACTAGCTCATAGCGATTTTTTAGCGCAATATTTGCCCCAGTATTTTGTGTATTTTAATCCTAAAGATATTGTAAGTGGTGATTTTTATTGGGCAACCAAAAAAGATAATAAGTTTTATTTTGCTGTTTGCGATAGTACAGGACATGGTGTACCAGGTGCCTTTATGAGTTTATTAAATATTGGTTTTTTAAGCGAAGCCATTAATGAAAAAAATATTGATTCTCCTAACGAAGTATTTAATTATGCGCGCAAGCGTTTGTGTGAAAGCGTTAGTAGAGATGGTCAGAAGGATGGATTTGATGGAATTTTGGTTTGCTTGGATTTAATTTCAAAGAAAGTAACATATTCAGCAGCAAACAATAAACCTGTATTTATAAGGAAAGGAGAATATATGGATTTAGCAACCGATAAAATGCCAGTGGGTGCAGGTGAAAGATTCGAAGATTTTAAATTATATAGTATTGATACAGCACCAGGTGATATTTTGTATTTATATACTGATGGTTATGCCGATCAGTTTGGTGGACCGAAGGGGAAGAAATTTAAATACAAACCTTTAAACGAGCTAATATTAGCAAATCATCACCTTTCTATGCAAGAACAAAAAAATAACATACAAATTAATTTTAATGCGTGGCGTGGTGATTTGGAGCAAGTGGACGATGTGTTGATAGCATGTATCAAATTTTAATTTAATAATGAGTGGCATATAAAACTGTAAGGAAACTACTCATAAAAACTACTATAGATTTAATTTGAAATTTCTCTATTTTTTCTAGTTAATTTAATCTTCGTCTTCGTATTCCAGTTCGGCATCTTTTTCCCAAATTTCCATTTCGCAGGGCTTACAATTAAATTTCAATTTATACGCGTTTTCACCATGGGTTAAAGTTAAAGGTTCTACCACTTTTTCACCCATAGTATCTCTTTGAAAACGTGCGCATTTTCCTAGTTCATACTTTACACAGTATTTAGTAACCATAACGCGTGATTTTCCAGGATCCCATTGCAACTCAAAAGCTTTTTCTATTTCCGTTACACCATGTCGTTTGTAAAATGCTTTCGCCATGTGATTAGATACGTTGTATGTAAAATCTAATTGAGATACCGGATAAGGATGATCTGTTTTTTGAATTTGAAATTCTTCGCGGTGATATTCTTTAATTCTAATATCAATTAATTGTTCTAACACAACTCTTCGCACTTCGTTAATTTTAGAAATTGGTAAAAACCAATTTTGAGAAAACTCAACATCAATGTTATCAATAATAAAAGGTGTGCCTCCAGTTTTTGATAAATTCTTTTTAATATTTGGAATCGTGGATTCTTCGTTTTTTGCTAATTCTTTTATTGATTCAAATGAAGATATACTTTGGTGACCATCCTCATCAATAGCTACTAACATAAAGCCATCATTAGTTTCAGTAAAGGTTAAATTAACCCCAATTTTTCTGATAGCGCTATCATCTCTTTCTACTAATCTAATAAACTCAGCATCCGAATTACGATAAATAACAGTACCTGGAGCTATGCTTTTAAATGTATTTGGTACAACAATGTTATTAACGATGATATTAATTTGCATACCATCTGGTTCGTTATTTTCATTAATGAAATACAAGCCATCACCATTATTTAATTTCTCGTAATTTTCGATGATATATCCATTGGCTTTGGTTTCAATTAGCTTTCCAATGTATTGCCCTTGTGATTTAGGGCTTTCCCAAGAACCAATTTTTTCGGTACGCTTGTTTACAAAGTAATCGGTATAACCTCTATTAAAACTTCTATCCATTTCTGGATCAAAATTAAAGAAGGTTCTTCCTGAAGATGCTTTTTGGTATGATTCATTATTTTCTAAAAAAGCATCTAGTTTTTTACGTAAGTAAGATGTATTATTTTTAACATACACCATATCTTTTAAACGCCCTTCAATTTTAAAAGAAGTCACACCTGCTTCTATTAAATTTGGCAATTGATCACTTAAGTCTAAATCTTTAATAGATAATAAATGACTATTTGCAATTAATGTTTTACCTGTACCATCTACCAAATTATATGGTAAACGACAGTTTTGAGCACAAGAACCTCTATTAGCACTTCGTTCGCCATTGGCAATACTCATATAGCAATTACCGCTATACGACACACAAAGTGCTCCAGAAACAAAAAACTCAAGCTCTACATCGGTTGCTTGATGAATGTCTTTTATTTGATCTAAATTTAATTCACGCGCTAAAACCACTCGTTTCATTCCTACATCTGATAAAAATTTCACATGTTTTGGGTCGCGGTTATTAGCTTGTGTACTAGCATGAATAACAATTGGAGGTAAATCCATTTCTAATACAGCCATATCTTGTACAATTAAAGCATCAACTCCTATGGCATATAGTTCATGTATTAATTTTTTGCAATCTTCAAGTTCATGGTCATATAAAATGGTATTAACTACCACAAATACTTGCACTTTAAATATGTGAGCGTATTCTACTAATGCTTCAATATCTTCAATTGAGTTAGTAGCATTTGAACGTGCACCAAATTGAGGCGCTCCAATATATACAGCATCGGCACCCGCATTAATGGCTGCCATACCTTGCACTAAATTTTTGGCAGGCGCTAAAATTTCAACTTTCTTTTTCATGAGCTCCAAAGGTCTGTAATTATTTGCTTGATTGCAAGTGTTTTAAAGATTTGATAAAGGTGTATAGAACTTATTTTTTGAAAAAATGATTAATAGGGATTAATAATTGTTTAATATTAACAGGTAGGATTTATTTAAAAGTTTTTATATCATTGTCCTCGATTTAAGACCAATGACAGAGGTAAAACAAATTTCTATAAAAGATTATCACTACGATTTACCTTTTGAACGTATTGCTAAATATCCTTTGTCAGAAAGAGATTTATCGAAACTTTTAGTGTATAAAAATCAAAGTATCATTGAATCTAAATATAATAGTATTCAAGATTTTTTGCCTTCTGATTCTTTGTTGTTTTTCAATAATACAAAAGTTATTCCTGCTCGATTATTTTTTAAAACATCTTTAGGAAAAAATATTGAAGTGTTTTGTTTAGAGCCAATTTCTAAAAATGCAGATGTTTACTCGTGCATGTTGCAAAAGGAAAGTGCTCAATGGAAATGCATGGTAGGTGGTGCAGCTAAATGGAAGGAACAATTCGTGTATTTGCATGTTTCTAATTTAATTTTAAAGGCAGAAATTAAAGAGCGAGAACAAGGAACTTTTATTTTAGATTTTACTTGGCAGCCTTCAGAATTATCTTTTGCTGAAGTACTTCAAATAGCCGGAGCAATTCCAATTCCTCCTTATTTAAAGCGTGAAACAGAAAGTATTGATTTAGAAAGATACCAAACTATTTATGCAGATAAGGAAGGTTCGGTAGCAGCACCAACAGCTGGTTTGCATTTTACAGATAATGTATTTTTAAAATTAAAGACGAAAGGCATTGAACCAACCTATTTAACGTTGCATGTTGGAGCAGGCACCTTTAAGCCAGTTAAATCTGAAACTCTTGCAGATCATGAAATGCATGGAGAATATATAGATGTTTCGTTAACAACATTAGAATTTTTGTATCAAAATATTGATAAATTAGTTACAGCTGTTGGTACCACTTCAATGCGAACTTTGGAAAGTTTATTTTGGATTGGGCAAAAAATTGCACAGCAGCCTAGTATCAAGCCTAATGAATTATTAGTTGATCAATGGCAACCATATTCGGCTTCAAACAAACAAATGAGTGCTAAAGAATCTTTAAAATATATTATTGAGTTTTTATATCAGCATCAATTAAAATCTTTGTATGCTAAAACCAGTATAATTATTGCGCCCGGATATGAATTTAAAATAGTAAATGCTTTAGTTACTAATTTTCATCAACCTGAAAGCACTTTAATTTTGTTAATAGCTGCTTTTATTGGAGAGGATTGGCGTAAAGTATATCAATATGCGCTTGAGCATGACTTTAGGTTTTTAAGTTATGGAGACGGTTCGCTACTTTTTAGAGTTTAATTTTTTCTCACTACACTCCAAAATATATTTTTTATTCCAGTATTTGGAAGTTAATTTAGTTTATAAATCAATGTTTATTTTAATTTTCATTTAAAATAAAGGGTTTTTAGTGATTTTTCCTCTTTTATGTAAGCTGGCATAGTATTGAATGTATCTGATGTAACACCTACAATATTAACTTTTAAAACCTACAATTATGAAAACTTTAAATTTAATTTTCTCAATAATTTTATTCAATTTTTTTACATTTTATGCTACCGCGCAAAATAGAAATATATACAGTAGCTTTATGCAATTATCAGCTACTGTTATATTTCGCAGCGTTCCAACTAATAATTTCTCAGTCGTACTTTATAAGGATGGCGTAAAAATGGATTCTGTTTTTAATAAAGAACACAATTCAATTGATTATTATTTACAAGCAAACCATGTTTATACTTTAGTCTTTCAAAAAGATGGTTTTGAAAAGAATGTATTGATAGTAAATACGACTTTGCCAATTGGAGAGAAAGGATTTATTAGCAAATCGTGTTCTTTATTGGTTAATATGTCTTCCAAAGTTAGTAAGCCTTCATCAGATACTGAGGATTATCCAGATGAAGTTTTAGTAATAGATCAAGCTCATAAATTAGTGTCTAGCGAATTGTATCATCAATTTATTCAGAGCTCAAAAATATCTAATAGTATATTGAACAAGTAATTTATATATAAACAAAAAACATAAATAGGAAGTTGGTAAAAGGGAAATGAGAAGTTGTTGATGAGTTTTTTGTAGGTTAACGAATGAGCAACTTCTCATTAAAGCCATCTGAGATATCGCAGATGGCTTTTTTATTTACAAAGTTTTTTACTCTATTGATATTATAAATTCAGAGGGATGAATTTATGGTTTGTAAGTTTTTTATTAAAAAATTAAATTATAATATTCAACTTTGTTTTTAACACAATTGTTAATCCATATTACATTTGAAACAAAAAATAATTTACTTTATTTTATTATTAATTAAGGATAGGAAAATCTAGGTTTTAATCTGTATTTATAGATTTATAAGGGATTATGTAGAAAATAGTTTGTTTTTTTATGAGCTTTAATAAAACTATTTTCAGTTAAATCTTACATCTGTTATTTGACTTGCTAAATTTGATTGATAAAGTATTTCATACAATATAATTTTATCAAAAAAAAGTTATGAAAAATTCGATTATGTTTTTAGCAGTTTTTAATACAATAGTATTAACTACATTTTCTCAAAAAACCACTAATTCTTATGAAGGAGCGTTGGAAATTTCGAGTTCAGCTTTATTTAATGATGAAAAAACATCTAACTATTCAGTGTCTATTTTTCTAGATGGGCATCGGCTAGACTCAATGTTTGTTAAAACAAAAAGATCTGTTCATCTGTATTTAGATTATGACAAGGTATATACCTTTTTGTTTCAAAAAGATAATTGTAAAGATAAAATTGTCATTTTAAATACTCAAGTGCCTAAAGGCTTAAAGGCTATGCAGGACGAGTCTTTCGATTTTAAGGTTGAAATGACACAAGCTATAACTAGAAATTGCCCTGAAACAGAAGATTTACCAGTTGCAGTAGTTATGATTAATAAGTCTGATGAGTTACTAGAGGCTAGTGAAAATTACTTTAAATTTACTCACAGTAAAGAAGAAGTAGAAGCTTTAGATACAAAAGTCTCGTCAAGTAAAGACAAGAAATAGTTTTTTATGTTTTTAGAAGTGTAATAACAGTTCGAGAAGTTATTATTATAATTATCACTTCTAATTTTAAAAGCACCCGCACTTGTTGCGGTGTGCTTTTTTGGAAATATTTCCAATTGATGGATGTTTTTTTTGTTTTATTATTTAATAGAATTCTCTGGAAAGCATTGATATTATTATGTTTTTTAGTTTTTTATTTTTTTCGGCACAGAGTTTAGAGTGTATAGTAAAAAACAAAAAACATGAAAAAACTAAAATTAATAGTATGTGTTACAATAATGCTACTATCGACTTATAAAGTCTCAGCTCAAAATAATTATTTTAAAGAAGGAATATTAGAAGTTAAAGGCAAGGCTCTTTTTAATGGATCTCCTACTTCTACTTACACTGTATCTGTTTTTAATAAAGGAAAAAAAACAGATTCGATTAAAAGTAAATCAACAAGAGCTGTGTATTTTACTTTTGAATTTAATAATGTTTATACTATTTTGTATGAAATAGAAGGTTATGGTGATAAAATTATTATTGTTGATACAAGGGTTCCTGAAGGTTTGAGGTATCTTGAGGATGATACACATGAATTTGAAATAGAGTTATCCCAGAATTTATTAAAGCAAACATCAGAAACAGAAGACATGCCAGTTGCTATCTTGTTTATTGACAAGAAAGAAAAGATGTTGGTGCTTTCAGATCGATATCATTCATTTATTCATAACGAAAATAATTGTGCACTTGCATCTAATGAAAAGTGATTTGAAAATCTCATTCAATTTATTGAATGAGATTTTTTATGAAAATAAAAATCTAAAATCACAACCTTCTCTATATCGATTGCAGCCAAAAGCGGTTTTTCCTTTCATAATTAATCCTTGTTTGCATTTAGGGCAGGTTTGATTTTCGGTAATAGTAATAGGTACTTTCATTTTTTCTTGCTCTTCTACAAATTCCGTTGCGAAATTTAAGTTTAAAAGTAAGTGCCCATTTACCTTTTGGTTATTAATTGTAAATCCTTTAATACTTGGCGATTTCTTTTTTTGAATGAGTGTGAATAATTGTTTATCGCTTAATTTCTTTCCGCCAAATTCAAAGTCTATTTTAAAGTTGCAACCATCCTTAAAGGCACTACAGCCATAAGCCGATTTTCCTTTTATAATAGTTCCAATATTGCACTTAGGACAATTAATTGGCGCCTCTGATTTTGCTTCTTTCTTTTTTTCGTTAACGGTTTCTGTTTTAGTTGTTATATTTTCAGATGTAGCTGTTTTTGATTTGTCGGATGCTAATACTCTAGACGCTTCTGCTTCAATGGTAATCATATTACCTTGCTCATACTTTACTTCTTTGGTCAAATCCGATACCATCTCTTTCATTTCATTTAAAAACAAATGAGGGTCGTATTCTCCTTTTTCAATTTGACGCAGTTTCTTTTCCCAAATACCCGTTAACTCTACCGATTTTAGTAATTCGTTATTAATGGTTTTTATTAATTGAATTCCTGTAATCGTTGGTACTAAATTTTTTCGTTGACGCGTAATGTAATTACGTTTAAATAATGTCTCAATAATATTGGCTCTAGTGGATGGTCTACCAATACCATTGTCTTTCATTAATTCTCTTAACTCAATATCTTCTACTTGTTTGCCAGCTGTTTCCATAGCTCTTAACAAAGTAGCTTCGGTATGCATTTTAGGTGGCTGTGTTTGTTTTTCTTGCAAGTCGGGTGTATGCTCTCCTTTTTCACCTTTCACAAACAATGGCATTAATTGTTCTTCGTCTTCTTTCTCTTTATCATCTGCATTAACCGAGTCTTTTTTGGGAAACAGCACTCGCCAACCTTCTTCTAAAATTACTTTTCCAGTTGCGCTAAATTCATTGCCATCCACATCACCTAACACAACCGTGTTGCTTACGACGCAATCAGGATAAAAGGCCGCGATGAAACGTCGTGCAATGATATCATACACTTGTTTCTCTGGCAAGTACATGCCTGATGGAGGCATCACACCAGTTGGTATAATGGCGTGATGGTCTGTTATTTTTTTATCATCAAATACTTTTTTACTTTTTCTAATGGGCTTATCTAACAATACCTTTGTAAATTGCTCGTAAGGTTTCATGTTCGCTAAAATATCTTTGATTTTAGGATACATGTTTTCTGGAAGATAAGTCGTATCCACCCTTGGATAAGTCACCAATTTTGATTCGTATAGTTTTTGCAAATGCTTCAAGGTATCATCAGCCGTGAAATTTAATTTCTTATTACATTCTACCTGTAAAGAAGTTAAATCAAATAAAGGCAACGGACTCTCATTCGCATTCTTTTTTGTACTCGATACAATTTCAAACAGATGATTTTTAATCTGCTCCAAAATTTGAGTAGCATCTTCTTTCTTTGTAAACTTTCTTTTCGTAGAATTAAAGATAACTGCCCTATAAGTTGTTTTTAATTCCCAATACAATTCGGGTTTAAAATTTTGTATCTCATTATAACGATTGACAATTAATGCTAGAGTAGGGGTTTGAACTCTTCCAATAGAAAGTACACCTTTACCTTGTGCATACTTCACCGTATATAATCTACTCGCATTCATCCCCAACAACCAATCTCCAATAGCACGAGCATTACCAGCAGCATATAATAAATCGTAATCTTTACTGTCTTTTAAATTATCAAAACCTTCTTTAATAGCTTCATCGGTCATCGATGAAATCCATAAACGTTTTACTGGTTTGTTATTAGCCGCTTTTGCTAATACCCAGCGTTGTATTAACTCTCCTTCTATACCAGCATCACCGCAGTTCACTACTTCGGTACATTGTTCCATTAATGATTTTAACGTATTAAATTGCTTGGTGACTCCGCTATTATCAATTACTTTTAATTGAAACTTTGGAGGAATCATTGGTAAAAAATTCAAATCCCATCGTTTCCAATCATCACTATAATCATCGGGTGCTTTTAACGTACATAGATGTCCAAATGTCCAGCTAATAAGATAGTTGTTGCCTTCATAAAATCCGTCACGTCGGTTAGTTGCACCTAAAATACGTGCAATTTCTTTTCCAACACTTGGTTTTTCGGCAATACAAAGGATCACTTTTTTAATTCTTATTTTGAATGCTTTAAATTATAGTTTAATTTTAGAACTTATAAAAAAAGTTATTCGCAATTTTTTAAAGATGAAAACTCAAAATGTACAAGAATTATTAAAGGCCGAAGCTAAAGCCTTTAATCTATTTAATGTAGCTGAAGCTCGCAGTTTAATTATTGCTGGTAAAACCGAAAAAGAATTAAACGAAGAATTGTATGCACTTGCATTTGAATTGTATGGCATCAAAAAATTTTGGCACAAACGTATTGTGCGTTCCGGCAAAAACACCTTGCATCCTTACAAAGAAAATCCACCTGATTTAATTATACAAACTGATGATATTTTGTTTTTTGATTTTGGTCCTGTATTTGAAGATTGGGAAGCGGATGTTGGTAGAACTTATGTTATCGGAAACGACCCTCTGAAACATAAATTGAAAGCCGATATTGAAGCAGCTTGGAAGGAATCTCGTGATTGGTTTTTTACTCACACTAGTATCACTGGTGCTGAGTATTATGATTATAATGTAAAACTAGCAGCAAAATATGGTTGGACATTTGGTGGTGATATTGCAGGACACATTATTGGTAATTTTCCTCACGAAATGATTGAAAGTGAGAGCAGGGATAATTATATTCATCCTGACAATCAAAAAGACATGTTTGCTCCTGGTGCATTAGGTACTAAACGCGAATGGATTTTAGAAATTCATTTTGTGGATGTGGATAAACAAATTGGTGGTTTTGTAGAGCAACTTTTAGTGTAGTTTTTTATGAGTTTATAGTCAAAAGAAATCAAAAAATCCTACATAAGCGGTAAACCTACTATTTACATTATGGTTACTTTTACATTATGGCTTTATTGCTAAAAGAAAATATTAAAGTAGCCACTGATTCCATTAAAGGAAATAAGTTAAGAGCTTTCTTAACGATGTTAATTATCTTTTTTGGAATCACGGCCTTGGTTGGTATTTCATCAGCTATTGATGCAATGAAAGGTTCAATTAATAGTAATTTTACAAGCATGGGCGCTAACTCATTCACTATTCGAAATAGAGATATGAATGTGAGAGTAGGGCGACATGGGAAACGTGCTAAAAAATACCAATCTATTACCTATAAAGAAGCAATACGTTTTAAGGATGAATTTGCTTTTCCAGTTACAACAGCTGTTTCAACAATGGCTTCATTTAGTTCTCGTTTAAAATTTGAGTCGGAAAAAACAAATCCAAACATTCAAGTATTTGGTGGGGATGAAAATTATTTAGAAACTAGTGGCTATGCTTTAGAAAAAGGAAGAAATTTTTCGCCTCAAGAAATTATTAGTGGCTCACATTTAGTTATTATTGGTAAAGATGTGGAGTTTGCTTTATTTAAAGGGAAACAAAAAGCATTAGATAAATTTATTACTATTAGTGGTGGAAAATATAAAGTGATTGGTGTTTTAGAAAGCAAAGGAAATAGTATGGGGTTTGGTGGCGATAAAGTATGTATTATTCCTTTAACTGCCGCTCGACAATATTTTAGTAAACCAGATATGAGTTTTACAATTAGTGTTTTAGCTAAAAATTCATATTGGTTAGAATTAGCGCTTGGTGAGGCAAATGGGTTATTCAGAAAAATCAGAAGAGTTCCCCTAGGAGAAGATGATAATTTTGAAATTGTAAGAGCTGATAGTTTAGCGAGTATGTTAATTGGTTTAACTAGTAAAGCATCTATGGGAGCCATTATTATTGGTATTATTACGTTAATTGGTGCTTCTATTGGTTTGATGAATATTATGCTTGTTTCCGTTACTGAGCGTACTAAAGAAATTGGATTAAGAAAAGCGCTTGGTGCTACTGCCAAGACCATTAAAAATCAGTTTTTAATTGAAAGTATTGTGATATGCGTCTGTGGTGGCTTTTTTGGAATTTTAATGGGTATTATTGCAGCAAACTTAATTTCCTTTAATTTAAGTTCTTCCTTTTTTATGCCTTGGACTTGGATATTTATTGGGTTTACAGTATGCTTAGTGGTAGGTTTAATAAGTGGATATATACCAGCTAAGCGTGCTTCTTTATTGGATCCAATTGAGAGTTTAAGATTCGAGTAAACCTATTTTTTAGCTAAGCCGTAGTAAAAACCAAAACCCAGAGTAATCATACTCATATTCCATTTGTTTTCAACACGACCGTAATCAAACCATTTATCAAAACCCGAGTAGGTTGGATTAAATTGAGAAAAGTTATAATTGTATGATAAGTGACCGCCGATTGCAAAATTAGGATCTACTATGAAATATAAACCAATCATTGGTTCTACAAACGAACTATTAAATTGAGTAGGATATTTACCTACCAAGGAATCATGTTTGTATTTTATGCCGCTATATTTATTAAAATTGTATCCTGCATTTAAAGAAATAGTTGCAAAACCACGTGCGCTAAAAAATTTGTCAACACCTATTTTTACATAAGGATTATGAGATTGCATTGAAGTATTGATGAATTGATCTCTAAAATGTTTTTGAGGTTTGTAATATGTGTAGCTATAACCAAGTCCGGCAAAAAAATCAGAAAAGAGTTTAACATTTATACTTAAATCAGCTGTTATTACACCTGAAAACGAATTTCTAAACGCTTCGCTAGAGGTAACTTTTGGAATGCCAGCGTTTCCTCTAATCGAAAATCTTGGTAATTCTGGTGGTTTGCTCGAAGTTTCTTCTTGAGCTAACGAAATAAGGCAACTTAAAATAAATAGATATAGTAATGTATGTTTCACTTATTAAAAACGATAGGCTAGATTTATTATTGCTAATATAATCAAAATAATTAATAGCGATGATTACTCAATAAACTCAAATAAAAAATCCGCATCTAACTATTAAATGCGGATTTTTTAGATTTTATTTTTTGAATTAAGCAAATTTCGCTTCAAACTCTTTCATCACATCTACTAACACTTGTACACTTTCAATAGGCATTGCATTATAAATAGATGCTCTGTATCCACCAACATCTCTGTGTCCACGAATACCATCAATTCCAGCAGCTTTCCAGAACTTGTCAAACTCAGGTTCTTGTTCAGGTTTATTCATTAAGAAACACACATTCATATTACTTCTGTCTTCTTTTGCAGTAGTACCATAGAATAATGAGTTTCTATCAATTTCTCCGTATAATAAATCAGCTTTTTGTTGGTTTAAACCTTCAATCCAGCTAATACCACCGTTTTGTTTTAACCAACGAAGAGTCAACATAGTCACATATACCGGAAATACAGGAGGTGTATTGTACATCGATTCACCTTTAATATGAACCTGGTAATCTAACATCGATAACATTTTACGACCAGTTTTTCCTAAAATATCTTTCTTTACCATAATCATGGTACTACCCGCAGGGCCAATATTTTTTTGAGCACCAGCGTATATCAAAGAAAAGTCTTTGGCATTTACTTTACGACTAAATAAATCAGAACTCATATCACACACTAATGGCACTTCTGATTTTGGGAAGTTTTTCATTTGAGTTCCGTAAATTGTATTGTTGGATGTGATATGTAAGTAATCAGCATCGTTTGGCACTTCATACCCTTTTGGGATATAATTAAAGTTTTTATCTTCAGAAGAAGCAATCACTTTGGTGTTCCCAATAATTTTAGCTTCTTTAATTGCTTTGCTAGCCCAAACTCCTGTATTTACATACGCTGCATATCCGCTATCCTTTAATAAATTATAAGGTACCATTGCAAATTGAGTACTTGCTCCACCACCTAAATACATCACTTCATATTCATCACCAACTTCAAATAATTCCTTAATTAAAGCGCGCGCTTCGTCCATTACCGCCACGTAGTTTTTGCTACGGTGAGAAATTTCTAATAATGATAAATTCATGTTATCAAAATTGATACATGCTTCTGAAGCCTGTTTTAATACATCTAAAGGTAAAATACCAGGGCCTGCGCTAAAATTGTGAACTTTTGACATAGTGGTTAAGATTAGTTTTTGATTCGCTAAAATTAGCAAATATTATAGACATTAAAATAGAAAGCATAAAAAATCCCCAATCTTGTCTGATTGAGGATTTTAGTTTGTCATGATTTTTTATAACCAACCGCCCATAGCTGTTTTAGCTGTCTTTTTTCTACCCCTACAGTCTTTAGCTTTACAAGAACTAATAAAGGTGGTGAATAATATTCCCACAATAATAAGGCTTATGTATTTATTTAATTTCATGATATTATAATGAGTATTGTTTATAAAGTGACAGTTTTAAGCTACAACTAAAGTGCCAACTTTATCACCATTTAATAAATTATGAAGATTACCTTTTTTATTCATGTCGAATACAATGATTGGTAGGTTATTTTCTTTACAAAGAGTAAATGCTGTTAAATCCATGACTTCAAGTCCTTTTGAGTAAACTTCATCATAACTGATTTGCTCATATTTAGTAGCGGTTTTGTCTTTCTCAGGATCTGCTGTATAAATACCATCTACACGAGTTCCTTTTAAAATAACTTCAGCTTCAATTTCAATGGCTCTTAGTGCAGCAGCCGAATCAGTTGTAAAATAAGGATTTCCAGAGCCTGCACCAAAAATCACCACACGTCCTTTTTCTAAATGACGTACGGCTTTTCTTCTAATAAATGGTTCACATATTTGTTCCATTTTAATAGCACTTTGTAAACGAGTTTGTACCCCTAATCCTTCAAGAGCTGATTGAATAGCCATTGAATTAATAACAGTTGCTAACATGCCCATATAATCGCCATGAACGCGATCCATACCGCCTTTTTCTGCTTGAATACCTCTGAAAATATTACCACCACCAATGACGATGGCAACTTGGCAACCAGCATCATATGCATCTTTAATTTCTTTTGCATATTCCATTAAGCGTTCCTGGTCAATACCAAATCCTTTATTACCCATTAAGGCTTCGCCCGATAATTTTAAAAGTATACGTTTGTATTTCATATATGTTTAGTTTCTAACCGCAAGGAGCGCAAAGCATTTGCAAAGAGCGCAGAGGGTGTTTTTTTTAATTTTGAAGCGATGAGTAACATGGGTCATATTTGAGATTGCTTCATTACACTCGCAATGACGTTAAAAAAGAACAAAAAAAATCCCGATTTTTAAATCGGGATTTTAATAAAATTAAGATAAAGCGTAACGTTTGAACGCCGTTGCAGTTAAACCTTTATCTACACTTTGTAAATATTGAGCAACTGTCATTTTGTTATCTTTAATATATTCTTGGTTTAATAAAGTTGACTCTTTGTAAAATTTAGCAATTTTACCTTGAGCAATTTTTTCAACCATATCTTCTGGTTTACCTTCTGCACGAATTACTTCACGAGCAATTTCTAATTCTCTGTCTAACATTTCTTGTGTTACTCCTTCTTTATCTAAAGCTACTGGTGCCATAGCTGCTGCTTGCATTGCTACGTTACGTCCAACTTCATCAGCAACTTCTTTGTTAAATCCAACGATAACAGAAACGCGGTTACCTGGGTGAATGTATGCAGATACTTTTTCAGCAGTAATAACTTCAAAATAACCGATTTCGATTTTTTCTCCAATTTTACCAACTTGTTCCATGAATTTATCACCAACAGTAATATCACCGTTATATGGTAAAGTCAAAATTTCTTCTTTAGTTTTTGCGTTTTTCTCTAATGCAATCGTTGCGATAGAATCAGCAAAAGCGATAAAATCTGCGTTAATCGCTACGAAATCAGTTTCGCAGTTCACCCAAATTAAAATACCTCTTTTGTTATCAGCAGATGTTTTTGCTAAAACAACTCCTTCTTTAGAATCTCTATCTCCACGGTTAGCAGCTACTTTAGCTCCTTTTTTACGTAAGTAGTCAATTGCTTGTTCAAAATCACCATTATTTTCTTCTAATGCTTTTTTACAATCCATCATACCTGCTCCGGTTTGTTGGCGTAATTTGTTTACTTCTTGTGCTGTAATTGCCATTGTCTTAATTATTTATGTTTATTATTTTAATTTAAAAAAAACGGCCTTCCCTTTAGAGGAACGGCCGTTAAATTATAGTAGTGAAAAATTATTTTTTCGCTGTAGTTCTTTTACGAGCCGCTGGTTTACGAGCACCTTCTTCATCATCAGATTTTGCTCCTTTGATTTTTAAGCCTGCTGCTAATTCTTCTGCCTCTTCTTTAGAATTTTTACCTTCTTTTTCGTCAGCTGCAGTAGCTTCTTTATCCATTTTACG
>Ga0315900_10000141_pt1 | contig 124803 bp, 109 predicted proteins | sample LakEriMetagenome_FD_203521 | JGI IMG/M metagenome (GOLD analysis project Ga0315900, IMG submission 203521) | Freshwater fungal communities from buoy surface, Lake Erie, Ohio, United States - Buoy 12 MA114 | ecosystem: Environmental > Aquatic > Freshwater > Lake > Lake biofilm | place: USA... | reverse complement strand
ACCAGCGTTCCGCTCAGACCGCTGTCCGTCGTGCTGCTGCTCTGGCTCACCTCCGCGATCGTTCCGCCGCTCACGGCTCCCAGCGTCGGTGCGTCGTTGCTGCCAACAACTGTGATGGAGACGACCTGGCTGGTGCCGTCAATCGTGGACAACGTGAAGGAATCGGTCAGGGTCTCGCCAACGTCAAGAGCCTGCACTGCAGGATGGTTGTTGTTGAGGGTGTACGCCCAGACCCCATTGGCAGTGGCCGTATAGGTCCCATATCCGCCAGTGGAGGACGTGGCAGTCGCCACCGCCTGCCAGCCATCGGAGACATTGTCGACGTCGGATGCCAGAAGATCGGCACTGGCAATTGGAGTGCCGGCGGTGCCGTTCGCAACCCCGCCGGCTTCCGTCACGGATCCCGTGATGATGCCCGAGATCACTGCAGCATCGTTAGCGCCAAGAATGGTGATAGTGACGACCTTGGATGTCCCTCCGGCGGTGGTGACCGTGAAGGAATCACTGAGGCTTTGGCCGACATTGAGAGCCTGAACAGTGGGATGGCTGTCATCTAGCCCATATGTCCAGATGCCAGCGCTGGTGATGGTGTAGTTGCCATAACCGTTTGCGCTGATCGTGGCTGAGCTGATGGGGATCCAGGAATCAACGGTGCCTGGATCATCGACATCCGTGAAGTCGAGGTTGCCGGTTGCTGAACTCCCGCCACTAGCATTCGCCACTCCCCCCTTTTCAATCGCGATACCGCTTGCATCACCAAGGATGGAGGGGAGGTCGTCTGCGCCGTTAATCGTAATCCTGAGGGTTGCTGTCGCCCCCCCCCCCTGACCATCGGAAACAGTATAGGAGAAAGTATCGATGAGAGTTCCACCAACATTAAGCGCCTGAACAGAAGCGTTGTTGTTGTCGATGGTGTAGACATAGTTTCCATTGCTGCTGAGACTCAGGGTGCCGTAGCTGCCGGTTGTCGCCCCGCCGACGGTGCCGCTGCTGGAACCACTGATCGCAGATACGACAAGTTGGACAGCTGAGTTGTCGACGTCGCTGTCATTGCCGAGAACATTGCCGCTGGCAGCGGTGCCGCCAGTTCCGTTGGACACACCACCCTGTTCAGCTGCAGACCCTGTATCAGCAGTGGCCACGGGGGCGTCGTTGCTGCCATTGATGGTGATCGTCAGCGTGGCCAGATCCGTATTGGTGCCGTCAGTAAGGGTATAGGTAAAGACGTCAGTAAGAGTTCCGCCAACGTTCAAAGCCTGAACGCTGGCATTCGAATTGTTGAGGGTATAAGAGAAGCCACCGTTGCTATTGAGCGTGAGAGTGCCATAGCTTCCACTGGTCACCCCGCCAACCACACCAACCGCAGCTCCACTGATGGCAGCAACGGACAGCACAGCTGATAAACTGTCAATATCGGCGTCGTTGGTGAGTACATTGCCGGTGGGGTTGCTGCCGCCACTGCCATTGGCCAGACCGCCCTGCTCCACAGCTGTGGCCGTGTCATCTCCGGCGAGCGGCGGGTCATCCACGGGGGCAACCGCAATCGTTACCGTGGCAGGTGTTTTATCCTCAAGCCTGTCGTTATCGATGGCAGCATACTGAAAAGAAGTTGAACCCGACCAATTGGAAACCGGCACAAACCAGAGCGAGGCAGCATTGCTGGTGGCCGCTACCAACCCCTCGACGTCGACAGAACCTGAATACATGAAACCACCGCTGCCATCAGCCGTACGAGTCGTATAGAGAGTGCCATTCAGCGGCAACGACTTGATCCGGAAGTAGTCGATACGCCCGGGAACATCGGTTGTAGTGGGGTCATTGTCATTGTTCGGATCCGAGCCGGTGAGCGCAATCGATACACTGATGTCTTCGGGGGTAGCAATCGACTTGTCGTCGGTGAGAGGCCAGATCAGCGTGCCAACCAGATCACCACCCGAAAAGCTCAGCGTTTCATTGCCAAAATTGGCAGTACCAACGCCAAAGTTGCCGTTGACAGTCTTTGCACCCTGACCAACAGGCACTTCAGAGGGCAACCCCCCGGCGTATCCGGTAGCAGCACGGCCCACCACATTGGGATCGATGCTCAGGCCAGCCGCAGCAAACTCAGCGCCATAAATCAGGCTCCCCGTGGCAGAAGAGGCAGTAAAGTAAACCCTATAAGTTAGATCCTGACCATTGAAAGACAAATAGCTTGAATAGAGGTTTGAGAGCCCCTGCCCAAGAAAGGTTGCCGTGTCGAGATTGGAACCGTCTTCGGCAACATAACCAGTCAGGCTCGGGAACTTGTTGGCGTAAGTGGCCGGAAAACGCCAACCGATCGGCTTGAAGCTGGTGAAACCAAAAGATCCGCCGCTATCACCGATGATGTCAATACTGAGATCAATGTAATAAAGACTACCTACGGTGAGACCCGCGAATTCTGCTTTGAAGGCCACAGAACTGCCTTCGCTGTACACGCCGCTGACGGCGCCGTTACGCCAATCGCCGACGGACCCCAGTGTTGGATCCCAGGCGGTGATGCCGCCACCTGCCTTCTGGTTGGAGACGATCGCCGTGTAGGCGGCCGGGTTGGGAGGCGCTGAATCGGTGAAGACGGTGGTGGCACGATCGCCGGTTCCGATGCCCTGGGCACTCAGGAAGAGGGTGGCGTTGAGAGCATCGGGGACACCACCACCGCTACGGTCATCGTCACTGGGAACCAGCCAGCTGGTGCGGATCACCCCATTGGCTTCGCCGTCGAGGTCGCCCTCGCCACCATCGGTGACCTCAAAACTGGGGTAGATGTCACGGTCTCCGTCATCACCCACGTCAAGGGGATCATCCGCCACACTGAAACGCACCGTGCTGCCAACGGTGAAGTCGCTGGCGGTGATCCACACCGTTTCCCCCGGCGCGTAGTCAGCCTTGTCGGTGCTGATGCTGCTCTGAGCCTGGGCTTCAGCGGTTCTGAGGCTCTGGCCAGGCGTGGCAGTGGGGCCCAAGGGCGGCAGAAAGCCGGTGTCGTCAGCCAACTCCGGCTGGTCGCCAAAGCGAGCAGAGCCAGACGTGTCACCGCTCTGAGGGATCTGGTCGGTCGCCACGGCTCCAGCCAGCTCCGGAGGCTGAGGGCCGATCTCGGCGCTCTCCGGCCCCAGGGGTAGGCCCTCCCCGCCGGCGGCCCCAAGGGACTGCCGCGCCTGTGTCTGGTCCTCCAGGAAGGAGGACTGACGTGTTGTGCCGGCCATGGAACCAACCCGGATATACCCCTATTACATGTTCTATCCGATCAGGGGCCCACCCTTCATGAAAGCCGCCTGAATTGTGCCTGTGATTCCGAAGCAGTTGGCTTCGGATCTCAGGAGGGGTATTAATTCTCAGCGGACAGGGAGATCAGATCAGACTGGATCAGCAGGCACAAGCGCCGCAATCAGAAGGAACGCAACAATGTAGCTATGGCTACAGCGCATCCCCGACGAACGCCAAATCAAGGGCCCATTTCCATAGGAGCAGTCTGTGCAGACGAGATGGCGTCGACAAGCTGCAGACCCAAAGATCTGCATGGGGGAGACAAGAACCAGAGAAAAGTTCTCGCCCAATCACCAACATCTCAAAAGCCCTCAAGGCACGCAAGACAGCATTTGAAATCGCATGCGAATAGCACCTAAAGAATACTTGCCAGCCATAACCCACAACACCATGATATCCCAAGTAGCCAGTAATTGTGTCGATTACTTGGCTTCAAAAGCTGAATCGATCGGCATCATGCCGTGGCTCATCCATTTCGACCTCCGGGCCGAAACCAAAGGCGTTGTAATCAACGGCAAGTTCCTCCTTCAGCAAGCGCCTGGTCGCCTCACTGAATTGATTCAAGACAGCCGGTGGGGGCTGAAGAGTCGAGGGGCGCTGGATCTTATGGCCAATCAAGCGGTCCAAGTGCTGAAACAAAGCCTCTCTCTGCTCCCATCGATAAACATGCTGCACCGCTAGATCACCAGGTCCGAGAAAAAAGAAAGCTGAAGACAGCTGAGAATACCCATCGCTGCTGCGACTCAGCTGGATTAAGCGGACAACGAAATCATCAATGCTCGTGGCGGCAAGGTAGGCCTGGATTGGCAAGCGACGCAACAATGCTTTTGGAGCCTGTCCCGCTCTGAGCTTCACCATCGCTTCCGCTTCCGGCAAGCGGTTCGCTTCAGCAAAAGCCTGCACGTCGCGCTGGGCTGTCTGGTGCATGGCAGCCACCCGTTGGAGTGGATGAATCGAGAGAGCAATGGTGGTGAACCCATTGATGTCAGCACCCAACACTGCCGCAATCTGTGAGATAGGGCTGAAGGCAGTCAAACCGAAAAGATCACGGTAGACGGGTTCAAGCTTCTGACCTTGACGCGTATGCCCAAGTACAAGGTCACACCAGCGGGAATAAGGCTGATAAGCGGTTTTGACGAGAGCGCCTCCAGACATTGGCTGATGAATAAAGATGAAGCCGTGAGAGCGCGAAATGATGGTCATGAAAAATCTCCAACGAAGGGGACTGATGAAATTCCTCACTCAGCGAGCATCGTCGCTTCGTCTGCGCCTTACAGCAATCCTAGGCGAATTCGTGCATTGATTGCCTTAAGAGTCATGGGTTGAAATTCCCGGTTTGATCCGCAGAGATTCACTTCAAAACGATTCCAGCACAAGAAGTCGGATCGCTGATGCGCCCCCCCCCCCCCCCAGGGAGCATGAGTCAACAATTCGAGCCATGACTCAGGTGCAATCCGAAAAGTCGCCAGGACTTATTCATGCTGATATCCAGTCTTTGCGCTCTTAATCCCCCCCCCATATGGATACTGGCTGACCGCCTTCGGCAAGACACCAGCAGAGAAGACAAACGCACAAGACCCCGATCTCGCACTGCAACAAACGAATGCCAATCAGAGAGCTCAACAACACCCCTTAGGTTGCGGGACAAGAGACAGGCCGGTAGCCTAAACGTGGAAAAGAGCAGTCCACCCAAGATGGAGGAATCGCGCGACGGATTGGACCGCCTTACGATGCGACAAAACTCACACATCAACTTTGAACAGCCATACTGCTCCAACAGGTATGCAAACGTGTTCTGAAATACATTGCATACGATGACCCCTATCAATAGGCAGCGCCTCATTCACTTGTAGAGGCAATTACCTGAGTTATTCTCGGAAGTGTAGCCATAGACTTGATCCATTAATGAATGGCATCAAACAGAAGAACCCTCAAGACTTGATAATTGCCAAAATGCGAATCAAACAGAGCCGCGCTTCTTAGCAGAGAATCTTAACAGTTTCTTCCAAGCGTGATTTCATCGCCATCTTAACAGCCGTTTGCCGCACCGCCTCGGAATGCCTCCTCCAGTGGGCTCGGGACGAGCAATTTTCATCCAGATGAATCCTGATTAAGCATTGTTCATGCAGCGGACAGGCTTGACCGGCTATCGTTAACTCATGATGAAGCCGCAAAACGAAGCCTTGCAAAACCAAAACCCCACCAAGATCGCCATTCCACCCGGTTACATGCTGGCCAACCAAGCGTATCTAGAAGGACTTGAGCAGCTGATCCAGAACTTGCCGCCATTCAGCCTTCTCTGGGGGCATCTTGATGCTAGCCAACAGCAGCAGCTAGCCGGACATCTGCCATTCTCAACTTCACAATTAGCCCAGGACTTGTTTGTGATCAGCGAAAGTTGCAAACGAGCAATACCACCATTTTTCGTGGAAGTTGGTGCCACTGATGGCATCTCCCTCAGCAATACATATATTCTTGAAACGAGACTTCACTGGCAAGGCATTGTTGTTGAACCTGCTCATATTTGGCATGATCAAATCGCCACGAATCGTCAATGCATTATTGATAAGCGTTGCGTAACAGATCAATCGAATCAACTGGTCGAGTTTATGGAAACAGGCTTCAGTAATCAGCGCTTCCAGCGATCATCGCCCGCCCTATCGTCAATAGCAACGTTTGCAGATTCCGGCGACTGGGCCACAGAAATCCGCAAAAGCAACTCAAGACGATATCCAGTGAAAACGGTAAGTCTTGACGATCTACTATCCGAGCACGGTGCACCACGGGAAATTGGCTACCTTTCGCTGGATACAGAAGGAAGTGAGCTGATGATCCTACAAGGACATAACTTTATATCAAGAAAAATCTTTATTGTGTCAGTGGAGCACAATTTTAACCGGGCCAAACGCCAAGCCATTTACCAGTTAATGTCGAGCCACGGTTACAAACGCTGCCTGCCAGAGGTTTCTCGCTGGGATGACTGGTACGTGCTACCTGTCTAATCCATCAGAACGCCGACAAGTTCCGCCGCCAACTATCGGCTTCGGATTTAGACTTGACTCTTGGTTTATTCATATTAGCAGCACCACGATATTGGGTCTGAGGGAGCAAGCTAACAAGTTCGTAACTACAATTTAGTTGCCGCTCTGCGCCAATGAAAACCATGCGCGTATTCGTCTCAGCGCTCGCACCTCGTGACCAGTCCAGTGGGAAATCTGGATGATCTGGTTGAGAGCGACAGGCATAAACGAAGGCAAAACGTGCCTGCAATGCCGTCCAAAGCCATTCGCGGGAGGGTGGGCAGCCAGCTTCAGAAACGACCTGTGATCCAGCATTCACATCATCCTGTTCCACGAAACTTGGATCCACAGACTGATATTCCGACATCACACACGACTCAAGCAGGAACAGTTCAGGTTTCATTGCAGCCACCCGATCAAGAAATGCGATTGGATCAGGTAGATCGTTCAAAATACCGTATGCGCTAATCACATTGTAACGACAGGCTCCTGGAGAAAGAGTTTTCGTCATGTCGTAACAAAAACCACTCCAACGGCTGTGGCTCCGAGCCTCATGCCTGGCCGCTGCAACGGACACTAGGTCAGCCCTTCCCTCCACACTCGTTAGAGCACATCCCTGTGCTAGAAAGTAATCACTGAGGTCGCCACGACCTGATCCTAGCTCCAAAACACTCCGCTCCTTCAGATCCAAGGGAAGTGAATCAAGGTGGTTGATTCTGGCTATATTGATATTATTCACGCCTGTAAGTTTAGAAGCGTCCTGATCAAGCATTTCCCTGGGCTGGCGCTTGTAGAGAACATCACCATGGCCTGGCCGCAACTCGAAATAACCCTCTAGGATGAATCCATGGGATTCAAGGATCTGCTGTACCTGCTTCTGGGTAGCCCCGACCGAGTACACGGCAGCACTGGAGACCTCGCACAAAATCCAATCAAATCGCCAGAGCGATCCAGCGGCACCAGTCAGAACCTCCAGCTCAGCACCCTGAACATCGAGAACCAGGGCAGTTGGCCTGTTCTCGGAAACCCAAATCGACTCTATTTCCAACAGTTGATCCAGGGTTGTTGTGGTGGCAGCAACTGACTCGACATGATGCAATTGCAGTTCAGGCCACAATTGCTCTGCAGCCGGTCCAAATTGATGAAAACTGCTGCTCATACCAGCGCCGTTGTTACTCAGATGGAACAGGCGCCGTTCGCCGGAGTGGGCTGACAAGGCAGCCATTCGGTAGGTCTGACCAGGATATTGAGCCAGTTGTCTCTGCAATGCGGGTTCACAGGCCCGGGAAGCCTCAACCCAAAGCACAGAAAAATTCCGGGCTGCATAGAAGGGTGCCTCTTCGCCAAAATGGGCGCCGCAGTGGATCACGCCTGCCCCGGCAGGGAGAGACTGGAGCAGGGACTGGCTGGACATGCGAGGGGAATCGGAGGAGTCCGGGGCGATCAGAATGGGCGTGATGGCCCCTGACAGCCCCTGTTTCGGTCAATGTAGGAGAGGAGATCTGAACCGTTGATGGCCGACGCACACCCACAGAACTTCCTGGAACCGATGGTGTCAGCAATGAAGACACTAAAACGGTTCGAACCTCGCGTCGAGCTGAGCTGGATCATCAACCTCTACACCCACAACGGCATCCTTCCTGCCGATCAGGAGCTGACACTTCAGCATCTGGTTGAGGCGGTGTCCAGCAGCCGCAGCGCCATTCCGCAGGTGGTGGTGCGGGTCGCCCCCGATGATCTGGAGCCGATCAGCCGACGACTGGCAGGGCTCAGGGGATTCCGGATCGCGTTGCTGGGAGGCGATTCGCATCAGCGACGCCTGCCGTTTCTGCGTGACATCCTCAGCCCCCCATCACTGCCCGATGATCCGGCCGTCGCCGACGGGGCTGATGGCACCGGCCTGCCGGCTTACGCCATCTACGCCAACGCCGACATCTGCATCCCTGCCTGGTTCTTCGATTTCATCGCCCAGCAGATCGCTCAGGCCAGGTACGGCCAGGCGACCGGCTACCAGCCGGGTTGGCTTCCCCCAGAGGCCCTGGTCATCAACCGTCGTGATCTGGTGCAGCCAGCAGCCGGAACCGATGACGCACCCACCAGCCCACGGTTCGACTGGCATCCCGGCTACGACCTGTTCGTGTTTCCCCGGGCGCTGATGCCGCAGCTGGTGCTCGGCGATGTGAGCGTGGGCCTGCCGCCGGTGGGTGCCCTGATGACCCTCAACCTGCTCGTGCTCTGCCGCCGGGTCTGCCTGATTGATGATCTCTTCATCAGCTGGCACCACGGCAGTGATCGGCGCTGGGAAAGCCCGGAGCATCAGGCCGCGATTGCCGCCAACACCGAGGCCGCTGCCCGAGCCTTCCGTCAGCTCACGGACCACAACCCCGCCGTGCTGCAGCGCCTGCCATTTCTGGGCTTTGAGCGACAGCTGGCGCAGTGGAGCTACCAGAGTCTGGCGGAGCGCTTTCGCCGTGGGCTGCAGGCGCCACCGCACTGAAAACTGGGACTGACCAAGGCAGGACAAGACGGTGAACAGACCAAGACATCACACCCAGAGCCGCCTCATCCACGGCCGGTTGCCTGCGGCCTGCCGCGCAGCGCCTCCACCACACCCAGGAAGCGCTCCACCCCCGCTGCATTGCTGTACCCCGTCCCCACCGCACGCGCCCGCTCAGCGGCGGCGGCATACTCCTGGGGCTGGCGCAGCAGCCGGGTGAGCGCCGCCAGCCAGGGCTCCAGCACCGCTACTGGCGGGATGGCACTGCTCTGGCGCAACTCCGGTGGAATATGCAGCAGCTCAGCGCCTCCCCGCAGGGTTTCGCCGAGGCCGCCATGATCGCTGGCCAGCACCGGGATGCCGTTCATCAACGCCTCCAGAGCCACCATGCCGGCACTCTCATGCCAGTAGCTGGGCATCAGCACCACCTGGCTTTGGGCGTACACCGCCCGCATGTCGCTCTGGTACGGCCAGACATCCACGTTGGGCAGATCGGCTGGAGTCAGCCCCAGGCCCTGCAGCCATGGGGCCCAGCGTCCGCGCGACTCCACCACCAGGAAGCGGGCTTCCGGCAGCCGCTCCAGGCACAGCCGGGCCAGACCCACCACCAGGCTGGCGCCCTTCACCTGGATCGGGTTGACAAAAGTGATCCGTTGCGGCCGTCGCTCGGCCGCCACCACCCGTTGCGGATCGATGAACAGACCGATCGGCGTGGCGATCAGACCGAGACTGCGCCGGTACAGCGAGGCGGTGGCGGCGGTGTCGCTCACCACCCTGTCCACATCGCGGAAATACCGCCAGCTGGTGTAGGTGGGATTGGCCAGATAGAACAGCGTGCCAATCCCCCGTACCCGGGCCTCCCGAAACAGCGAGCGCTCCAGCCCATAGCCGCCGAAGCCCAGCAGCACATGTGGCCGGAATCGCTCCAGCATCTCCAGATAAGCGGTTTCAAAGCACACCTCCTCTGGAGGCGTCAGCGTCAGGCGTTGGCGCTGGGCGAACACGACCAGGTCGTGACGCACCCCATCGCGTTGCCTGCGCACGATCCGGCCGGTGCCGGCGGCGTCGACCAAGGGCAGATCGAGCCCTTGCTCTCCAAGAGGCCCGTCAAAACAGGCGGCCTCCAGGCTGCGGACCTGGAGGCCGCGGTCCACGAGACCGGCCAGCAAGGACTGGAGGGTGAGCGCCGCGCCGCTTGTTCGATCCAACAGGCAGTGGGCTGCCGCAAACAACAGGCGGGTCTCACGCATCCCGCCCATGGGCTAGCGGTACCCCGGTTGGCATTCGCCGGTCACAGGATCATTGGAGTAACAGGGATCGAGAGTGGGGAGGACATCGGTCAGTCCTCCCAGAACGGGCAGGACATCGCTGAGCGAAGGCAGGGTGCTGGCCACCCCGGCCACATCCACACTGAAGCCGTCGCCGCCGCCGAGGACAGCCGGATCCGCCGTGAGCTGATCGGTGGCTGAATAGTTACGGCCGAAGGCGGTCAGGGTCACGGTGCTGACCGAACCATCCTCATTCACCACAATCGTGGCCCGGGCGCCGCTGCCCTCGTTGGCACCGGTCAGGGGCACATTGGTATAGGTGCCAGGGGCGTAGTTGGTGCCGCCGTCGAGGCCCTCCGGCGAGCGGCTGCTGCGGTTGGTGGTGTCGAGGGCCCTGAGACGCCCCTCACGCTGAAGAACGGTGTCGAGCGAGGGCAGAACGCCCTCAAGAGCAGGGATGATGTCGTCGAGAGTTGGGAGGTTCGGCAACACCCCACCCATGGGCGTGCTCAGGAACAGGCTGAGGGTCAGCGGGAGCGGTAACAGCATTGAAAAACCCTCTTCAACCACTACCTGCAGCCTAGCGGGTCCTCAGCGGTTAGAATTCGGTAAAGAGTCTTTTGCCGGGCCCTCCTCGCGCAAAGGCCGCTGACCGACCACAGATCAGCAAATTAGTCGCACCATGGCAAAAACTTTTTACAGGGTTCTCCCCACGCTCGTCGCCGGCGGACTAATGGGCTCAGCATTGCTGGCCTGTTTCGGACCTGTAGCTGTCAGAGCCCAGACGCCGTTGGCCGCCGCCAGGGCCCTCAGTGCGGCCTCCGCCGAACCCCAGGTGCCCCTGCCAACTCTGTCCTACGGGCCCGACACCGATTTCGTTGCGCCCCCCGCCGGCTCCTTGGATCCGGGGATGGGAAGCATCCCAGCTCTGCTGGACACGGCGTCTCTCCTGAACGCTGTTGAGGCAGCCGGGCTCACCCCCTACACCGGGCGGAGACCGCCGGTGGAATGCATTCCCTCCCTGAACGAGAACTCCTTCTCCGCCTTTCCTCCGCTGGCAAGCTGTTAGGTATTGGTTTTAGGACGTTCTCCCGACGCGGCTGATGCCCGATCCCCAGCCATCGGGCCCCATTGAGCAGCTCCGCTACAGGCTGCGCCGCCGCCCCAACGATCCGGTCCTCTGGGCCGAGCTGGCCGGGGCCTGCGGAGTGGCCGGTCTGTCGTCTCTGGCCCGCTCCGCCGGCCGGCAGGCCCTGGCGATCGAATTGCAGCAGGTCAATGCTGGGTCGCCCCCTGGGGAGTCGGCCCCTCTGAGCCCGCTGCCCAAGGGCGTTGTGCCGCCAGGGGTGGGGCATGCTGTGGTCAGCCTGGTGATGCGCAGCCCGGCGGAGCGGCCCCGCGCCCATGTGCTGGCCACGGCCCTGCGGCTGCCGGAGCTGCTGCCAGGCTGGCGCCTGCGCATCCATGCCGAAACGCCGCTGCCCTCGGCCTGGCTGGAGCAGCTTGCGGCCCTCGGCGCTGAGCTACGCCTCAGCGCCGCTCACCTGCCACCCCAGCTGCGGCCGCTGGCCCATCTGCAGGTGATCGCCGATCCCGGGGCCGTGCACTGGCTGCTGCTCGACGATGCCCACCCGCTCACGCCGGAGCTGGCCGAGGCCGTGCGGGCCTGGCAGGCCAGCGAAACGGACCTGCAGCTGCACCGCTGGTGCTGGGATCAGGCCCAGCTGGTACCCCTGGCCGGCCTGGCCGGCCGCGCCGGCGTGCTGCCCGACCTGCTCGGCTGGCTGCAGAGCCAGCCTCCACTGCGCGAGCAGCCCCTGGCGGAGATCGAACGGCAGCTGGGCCTGCTGCTCTGGCGACGCAGCCGCACGCCGCTACCCCAGTGGGATCGCTGCTTCGGCGACGACGCCCCCCCGGCAGCCCTCGCCTGCCCCGATCCGCTGGCCGCCACCTGGCTGCAACCCTGGCTGGTGCGCTACGGGCTGAGCGGCGCACGCGCCAACCCGGCTGCAGGCACGGAGCCCAACCTGTTGGCCGCCCGTCTTCCCTGGCCCCAGGTGGCTGCGCCAACTGCAGAGCCGGCCCGCCCCCGCCGTGGCGCCTTCATCAACCTGGCCGCCCAGACCCAGCGCCGCCAACGGATGGAGGCCCAGCTGGCCTCCCTGCCCTGGGCCGCCGGCTATCGCCGCTTCGAAGCCCACAAGGCCACCGCCGACGAAGCCAGCGCCCTGGGCCTGGCGTCAGCCGGCGAACTGGGGATCTGGCGCTCGCTGCTGGCCCTGCTGCGCGAGTGGCTGGCCTCCGCCCCCCCCGACACCGCCCTGCTGCATGTGCTGGAGGACGATGCGGTGCTGCACCCGGACCTGGCGGCGGCGGCCGATGCGGCCTTCACGGCCCTGCCGCAGCTGGATCTGCTGTTCGGCGACGCCTTCCTCACCCCCGACCTCTATCTGGCCCTGCTGGACGAGTGGCAGCGGCTGCAGCAGGCCAGCCCCCGCCGGTTCGGCCTTGTGGGGGGCGAGCACTACCGCTCCTGCCTGAGCTGCTGGCTGGTCAGCGGCGCCGGTGCCCGCCGGCTGCTGGCCGACCTTGAGGCCCTGTTGAGCGAACTTCCGGCCGCCGGGCGTCCCCTGCCGCCGCTCGATACCGCCATCCGCGGCCTGATCCGTGCCGGCCGCCTGCGGGCCGCCATCACCCTGCCGTTCCTGGCCACGATCACCAGCGACAACGACAGCGCCATCCAGCAGGGGGGAGCGTCGCTGCTGTGCTCCCAGCGGCTGGATCTGCAGCTACGCCGCCTGCTCTACGCCGGCGACGCGCAGCTCACCCCAGAGGCCGTGCTCCAGGAAACCCAACAGCTGCTGGCGACGACCCTCAGCGCCTCGGAGCAGCTGGAACTGATGGGCGTGGCCCTGCGACATGGCCGCAGCCGCGGTTGGCTGCCGGAATACTGAGGGGCTGACGGGGCTGGCTAGCCTGGCCCCATGGCGATGCGATCGACCGCCCTTGTCCTGGTCGGCGGGATGCTGCCGCTGCTGTTCAGCGCCCCGGGCCGGGCCTTCGAGATCTACTGCGTTGATGGGGGCGACGGCACGCTCACCTGCCAGCGGCTCGATGATGGCGGCGCGGCCATCGTCTGCGTGGACAGCCCCAGCGGCGTGCGCACCTGCACCAGCCCCGATGGGGTGGTCTCCACCTGCGTGCGCAGCCGCGGCGCCGTGTACAGCTGCGCGGCCGGTGACGGTGATCCGGCCGACAGCACCCGCTGCCAGCTCACCGGCCAGGGCACCTGGATCTGCGCACCGCCGGGAGAGCGTCCCGATCCGCTGCTGCCGACCGCTCCCGGGGGGGGGCCCACACCCACCGATCCAACCGACAACCTGGATGCGGGCGGGGGCCTCACTCCCGGAGCTGGTCTCAGTCCGCTGACACCGGACGCCACAGGCGATCTGCAGGATCTCAACCCGCCGGCCGGTCAGGCCCCAGCCAACCCGGAACCACCACCCCCAGGCTCCGGAGCGGACGACAGCCCGGATACCCCAGAGCCCCCCGACATCCCTGGCCTGGACAGCACCGAGCTCACGTTCTGATCGCCATGGTTCTGATCCCAATGGTTCTGATCCCGATGGCCCTGCTCCCTCGCCCCCTGCCCCCCGCGCCGGCCCTGGCGGCGGCCATCACCCTGACCCTCGCTACCGCTGCCGCCGTCGCACCCGTCCGCGCCCAGGATCTGTCCGTGACCTGCCTCAGCAACCGCGACGGCACCCTCAGCTGCCAGCGCCTCACGGACGGCAAATGGTTCGTCTGCCAGCTGAGCGTGGGCAACACCAGCACCTGCCGCAGCGACGACGGCGAACCGATCACCTGCACGCGGCTGGGGGGTGGGGTGTCCCAGTGCCGTTCCGGTCCGCAGGCGCGCAGCGGCTTCGAGTCGCTGCCCAGCCTCAGCGTCTTCAGCGACTGAGACCCACCGGCAGCCGCCGGGCGGACAGATGGGGATAGGGTCATAATGAGTCATTGGATCCCATCGAATCCCCTGTTGGGTATCGCTGCAGGCCTTCAGCCGGCCTTCTGAATGCATGGCCTACCGCAGCGAACTCACCGCCAGGCTCACCGCACGAGCGGAGGAAGGTCTTTTCGACCTCTTAGCCGAAGCGCGCCCGGAGCCGGTCCCCACACCACGGATCCGCGCCGCGGGGCCCGTGTCGGCCCCTGCCCCGCGGAACCCGCCCCTGCCCGCCCAACGCCATGCCCCCCAGCCTGATGGGGAGCAGATCCCCCCGCTGAGCGAAGCGCCCCTGAGTCAGCCCCTGGCGGCCGCAGGGCAGGTGCAGGCGGCGGCGGTATCCCCCGTGGCCCTCAGCCCGATCGCGGCCGGCGATGGCGGCCTGGCGATCAACGGCGAAACCGCCGGCGACCGCAGCGGCTTCCGCGTGGCTGGTGCCGGGGATGTCAATGGTGACGGCCTGGATGACCTGATCATCGGCACCTACCCCGCTTCAGGCGATGCCGGCCGCAGCTATGTGGTGTTCGGCACAACGGCGAGCAGCACCATCAACCTGGCGGACGTCGCTGCCGGCCTTGGTGGTTTCGTGATCCTTGGCGAAACCACCGGCATCGCCAGCGGTTTCGCCGTGGCCGGGGTCGGCGATTGGAACGGCGATGGCCTCGCCGACCTGCTGGTGGGCGCGCCTGGCGCAGCCGGCTCCAGCGGCCGCAGCTACGTGGTGTTCGGCAAGAGCACCGGCAGCGCCGTCCAGCTCTCGACGATCGCCGCTGGGACGGGGGGGGTGGTGCTCAACGGCCAGTCCGCGGGCGATCAGAGCGGCTTCAGCGTGGCGGCCGCCGGCGATGTGAACGGCGATGGCTTCGCCGACCTGATCCTGGGGGCTCCCGACGGCGATCCCGCTGGCGTCACCAGCGCCGGGCGCAGTTATGTGGTGTTCGGCGGCACCGCCACCGACGCGATCCAGCTGTCGGCAGTGGCCGCCGGCAGCGGTGGCTTCGTGATCAACGGTCAGAGCGCCATTGATCTCAGCGGCTTCAGTGTGGCGGCCGCCGGCGATGTGAACGGCGATGGCCTGGCCGATGTGATCGTGGGTGCCCTGGCAGCCAATCCAGCGGCCGGTGCCGATGCGGGCCGCAGTTACGTGGTGTTCGGCAAAGCCAACGGCACGGCCGTCAACCTGTCAGCAGTGACGGCGGGTGTCGGTGGCTTCGTGATCAACGGCCAGGCGGCCGGCGACAACAGTGGCGGCAATGTGGCCGCCGCCGGTGATGTGAACGGTGATGGCTTCGCCGACCTGATCGTGGGGGCCGATCGGGCCGATCCTGCCTCCCGCAGCGATGCGGGCCGCAGTTATGTGGTGTTCGGCAAGGCCAGCACCGCCGCCGTCAATCTGTCGGCGATCGCGGCCGGCACCGGTGGATTCGTGCTGCAGGGCGAGAGCGCCGGCGACCGCAGTGGCTACAGCGTGGCTGGAGCCGGCGATGTGAACGGCGATGGCCTCGCCGACCTGATCGTGGGAGCCCCGGCTGCGGGGGGTGGAAAAGGGCGCAGCTATGTGGTGTTCGGCCGCACGGCCAGAACGGTGGTGGAGCTCTCGGCCATCGCCGCTGGCAGCACCGGGTTCGCGATCGATGGGGAGGCCCAGGGCGATATCAGCGGATGGGGGGTGGCCTCCGCGGGCGATCTCAACGGCGATGGCCTCGCCGATCTGCTGGTGGGTGCCCCCAACACAAGTTCGGAAGCGGGGCGCAGCTACGTGATCTTCGGGGCCACCAGCGGCGCCTTCGCCGACACCCTGGTGGACCAGCTCGGTGGCGACGGTGATGACAGCCTCACGGGCACCACGGCCGCCGAAACATTCATCGGCGGACCCGGCAACGACACGATCAACGGCGTCTCCGGCGCCGACGTGATCTACGGGGGCAGCGGCAACGATCGCATTGCGCTCAGCGGCGGCACCGTGTTCGCGCTCACCAGCCGTTTCGGGGGCGGTGGCAACACCGGCCAGCTGGCCCGGATCGACGGCGGCAGCGGCATCGACACCGTGGCCCTCACTGGTAGCGGCCAGACCGTGAACCTGGCGGACATCGCCAACCAGGCGGCGTCGATCCCGTTGCGCTCTTCGCGGCTCAGTTCGATCGAAGCGTTTGATCTCACCGGATCCGGCGCCAACCTGCTGGCCCTCACCCTGGCCGACGTCCGCGATCTGGCCGGCAGCAACTGGCTCAACAGCAGCAGCGCCGCCAACCTGGGCTTCAGCGACGGCTCCGCGAGCCTCTCGCCGCTCACCACCCGCCACCAGCTGCTGGTGAGCGGCGATGCGGGCGACACCCTCAACCTGCTCAACGACAGCTGGAGCAACGCCGGCACGCTCAGCTCCGATGGCAGCGTCGCGGCGGCCGGCACCTACACCGTCTGGAACAGCAGCAGCGGCCAGGCCCAGCTGCTCGTGCACAACGCGGTGGCCCTGTCGCTGCAGGTGGCCCCAGCCAGCATCGCGCTGTCGGCGATCGCGGCGGGCAGCGGCGGCTTCGTGATCAACGGCCAGTCGGCCGGCGATCGCAGCGGCATCAGCGTGTCCGACGCCGGCGACGTGAATGGCGACGGCCTGGATGATCTGCTCGTGGGGGCCGACTTCGGCGATCCCAGCGGCCGCAGCAATGCCGGCCGCAGTTACCTGGTGTTCGGCCGATCAGGCACAACGGCGGTGGAGCTGTCGGCGATTGCGGCCGGCAACGGCGGCTTCGTGGTCAACGGGCAGGTGGCGGACGACCGCAACGGCGTCTGCGTGGCCGCCGCCGGCGACATCAATGGCGACGGCCTGGCCGATCTGCTGGTGGGGTCCGATCGCAGTGATCCGTCCAGCCGCACCAATGCAGGCCGCAGCTATGTGGTCTTCGGCAAATCGAGCGGGACCGCGGTGGATCTGACAGCCATTGCTGCCGGCACCGGCGGCTTTGTGATCAACGGCCAGGGCGCCTCCGACTACGCCGGCCGCAGCCTGGCCGGCGCCGGTGACGTGAACGGCGACGGCTTCGCCGATCTGATCGTCGGAGCGCCCTACAGCGATCCGGCCGCCGGCGGCAGTGCCGGCCGCAGTTACGTGGTCTTCGGCAAATCGAGCACCGCAGCCCTGGATCTCTCCGCCATCGCGGCGGGCAGCGGCGGGTTCGTGATCAACGGCCACTCGGTTGGCGACCGCAGTGGCACCAGCGTGGCCGGGGCCGGCGATGTGAACGGCGATGGCCTCGCCGATCTGATCGTGGGGGCACCCCTGGCCGATCCCAGCGGCCGCACCAATGCCGGGCGCGGCTATGTGGTGTTCGGCCGCACCGGCACAACGGCCGTGAACCTGGCGGCGGTGGCCGCCGGCAGCGGCGGTTTCGTGATCAACGGCCAGGTCGCCGCCGACCAGAGCGGGTTCAGCGTCGCCGCCGCCGGCGACGTCAACGGCGATGGGCGCGCCGATCTGGTGGTGGCGGCCCTGCTCGCTGATCCCAACGGCCGCACCGATGCCGGCCGCAGTTATGTGGTGTTCGGCAGGACCGCCGGCACCGCCCTGGAGCTGTCAACAATCGCTGCCGGCAGCGGCGGCTTCGTGATCAACGGCCAGGCGGCCGGCGATCGCAGCGGCATCAGCGTCAGCAGCGCCGGCGATCTCAACGGCGATGGTCTGGGCGATCTGCTGGTGGGGGGCCATCTCAGCGATCCGGCAACAGGCAGCGATGCCGGGCGGAGCTACGTGGTGTTCGGCAAGACCTCCGGAGGGCTGGTGGATCTCCTCGCGATTGCCGGCGGCCGGGGTGGCTTCGTGATCAACGGCCAGTCCGCCACCGACCAGAGCGGCTATCGGGTCTCCGGTGCTGGCGACCTCAACGGCGATGGCCTCGCCGACCTGATCGTGGCGGCCCCGTTCAGCGATCCCAGCGGCCGCACCGACGCCGGTCGCTCCTATGTGATCTTCGGCTCCACCACCGGGGTGTTCGGCAACAACCTGGTGGATCAGGTCGGCAGCGCCGCCGACAACGCCCTCAGCGGCAGCGCCAGCGCCGAAACCTTCCTGGGCGGCGCCGGGAACGACACGCTCACGGGCAACGGCGGCGCCGATGTGCTGCATGGCGGCAGCGGCGATGACCGCTTCCTGCTGAACGGCTCCAACCTCACCGCCCTCGCCGCCGCCGCCGGTGGCGGCGGCAACACAGCCCAGCTCGCCCGCGTCGACGGCGGCAACGGCCTCGACACCCTCGCCCTCGATGGCGGCGGCCTCAGCTTCAACCTCACCCAGGTCGCCAACCAATCGGCCGGCAGCAGCCCCCGCTTCTCACGCCTCAGCTCGATCGAATGCTTCGATCTCACCGGCAGCGGTGACAACGCCCTGACGCTGGCCAGGCGCGATGTCGACGACATCACGGGCTTCAACTGGCTGAACAGCGGCAATGCCACCTCCCTGGGATTCAGCACGGCCGGGCCCCTGGCGGCCATCGAGCGGCGCCACCAGCTGCTGTTCATCGGCGACGGCGGCGACAGCCTGACCATGGCCGATGGCAGCTGGACCAACGCCGGCAGCCTCACGGGCTCCGGAGCCTGGAGCGGCACCTACAACGTCTGGAACAGCAGCGACGGCCGCTACCAGCTGATCGTGAACACCGACCTCAGCACCAGCGGCCTGTAGGCGATCCGCGCACCTCCCGGATGTCCCTGGATCCCCTCGGAATGACGGCCAGCGCGGAACCGATCGGTGCGCTCTGGGGCCAGCTGCGGCACGCGCCAGCCCGAGCCTCGCTCTGGCGGCAGCTCAGCCAGGCCTATGCCGACGCCGGCCTGCTGCCCCAACGGGCCTATGCCGCCAGGCAACAGCGGCGGATCCAGTCCACCCCAGCGGATTTCGATCCCGAACCCACGCCACTGGCAGCGGGCAGCCCCGGCGCTGAGGCCGGCTCTGCCCTGCTGCTCCAGCCCGGGGCAGGCGCCGCCCAGGAGTGGGCCGAGGCCCTGGCGCGATGGCTGGAAACCTGCCCGGGCGACTGGCTCAGCTGGCTGTACCTCGCCCGGCTGAACGACGGCCGTGCCGCCGTGCCGCCGTCCGGGGAGCCAGCTGCTCCCGGGGGAGGGGATCCTGCGGCGGAAGCCAGCCGCGACGGCAGGGACAACCCCCGTCAGGCCGAGGCCAGCACCAAGCCCAGCACGGATCCCAGCTTGAGCTCCGGCGCCGGGGACGCCCTTCAGCGGGCCCGCGCCCTGGAGCCCATCGCCGGGGAATCGCTCCACTGGCTCGGCGTCTGGCGCCTGAACGGCGGCGACCACCAGCGGGCCATCGAGGCCCTGGGCCCGCTGGTGGACCTGCGACCGTTGCGCCACGGCTCAATGCTCTACCTCGGCGAGGCCCTGCTGCGCGCCGGCAACCGAACCGCCGCCGAGGTGGCCTTCACCCGGGCCTCCGCCTCCACCAACCCGGCCTTTCTGCGCCTCCTCGCCCAGCGGGTCTACCAGCACAACTACTGGCAGGAGGCGATTGCGGTGCTGCAGCGCGCCCAGGAGCTGGTCCCCGATCAGCGCGAGACGCTCCTGGCCCTGGCCCAGCTGCACTGGGAGGTCTACGACCTCAGCACAGCGGAGGCCCTCTGCCGGCGGATCCTGCAGCTCGATCCCGACAACGGCGAGGTGCGCTACCTGCTCAATGCCCTGCCGGGCCGCCGCGGCGATGCCGCCGCCCACCTGGCCGCCGTGGAGAGCCACTACAGCGCCCTGAACGATCCCCGCTCCCGGCTGGCCTCCTCGATCGCCATGGCCTCGCTGTACGTCGATGCCCTCAGCCCGGAGCAGGTGGCCGAGCGCCACCGCCGGCTCTGCCAGCCGATCGAAGCGGCCGTCACCCCCACCACCACGTTCGCCAACGATCGCGATCCCGGGCGAGCGCTGCGCATTGGGCTGGTGTCGGGCGATTTCCACCGCCAGCACCCCGTCAACCTGTTCATGCTGCCGCTGCTGGAACGGCTCGATCAGCAGCGCTTCCCCACCACGGTGTTTCACACCGGCACGATGCACGATGAAGACACCGTGCGGGCCCGCCGGGCCGCCGTCCGCTGGATCGAGGCCGGCCAGCTCGACGACCCCGCCCTGCACCGCTGCATCCGCGATCAGCAGATCGACCTGCTGATCGATCTCGCCGGCCACACCTCGAGCCATCGCCTCGGTGTGTTCGCCATGCGCGCGGCACCGGTGCAGGCCACCTTCCTCGGCTACCCCCACTCCACGGGTCTGTCGCGCATCGACTGGTTGATCGGCGATCCGGTCGTCTCCCCGGCGAACCGGGGCCACCTGTTTTCGGAAGGCATCGCCCAGCTGCCGGGCAGCGTGTTCTGCTGGTGCCCCGTCGACGCCTATCCCCTGCCCCCGCCGCGGCCTCCCGAGGCCCCCCTGGTGCTGGGCTCCTTCAACAACATCATGAAGCTCTCGCCCCGCACGATCCGCCTCTGGGGCGCCGTTTTGCGCGACCTTCCCGAGGCGCAGCTGCTGCTCAAGGCACCGTCGCTCGGTGATGACTCGGTGATCGAGCGCTTCATCGCCCTGTTCGCCGCCGTGGGCATCGGCAGCGAACGTCTGGCCTTCGAGGGGCCCAGCGAACTGGGGCAGATGATGCAGCGCTACGGGGCCATCGACATCGCCCTCGACCCCACGCCCTACAACGGCGGCACCACCAGCCTGCAGGCCCTGTGGATGGGCGTGCCCGTGATCACCCTGGCGGGCGGCAACTTCGTGGGCCGCATGGGCGCCAGCTTCCTCACCGCCCTGGGCCGATCGGCATGGATCGCCCACAGCGCGGCTCAGTATCGCGCCATTGCCGGCGATCTCGCCGCCCAGCTACCGGAGCTGCGCCGCCAGCGGGCCGCCCTACGCCAGCAGATGGCGAGCTCCGGCCTGGCCGATCTCGATCGCTACACCCAGCACGTCCAGCAGCTGCTGCGCCGCATCTGGCAGCACCACTGCAGCGGCAGCAGCGAACGGCTGCTGGCGGCGAGCCGTGGCGACCCGCCATGTCCCTGACCCTCCACACCGGCCGACCGGCGGAGGCCCCTCCGCTGCTGATCGTCTCCGCCAGCCGCTGCGAAGCCGCCGACTTCAGCGACAGCACCCTGCTCGGCCGCTCCCTCCGCCTGCCGGCGCACCGGAGCACCCGGCAACAGATCAGCTGCGCCAACAGCCAGCCCCTGGCCACCGTCTACAACGCCGCCTTGGAGCAGGCCGCGCCCGACACCATCCTGGTGTTCTGCCACGACGACGTCTGGCTGGGGGATCACGACCTGCTCCCGACCCTGCAGCAGGCCCTGGCGCGCTTCGATCTGGTGGGCGTGGCCGGCAACCGCCGCCTGGCCCCCGGCCACTGCGGCTGGTGGCTGGATCCGGCGACCTCCGGCTGGGACTGGCCCAACCTGCTCGGCGCCATCCGCCACGGCACCCCCGAACGCAGCCAACCGATCACCTTCGGCGAAGCCCCCGCCGCAGCCGCCCTCCTCGATGGCGTGTTCCTTGCCGCCCGGGCGGGCGTGCTGCAGCAGGCCGGTGTGCGCTTCGATCCAGCCTTCGCCTTTCATTTTTACGACCTGGATCTGTGCCGCAGCGCCCTTGCCGCGGGGCTCAGGCCGGGGGTCTGGCCCGTCCCCCTGATCCACCGCAGCCCAGGCGACGCAGGCAGCCCGGCCTGGTGCCACGGCCTCGAGCTCTACCGCCGCAAGTGGGAGCCCGGTCCTGCGGCGAGCCCCCCGTTCGGCCCCACGGGGAGCCCAACGGTGAGCCCCGGAATCAGCCCCATGGTCAGCCCCGCGGTCAGCCCCACCGTGAGCCCCACGCCGAAGCGCGCCGCTCCAGCCCAGGGCCCTGTTCCTTCGCCGTCCGCCGCTGCCATGCCCGCCCCGCCACCGAACCTGGAGATCACCACCTCCCGCCAGCTGCTCTCCTGGCTGGCCGAGCAGCAGCTCTCGCTGGCGCTCTCCACCTATCAGATCGGCAAGCTGTTCACCCTGGGCCTCCGGCCGAACGGCGAGCTGGCGGTCTTCGAGCGCACCTTCAACCGCTGCATGGGTCTCTGCCCCAGCGCTGATGGCAACGGCTTCTACCTCAGCAGCCTCTACCAGATCTGGCGGTTTGAAAATCTGCTGGCCCCGGGCCAGCGACAGGACGACTTCGACCGGATCTTCGTTCCCCAGCTCGGCTTCACCACCGGTGACTGCGACATCCACGACATGGCCGTCGACGGCGATGGCCGGCTGGTGTTCGTCAACACCCTGTTCTCCTGCCTGGCCACCACCAGCCCCACCCACAGCTTCCGGCCCCTCTGGCGCCCCCCTTTCATCTCCCGCCTCGCCGCAGAGGATCGCTGCCATCTCAATGGGCTCGCCCTGCGCGATGGCCAGGCCGCTGTCGTCACGGCCGTGGGGATCTCGGATGCGGCGGATGGCTGGCGGGAGCACCGACGGGATGGAGGAGTGGTGATCGATGTGGCCAGCAACGCGATCATCGCCACCGGCCTCTCAATGCCCCACTCCCCACGCTGGTATCGGAACCGGCTCTGGCTGTGCAATTCCGGCACCGGTGAGTTCGGTCACCTGGATCTGCAGAGCGGACGCTTCGAGCCGATCACGTTCTGCGCCGGCTATCTGCGCGGCCTGGCCTTTCATGGCGACTACGCCCTGCTTGGCACCTCCAGACCCCGCCACAACAGAACCTTCTCCGGCCTGCCCCTCGATGAGGCCCTGATCCGGCGCAACGTGGAGCCACGCTGCGGCCTGCAGGTGGTGGATCTGCGCACGGGCGATGCCGTGCACTGGATCCGCTTTGAAGGCCTGGTGGAGGAGCTCTACGACGTGATCACCCTGCCGGGGGTGCGCAACCCCTCCCTGATCGGCTTTGTCAGCGACGAGATCCGGAGGCTGATCTCGATTGAACCCTGATGGGGTGATCAGCGGACCAACGCCTGCTGCTGTGACCTGCCGGAAGAGCGGCGGGGAGCGCACCGCCGCCGCCATAGGATGCATCCATGACCCCTGCCGCCAGCAGCCGGCCCGAGCTGGCGGAGCTGTTCCCGTTCCCGCTCGATCCCTTTCAGCTCGAGGCGATCGATGCCCTGAACCAGGGCCATTCGGTGGTGGTCAGCGCCCCCACGGGCTCCGGCAAGACGCTGGTGGGTGAATACGCCATCCACCGCGCCCTGGCCCACGGCCGCAAGGTTTTTTACACCACTCCCCTCAAGGCCCTCTCCAACCAGAAGCTGCGCGATTTCCGCGAGCAGTTCGGTGCCGATCAGGTGGGGCTGCTCACCGGCGATCTCAGCCTCAACCGCGAGGCCCGCATCGTGGTGATGACCACCGAGATCTTCCGCAACATGCTCTATGCGGAGATCGACCACCCCGACAACGACCCGCTCGAGGGTGTCGAGGCGGTGGTGCTCGATGAGTGCCACTACATGAACGATTCCCAGCGCGGCACCGTCTGGGAGGAATCGATCATCCACTGCCCATCGTCGATCCAGCTGGTGGCGCTCTCGGCCACCGTGGCCAACGCCGGTCAGCTCACCGACTGGATCGAGGCGGTGCACGGCCCCACCCGCCTGGTGCTCAGCGACCACCGGCCCGTGCCCCTGCAGTTCAGCTTCTGCAGCGCCAAGGGCCTGCACCCCCTGCTCAACGACGAGGGCACCGGCCTGCATCCCAACGCCAAGGTCTGGCGCCCTCCCAAGACCACCCGCCGCAAGGGTCCGAAAACTCCACGCCCGCCCCAGCCGGAGGCGGCGCCGCTGCCGTTCGTCGTCGCCCAGATGGCCGAGCGCGACATGCTGCCGGCCATCTACTTCATCTTCAGCCGCCGCGGCTGCGACAAGGGCGTGCGCGACCTCGGCCGGGTCTGCCTGGTGACGCCCGCGGAGCAGGCCCGCATCCGCGCGCGGCTCGAGGCGTTCATCACCGCCACGCCAGAGGCCGTGCGCGAGGGCGGCCACGCCGAGGCGCTGCTCCATGGCGTCGCCGCCCACCACGCCGGCGTGCTGCCGGCCTGGAAGGAACTGATCGAGGAGCTGTTCCAGCAGGGATTGATCAAGGTGGTGTTCGCCACCGAAACCCTGGCGGCCGGCATCAACATGCCCGCCCGCACCACCGTGATCTCGGCGCTCTCCAAGCGCACCGAACGGGGCCACCGGCCGCTGATGGGCAGCGAGTTTCTGCAGATGGCCGGCCGGGCCGGTCGCCGCGGCCTCGACACCCAGGGCTATGTGGTCACGGTGCAGGGGCGCTTCGAGGGGGTGCGCGAAGCCGGCCAGCTGGCCCTGGCCCCCGCCGATCCGCTGGTGAGCCAGTTCACCCCCAGCTACGGCATGGTGCTCAACCTGCTGCAGCGCTACGACCTGGCCAAGGCCCGCGAGCTGGTGGAACGCAGCTTCGGCCGCTATCTGGCCACCCTCGATCTGGCCGCCGATCAGGCCGCGATCGCCGAACTCGAAGCCCAGCTCGCGAGCCTCGACACCGATGGCGGCGATGTGCCCTGGGACGACTTCGAGGACTACGAGAAGCGGCGCGGCGCCCTGCGCGAGGAACGGCGCCTGCTGCGGATCCTGCAGCAGCAGGCCGAGGAGACCCTGGCCCACGAGCTCACCCTGGCCCTGCAGTTCGCCAGCGAAGGCACCCTGATCAGCGTCAAGGCCCCGCAGCTGCGCGGTCAGGTGACCCCGGCGGTGATCACCGCCAAGGTGGACGGCCCCGGCCAGTTCCCGCTGCTGCTCTGCCTCACCGACAGCAACATCTGGATCCTGCTGCCCTGCTCCGCCGTGGTCAGCCTCCACGCCGAGCTGGCCTGCCTGCAGGTGAAGCAGCTCGATCCGCCCGATCTGCGCCACAGCGGTGAACTGCGCCACGGCAACGACAGCAGCGCCGGCCTGGCCCTGGCCGTGGCCTCCCTGGCCCGCCGCCACGACATGCACACCCCCCGCTACGACCTGGCCGGCGAGGTGCAGGAGCAGGCCGGGCGCGTGCAGGCCCTCGAGGAGGAGCTCGAGCTGCACCCCGCCCACCGCTGGGGCGACCGCCGCCAGCTCAAGAAGCACCGCCGCCGCATGGAGGAGCTCACCGCCGAGATCGAGGACCGCCGCCGGCTGCTGCACCACCGCGCCAACCGCCACTGGGAGACGGTGCTGTCGCTGATCGACATCCTGCGCTTCTTCGGTGGCCTCGACGGACCCGATGGCCTCAGCCCCACCGAGGTGGGCCGCACCGTTGCCGCCCTGCGGGGCGACAACGAGCTCTGGCTCGGCCTGGCGCTGATGAGCGGCCACCTCGATGAGCTCGCCCCCGCCGAACTGGCGGCGGTGCTGGAGGCCATCTCCACCGAGGTGAACCGCCCCGATCTGTGGTCGGCCTTCCCGCCGCCCCCGGCTGTGGAGGAGGCCCTGCACGACCTGCGCGGCCTGCGCCGCGAACTGCTGCGCCAGCAGGAGAACCGCCAGGTGGTGGTGCCCGTGTGGTGGGAGCCCGAGCTCACGGGCCTGGTGCACGCCTGGGCCGAAGGCGCCGCCTGGGGCGAGGTGATCGCCGCCACCTCCCTCGACGAGGGCGATGTGGTGCGGATCCTGCGGCGCACCGTCGATCTGCTGGCCCAGGTGCCCTACGCCGAGGCCATCAGCGACCGGCTGCGCAGCAACGCCCGCCGCGCCCTGCGCGCCATCAACCGCTTCCCGGTGTGCGAGGTGGAGGATCTGCTGGCCGGGGCGCCGCCCGAACCGGGGCCCGAGGCCAGCCCCGATCCGCTCGCCAGCCCCGGGGAACCCGACGCCCCGGACGCCTGAAGGCAAGGTCTGCCGAGGCGGGAGCCCCGGGCGGGTAGCCCTCAGCGGTTGCCGGGCCGCACCAGCAGCACCACCGCCAGCAGCAGGCTGGTGCTGACCACCATGTAGATCCAGTCGGCGTAGGGCGTCCAGAAGGCGGCGATCAGCATGGGGCTGTGCAACATGTCGGGGCTCAGAAACTCACCACCGCATTCAGACCCAGGGCAAGGGCATTCGGGGTCTGCGGGCTGCCGCCGGGATGGATGAGAAGTTGCACACCAGGCTGCAGGACCAGCCCGGGCAGAACCTGAAGCGCATAGGAGAGTTCAAGCGTGAGTTCACTCACCTGGGGGAGGAGCGCAGGGTCCAGCAGGGCCTCGGCCTCCTGCTGGCGTCGCAGGGCTGAGCTGTAGCCCCCATAGGCCACACCGAGGGCGAGCACATCCTGCGGGCGGCCGGCAAAGGGTCCCTGAACCACCAGACCGGTGCTGAAGAACACCGGCATCGGGCTGACCGCCTGGTCGGGAGCCGACACCAGGCTGCCGAACAGACCCAGCTGGCGGCCGTCAGCCCCGCTGCCCAGGCGGGCGATCGCCTGATCGGCCACCAGGTAAAAGCCGTGGCGGCCGCCGCGCGTGGTCGTGGTGTCGTAGGCCTGCACCGTGCCACCCAGCACGAAGGCCCCCAGCTTGAGATTGCCGGGCAGGGCGGTGGCCCCGGGCTGCTGGTGACGCCGCCAGCCGATCTCGGCGATCCCCAGCGCCGGGCCCCGCAGGGTGAAATCCAGACCATGACGGTTGGCCAGGCCCACATCCGGATCACCGTTGTAGACGCCGGCCATCACATAAACGTCGCCCGGTGGGGTGTAACGGGCGCGAGCCCCCAGGTGGTGGCGGGGTAGCCAAAGGCACCGGGGGCGTTATAGAAGATGGCGTAAGGGATGGCATTGAACGCCACCGATGTGAACTGGCGAAAATAATTGGAGCCAGCGAACTCCTCGCCATACAGGCTGTCGATCGACTGCTTCCCCACGCGCAAGTTCAGCTGGCCATCAAACAGGGCCTGGCTATAGCTGAGGTTGGTGAGCCGTGCCCCGGGTGGGGCCACATCCGACGACTGGATCGGGAAGGTGTTGCCAACGACATCCTGTGAGAGCTGGCTGCCGAAGTTCAGGGAGAAGCCCACCTGAACTTCGCCACCCTTCCAGGCGAATGCCCGGTCCGTATCCAGCTTGAGATCAGCACACAGCAGGCTGTAGGTGGTGAACCCCTGATCCAGACCGCCCCTGGTGTTGCCGTAGGGGTCGCTGATCAGCAGCAGCGACGGTTCGATGCCGCGCTCCCAGAGGGCCGTGCGCCAGCCGCCCCAGTCTCCGAGCAGGGCGGTGGACTCAAACCGGCGAGCCTGGGCCGAACGCTGTTCCTGTACTGCAGGTTGATCCTGCGCTGCTGGCTGGTCCTGGCCGACGGGCTGGTCCTGGGCTGAAGGCTGGTCCTGGGCAGAAGGCTGATCCTGCGCGGCGGGCTGGCTCGGCGGCCCGGCGGGTGTCGGAACGGCATCCGGGGGGAGGGCCGGGGATGGGACTGGCGATGGCGGCGCCTGCTCCTGGGCCGCCACCGGCGTCAGCGGGGGCAGGACGCTCAGAGCAGCCAGCGCGCTCACGGCAACCGGACGCCACAACATCAGGCGGGGAACGTGCAACTCTGCCACGATCAGTGCCGCTGATCGTAGACAGGGAGCCCGCAGGCCTGTTCATCTGCGAACAACAGTAGTTCGCCCGAGGATGGCGGGCGGATGTTCGGCGGCTGAGCAAAACGAACCCCAGGTCAGAGCTGGTTGAAAACCAGCCGTTCCGTCGCCATGCTTCGCCGAGGGGGAGTCCGCCGGATGCCTTCATTTTTCTCCCTGTTTGATCTCTTCCCATCTGCCGTCCAGCGACCGTCTGCCATCGGATCACGGTGAAGCGGTTGCATGGATCGCTCCTCTCGGCAGTGAACGCTCTGCCGGCACCCTGCGTCATGCCTCCAGCCACTCTGCCCGGATTCCAGCTCAAGCCCCACCTCGCCATGGATGATTCACGATGAGTGCCACGCGTGTTGAAAAAGACAGCCTCGGTGCCGTTGAGGTGCCCGCCGACAGGCTCTGGGGGGCTCAGACCCAGCGCTCGCTGGAGCACTTCTGCATCGGCGAGGACCTGATCCCCCGCGAGATGATCCCTGCCTACGCGATCGTCAAGAAGGCGGCGGCGCTGGTGAATCATCAGGCCGGCCGGTTGGCCGACACCCAGACGACCCTGATCGTGCAGGTCTGCAACGAGATCCAGGCCGGCCAGCACCTCGACCAGTTCCCGCTGCATGTCTGGATGACCGGCAGCGGCACCCAGTTCAACATGAACGTCAACGAGGTGATCGCCAACCGCTGCTCGCAGATCGCCGGCCAGCCGCTGGGGAGCAAGACGCCGGTGCACCCCAACGACCACGTCAACATGTCGCAGTCGTCGAACGACTCGTTCCCCACCACCATGAACGTGGCGGCGGCGCTCGGCGTCAACCAGCGGCTCATGCCCGCGATCAAGGCCCTGCGCGATGCCCTCGATGCCAAGGCCCTGGCCTGGAGCGACATCGTCAAGATCGGCCGCACCCACCTCCAGGACGCCACCCCGCTCACCCTCGGCCAGGAAATCTCCGGCTATGTGGGCATGCTCGACGACAACCTGCAGCGGCTGGAGCAGGCGGTGAGCGGAACCTACCGGCTGGCCCTGGGGGGCACCGCCGTGGGCACGGGCCTCAACTGCTCCCCCGGATTCGACACGGCGGTGGCCGGCCAGATCGGACAGCTCACGGGCCTGCCGTTCATCACCGCGCCCAACAAATTCACCGTGCAGGGGGCCCACGACGATCTGGTGCAGCTCAGCGCCACCCTCAAGACCCTGGCGGTGTCGCTCTACAAGATCGCCAACGACATCCGCCTGCTCTCCTGCGGGCCCCGGGCCGGCCTGGCCGAGCTGACGATTCCGGCCAATGAACCGGGATCGTCGATCATGCCCGGCAAGGTGAATCCCACCCAGTGCGAAGCTCTGGCGATGATCGCCGTACAGGTGATGGCGAACGATGCCGCCGTGGCCTTCGGCGGTGCCGGCGGCTATCTGGAGATGAACGTCTACAAGCCGCTGCTGATCTTCAACATCATGAAATCAGTGCGGATCATGACCGACGGCTGCACCAACTTCCGCACCTTCCTGATGGAAGGTGCCGCGCCGAACCACAAGCAGATCGATGCCTTCCTGCAACGCTCTCTGATGCTGGTCACGGCCCTCAGTCCGGTGATCGGTTACGACAAAGCCTCACAGGTGGCGCACCACGCCCTCGACAACGATCTGACCCTGAAGCAATCGGCCCTGCAGCTGGGATTCGTCTCCGAGGAGGAATTCGACCGGGTCGTCGACCCCGTGAAGATGGTGAAGCCCTACATGGCCTCCTCCAGCTGATCCCGCAGGCTTCCCTTCAGCACACACCCTCCCCTTCGTTCCCCTCAGCCATGACCGACATCAACAAGCGCGGAATGGAACTCCTCCATGATCCCCGCCTCAACAAGGGCACCGGCTTCACCGCAGCCGAACGCGAAGCCTTCGGGCTCACCGGTCTGGTGCCGGAGGTGACCGAAACCCTGGACACCCAGCTCAGCCGGGTGATGGAACAGCTGAACAAGAAGGCCAGCGATCTGGATCGCTTCATCTATCTGATGAGTCTGCTCGACAGCAACGAGACGCTGTTCTATCGCACGTTGATGTCGGATCCAGCCCGCTTCCTGCAGATCGTCTACGACCCAACGATCGGCGAGGCCTGCCTCAAGTTCGACCACATCCTGCGCCGGCCCCTCGGGATGTATCTGGCGATCAGCCACAAAAGCCGGGTCAAGGAGGTGCTGCGCAACTGGCCCGTGAAGGATGTGCGCTTCATCTGCGTGACCAACGGCGGCCGCATCCTCGGCCTGGGCGATCTCGGCGCCAACGGCATGGGAATTCCGATCGGCAAGCTGCAGCTCTACACCGCCACCGCCGGCGTGCCCCCCGAGGGACTGCTGCCCATCTACCTCGATGCCGGCACCAACAACGAGACCTATCTGGCCGACCCGCTCTATGTGGGCCTGCGGCAGCACCGGCCGCCCACGGCCGAGCTCTATGCCTTCGTCGATGAATTCGTGGAGGCGGTGCAGGAAGTGTTCCCCCACTGCTGCATCCATTTCGAGGACTGGACCGGCGTGGATGCGATCGCCCTGCTGGCCCGGTATCGCGAGAAGGTGTGCTGCTACAACGACGACATCCAGGGCACGGCCGGTGTGACCCTGGCCGGTCTGATCAATGCCCTCAAGCTCACCGGCGGCCAGCTGAAAGACCAGCGCATTCTGTTCATCGGTGCCGGTTCCGCCGCCATCGGCCTGGCCAACCTGATCGTCTCGGCCCTCGGCCAGCAGGGCATCCCCGCCGACGTGGCCCGGCAGCAGATCCGCATGTTCGACACCCAGGGCCTGGTGGTGACGGGCCGGCCCGGTCTGCCGGACCACAAGAAGCCCTACGCCAAGGATCTGCCTCCCAGCCAGCCGTTCGATCACACCAGCCTCAGCAGCGAATGCCCCCGCATCGTTGAGGCCATCGACGACTTCAAGCCCACCGCCCTGATCGGCGTGAGCACCGTGGGCCAGCTGTTCAATCAGGACGTGATCGAGGCGATGGCGCGCCACAACGCCCAGCCGATCCTCTTCCCCCTCTCCAATCCCACCGAGAAGATGGAGTGCCTGGCCCCCGAGGCCTACCGCTACACCAAGGGAACGGCCGTCTTCGCCGGCGGCGTGCAACTGCCCACCGTGCATCTCGACGGCCGCACCTACCTGCCGTCCCAGGCCAACAACCTCTACATCTTCCCGGCCGTGGGCCTGGCCATCCTGGCCACCAACGCCAGGGTGGTCACCGATGAGATGTTCATCGAAGCGGCCCATGCGGTGGCCGACCAGGTGACCGATGAGCAACTGAAGCTGGGGATGCTGTTCCCGCCCCAGTCGGAGGTGCTGGAGGTGGCCATCCACACGGCGACCCGGGTGGCCAAACTGGTGTTCGACAGTCAGCTGGCCCAGGTGGAGCGCCCCGACGACATCGAGGCCCTGATCCGCAGCCGCGTCTACCAGCCGGCTTATCAGGCCCTGGTCTGAAGCTCGTCCCGGCCAGGTCCGGTCCAGGCTTCTGGGCCGGGTCCTGCAGGGGCTGGGGGGCGGGTGTTTCCAGGGCCAGCTCAGATCCCCAGCCGCTCCCAGATCACGCCGAGATTGGCCTGGTGAAGCTCGGTTGAGAAGCACTCGGCCAGCTGCTCGGGGCTCAGGCGCGCCGTGACATCGGGATCGGCCTCCAGGTTGGCGCGGAAGTCGCCACCGGCGGTGTTCCAGGCCGCATGGGCGTTGCGCTGCACGATCCGGTAGGCCTCCTCCCGGCTGAGGCCCGCCTCCACCAGGGTCAGCAGCACCCGCTGGCTGAACACCACGCCTCCGTAGACGTTGAGGTTGCGCTGCATGTTCTCGGGATAGACCCCCAGGCCCTTCACCACCTCGGTCATCTCCCGCAGCATGAAGTGCAGGGTGGCCGAGCAGTCGGGCAGCATCATCCGCTCCACCGAGCTGTGGCTGATGTCGCGCTCGTGCCACAGGGCGCAGTTCTCCAGCGCCGCCACCACGTAGCTGCGCAGCACCCGCGCCAGCCCACCGATGCGCTCACTGCGGATCGGATTGCGCTTGTGGGGCATGGCCGAGCTGCCCTTCTGGCCCTTGGCGAAGTTCTCCTCCACCTCCAGCACATCGGTGCGCTGCAGGTTGCGGATCTCGGTGGAGAAGCGCTCCAGCGCAGCCCCCACCAGGGCCAGGGTCTGGACGTATTCGGCATGACGATCCCGGGAGATCACCTGGGTACTGGCGGTGTCGGGCTCCAGGCCCAGGAGGCGGCAGGTGATCGCCTCCACCTGGGGATCGGTGTTGGCGTAGGTGCCCATGGCGCCGCTGATCTGGCCCACCGCCACCACCCGCTCCAGGCGCTCCAGGCGCTCGCGGTTGCGTTCGGCCTCCGCCAGCCAGCCCGCCACCTTGAACCCGAAGGTGATCGGCTCGCCGTGGATCGCATGGCTGCGGCCGATCATCACGGTGCCCTTGTGCTCCCGCGCCAGCTGGCGCAGGGCCTCGATCAGGGCCTCGAGCTCACGGCGCAGCAGCTGCACCGAGGCCTTCATCTGCAGGGCCAGGCCGGTGTCGAGCACATCGGAGCTGGTCATGCCGACGTGGATGTAACGGCCGGCGTCACCCACGTGCTCATTGACGTTGGTGAGGAAGGCGATCACGTCGTGGCGCACCTCCGCCTCGATCTCCAGAATCCGCGGCACCTCGAAACGGGCCTTCTCGCGGATCGTGGCCAGCGCCTCGGCGGGCACCCGGCCCAGCTCCACGTTGGCCGCCGTGGCGGCGATCTCCACATCCAGCCAGCTCTGGAACTTGGCGTCCTCGCTCCAGATGCGGCCCATCTCGGGAAGGGTGTAGCGCTCGATCAAGGGGCCGGCGGGGGGCGGAAGGGACTTCCCAACCTATCGGTCAGCCTGATCGGCCTCCGCGAGGCCTCGCGGACGCCTCCCAGATGCCTGCCCAACGACTCCCAGATCCCTCGCGCAGGCCATGGCAGGCCCGGGGATCGGGGCCCCAGCACGCGCCGACCCTGTGCCAGCGCCGGGTGGGCCTCAGGCCACCGATGTCAGCCGGCGGTGGGCGACCTCCCACTGCACGAGCGTGCCCCAGGCCTGCTGGCGCACCCAGCAGCGGCCGCCCTGGCAGGCGATCAGCTGAAACGGCGGCAGATCGTGGGGATGGTCGCGCAGGCGGACGAAGGAACCCGGCTGCAGCAGCTCCACCAGCTCACCGCCAGCGGCATTTCGGGAGAGGTGCATCGGCTGGTCGGAGGTCGGCGGGCGCCTTGAACAGGGGCCATCCTCCGCTGTTCTTCCGGGCGGGGCCGGAGCCTTTCGGCTTTTGTTCCGATTGCGGTTGTGGTTCCATACCTTCAGGCGTGCGTCTCGCGCCGTGCCCCGGAACCGCCGCCATGGCCCGCCGCCAGCGCCTGGATCTGCACCTGCTGGAGCAGGGACTGGCGGCCTCGCGCCAGCAGGCCCAGCAGCTGATCCGCGCCGGCAGGGTGCGCAGCGGCGAGCGCATTCTCGACAAGCCCGGCACCGAGGTGCCGCCCGACCTGCCGCTGACGGTGGAGCAGCCGCCGCGCTTCGTCTCCCGCGGCGGCGAGAAGCTGCTGGCGGCCCTGGAGGGTCTGCCGATCCGGGTGCAGGGGCGCGTCTGCCTCGATGGCGGCATCTCCACCGGCGGCTTCACCGACTGCCTGCTGCAGCACGGCGCCGAGCGGGTCTACGGCATCGATGTGGGCTACGGCCAGACTGCCTGGAGCCTGCGCACCGATCCGCGCGTCCGCCTGCTGGAGCGCACCAACCTGCGCCACCTGACCCCGGAGCAGCTCTATGGCCCGGAGGATCCCCGGCCGGATCTGGCCGTGGCGGATGTGTCGTTCATCTCCCTGACCCGGGTGCTGCCGGCCCTCAAGGCCCTGCTGCGCAGCGATGGCCCGGAGGCGGTGCTGCTGGTGAAACCCCAGTTTGAGGTGGGCCGGGGGCGGGTGGGCAAGGGGGGCGTGGTGCGCGATCCGGCGGCCCACCGCGACGCCATCGCCGGGGTGATCGCCGCCGCCGCCGCACTCGGCTGGCAGCCGCACGGGCTGGTGGGCTCCCCGATCACCGGACCCGCCGGCAATCACGAATATCTGCTGTGGCTGAGGGAACCCGGAGCCCCCGGCGCGGCAGCCATCACAACCGCTCCCATGGACGGTGACTCGAATGACGGGGCCACCGTCAACAGCCCCACCATTGGCAGCACCGCCATGGACAGCGCAGCCATCACCACGGCAACCATCGACAGGGCAGCCATCGACAGCGCAGGCATTGACAGCAGCGTGATCGCGGCCGTGGTGGCACAGACCCTGGGGCCTGGCTGACACGCCAGCCTGGCCCAATCAGGATCCGGTGGCTCAGATGGCGCTGCTGTCGCGATCGCCGGTGCGGATGCGGATCACCGAGTCGATCGAGCTGATGAAGATCTTGCCGTCACCGATCTCACCGGTGCGGGCCGCATCCTGGATCGCGGTCACCACCGTATCGACCCGGTCGTCATCGACCACGATCTCGAGTTTGAGCTTCTGCAGGAACTCCACCGTGAACTCGGAGCCGCGATAGCGCTCCACCTGCCCCTTCTGCCGGCCGAAGCCCCGAACCTCGCTGACGGTCATGCCGACGATGCCGGCATTGACAAGGGCGATCTTGACGTCTTCGAGTTTGAAGGGACGAATGATGGCCTCGATCTTTTTCATGGAAACGGCAGGGGATCGTGAAGCGGACCGGACCCAGTCTCTCAGACGTTCCGTGCCGCTGACCGCCCCATTAGGCCTGAGCTCTGCGGCGGTCGCCGTAACGATCGCTACCCATCGGGCCGCACCTTAAGGTCGAGCCCTGCAACACCGCTTGCCAACGCCATGGCCGAGCCCGCGAACGGCACCGTCACCCCGCTCTACGGCGCACGGGCGATCGCTGAAGCCGAGCTGATCTGCTTCGAGAACCCTCGCCAGGGGCGGGCCTATGAGGTGTCGATCGAACTGCCGGAGTTCACCTGCACCTGCCCGTTCTCGGGTTATCCCGATTTCGCGGTGCTGCGGCTGCTCTATCAGCCCGGGCCGCGCGTGCTGGAACTCAAGGCCCTCAAGCTCTACATCAACAGCTACCGCGACCGTTCGATCTCGCACGAAGAGGTCGCCAACCGCATCCTCGACGACCTGGTGGAGGCCTGCGAGCCCGCCTGGATGCAACTCGAGGCCGACTTCAACCCCCGCGGCAACGTGCACACGGTGGTCCGGGTCAGCCACGGCAGCCGGCAACCCTGCTGAAGCCAGCCGCCAGCGCAGCCGGGCCGGAGTCAGGCCGGCTGCGCCGCCGTCAGGCGGGCTGGGGCGCAGGAGAGGCGCCGGCCCCATCGAGCAGGCCAGGCAGCTCGCTGGCCAGCCCGGCCAGGTTGCGGTTGCACAGACCGGCCACGTGCAGCCGCCCGGCCGCCGCATCGCTCACCGCCCACAGCTGGCGCGTGTTCAGCACGCTGAGTCCGCCGCCCAGCAGGGCGATGGCGAAGCCGGCGTAGACCAGGGGCACCCCCGGATCCCGCTTCAGCAAGATGCCGCTGGCGGGGATCACCGCCTGAACGCGGATCGGCAGGCCCTTCACCTCCACGGGGTCACCGCCCGGCACCAGCTGGGCCAGCAGGCCGCCGTCCGGTCCGTAGACCTCCACCGGACCCTGCTCGCTGGTGAGCTTGAGCAGCACGGGCTCGCTGCCGTCGGGTCGGGTGGGCAGCACCAGGCCCCAGATCTGCTCGCCCAGTTCCTGCAGCGGGCGCAGCGGCAGCGGCAGCACCGGACTGCGTCCCAGCTGCACCTCGATCACCGCCAGGGCCCAGTCGGCCTGATACAGGGTGATGCCCTGGTAGCGCAGGGGATGGTTGACGCTGATCGTGGCGTCCCGGCTCTGCTCGGGCGCATCGCCGGCAGCGGCCCGGGTCAACCGCAGCTGTGAGCTGAACTGTTCCGGCCGGCCGGCGGGATCGCGCTGGATCGCGAAGTCCTCGAGGGCCACGGTCACCTGGGTGCGGCCCGAGGGATTCATCAGCTCCAGGGTGTTGCCCGGGGCCAGGAAGCGCTCCAGGCGCTGGCCGGCCAGGGCGCCCCAGGCGGCGCCCACCAGCAGCACCACCATCCCGGCATGGACCAGCAACGGCCCCAGGCGGCCGGCCAGACCGCGCCGAGCAGCCAGTCGCCCATCCTGGCTCTTCACCGCCCAGCCCCGCCGGCGCAGGCGCTCGGCCAGTCCCGCCAGGGCCGCCTCCGGATCGGCGACCGTGCGCGTTTCGGCCACCGCCAGCTTGCTGAGCTGCCGGGGCGTCGTGTAGTCAATCCAACGCAGGGAGGCCTGCAGGGCCGGCCACTGGCGGCGGATGCTGCACAGGATCAGCGACAGACCCAGCCAGGCCAGCAGGGCCAGGAACCAGTGGCTGGAATACACATGGTCGAGCTCGAGCCGCAGGATCCCATCGCCGCGCAGCAGTCCGAGCCAGGGGGCCGGGTCGTAGCGCTGGGCGTAGAACTCCAGACTCTCCTTCTGGGGGATCGCGGTGCCGATGGCACTGGCGATCGCGATCAGCAGCAGCAGCACGATCGCCAGCCGCAGATCGGAGATCCAGGCGGCAAGGCGCTGCAGGGGGCGCCAGCGCGACGCGGCGGTGGTGCTCATGAGAAGTGGGCCAGCAGGGTGAGCGCCCCGGTGCCCAGCAGCACGACGCCACTGATCGGCGGCACCCAGCGCCCCAGCTGGCGCAGCCCGAGCAGGCCGGGAAGGCTGGCGGCCACGGTGCCGGCCAGCAGCAGCGGCAACACCTGACCGGCGCCGAAGCTGGTCAGCAGGGCCATGCCCACCAGCGGTCGGCCCTGCTGGGCCATCCAGGTGAGCAGCACCGCCAGAACCGGTGTGGTGCAGGGGGTGGCGGCCAGCCCGAAGGCCAGCCCCGCCGCCAGGGGAGCCAGCGGGGCTGGAACCAGCCGCCGCCAGCGCTCGGGATCGGGACCGGCCGGCAGGGGGATCCGCACAAGGCCCAGCAGATTGAGACCCATCAGCACCGCCATCACCGACACCAGCAGGGGGATCTGGACCGGCAGGCTGCCGTAAAGGCGGCCCATCAGGCCGCTGAGCAGGCCGAGCAGCACCAGGGACGCCACGACACCGGTGGCGAAGGCGAGGCTGCGCTGCCAGGGCAGAGGGCGAGGGGCGCTGGGCTGGAGCCCCTCATGGCCGAAACCGGCCAGGTAGGCCAGGGTGACCGGCAGCAGCGAGAGGGAACAGGGCCCGAGGCTGGTCAGCAGACCACCGGCGAAGACCAGGCCCAGGGTGATGGGACCGGGATGGCTCAGGGAGCTCTGCAGCAGCTGTTCGGCGGTGCGGGCCCCGTCGGCGATCAGAAGCCCAAGGCTGGGCATGGCCGGCGGCGTGGCGGAGAGGCGTCAGCCTATCGGGGCGGAGGAGGCCCGACGGCGACGGGGGCGGGCGGTTTCCAGCCCCGTGGCCTCAAGGGAACAGCGCAGCAGCAGTCCGGCGATGAACAGGCTGCTGAGGAGCGAGTTGCCGCCATAGCTCACCAGCGGCAGCGGCAGGCCGGTGGTGGGCATCGCCCCGCTGGCGACGGCGATGTTGAGGATCGACTGGCCGACCAGCAGGGTGGTGCAGCCCATCGCCACCAGCCGGTGCTGGTGGCTGCGGCAGCCCAGGGCGATGCGCAGGCCGATGAAGGCGAACACCAGCAGGAACAGCAGCATGAACACCGAGCCCACGTAGCCGAACTCCTCGGCGAAGACCGCGAAGATGAAGTCGGTGCTCTGGATGGGCAGGTACTGCAGTTTCTGGGTGGACAGGCCGTAGCCCTCGCCCAGCACGCCGCCGGAGCCGATCGCCAGCAGGCTCTGGACCAGCTGGTAACCGTTCCCCTGGGCGTCCTTCCACGGGTCGAGGAAGGAGGTGACGCGCAGGCGCTGGTATTCGTTGATCAGGATGCTGGCGGTGCCCAGCAGGCCACCGGCGCCGGCGGCCCCGAGCAGCAGCGACAGCGGCAGGCCGGCCGCCAGGGCCATCAACCACAGCAGCAGGCCCATCAGGGCCGCCGTGCTCAGGTTGGGCTGTTTCAGGATCACCAGGATCAAGGCCCCCATCACCCCAAGCCAGAGCAGCTTCTGATCACTGCCGATGCGGCGCCAGTGCGAGAACAGAACGGCGCCCTGAAGCACCACGAACGGCTTGACCAGCTCGGTGGGCTGGATCTGAAGCGGACCGAGCACCAGCCAGCGGCTGGCGCCGTTGACGGTGCTGCCGACGACCAGGGTGGCCGCCACCATCAGCCCAAGAACGATCAGGGCCGGCCCAGCCATGTGCAGCCAGCGCCGCATCGTGGTGCGCACAGCCAGCCAGAGCAGGCCCCAGCTGGCCAGCAACCAGAGCGCCTGACGCTTGAGGTAAAACGCCGCATCCCCCATCTCCCGTTCGGCCACCCACCAGCTTGCGGAGGTCAGCACGAGCAGGCCCATCAGGCTCCAGAGCAGCACCAGGCCGAGCATCAGCCGCCCCTCGGCGGGCCAGAGATCCCAGGGCAGAGGCAGAAACCCGCCACGATCAATCACCGCCGGAGCGGCCGATTCGCCGGCTCCGTTGGCGGGCGGGCTGCTCGAGGAGGCGGGCACGATGCGGCAACGGGGGATGAATGGCCCATTCAGCCGTGGCCACCCGCTCGTTGTCGAGTCGATCGAGACAAAAAAACGCCCGGCACCCAACGGCAACGACTGGGCGGCGCGGGTGGATGGTGGCTGGAGCCGGGGGCAGAGGGCGGCCGCCACCGCCGCTGGGACCGCAGCCGGGGCTGGCGCTGGTGGCGGACCCGATCGGCAGCGAGCGCGCACAAAAAAAGGCTCGGTGATGACCGAGCCCTTGGATCGTGTGAGGCAGCCCCTGGTTCAGTTGCCGACGTTCTGTTGGCGACGGCCGGTGGCCAGTTCCACCTTCAGGATCTTTCCGCCCTGCTTCATGATCCGCTGCTGCTCAGCGAACCAGCTGTGATAAGGAACCCACTTGGTGAAGTAGGTGTTCTGCAGCTCACGCTGACTGCGCACCTTTTCGGGGCAGGGGATGCAGGCGGTGATCTTGAAAAGACGCATGGATGATCCTCGGGACGATGGGTCGGATGGGATCAGTTACCCAGGCCGGAGCTGATGTAGTCGAAGTAGACACCCATTTCGCGACCGGCGTCGGGACCAACCAGGGCAGCGGTGGCTTCCTTCATGGCCTGGATCGACTGCACCGTGGCACCGATGGGCACACCCAGGGAGTTGTAGGTCTCCTTGAGGCCGTTCAGCACACGCTCGTCGAGGATCGACGTGTCACCAGCCAGCATGGCGTAGGTGGCGTAACGCAGGTAGTAGTCGAGGTCGCGGATGCAGGCCGCATAGCGACGGGTGGTGTACATGTTGCCGCCCGGACGGGTGATGTCCGAGTACAGCAGGGACTTGGCGACGGCTTCCTTGATGATGGCCGAAGCGTTGGCGCTGATGGTGGCGGCGGCACGAACGCGCAGCTCACCGCTGGCGAAGTACTGCTCGAGACGGCCCATCGAGCCGCCATCGAGATAGAGGCCCTGGACGTCGGCCTGATTGATGACGTTGGTGATCGCGTCTTGCATGGATCCTGGGGTAGGGGCGATGGAGGAAAGGAAGGGAAGGCCTCAGGAAAGGGCGCCGACGACGTAGTCGAAGTAGAAGCCAGCCTCTTCGGCATCGGAGCCGGTGAGGATGCTGGTGGCCACAGCCTTCATTTCACGGATGGCTTCCGCCATCGCTTCCAGGGGAGTACCCAGGGAGCGGTACATTTCGCGAGCGCCGATGACACCGATCTCCTCGATCGGAGTGACATCTCCAGCTACCACCCCGTAGGTGACGAGGCGCAGGTAATAGTCCATGTCGCGGAGGCAGGAGGCCGTCATCTCCTCGCCGTAGGCGTTGCCGCCGGGGGAGATCACGTCCGGACGCTTCTGGAAGAGCTGGCCAGCGGCCTGCTTCACAATGCGCTCACGGCTTTCGCTGAGAACCTGAGCCACGCGAAGGCGACGCTGGCCCCCGGCGACGAAGGATTTGACCTGGTCGAGTTCGCCAGGGCTGAGGTAGCGGGCTTCGGCGTCCGCGTTGATGATCGAGTTGGAGACGATGCTCATGCAGTTCTGCCTCGAAACAAGCGGTCACCGTTAAGGAGACCGGTATCCGGTGGGTTGGTGGGTGCGTCGGCGGTGCCGGTCGCCGGATCATTCTGTGACACGACACCTCGCAGGCCAGCGCCGCGGTAACAGTTCTTCACGGCGCTGTGTTGCGCCCGCCCGGACAGGGAAATCCCTTGTCAGACAAGGGGTTTGCGGGGAGTTTGTAACAACGTTGGACTGCAACATTGATTCACCTTTGCCGCTGCCTTTCCAGGCTGATCCCTGGACAAAGACCGCATGTATCGCGGCTGAAATGGCGAAAACTCACGCGTTTCTTCACAGACGAAAACTCCCCGGGGTCACCGGGGAGTCTGGCGGTGCCGGACGGCACACCCTCTGGTGGAACGCTCAGACGCTGGCGCGGGGGGATGGCGTCAGACCGGCATTGCCGCCATAGAGGGCAGCGGTGCGGTTCACCGTGGCCAGGGGGATGCCGTCGAGGGTTCCCATACCACGCAGGTAGGGGACCGTGTCCTGGCCGAAGGCTTCGGCGTATTCGCTGCCCTGGAGCAGATCGCGCAGGGCAGCGGTCTGGCCGGCGGTGGTGCGCAGGGCCAGGAAGCGGCTGGCCTCCGACGGCTGGGCCGCCCGACCAAGCAGGGCGAGATAGGCCGCCGCCGCCACCCGCAGCGGAGCCAGGCGGTTCAGCTTCTGCTGGAACAGATCGCTGGTGGCCAGGCAGGCGACGAATTCCGCCACCGACAGCTGTCCGTCCCGCAGCTGGGACTCGCTGTCGGTGAGTCGCTCGGCGGCATAGGGAACCCGGCCCAGCAGCTGCCGGTAGCTGGCTTCGATCGCCTCGCGCACCTGACCCTCACTGGCCGAACGCAACAAGCGGACGGGGCGGCCAAGGCTGCGGCGACGGGCGAAGCCCTGGGGAGCCGCACCCTGAAGAGCCTTCTGCATGGCGCCGGTCGGGGCTGCCGCTGGGGCAGCGCCATAACCACCCCCACTGGTGGAGCGCCATTGCGACGGGCTGGCGAGAGCGGCCGGGCTGGGAGCCGTGGTGATCGGCTGGCTGATCGGGCGGGGCAGACCACCACCGAAGGCGCTGGGAGCCCCACCGGGAACCGGTCGCCAGCTGCGGCTCGGTGCCGGAGCGGTGCGAATGCTCTGGGGACCTGCGGCCGGGCGGCTGGTGGTGGTGGGGAAGGCTTCGCCACCGGTCACCTTGGCGCTCCAGCCGCCACGCACCACGGCCCGGGGAGCCGGCAGGTTGCGGGGGGTGATGTCGCCGGTGGTGCGCAGGGCGGTGGGGGGAGCCACCTCCGGGCGTTTCTGCAGGCTGAGATCGGCGTAGGCCGCCACGTCCAGGGGACGCTTCAGACCGGTGACGCGGCGGGCGTTGCGATCGGCGGTGGTGATGAAACGCTCGTAGGGAACGGTGTCCTCACCGAAGGCCTCGTTGTACTCGGCACTGCTGAGGATCGCATCGACGACCCCGTAGAAGCCCTTGCGGGCGGCGGTATCGAAGTAGGAATCGATCTCCCAGCGGCCGAAGGTGGGACGACCAAGCAGGCGGCGATGAATGATCTCGATCGCCTTGCAGATGTAGAGGCCATCCCAGTAGCGGCGCCGGAAGGCGTTGGAGCGGGCCACCTGGCGGATGAACTCGCGCAGGCTGATATCACCGTTCTCGAGTTTGATCTCCTCCACGGTGTTGCGCTCGCCGGCGTAACCGGCATTGCCCAGCACCTGCACATACACGGCGCGGATCACGGCCTGGGTGCTCGACTCGGTGCCCCGGATGCTGGGCTGACCGCTGCGCCGTGGCACCGAATTGCCACCCGTGGCGATCTGATCGAGACGATGGACCTTGGGACCCACCCGCCGGGGCGATGCCTTGCGGAACTGGGGGCTGGCCATCTGGCCCGGCTGGGCCATGCCGTTGCCGATCAGGATGCGGCGGCTGTCGTAGCTGGAGGGAATGGGGCGCGTGGCCACATTCGCCGTGCCGGAGGGGAAGATCGCGCCGTAATTGAGGCCGAGGGGATCGTTGCCGCCGCCGTAGGGATGCTGATCGGGCAGCGGCTGGCGGTAGGCCGCGTAGAGAGTGATGTACTGGGGTGCGCCCTCGAAAGGGGCACTGAAGCGGAACAGCTTGCGGTTCGACCCCCAGCCGGCGCTCTCCTGGGCCTCTTCGCCCAGCTCGCGCAGGTATGGGACCGTCTCCTCACCGAAGACGCGCGCGTACTCCATGCTGTTGACCAGCGCATCGACCAGGGCCGCCTGGCCCTTGCGGCTGACAATGCCGAAGTAGGTGCGGAACTCCTCGATCGAGCTGACGCCCCGGCCGAGGAAATGGCGGAAGGCGAGTTCGACGACGCGGCTGTCGCAGAAGCGGCTGAAGAACTGACGGCGGTATTCGTCGCTGCGGCCGAGGGCACGAATGAATTCCCGCATCGACAGCTGGCCCTGGCGCACCTGGGTGGCCTCGACCGGGCAGACGACCTGGGAATAGCCCTTGACGATGTCGCGCTCGAAGACCTGGCGGTAGGCCGCGCGGATCACCTCAGCCTTCTCGCGACCGGAGAGGCCGGGCTTCATCACGAAGCGCTGGCGGCCTTCGGCCGAGAGGGCGTAGATGGCCGGCAGCTGCAGGCCCTGGTTCACCGGGCTCCCGAGCCGCTGGCGGGCGGAGGGAGTGGGCACATCGAGCTCGCGCAGCAGCACGTTGAAGCAGTCGATGACCAGCTGGCGGGCCTCCGGCTCATCCCGGAACAGACCGGCGGCGGCGGCGCGCATCTCCTGCAGGGCCACGTTGGTGGCGGCCAGGGAGCAGGCCTTCTCGAGCACGTCGCGCAGGCCGCGGGTGTTGACCGCGAGGATGCTGGGATCACCGGCGACGATGGCGTAGCCGACGTAGCGCAGGAACCAGGCCAGGTCGCGGATCGACTTCTTCATCCGCTCGGTGCCGTAGCGACCGACGGCGATCGGCGCAAAGCCGGTGGGCAGCACCACACGCACATCCGCGTCGCCGCCGGCACCCTCGAGAAGGCGCGTGAAAACGTTGCCACGGCTGGCGGTGGCGCCGGCGAAGGTCTGAACCGAACGCTGGAAGGCGGCCTGGTCCGAGGCCAGGGGGGCGGAATCAGCGGCGGCTCCGATCGGGCCGTCCAGATAGGACAGCGGCGTGCCTCCCGAGAAGATGCGGTTGGCGGCCTTGGCCACGATCGCCGCGGCGTTGTCCGACAACCTGCGGGCCGCCTCCACGCGGACGTTGCCGCTCTGGAAGAAGGTGATCAGGGTGTCGAGCTCGCCACCGTCGGGGAAGCGGTCCTGCTGCTCCGCCTGACGGACGCTGGAGAGCGGCAGGGTGTCGTAGAGCTGGGGGGAGACCCTGGTGCTGCCGCTGCTGGCGGTCACGGTCATGAACGAGAGCGCTCCGGGCTCCGGCACGTTACGGCTGGCCCCCTGGCGCTCCGGCCGGGCATGAACAAATGTTTGCAGCCCTGTCACAGGCGCGGCCCGGCGGCGGCCCGGCGCCGTGAAATGCTCGCCACCGCTGCCATTCCGCCCCGCCGATGTCCGCCGCACCGGATGCCGCCACCCCCGTGGTGAGCGCCTTCTACGACCGCTTCCCCTATCCGGGCGATCCGCTCCAGGACGGCCCACCGCCGGGATATAACTGGCGCTGGTGCGTCGACAGCGCCCGGGCCGCCGTGTTCGGCAGCCTGCCGCCGGGGCCGCGCCGTTACCGGATCCTCGATGCCGGCTGCGGCACGGGCGTCAGCACCGACTACCTCTGCCACCTCAACCCGGGCAGCCGCGTGCGCGCCCTCGACATCAGCGCCGGAGCCCTGGAGGTGGCGAAGGAACGCACCCGCCGCTCCAGGGCCGCGGAGCCGGTGGAAGAGCTCCGGATCGAGCAGCGCAGCCTGCTGGAGCTCGGCGAGGCGGACGGCCAGTTCGACTACATCAACTCGGTGGGAGTGCTGCACCATCTCGACCGCCCCGAACGGGGACTGCAGGCGCTGGCGGCCCGCCTGGCCCCGGGCGGGGTGCTGCATCTCTTTCTGTACGCAGACGGCGGGCGCTGGGAGATCCACCGCACCCAGCGAGCCCTGGGCCTGCTGGCCGTGGGTACCGGCGCCGAGGGGCTGCGGCTGGGCCGACGGCTGTTCAGCGACCTGCCCGGCGAGAACCGGCTGCGGCGACACCACGAGCAGCGCTGGGCCCTCGACACGGCCGCCGACGCCAACTTCGCCGACATGTACCTGCACCCGCAGGAGACCAGCTACGACCTCGAGCGCCTGTTCGCCTTCGTCGAGAGCTCCGGACTGCGCTTCGGCGGCTTTTCCAACCCGGAGGTCTGGGATCCGGCGCGGCTGCTCCAGGGCGAACTGCTGGAGCGGGCCCTGGCCCTGCCGCCCCGGCGCCAGTGGGAGCTGGTGGAGGCCCTCGACCCGGACATCAGCCACTTCGAGTTCTTCCTGGTGCGCGGGGAGCTGCCGGACGACCAGAGCCGCGATCCGGCCCGCTGGAGCGACGCCGCCCTGCTGCGGGCCGGCGCCGAACGCAACCGCTGCCTCTGGGGCTGGCCATCGACCTCGCTGCTGGGGCCCGATCTCCAGCCCCTGAACCTGGAGGAGGCCGATCTGCCCCTGCTGCAGGCCCTGGAGCAGGCGGGTCCCGGCACGGCTCTGGCCGGGCTGGAACTGGCGATGGAGCAGCAGGAGCGGGCGGCCCGGGTGCGGCGGCTGGCCGGGCAACGGGTGCTGCTGTTGCTGTCTGCGGAGGCCGGATTCGTCAGGGAGCCGTAACGCTGCGTGATAATCTCCACGCGCCCAGTCGGTTTCTCGACGGTTGCCGGTTTCCCTCACCACTTCGCCGGAACTCGGCTCCCCCCAGGAGCCGGAGCGGGTTGAGGTGGTGGTGGATACCACCGCCGGCGCCAGCGCCAGCGGACAGGAGGTTCAGGCCCCTGCCGACTCCAGCATTCCCTCTTCGGGGGGTGATGGCATGGAGGGGTACCGGAGGCTTCAGCGCCGTCTGGTTCTCGCCACCCTGATCGCCACCGCCATCGCGGTGCCGCTCACGGCCTGGCTGTTCACCCCCTCCACGGCGATCTGCCTGCTGATCGGAGCCCTCGGTGGTCTCCTGTATCTGAGGCTCCTCTCCCGCAGCGTGTCGCGCCTGGGTCAGGAGAAACGCTCCCTGGGCAAGGCCCAGCTTCTGGTTCCACTGGTTCTCTTCCTGGCGGCGGCCAAGCTGCCCCAGCTCGAGATCCTCCCCACCATCGTGGGCTTCCTGCTCTACAAGCCGGCCCTGATCGCTCAGGCCCTGCTCGACGGCTGATCCCCCCTCCCGCCGCTCGTCGGCCAAGACGTTCCGCCAGGACAATCACCCCGATGCTCCCGCTGCCACACGCACTGCCGCTTGCCGAACTGGAGGTGGGTCAACACCTCTACTGGCAGCTCGGCAATCTCAAGATTCATGGCCAGGTGTTCCTCAGCTCCTGGGTTGTGATCGGCGCCCTGCTTGCCGTGGTCTGGATCGGCACCCGCAAGATGGAGCGCGATCCCCGCGGCGTGCAGAACCTGCTCGAGTTCCTCTGGGATTACATCCGCGATCTCGCCCGGGAACAGATCGGCGAAAAGGCCTACCGCGACTGGCTGCCGTTCATCGGCACCCTGTTCCTGTTCATCTTCGTCAGCAACTGGGGCGGCGCCCTGATCCCCTGGAAGCTGATCCACCTCCCCAGCGGCGAACTCGGCGCACCCACCGCCGACATCAACACCACCATCGCCCTGGCGTTGCTGGTGTCTCTGGCCTACTTCTATGCCGGCCTGAGCCGCAAGGGTTTCCGCTACTTCGAGTATTACGTGGAGCCCACGCCGATCATGCTTCCCTTCAAGATCGTCGAAGACTTCACCAAGCCGCTCTCGCTCTCTTTCCGTCTCTTCGGCAACATCCTTGCCGACGAACTGGTGGTGGCGGTTCTGGCTTTCCTTGTGCCCCTGATCGTGCCCCTGCCGGCCATGTTCCTGGGGCTGTTCACCAGCGCCATTCAGGCCCTGATCTTCGCCACCCTCGCCGCCTATTACATCGGTGAGGCTGTGCACGAAGAGCACCACTGATCACCCCGCCAGGCCGCCGATCGGCGGTCTGGCAAACTCTCCTGCGCGCAGGTCCGGCTTGATCCGGGCCCATCTCCTCGAGATGTCCCAGGCGCAGGCATCAACACCCGGTTCCACCCGCGCTTCCACGGCGCCCAATCTTCCCTACCCCACCATGGATTCCATCACTTCCGCCGCGTCCGTCGTCGCTGCTGGTCTGGCCGTCGGTCTCGGCGCCATCGGCCCCGGTATCGGTCAGGGTTCGGCCGCCCAGGGTGCCGTTGAAGGCATCGCCCGCCAGCCCGAAGCCGAAGGCAAGATCCGCGGCACCCTGCTGCTCTCCCTGGCCTTCATGGAAGCTCTGACCATCTACGGCCTGGTGGTCGCCCTCGTGCTGCTGTTCGCCAACCCCTTCGCCGGCTGAGCGACCGGAGGAACGGGTCGGGTGGGTTCGCCCGCCTGACCCATTCCTGATCGGACGGACCACCGACGGTCCTTCCACCGAATCCTTCACCGCCTTCCGCCGCTCTCCCGCCCCATGACCAGCTGGCTTCTGCTTGCCGAGGCAGGCGCGTCCGCCGCAGGGACGCCCGAGGGAGGTCTGTTCGACCTCGATGCCACCCTGCCCCTGATGGCGCTGCAGGTGGTGATCCTCACCTTCATTCTCAATGCCCTCTTCTTCCGGCCCGTCGGCAAGGCGGTCGAAGATCGTGAGGGCTACATCGCCACCAGCCGTGCCGAAGCCAAGGAAAAACTGGCGCAGGCCCAGAGGCTGGAAGCCGATCTCAAGGCCCAGCTCAAGGATGCCCGTCTCGAATCGCAGCGACTGATCGTCGACGCGGAGCAGGAGGTGGATCGTCTGTACCGGGCCGCCCTCGCCGAGGCCACGGCCGAGGCCAACGCCTCCCGTGAGCAGGCCCGCCGTCAGATCGATGCCGAGCGGGATGCGGCGATGTCCCAGCTGACGAAGGATGCCGACGCCCTCGGTGATCTGATCGTCTCCCGTCTTCTGGCCGCGTCATGACTCCTACCTTTTCCCTCCTTCTGGCCAGCCACGGCAGCTTCGGCCTGAACTTCAATCCCTTCGAGACCAACATCATCAACCTGGCGATCGTGATCGCCGGTCTGGTGTATTTCCTGCGGGGATTCCTCGGGGGCATCCTCGAGCGGCGCCGCGAAGCGATCCTCTCCGAACTCAAGGACGCCGAGGAGCGACTCAACACCGCTCGCACGTCTCTGGCCGCAGCCCAGAAGGGTCTGACCGAGGCCCAGCAGAAGGCTGAGCAGATCCGCGCCGACGGCAAGGCACGGGCCGATGCGATCCGCCTCGAGAGCGAAAAGCGCACGGTCGAGGAGATGGCCCGCGTCAAGCAGGGCGCCCAGTCCGACCTGGCCAATGAGGCTGCCCGGGTGAAGGCCCAGCTGCAGCGTGAAACCGCCCTGCGCGCCATTGAGAAAGCCCTCGGCGCCCTGCCCGGGAAGCTCGATGACGCGGCTCAGGCCCGTCTGATCGACCAGTCCATCAAGACTCTGGGGAACGCCTGATGCCACTGCTCAATACCATCACCACCCCCTACGCCGAGGCGTTTCTGCAAGTTGTCGGCGCCCAGGACAGCACCGAATCGGTGATCGAGGACGTCCGCCAGGTTCTCGCCCTCTGGCAGGAGTCCAGTGACCTGCGTGAGGCGATGGCTTCTCCGGTTCTGGAGGTCAACGCCAAGAAGGCCGCCCTCACCAAGCTGTTCGAGGGTCAGGTGTCCCCCGCCTTCCTCAACCTGCTGAAGCTGCTGGCCGACCGCCAGCGCATCGGCTTCCTCGACGCTGTTCTGGAGCGGGTGCTCGAGCTCTACCGCGAGCAGAACAACATCGCTCTGGCCACCGTCACCTCCGCCGCCGCCCTCAGCGACGAGCAGAAGCAGACCCTGATCGACAAGGTGAAGGCCGTGGCCGGCACCGACAAGGTGGAGATCGACACCCAGATCGACCCGGCCCTGATCGGCGGTTTCGTGCTCAAGGTGGGGTCCCGCGTCATCGACGCCAGCCTGTCCGGCCAGGTCCGCAGGCTCGGACTGGCGCTGGCCAAGGTGGGCTAACCCCGACCTCCCCTTCCTCCTCCTCACCCTCTCCCCATCACAACCCCTCCGGGGGCTTCCCTCCCATGGTTTCCATCCGACCCGACGAGATCAGCGCCATCCTCAAGCAGCAGATCGCCGACTACGACAAGTCGGTTTCGGTCAGCAACGTCGGCACCGTGCTGCAGGTGGGTGACGGCATCGCCCGCATCTACGGCCTTGAGCAGGTGATGGCGGGTGAACTGGTGCAGTTCGAGGACGGCACCGAGGCCATCGCCCTCAACCTCGAGGACGACAACGTCGGCGCGGTGCTGATGGGAGAGGGTCGCAACATTCAGGAAGGCAGCACGGTGAAGGCCACCGGCAAGATCGCTGCCGTGCCCGTGGGCGACGCCATGCTCGGCCGCGTCGTCAACTCTCTGGGTCAGCCCATTGACGGCAAGGGTGACATTCCCACCAGCGAGACCCGGCTGATCGAATCGATGGCGCCTGGCATCATCCAGCGCAAGTCGGTTCACGAGCCGATGCAGACAGGCATCACCGCGATCGACGCGATGATCCCCATCGGACGCGGCCAGCGCGAGCTGATCATCGGCGACCGCCAGACCGGCAAGACCGCCATCGCCATCGACACCATCCTCAACCAGAAGGGTGAGGACGTCGTCTGCGTCTACGTGGCCGTGGGCCAGAAGGCCGCTTCGGTGGCCAACGTGATCGAAGTCCTGCGCGAGCGCGGCGCCCTCGATTACACCGTGGTGGTGGCGGCAAACGCCTCCGAGCCCGCCGCCATGCAGTACCTGGCTCCCTACACCGGTGCGGCTATCGCCGAGTCGTTCATGTACAAGGGCAAGGCCACCCTGGTCGTCTATGACGACCTCACCAAGCAGGCCCAGGCCTATCGCCAGATGTCGCTGCTGCTCCGCCGTCCCCCCGGTCGTGAGGCCTATCCCGGCGACGTCTTCTACTGCCACAGCCGCCTGCTCGAGCGCGCCGCCAAGCTCAGCGACGCCATGGGCAAGGGTTCGATGACCGCCCTGCCGATCATCGAGACCCAGGCCGGTGACGTGTCGGCCTACATCCCCACCAACGTGATCTCGATCACCGATGGTCAGGTGTTCCTCAGCTCCGACCTGTTCAACTCCGGTCTGCGTCCCGCCATCAACGTGGGCATCTCGGTGAGCCGGGTGGGCGGTGCCGCCCAGACCAAGGCCATCAAGAAGATCGCCGGCACCCTCAAGCTGGAGCTGGCCCAGTTCGACGAACTGGCCGCCTTCTCCCAGTTCGCCTCCGATCTTGATGCCGCCACCCAGCAGCAGCTGGCCCGGGGCAAGCGCCTGCGCGAGATCCTCAAGCAGCCCCAGTTCAGCCCCCTGCTGCTGGCCGAGCAGGTCGCCGTCGTCTACGCCGGCGTCAAAGGTCTGATCGACGAGGTGCCGGTGGATCAGGTCAGCCAGTTCACCCGTGAACTGCGCGAGTACCTGCGCACCAACAAGCCTGACTTCATCTCCACGGTGCAGACCGAGAAGCAGCTCAGCGATGCCGCTGAAGCCATGCTCAAGGACGCCATCAACGAGGTGAAGGCCAGCATGCTCGCCGCCGCCTGATCGGAGCCCTGATTCGATGGCGAACCTCAAGGAAATCCGTGACCGGATCAGTTCGGTCAAGAACACCCGCAAGATCACCGAGGCCATGCGCCTCGTGGCGGCCGCCAAGGTGCGGCGGGCCCAGGAGCAGGTGCTGCGCAGCCGTCCGTTCGCGGACCGGCTGGCGCGGGTGCTCCAGAACCTCGAGACCCGGATGGGCCTCGCCGGTGCTGATGCCCCCCTGCTCGCTTCCCGCGACGTGCGCCGCATCACCCTGCTCTCCGTCACCGGCGACCGGGGTCTGTGCGGGGGCTACAACTCCAACGTGATCAAGCGCACCGAGCAACGCTTCGCGGAGCTCAAGGGCCAGGGTTACGACGTGGACATGGTGCTGATGGGCCGCAAGGCCATCACCTATTTCCAGAACCGCAACTACCCGATCCGGGCCACCTTCACCGGCCTGGAGCAGGTGCCCACGGCGGCAGAAGCCGACCAGATCGCCAGCGAAGTCCTGGCGGAGTTTCTCTCAGGCAGCACCGACCGGATTGAGATCATCTTCACCAAGTTCATCAACCTGGTGAGTTCTCAGCCGGTGGTGCAGACCCTGCTGCCGCTCGATCCCCAGGGGATCGCCGTGGCCGACGACGAGATCTTCCGTCTGATCACCCGGGACGGCCAGCTGGGCGTCGAAGTGAGCAAGGTGGAGAACACCTCCGCCCCCCTACCCTCCGACTTCGTGTTCGAGCAGAGCCCCGAGCAGCTGCTCAACGCCCTGCTGCCGCTCTATCTGTCCAACCAGCTGCTGCGCTCCCTCCAGGAAGCCGCCGCCAGCGAACTGGCCAGCCGGATGACGGCCATGAACAACGCCAGCGACAACGCCAAGGCCCTCGCCAAGACGCTGACGCTCGATTACAACAAGGCCCGTCAGGCCGCGATCACCCAGGAAATTCTGGAAGTGGTCGGCGGTGCCAGCGCCATGTGATGACGCCAGGGATCGCTGCCGCGATCCCTGGCCAAGCTCTTGTTCCCCCTCGGGCTGCCCTCCGGCGTGGAGGGCAGCCTTCTTGTTTTGGGGTCCTCAGGTTGATGATCCTGGGGGCTAATCGCAGCCCTCCACGGAGATCCGGTAGCTGAAGCCGGTGGATCCGGGCATGTTCGCGGCCCCCACACGCACGTTCACCTGGCTGGTGCGTTTGCCGGCGACAGCGGGGAAGGGCCCGAAGCGGTGGCTCTGGCCGGGTTCGAGGGTCAGGTTCTGCCGGGCCAGCTGCAGGTTGCTGCCATCGGTGAAGCGAAGGTAGACAGCCACCGGAAAGGTGCCGCGCTCCGTGGAGGCCGACTGGAGCGTGACCCGGTAGCGGGCGAAGGCCTGGTTGACGGCGAAATCAGTGTTCCAGTTGGTGCGACCCACCAGGCGGTTGGGGCTGATGCGCTTCTCCACCGCCGGCTGACCGCTCCCGCCGATCGCCATCAGGAACCGGCACTGCGCCTGCAGGGGGCCTGCGGCAGCGGGAATCACAACGGCGCTGAGCAGGGCGGCGACGGCTGGAGTCGGCCGGAAGACCATGGCGGGGCTTTCGATGGGGAACACCTCTCATGCAACCGGATCGGGGGATCCGTGCGCAAGGCGCCCAGTGCCAGCGGACGGGACCGGCCTGGGCCAGCCTGGGAAGGCCTGCCGGGTTCCACGGCGGAACGCGGCGCGAGAGCAACGACGCGACCGGCTTCAGCGGCCGGCTTCAGCGGCCGGCGTCAGTTGCGCTCCCAGCCCAGCCCCTTCTCCAGCCCCGTGCACTGCCCATGCCCACGTCCGTGCCCGCCCCCATGCCGCCGCCCGCGTCGAGCGGGGGTTCCCTGAGCCTCCAGCCCCTGTTCCCCCTGGCCGTGGGTCAGGTGCAGCTGCGACCCGATCCCCTGGAGACGGCGCTGCAGCTGCGCGAAATCCTGCGCCTGCGCGGCGATGCGGACGGCAACCCGATGGAGGGCTGCGCCTGGACCGGGGATCTGAACAACGTCTGGCAGCTGCATCGCCATCCGACCTTCGCGCCGCTGCTCCGCCAGCTGCTGGGCCATGCCGGCGGTTTCCTGGAGCAGCTGGGCTTTGATCGTTCGCGGCTGGCGCTGCACCTGCAGCGCTGCTGGCCAGTGGTGAGCGAACCGGGCCAGGTGGTGGGGCGCCATCACCACCCCAACGCCCACCTCAGCGGCGTCTACTACCTCAACGGTGACGGCAGCGGCCGCAGCGGTTGCCTGCGCCTGTTCCCGCCCGGCCGGCCGAACGAGCTGGTGCCCGGGCTGGCGGTGGGCCACGACGGCCCGATCGACCCCGACTCGGCAGGCGCCTGCCACTGGAATGCGCCCTGGGTCGACCTGGCGCCCCAGGCGGGGCTGCTGGTGCTCTTTCCAGCCAGCGTCGACCACGCTGTGCTGGAGAACGAGGATCCCGAGGAGAGTCGCTTCTCGATCAGCTTCGATCTGGTGCTCAGCGCGCCCCGGGCAGGGGCCAGGGGCACTGGCGATGCGGCGGACTGCGAGGGTGGCGGGATTCAGGGTGCGGCCCCGCCGGAGTATCTGGCGCCCCATCCGGCCGATTGGCAGGAGCTGGAGGCGGAAATCAGCAGCTGATCACGACTGCTGATCACAGCTGCTGATCACAGCAGTGGAGGGGAGCCTGCGCATCGGGGCGCCTCGGGGGCGTACCGGGAGTCGTGCTGCGGGCGTGCCACCCCCGCTGTCGCCGGGCCGGCGGATCGCTGGATCGGCCGGCCCGGCCCTCAGGGAAGATGGGGGCCGAACCACGCCAATGCGGTGACAGAAACCCCCACCTACCAGATCACGGCGAGCCTCGACGGCAGCAGCCACACCTTCGCCTGCCGCGCCGACCAGACCGTGCTCGCCGCGGCCGAAACCGCCGGGGTGATGCTTCCCAGCTCCTGCTGCTCAGGGGTGTGCACCACCTGCGCCGCCCGGCTGCTGGAGGGCAGCGTGCACCAGCCCGACGCCATGGGCGTCAAGGCGGAGCTGCAGCAGCAGGGCTTTGCGCTGCTGTGCGTCGCCTACCCCCGCAGCGATCTCAAGCTGGTGGCCGGTCAGGAGGATGCCCTCTACGAAGCCCAGTTCGGTCAGTACCAGAAGTGAGGCTGGTGCCGCTGGAGCTCTGGCTGGCACCGGCGGCGGGTCCGCTGCTGCCGCGGCTGCGGCAGGCGCTGGCGCAGGCCTGCCCAGCCGGCGGCGAACCCCTGCGCTGGGCGATCACCGCGGCGGACCCGCAGCGGGGCCTGCGGCTGGAGGCGGTGCTGATCCAGCCAGACGGCGCTGCGGCTGAGCCGAGCGGCCAGCGCACGCTGACCCCGGCGGATCGGCCATGAACGCCGCACCACCCCTGCCCACCCTGCTGGTGATCCCCACCGGCATCGGCTGCGCCCTGGGCGGCTACGCCGGTGACGGCCTGCCGGCAGCCCGACTACTGGCGGCGGCCAGCGGCTGCCTGATCACCCATCCGAATGTGATGAACGCGGCATCGCTCTACTGGAGCGACCGGCGCATCCACTACGTGGAGGGTTGGAGCCTCGACCGCTTCGCCGCCGGCGCCCTGGCGCTGCGACCGGTGCCCTCCCAGCGGGTGGGCCTGCTGCTGGATGCGGGCATCGAGCCGGATCTGGCCCTACGCCATCGCCAGGCGGCGGAGGCCTGCCGCGCCAGCCTCGGTCTGCGGCTGGGGCCGATCACGGTGACCGACGCCCCCCTGGGGGTGAGCCTGCGCCGCGGCCCCAGTGGCGCGAGCTGGGGCACGCTCGATCGCCCCGATGCCCTGCTGCGGGCCGGTGAGCGGCTGGTGGCCGCCGGCGCCAGCGCCATCGCCGTGGTGGCGCGTTTCCCCGACGACGATCCCGGGAGCGAGGCCCTGACGGCCTACCGGGCCGGTTCGGGCGTCGATGCGCTGGCCGGGGCCGAGGCGGTGATCAGTCATCTGCTCAGCCGCCATCTCGGCATCCCCTGCGCCCATGCCCCCGCCCTGGCACCGCTGCCGCTCGATCCGACCCTCGATGCCCGCGCCGCCGCCGAGGAGCTGGGGCACACCTTCCTGCCCTGCGTGCTGGTGGGCCTCAGCCGTGCCCCCGAGCTGGTGCCCGAGCCGGCGACCCACCCCGACTGCCTGCATGGCGATGATCTTGGGGCGGTTGTGGCGCCGGCGGGGGCCCTGGGAGGAGCGGCGGTGCTGGCCTGCGCCGAGCGGGGGGTGCCGCTGATCGCCGTGGAGGGGAATCCCTGCGTGCTGAACGTGGATGCCGCGGCCCTGGAGCTGCCGGTGCTGGCGGCCGCCAGCGTTGTCGAGGCCGCCGGCCTGGTGCTGGCCCTGCGGGAGGGGATCGATCCGGGCAGCCTGCGGCGGCCGCTGGCGGGGCTCGCCTGAGGCGAGGTCGCTGAGGCGGGCCTCAGCGCAGGCAGGCCATCGGATGGCGCGGCGCCAGGTCGAGGGCCTTGGCCACCCCGGGATGGCAGACCGCGCCATGGACTGTGTTCAGGCCGGAGAGCAGTTCGGGGCGATCGGTGACCGCCTCGATCAGGCCGCGGCCCGCCATCACCAGGATGTAGGGCAGGGTGACGCTGACCAGGGCTTCGGTGGAGGTGAAGGGCACCGCCCCGGGCATGTTGCCCACGGCGTAATGCTGCACCCCATGGATCGTGACCACCGGATCGGTATGGGTGGTCTCGCGACTGGTGGCGATGCAGCCCCCCTGGTCGATCGCCACATCGATGACCACCGAACCGGGGCGCATCCGCTGCACCAGGCTCTCCTCCACCAGGGTGGGCGCCCGCCCCCCCGGCAGCAGCACCGCGCCGATCAGCAGATCGGCGCCCGGCACCAGCCGCTCGATCAGGCTGCGGCTGCTGACCAGGTTCACCAAACGGCCGCGGCGATCGGATTCGAGCTGGCGCAGGCGCTCGGGGGAGCGATCCAACAGGAACACCTCCGCATCCATGGCGGCGGCGATGCGGGCCGCGTTCCAGCCGACGGTGCCGGCCCCCAGCACCACCACCCGGGCCGGGCGCACCCCGGTGCAGCCGCCGATCAGCACACCGCGGCCCCCCAGCGGTTGCTCCAGCAACCGGGCCCCCACCTGGGCCGCCAGCCGGCCGGCCACCTCGCTCATCGGGGCCAGCAGCGGCAGGCTGCCGTCATCGAGCTGCACCGTTTCGTAGGCCACGGCGGTGGTGCCGGCCTCCAGCAGAGCCCGGCCCACATCGGTGTAGGCCGCCAGATGCAGGTAGGTGAACAGCACCAGATCGCGACGCAGGAAGCGGAACTCCTCGGGCTGGGGTTCCTTGACCTTCACCACCAGATGGGCGGCCCAGGCCTGCTCCTGGTCCACCAGGAGCGCGCCGGCGGCGTGGTACTGGTCGTCGCTGATGCCGGCACCCAGGCCGGCGCCGGCCTGCACGCGCACCTCCATCCCCTGGGACACCAGCTCATGGACCCCATCAGGGGTCAGGGCCACCCGCCGCTCGTCGCGCTTGATCTCCGTGGGCACGCCGATGGTCGCCATCGGCGAGGCGAGGGGCATCGGGCGGCCGAGGACTGCCATAGCGCGGGGATGGCGTCAAATCACCCTAGGCGCAGGCGATGGGCATCCGCCACCCGCCACCGAAGGCCCGACGGCTCACCTTGAGCACCGGCGCCGCCTGGCGGCGCTTGAACTCGGCCCGCTGCATCAGCTGCTGCACCCGGGCCGCCAACGCCGGATCGGCACCGCCGGCTACCAGCTGCTCCACCGAGGCCAGGCCCTCGATCAGGCCCTTGAGCAGCGGATCGAGCACGGCGTAGTCGGGCAGGGAATCGCTGTCGCGCTGATCCGGGCGCAGTTCGGCGCTGGGGGGCTTGCCACGGATGGCGGCGCCGATCAGCTCACCCTCCGGCGGCAGCCCCAGGGCGGCGCGGCAGGGACCGGCGGCCGGCGAATCGATCCAGTCGCACAGGGCGAAGACGGTGGTCTTGTACAGATCGCCGATCACCGCCAGGCCGCCGTTCATGTCGCCGTAGAGGGTGCAGTACCCCACCGCCAGCTCCGATTTGTTGCCGGTGGAGAGCAGCAGCCGCCCCTCCTGGTTCGCCACCGCCATCAGCAGGGTGCCACGCAGCCGCGACTGCAGGTTCTCGGCGGTGAGCCCCTCGGGGCTGTGGCCCAGGGCCGGGGTGAGGGCGTCGTCGCAGGCCGCCATCAGCGGGGTGATCGGCACGGTGGCGGTCGCCAGGCCCAGCCGCTGCGCCAGGGCCGCGGCATCGTCGAGGGAGCCGGCCGAACTCCAGGGGGAGGGCAGCCGCAGGGCGCGGACCCGATCGGCCCCCAGGGCCGCACAGGCGATCAGCGCCACCAGAGCCGAATCAATGCCGCCGCTCAGACCGAGCAGGGCGGAGCGGAATCCGCACTTGCGGGCGTAATCGGCCACCCCGAGGACCAGCACCCGCAGCAACTGCTCCAGATCGCCGGGATCCGGGGCGATGCCCGCCGCTGTCAGGGGGCCGGACGCGACAGAACCGGGGTGAGGCGGACTGGTGGTGCCGGCGCTGGTGGCAGCCACCCCAGCCCCAGGCGGGATCGCGGCCGGGCCGGCGGACACCGGGGCGCCGGTGCTGGTGGAGCCGGCGGCGGCGGAAGTAGAAGCCCGCTCCGCCGCGGGTCCTGCCACCGCGCCGGCATCCCAGATCGCCAGCTGCTCGGCGGCGAAGGCCAGCTGCAGCAATGGCCGGCCGCTGGCATCGAGCACGAAGCTGGCGCCGTCGAACACCAGCTCATCGTTCCCCCCCACCTGGTTCACGTACACCACCGGGCAGCCGAGGCGGGCGGCGGCCCGGGCCGCCAGCTGGCGGCGCAGCGGAGCCTTGCCCCGCCCGAACGGGGAGGCGGAGAGGTTGAGCAGCACATCCGGCGAACGGCCCGCCAGGGCGGCGATCGGATCATCGCCGGCCAGGCGTTCCCCCAGCAGCTCCTCCTCCACCCAGAGGTCTTCGCAGATGCTCAGCCCCAGCCGCCAGATCCGCCCATCCCGTTGCAGCTCCAGCAGTGCCGCCGCGTCGCCGGGGCGGAAGTAGCGGCGCTCCTCGAACACGTCGTAGCTGGGCAGCAACCGCTTGCGGCCCACCACCCGCCATGCGCCGGCCTCGACCAGGGCTACCGCGTTGTGGAGCCGGGGCACCTGGACACCGGGGATCGGCTCGGCGATTCCCACCAGCAGCCCCAGCCCCGCCGGCAGCCCGGCGGCCAGGCCGGCCAGCACCCGCTCCTGGCGCTCCAGCAGGGCGGGGCGCAACAGCAGATCGCGGGGGGGATAGCCCCAGAGGGAGAGCTCAGGTGTGAGCAGCAGATCGGCTCCGCCGGCACCGGCCCGCTGCGCCAGGGCCGCGATGGAGCGCCCGTTGCCCTCGAGGTCACCCACGAGCGGGTTGAACTGGGCGAGAGCGAGGCGCATCACGGCGGGGTCAGTCCATAGGGATTGTCGGGCAGGAGCAGCGGCCAGAGCTCGGGGGGCACCGCCATCGCATCGGGGCGGGCCCGGATGCGGGAGCTGGCGCTGGCCGGCACCGCAACGGCCAGCCGCTCGGGTCGGGCGCCGAGGGCCTCGAGCCGCCGCAGCGCCATCGGCTCCAGGGGCCAGCCGGCGCGCGGCACGATCGCCAGCCGGCAGCCGGGCAGCCAGCGCTCGGCCTGCCGCCAGCGGGGGATCTGCCCCACCAGATCGCTGCCGACCACGAACACCGGTTCGCTGCCGGGCCAGAGCCGCCGGGCCCGCTCCATGGTCTCCATCGCCCAGGGGCTGCTGAGCTCCGGCACGAGCCGGAGCCGCGGATCACCGATCGCCGCCACCAGGGCGCCGAGCATGGCGCTGCGCAGGGCCAGGGGGGCGGCGTGCTGCTTGAGCGGGTTGTCGCTGGCCCAGGTGGCCACCGCCGGGTAGTGGCGCAGCAACCCCTCCAGCAGGGCCCGATGGCCGTGGGTGGGGGGATCAGCGCTCGTCCCCAGCAGGGCGATGGCGGCGGGGGGAGTGATCGGGATCGACGGGGCGGTGGCACTCACCCGGCTCAGGGCAGCAGGGCGGGATGGATCCCCTCACCGGCCGCGGGGCGCCAGGTGCTGAGCCAGCGGCGGGTCTCGGGATCCTGCTCGGTGAGGCGGCGCAGCAGGGCGCCGGGGCGGCTGCCGGCGGCGGCGGTGCGCAACAGTTCGGCCGCGGCCAGACGGCCGGTGCGGCGGGTGGTGGCCACCGCCAGAGCCGCCTGGGCCAGGGCGACCGGCGCAGCAGGCGCCAGGGAGAGACCACCGCTGACGGGAGCGGCCAGCAGCAGCAGCTGGCGCACCGCCCCCAGCAGCGCCTGCAGGCCGATCTGGGCGCCGCCGAGCAGCAGGTTGTGGCCCCCGAGGCGGGCCAGCAGCTGGCGGGCGCCGCTGCGGGTCATCGGCAGGCCGTAGAGCTCGCAGAGCTGCAGCACCAGGGCGCTGTCACAGGCCACGCCACCGGCCAGATCGAGCAGCAGCAACGGGTTGGCGGCCACGCCGGTGGCCTTGATCGCCGCGAAGCGCCCGATCAGTCCCTGGGCCCGCCGCCGGCCGTGGTCGAGGCGGACGCGATGCAGCGACTGGCTGAAGCGGTCGGCGGCGCGCAGGGCGTTGAGGGCCAGCAGCAGCGGCCCGTGCTGCTCCAGCAGCCGGGTGAGGGCCTGCTCCAGGGCGGCGATCTCCGGGGGGCCGGCCTCGCTGCGCACGCGGCCATCGTGCCGCAGCCGGGGACGGTGGGGGGCGGCGGCCACCACCAGCGGCTCGAGCTCGCGGGCGCTGGTGGGCAGCCGCCGGCGGATGCTGGCCACCAGGTCGTCGCGCTCGGCGGCGGGCCAGCAGTCGCTGCGGTTGAGGGCAAGCAGCAGCGGCTTGCCGGCGGCCAGCAGGGTCTCGAGGGCCTCGCCCTCCACCCGCGTCAGGTCGCCGTCGATCACCAGCACCACCAGGTCGGACCCCAGGGCCACCCGGGCCGCCAGCCGGGCACGGGCGGCGGCGGCGATCTCATCGATGCCCGGGGTGTCGACCAGCTCCACCCCCGCCAGGCCCGCGATCCTGCGGTGCCAGAGGCGGCTGTCCTGGCGCCGGGTGCAGCCATGGGCCACATCGGTGGCAAAGGCCTCCTCGCCGAGCAGGGCGTTGAGCAGGCTCGACTTGCCCACCCCCACCCGACCGAACACCGCCACCCGCGGCGTGGCGCGCGCCAGGCGCTGCAGCTGGCGATCGAGGCTGGCCAGCTCCGGACCGAGGCGGGCCTGCTCCCGGCCGCTGAGCCGCAGCTCGCTGCGCCAGCGCTCAAGCAGCAGGCGGCATCGCTCGGGGGTGGGGGGCACCGGGGTCACGCTGTCGGGGCCTCCGCAACACCGCCGCCGGCCCCCCCCGGCGCTTCGGCAGCGGCCTGGGGACGGCGCCACCAGCCGGCCAGCACCGCCAGCACGGCCTCCGGACCGATCACCCCGACGAAGGCACCGAACTCATCGACCACCACCCGCACGCCGGTGCCGTTGCGGCGGAAGCTGGTCAGCAGGCGGTCGGCGCGGATCATCTCCGGCACGAACTCGACCGGCAGGCAGAGCTCGCGCACCGGCCGCTCCCCCTCGTGCTGCACCAGGGCGGTGAGGAGCCGCTCGCGGCTGGCCACGCCGAGCACCTCATCGACCTCCTCCCCCAGCACCACCCACCAGCTGGCGGGCTGGCTGAGCAGCAGACCGCGCTGGCTCTCGAGGCTGGCCGGACCGGAAAGCGTGGGGGCCGCGACCCGCGGCACCATCAGATCGCGAGCGGTGAGGTCGTTGAGCTGGAACACCTTGGCGATCATCGCCGCCTCGTCGGCCTCGATCTGGCCCTTCTGGGAGCCGAGGCGGGCGAGCTGACGGATCTCGTTCTCATCGGTGCTGATCTCGTTCTCTGCGGTGATCGCCGGCAGCAGGCGCTCGAGCAGCAGCACCAGCGGCAGCATCAGCCGGCCGAGCAGGGCCACGGCCGGGGCGGTGGCGAGGGCCACGGGCAGGGCCATGCGGCTGCCGATCGCCTTGGGCAGGATCTCGCCGAGCAAGATCACCAGCACGGTGAGCCCCACGGAAAACAGGGGCAGGGCGACGCCGTCGATGCCGTGGCGGCTGAACACCACGCTGGCGAAGCCGCCCACCATCAGGCTGCCGAAGATGTTGAAGACGTTGTTGGCGATCACCAGCACCGCCAGGGTGCGGCCGAGGCGCTGACGCAGCCGCTCGAGGCGGAGGGCACCGGGCACGGGGCGCTCGCGCCGGGCCAGCTCATGGAGCTTGACCGGATTGACCGTGAGCAGGGCCGCCTCGATGCCCGAACAGAGGAACGAGCCCAGCAGCATCGTGGCGACCGCCACGACCAGCAGCAGGAGGTCGTTCACGGCCGGAGCCGGCAGCGGCCTGAGGCGAGGCAGGAGCGGGGGGGGAGGTCCAAGCCCGGAGGGTGATCCACCATCTGACAGCGATTGTGTCATCGTCGCGCTGTCCGCGCCCGCCGACGATGCCGCCGACGTTCACCCCTGCCCTGGATGCCGCGGTGCTGGCCGACCGCCGCGACCGCTTCCTGCACCAGCTCGGTGGCGCCGCCGCGGTGATTCCGGCCGCGCCGCTGGTGACCCACCACGCCGACGTGGAGCACGCCTTCCGGCAGAACAGCGATTTCTGGTATCTCACCGGCTTCGATGAGCCCGGCGCGGTCGCCCTGTTTCTGCCGCACCGGCCCGACACGCGCTACGTGTTGTTCGTGCAGCCACGGGATCCGCAGGCGGAGGTCTGGAACGGCTTCCGCTGGGGCTGCGAGGGAGCCGTCGAGCGCTTCGGAGCCTGCGTGGCCCATCCGGTGGGTGAACTGGCCGAGCGGCTGCCCGGTTACCTGGAAGGGGCGGAGGGCATCGCCTTCCGGGTGGGACGTCACCCGGACGTGGAGCCGCTGGTGCTGCGGGCCTGGGCGCGCCAGCTCGATCGGGCACCGCGCAGCGGCCAGGCCGCCCTGGGGCTGGTGGCCCCCTGCCCGCTGCTGCACCGGCTGCGGCTGTGCAAGGCACCGGAGGAGCTGGAGCGGATGCGGGAGGCCTGCCGCATCTCGGCGGAGGCCCATGAGCTGGCGCGGCAGGTGGCCCGGCCCGGCCTGAACGAACGCCAGGTGCAGGCGGTGATCGAGCAGCACTTTCTCGAGCAGGGCGCCCGGGGCCCGGCCTATGGCTCGATCGTCGCCGGTGGCGACAACGCCTGCATCCTCCACTACACCGCCAACAGCGACACCCTGCGCGACGGCGATCTGCTGCTGATCGACGCCGGCTGCAGCCTGAGCGACTATTACAACGGCGACATCACCCGCACCTTCCCGGTCAACGGGCGCTTCAGCGGCGAGCAGCGGGCCCTGTACGAGCTGGTGCTGGCGGCTCAGGAGGCGGCGGTGGCGGCCGTGCGCCCCGGCAACACGGCCGAAGCCGTGCATGACACCGCGGTGCGGGTGCTGGTGGAGGGCCTGCTGGAGCTGGGGCTGCTGAGCGGCTCGGTGGAAGGCGTGATCGAGCAAGGCGCCTTCCGCCACCTCTACATGCACCGCACCGGCCACTGGCTGGGGCTGGATGTGCACGATGTGGGGGCGTACCGGCTGGGCGAGCACCCGGTGGCCCTGGAGCCCGGCATGGTGCTGACCGTGGAACCGGGCCTGTACGTGAGCGACCGGCTGCCGCTGCCCGAAGGCCAGCCGGCGATCGACGACCGTTGGAAGGGGATCGGCATCCGCATCGAGGACGACGTGGCCGTGACCGAGCACGGCCACGAGAACCTGACCGCAGCGGCGCTGAAGGCACCGGCGGCCCTGGAGCGCTGAGGGGCGGCGCCAACGTGCCCACTTCGCCGCTTCCCTGCCGGGCATTCCCCCGGCACCGGCCACAACGGGGCAGGCCGCTTCGGCGCCAGCGCCCGGACCGCACCCCTCAGGCGATCGCCTCCAGCAGAACCTCGAGCACCTGGGCGGTGTGGGTGAGCACCCGGTCGGCGCCGGCCTCGCGCAGGCGTTGCTCATAGGCGGCGCGGGCCGGTTCCTGGCCGGGCTGGTGCAGATGGGGCGGAGCCACCGCCAGGCTGATCAGCCGCTGGTCGGGCCGGGCGGCCCGGGCGCGCTGCACCGTCTCCACATCGGCCACCGTGTCGCCGAGGTAAGCCACCGGCACCGCCGCCGGCCCGAGGCCACCGGCGAGCCGCGCCGCCAGCCGCAGCAGGCCGGTGGGATCGGGCTTGTCGGGGGCGTCGCCCATCGCGATCAGGGGCGGGGCGGCCAGGCCCAGGCGGGTTTCCAGCACGTAGCGGCAGGAGGGGGGTTCGGCGCCGCTGACGAAGCCCCAGGCGATCGCCGCCTGCTGCAGCCGCGCGAAGAAGCCGCCATCCACCAGCAGCGGTTCGCTGCCGATGAAGCCGCGCCAGCCGGTCGGATCCCCCTCGGGGTCGCCGCCGAAGTAGAAGCCGCCGAACACCGCCACCAGCTCCTCGAACGGCGGCATCAGCGCCGCATCGCGGCGGCAGATCAGCTCGCGCGAGGCCTCCCAGTCGTTGTTCCAGATGCCCTCGCTCTTGAGCGCATCGATCGCCTGGGGCTCCGGGCACCAGCCGCTGTAGTGGCGGACGGTCTCGCGGATGGCGCGCCGGTAGCTGCCGCCCACGTCGCGGATCACGCCGTCGATGTCGAACAGCAGCACGGCGCGCGGGACGCCCGGGCCAAAGCCGGCATCGGGGCCACCGTCGGGGGCGGAGAGGGGAGCCGCTGCGGCGGTTCGGGCGGATGGGCCGGACCTGGTTCCGGCCGCGGCGCTGGCACTTGTTCCGGCCGCTGGGCTGGTCGGGGTGGCGGCCGGGGGCTCGCCGGCGGGGACGGGGAGACTCAGGGAGGGCTTGGACGGGCTGGTAGGTTAGTCGTTTGCCCCTAACCCTTGAGCACCGAAGTCATGACAGCCCCTGAGAGCGCCGGCGGCGCCGAAGTGAGCGAGGCTCCCGCCGCCGGCGGCGCCACCACCGAGGGGCGTCCGGTGCTGCGGGGCGGCAGCGCCGCTCTGGCCACCGCCACCATCGACGAAGACGGCGTCCCCTCCGGCTACACCCCCAAGGCCGACGAAGGCCGCTTCCTGCTGAAGATCCTGTGGCTGCCCGACAACGTGGCCCTGGCGGTCGATCAGATCGTGGGCGGCGGCCCCAGCCCCCTCACCGCCTACTTCTTCTGGCCCCGCGAGGATGCCTGGGAAACCCTCAAGGGCGAACTGGAGGGCAAGGGCTGGATCACCGACAACGAGCGCGTCGAGATCCTGAACAAGGCCACCGAGGTGATCAACTACTGGCAGGAGGAAGGCCGCGGCAAGTCCCTGGAGGATGCCAAGGCCAAGTTCCCCGACGTCACCTTCTGCGGGACCGCCTGATCAGCGCGCCCCACTGCGCCAGCGGCCCCGGCTCCCAGGAGCCGGGGCTTTGTCATGGCTGTTCGCCGCCGCCGGTCAGCGCATCCCGCTCGAACTGGGCGGCGGCGCTGAGGGTGTCCGGCACGCTGAACAGGGCCTCGGCGATCGCCGGACTGAGGGTGAAGCAGCTCAGGCCGGCGGCGGCCAGGGGCGGCAGGTCGCCGGGCTCGCGCAGGCTGGCCACCAGCAGCCGGGTGCTGGAGCCGGTGCCGTCGAGGCAGCGCTGCATCGCAATCAGCTCGGCGCTGGCGTCGCGGCCGGCATCGCGGATGCGCCCCAGGTAGGGGGCGATGTAGCGGGCGCCGAGGGCGGCGGCGATCAGCACCTGATGCACCGCGTAGCAGGCGGTGAAGGTGACGGGCACCCCCTCGGCGATCAGGGCGCGGGCGGTTTCGACGCCGAGCCGGGTCACGGGCACCTTCACCAGCACCCGCGCCGGATCGATCCGTGCCATGGCGAGCCCACGGGCGGTGGCGGTGGCCACATCGCTCCCCCAGGTCTGCAGATGCAGCTCGCGGGCGCCGAGGGCGAAGGCCTCGCGGGCCAGCGCTTGGAGATGGGGCAGGGTGCAGGGCTGCCCGGCCCGCCGCAGCAGGGTGGGATTGGTGGTGATGCCCTGGAACAGGCCGGTGGCCAGCCAGTGCCCCCAGGCGGCGGGATCCGCGCTGTCGAGCAGCAGTTGCAGGGTCATGGCGCGGGGGAATTGCCCGGGGTCACCGAGGCGGCGGCCTGACCGGCCGTGGCGGGCGCCCCACCACCGCAGGCCAGCAGCTGTTGGCGCAGACCCCGGCCCAACCGCTGCCAGTCGAAGCTGCGGGGATCGCGGCGGGTGCCGCTGCGGTCCACCTCCTGATGGGTGGCGATGTTGGCGCTGGGAATGCCGTAGAGGTTCTGCCAGATGGCGATCTGGCTGGCCAGGCTGCGGTACTGCTCCGGGGTGTAGCCGGAGTGGCTGCGCGCCTCTCCGTCGGCACCGTCAGCGGGTGACACCAGGCTGACGTGCAGGGCGATGTTGTTGATCGAGGAGGGCACCTTGGGCCGCAGCTGCACGCTCAGGCCGTTGAACTCGGAATCACCGGCGCCGAAGGCCCGCTGGTCGTCGTTCACCACGCGGATCAGGCGGCCGTCGCGACCGATCAGCACGTGGTAGCTGGCCTGGGCGGCGTCGTCACTGTTGCGGCGCTGGAACAGGGCCAGGGCCGCCGCCTCATCCACCACCGTTTCGTGCAGCACGATCATCTGCGGCCGGCTGGGCACCGGCTGCCCCTTCCAGTCCACGCTCTCGCGAGGGTCGTAGTTGGAGGGATCGGCCGGCGCCTGAACCTCGCTCTGACCGCCGCGCAGGCAGGCCAGGGCAGCGGTGCCGGCGGCCGCCGGAGCCTGCGGAGCCCCGAGGCCCGCACCGGCGGCACCGGGCTGACCGGCAGGGGGCAGGGGCTGGACGGCCGTCGCACCCGGGGCGGCAGGGCGCAGGGCTTCGATGGTGCTGGGCGCCGCCGTGAGGTCGTTGGCCTGGCGGTTGAGCCAGCGGTGGCCCAGCCAGCCGATGGCGAAGAACAGCGGGATCGCCAGCGCCAGGCCGGCGAGCTGGCCACCGAGGCTCAGGGGGCCACCGGAGGTCGGGGCCATCCGGGCGGCGCGGCAACTGTCGCTGAAGGCGAGCAGGGGTGGCAGCAGCTCGGGGGCAAAGCTGTGCTGGCAGCGTTCGATCAGGGCCTGACGCCGGGGATTGGCCGCCGGAGGACCGGCCGGTTGGAGCGCATCCGGCGGCGCCAGAAAGGCGGCAAACTCCGGCAGCCACACCAGCTGGCGCAGGGCGGTGGCGCTGGGGGTGGTGGCGGCGTCAGGGCTGCCGGACGCGGGGCTGGCGGTGGCTGGGTGCGGGGCGGCCTGCAGCTGCTGCAGGGCCTGGGACGCCGCCTGGGCCAGGAGAGCCGGATCGGTCTCGCCGGCCGGCAGGCGGCGAGCCACGGCTTCCCCCAGGGCAGCGGCCAGTTCAACGGTGAGCGGAGCGGAGGCCGTCAATCGCCAGAGGGGGTGATGTTGCCGGGGATCCAGGAGATGGCCCCGTCCTGGTGGTTGATGACCACGATGTTCTCACCCTTGTGGGTGTCGTTCCTCCAGCTCATCGGGTAGGTGGAGCCGTTGGTGCCCACCACCTGGCCCTCGCCATTGGGGCCGAAGGTGTAGTTGGTCTCCTTGCCATCGGCCCAGACGACGCGATAGCCGGTTTCGGGATTGCCGCCGACATCGCGGCAGGCCCAGAACTCGAGGCTGGATTTATCGGTCGTGATCTTGCCGTCCGTGGTGGTCTGGGAGAAGGCGCAGCTGTGGGGATAGTCCCCGCCGGGAAGCTGGCCGAACTTGTACTCCGACGCACTGCCCCAGGCGCCCGCAGGGGTGGCGGTGTCGCTGGTGCCCTTGTTGTCGGCGGGAGGGGCAGACGGAGGCTGGACCGGCGCCGGAGGGGCCGGCTGCAGGGGGGTGCTGCCCTTGCCGCTGCCCTGGCCGCCGGCGGCGACCGTGGGGGCCGCCGTGGGCCGCGCATTGAGCAGCATCCAGCCGAGGCCGAGCAGCACCGCCCCCGCCAGAAAGGAGGCCACCACCGTGAGCACCAGCGTGACCGGATTGGTGCCACCGGATGGGGCGGGCGCCGGGTAGGGGTTGGGCGGATAGGGCGGCTGCGGCGGCGCGCTGTAGGGGGGCGGCGCCGACTGGGGGGCGCTGTAGGGCGGTGCCCAGCCGCTTTGGGGGGGCGGCGGGCTGTAGGGCGGCGCGGACTGGGGGGCCGCCTGCGGCGGGGGTGGCGGCGGCGGCGGCGCTGCCGTAGCTGTGGTGGCGGGCAGGCCAAGACAGCCGTCCAGCACGGCGGCCAGCCGCGTCACCACGGTCGGGTGGTAGAGGGAGGAGAGGTCCTGCAGCAGGGCCTCCCGGCCGCTGATCTGCACGGAGCGCTGGCCATCGGCGAACAGCCGCCGAAAGCCGGGGCGCTGCAGCAGATCCCGCAGCGGGCCCAGCAGGGTGGTGTCCTCACCGAGCAGGTCCTGCACCTGGCCGATCAACGGTCCCGGGGTGAAGGACGCGCCACCCTGACGGGCGATCAGGGAGCCGATCTGCTGGCCCAATCCATAGTCATAGCCTTGTGTCAAGCCTGGGCGGAATGCTGCAATGAACCTACAACCCAAGCCAGGGTGGCCAGGGTCAGCGTGGACGCTGAACCATCAGGTGCAGCGGCACCCGCAAGCCGCGCAGACCGTCTCGGAAACGGCTACACGCCGGCCACGGTTCCACCCAGTCAGTTCAGGTGGAGTCCGTTCGGGACCAGTCACTTTGCGAGCAGTCACCGCACGAGGCATCAACCGGTGGGGAGTCACGCGGTGAAAGCCCAGCAGAGGAGTCAACGGCAGAGGAGATAACGGCAGGGAATCCCCCTGAGACGACCCAATAGGCCAGGCCCGGCCACCGGCCTGGGGCACCGATCGTCGCTTGCGGACCCGTCAGGCGCCCAGACCAGCGTCAATCTGCCGAGCCGCCAGCACAGGCAGGGCCCCAACCGGCAGGGGCCGCAGGCTCAGCCCCACAGGCAGCACAGGCACCAAGGACACCGACAGGCCCGGCCGGCCCCAGCCTCCACTGGCAACAGACCGAGGCCACCTCCACAGGCGCCGGCAACCCTCCGCCTCAGCGCTGCTCGAGCACCCGCCCGAAGCGGCTGGAGACGATCAGCGGCGGATCGTGGGCGCTGTCGACGCTGAAGCGGCGGGTCTCCCGCTGGCGCCTGCCATCCGGCCAGCGGAACACCATCACCCCCTCCAGATCGACGATCGCGCCGCGCTGACCGGTGGGGCGCAGATCCTCCACGCTGACGCCAGCGAACTGGTTGTAGAAGCCAGGCTCGAACTGATCGGCGGCCCCCATGCCGATCAGGCGGTCCACCTGGCCGAAATCCTTCTCGGAGAGTGCACTCACCAGCCGCTCGACGCTGCCCTGGGCGCGGGCCTGGGTCTCGGCCGCGCTGGCCTCGCCGGCCGGGGTATCGGCTGAGGCGCTGCCGGCATCGGCCGGCGGCTCCGGAATCGCCGGCACCGCGGGCGGCCCGGGCGCAGGTGCCGGTGGGGCAGCGGGTGGCTGGGCCAGCGGCGCCGGCGGAGCAGGCGACGGCGCCCCGCCGGCCGCGGACCCGGCAGGGGCCAGCGGGGCGACGCCTGGCTGGGTCCGCTGCAGCCGCCACAGGCCGGTGAGGCCGGCGAGGGCCAGCAGCAGGGCACCGCACAGCAACAGCAACACGGCGTTGAGGTTCGCCGTTCCCGCCCGGGCCGGGGCCGGCGCCGCCGTGGGCGGGGACTGGCCTGGTGGCGGGCCAGCGACGGGGCGGGCGGCGGGACGGGGGCCGGCAGAGGGCCCGGCAGTGCCGGAGGCGTCAGCGGGCAGACCGAGCAGGCCTTCGAGCACCGGCTGCAGCCGGGCACAGACCGGCTCGGCGAACATCTGAGACAGTTCCTGTCTCAGACGCGGCAGCAGCACCGCGCCGGCCAGGGGCGGATCCTGGCGGGCCGCACTGGCGAAGGCCGCCGACAGGACCAGAAAACGCAGCGGGGCCACCAGATCGGCGTGCTCCACCCCGGCCAGATCGCTCACCAGTGCCTGCAGCCGCTGGGGATCGAAGGCCAGGCCCGCCGCACGATCGCGGATCACCAGGGCGCGCAGCTGCAGGCCCAGCTCATGGGGGCTCATCCGCGGTGGCTCCAACGGACACTCACCGATTGTGGCGGCCATCCGCGGATGGGGCCCCAGCGGGGGGCAGCGGCGGCGGCGGGGCGGGGGTGGCGGACTCCGTCGCTGACGGGCGCAAGCGGGGCGATGGAGAGGGCGCCGGCTCCGGCGCCAGGCGGGCCCAGCGGCCTTGGAGCTCCTGGCGCAGCTCGGCGCAGACGGCCAGCGGCGGCGTGCCTGGCGGGAGCACGCCGGAGAGCCTCCCTGCGGCGGGGTTCCCGGCGGAAGGCGTCCGGCCCGATGGGCCGCCGCCCGAGGGCCCGGCCGCGGACCGCGGCGACCCGGCAGACGTGGGGCCGAGCGGCGACGCCCCCGGCTCCCCCCGCACCACGAGCCTGTCCGGCGCCAGCCGGCTCAGGGCGATCAGGGCCGTGAGCGGATCACTGGCCAGCTCGGCGCGCAGCTGCTCCGGCGGGGCCACCGCCAGGCGGGTGAACAGCGCAAGGCGCTGGTTGAGGGTCGAGCGGATCCGCTCCAGCCGCCCCGACTCCAGGCGGGCGGATGCAGGCAGGCCGCTGCCGCCGGGGCCGGACTCGGCGCTGGCCTGCGGATCGCGCCCGGCCGCTGTCTTGCCCAGGGCGGCCGGCGCGCTGGCAGCCGGGTCGCGAACAGTCAAGCCAGCGGCACCAGGCCCGTCGCAGAGCTCCAGCACCTGGCGCTGGACCGCCGCCAGCTGCTGCGCCGACAGCAGGGCCGGCGGATCAGCGGGGGCGAAGGGGCCGAGCTTCCACCACCAGGCCGCCAGCGCTGCCCCCGCCACTGCTGCCCCCGCCAACCCCAGAACCACAGACGCCGCCCCCAGCCCCACAGGCACGCCCGGCCGCCCAGCGCCAGGCCCCTGGGCGGCCGCCTCGAAGGCGGCAGGACCGAAGGCGGGAATGGGCGCGGGCGGCGCCGACCGGGCAGCGGCTGCTGCGGGAGCCGCCGCTGGGATCAGCGGGCCATCCGGCGTTGTGGTGGGAGTCGGGGCGGTGGGTGCGGCAGTGAAGGGGGCGGTGGCCTCAGCGGACGGCGTGGACACAGGCGCCGCCGCAGATGAGTCAGGCCCAGGAGGCAATGGCGCCGACGGGGGTTCGGGCTGCAGCAGCAACGGCCCGCCCAGCAGCGGGGTCTGGGGCGCCGCGCCATCGCCGACCTCGGCGTCCCAGCGGACGATCACCGCACTGACGTCATCGCCGCTGCCCTCGCGGGTGATCAGATCCAGGGCCCGGTCCAGGTCGGGGTTCTCCCCCGGCCGCGGCGCGGCCGGCAGCTCCGCCAGGTGACCGGCCAGGGTCAGGAAGTCGGCATCGGTGCCGCAGGACTTGCGGATGCCGTCGGTGCACAGAAGCAGCTGGAACGCCGGCTGCGCCGCCGTCAGCGGATGGAGGCCGCTGCGGGGGGCGAACCAGCGCTCCGCCCTGGGCATGCACAGGCTGTGGGTGGCCTCGGCCACCGCGAGGTCGTCGAGCTCCTCGCTCAGCAACATGGCCTGACCGTCGGCGCCGAGGTGCACCAGATCCCAGTCCCCCAAGCCGGTGTGGCCCCACCAGTGGGGCGTGAGCACCAGCACCCCCAGGGTGGCGCCATAGAGCAGGGGCGAAACGGCCGCGCCGCTGTCCGCCTTCCCATCGGCAACGCCCCCATCGGCCACGCCGTCCGGATCCGGATGGGCACGCCCATGGGCCTCCACCTCCTGGCGCCAGCCGGCGGCGATCCGCTCCGGCAGCTCCTGGGCCAGCCAGTCGGCCCAGCCCCCCTGGCCGGCGATCGCCCCCCGGGGCTGGCCGGTGGCGGCGGCGGCCAGGGCCCGCGCCACCTCGCGCAGGGCCACCGCACAGGCCAGGCGGCTGCCGACCTCGCTGCGCCGGTAGCGGGAGCCGCCATGGCCGTCCGAGACCACCAGCACCTGCACCGGATCGGCGGCCCCATCGCGCAGCCCCTGCCAGCCGCAGGCGTCCTGGCAGGGCACGCCCCGCCGCTGATGGGCGGCACCGGTGCGGCTGGCCAGCAGCGGCAACTGCCAGTGGGGGGGAGGTGGGGTCACCACACGATCACGCTCGGATCATTGGGATCGAGCTGGGTGGGGGGCAGGTCGGGCAGGGGCACGGCAACCGGAACCGCTCCTGGCCCGATCTGGCTGCGGGGCTGGGATGCCGCCCCCACCACCGCCGTGGAGGCCCATTGGATATAGCGGGCCAGCGTGCTGCTGTCGTTGGCCTGCAGCGGCCGGCTGCCAGGAGTGCCTGCATCGCGGCCCTCCACAGGGCCGATGAACTGTTGCAGCACCTCCAGATCAGCGTCGTGACCGATGGCGATCGCCAGGCGCACCGCCTTGCGCGCCCAGGGCTCCCGCATCAGCGTCGCCAGCCCCTCCTCGAGGTTGTCGGTGGGTGCCCCATCGGAGATCAGCACCAGGACCGGTGGCAGGGCCCGTTGCTCCATCGGCGGACTGCGCAGGGCCTCCGCCACGAGCCTCAGGCCTTCGCCCATCGCCGTCATCCCTCCGGCCTGCAGATCACTCCACTCCGCCATCACCTGATCCACCGGGGTGGGCTGAGCCAGATGCCAGCTGGCCTCATTGGCGAAGCGCAGCACCCGCACCAGGATCCGGGCCTCCGGATTGGCCTGGGCCACCTCCACCATCGCCGGCAGTGACTGTCGGATCGCCTGATTGAGGGCCTGCATCTTGCCGCTGGCCAGCATCGAGCCGGAACAGTCGCAGAGGTAGATGAAATGCAGCGGGCGACGCGTGAGCTGGACGGGAGGCAGGGGCATGGCGGCAGAGGGTTCGGGAGCGGAGATCAGGGCACCAGCTCAATGGTCCCGAGGGGGGTGCACACCCGCGACAGGAGCGCGACGTTACAGCGCTGGTCCGGCTCCAGCGTCAGCATGTCACCGTTGCTGAGCTCCGCGCGCCAGGGCTGATCGCTGAGGTTGTGAAGCCCGCGCACATCCGGCTTGCGGGGGTGCACCTCAAGGCGGCCGAGGGGCCCGTCGATCCGCTCCGGCGCCAGTGGATCGAAATGATGACGGTGCAGCTCGTTCTCCGGCTGAGCCAGCACCACCCCGGCAGGCGCCTGCAGCCGGGGTGGTGCCGGGAAGCTGCCGCCGCAGTCCCAGCAGCGGCCCGGTTCCCCCGGTTCGGGGAACACCTCCTGACCGCAGTGGGGACAGAGCGCATGCTGGTCGAGGCAACGGCTGAGGGCCTTCATCCATTCCCCCGTGTACACCCGCTGGCCGGGCTCGCGGGCACCGGCGCCCAGGCTCCGCTGCAGCAGGGCCTGGAGGTGGGGCGGATAGATCGGCCAGGTGCGCAGCGGCGCCGGATGTTCGATCGGATCGGGCCGGTTGCGGCCATCGTCGGGATCGAAGATGAACACGGGATCCTCGCCGTAGAGCCGGCGTCTGGCCGCGGCGTCGAGGCAGCGGATCTCCAGCTCCATGCGGCCGCGATACGGATCGTGCAGGGTGAGCAGCCGGAACAACAGCACCGCCAGGGAGAACAGATCACTGGTGGTGCCGGGGCGGCTGCGGCCCAGCAACACCTCCGGCGCCATGAAGCCCGGGGTTCCGCTGACCCCGCTGAGATCGCTGCCGTTGACATCGACATTGTCGTTGTCGCAGATCAGGATCCGGCCGCTGGCGGGATCCAGAAACAGATTGCCCAGCGAGATGTCCTTGTAACAGAGGCCCTTGCTGTGCAGGGCATGGAAGGCCTCCGCCAGGTGGAAACAGACCCGCAGCAGCTGACGCAGGCTGATGCTGATCCGGCCGGCGCTGTGCTCCACCGCCGGCACGTACTCGGGCGGGCGCAGCTTCATCATGTAGCCGAAGCTTGCGTCCGGAATCGCGAGTTCGCGCCGGCAGTCGGCGGTGGGATCGAGCACCAGGATCGGCCAGAGGAAGCTGCCGTTGGGATCGGCGCTGCGGGTGCACTGACGCAGCCGCTCCTTGAGACCAGGATCGCGGCCCAGGCAGCTGGGGAAGTACCACTTGAGAGCCATCGGTTCGCCGGCGAACTCCACCTCGAACACCTGCCCCTGGCCGCCACCACCCAGCAGCCGGATCACCCGCGCCGGCGTGGTGGTGCCGCTGAAGCGCAGCAGCGCGCCATCACGCAACAGGCCGTTCATCGGCCCTCAAGCCCCTGGCCGATCGCCTTGCGGATGCCGTTGCGATGACCCAGGGCCGTGATCCGGTTGGCGAAGCCGTGGCGGTGAGCCATGCCATCGCGCAGGGTCACGACCAGCTCGTGCTCCTTGCGGGAGCCCAGCACGATCCAGGCCGCCAGGGCGCCGATCTCCAGGGGCCAGAACAGCCAGGGCCAGGGCAGCAGCACCAGCGCGCCCAGGCAGGCCAGCAGCCACCAGCTGAAGCTGTGGGGATAACGGGGTCGGCTGCGCACGTGGGCCGAGCGAATCCGATCAAGGGGGATCTGCCGCCCGGCCACGGTGATCGGCAGGCCCGGCCGCGCCGGAACCGGAGCCGCAGGCCCGCGTGGAGCGGGGACGGCAACCGCCGGCCGTGGTCTGGCGGCCGGCGGAGCGGGCGGGACGGCAGCGGCGGGAGCAACCGCGGGGGAGGGAACGGCAGCCGGCGCCGGCACCGGAGCGCCGGGGGTGGGCTGAGCGGAATGGGCCGCAGCGGCGGATGCAGGGCGAGCAGCGGGAGCGAGCTGGAACACCAGCACCGGCCCCTCACTGCCCAGCTGAATCTCATCGCCATCGCCAAGCGGCCGGCACTGGCGCAGACGCTGGCCTTCGAGCCAGGTGCCGGCAGGGCCGCTCTCCCAGTCGCAGACGATCCAGCCATGGCGCGGGGAAAAGCGCACCACGGCGTGATGGGGTGCCACGCCGGCGGTGGTGGGCAGGCAGAGACGATTGGTCCCGGCCTGGCCGATCGTCAGCGGCCGGGCTCGATCCAGGGGCGCCACCTTGCTGGGATCGTGACGCAGCACCAGCCGGGCCTCAGCGCTCATCGACCTCGGGCTCCCGAGCGGGCCCCACCGCCTCCACGGCCGCCCCCCGCGCCGGCACGCCCGGCGCCGCCCCCATTGCTGCCGAAGCCACGGCGATGCCACCAGTGGCGCCAGTCATCGGTGATCTCAGCCCACAGACCCGGCTCCCCCTCGCGCCAGGGCTCGATCCGCGCCGGGAAGAGCAGAGCCGCTGCGGCCAGCAACAGCACCACGAGCACCATCAACAGCAGCACCCAGCCGGGGATGGTCCCCAGCCAGCGCAGGGGCGCCAGAGGGCTGGTGAGGGACACGGCCCGCAGGGCGAAGAGGCCGATCGTCAGGGCCACCCAGAACCGGAACGGGGCCCAGGGATCGCGGCGCTGGTCCATTGCGGGGTGGCCCGGAGGCTGGTCGTAGCCTATGGCAGCAGGGCCTTCCGACCGGAGCCGCCGACCGTGGGGGATGCCCCGCTTCCCACCTCCTCGTCACGAGCACCCGAGCGGGGAGAGCCCGCTGGTGCCAGCGATGGCGGCTCGTCGAGCAGCGGCGCCGCAGCCGACGGCAGCGGTGACTCCAGGGCGGCGGACACGGAGCGGCAGCCCGCCTCGGCGGGGAATGCCGACTCAAGCAGCCTGCCCTGGCAGGAGCTCGCCCAGGGCAGCGCCTCCGAGCGGATGGAGGCGGCCCAGCGCCTCTGGCACCGGTCCAGGCAGCGCCGGGCCAGCCTCGAGCTCTGGCAGGGAGACACCCTGGTGCGTCGTCTGCCCCTCGGGCAGGAGCGCCTGCGCATCGGCCGCGATCCAGCCTGTGAGCTGGTCTGCGATGGCAGCGGCGTCAGCCGCATCCACGCCTTCGTGGAGAAGGACCGACCGGACGATCGCGACTGGGTGCTGGAGGACTTCAACTCAGCCAACGGCCTCTACTGGCACGACCGCCGCATCCGCGCCATCCGCCTGCGCCACGGCGACGCGGTGCAGCTGGGCTCGCCCCTGGGTGATGCCCCCACCCTGCGCTACGTCCATCCCCGCAGCCCCTGGGAGCGCCTGGTCCATGGGGTGGGGCTGAGCGCCCTGATCGGCTCGGGGGTCGTGATCGGTGCCCTGCTGGCCCTGAGCACGATCAGCGGCGGCTCACGGGTCGACTTCATCGGTGGTCCGGTGAAGATCGTCGCCGGCGATGGCCGCCGGATCGACGCCCGCGAGGGGGCCGCCACAGCCCTGCCCACCCTGGAGGACTATCCCCTGGTGCTGCGCCAGGCCCTGATCGCCTCGGAGGATTCGCGCTTCGGCTGGAACAGCGGCCTCGACATCGGCGGCACCCTGCGCTCCCTGGTGAAACGCAGCGGTGGCGGCAGCGGCATCACCCAGCAGGTGGCACGCCTCTACTACCCCTGGGTCAGGAACGGCAATCCCCGCTCCCCCTGGCCCTGGGTGCGGATTCCGGAGGACGACGCCAACCCCTCGACCCTCGCCACCTTCGCCCGCAAGCTGCGCGAGCTTCCCGTGTCCTGGCAGCTGGAGACCCGTTTCGACAAGAACCAGATCCTGAAGATGTATCTCGACCGGGCCTACCTGGGGCTGGGGACCGAGGGCTTCGAGGAAGGGGCGCAGCTCTACTTCCGCAAATCGGCGCGCCAGCTCGATGCCAGCGAGGCCGCTTATCTGGTGGGTCTGCTGCCGAGCCCCAACGGCTACAACGTCTGCGCCCCCTCCCCCGGCGAGCTGCGCGCCGAGCGGCTGGAGCGCGAACGGCGCAGCGGCCGGCCGGAAACGCCCCTACCCGATGAGCAGGTCTGGACGCCCAAACTGCGCCGCGATCTGGTGCTGGGGCGCATGCACGCGGAGGGGTTCCTCAACCGCGAGCAGTACCGCGACGCCCTGCGTCGCCCCCTCAGCTTCGATGCCAGCGCCTGCCGCGCCTCCCGCTGGATCAGCTACCCCTTCTTCAGCGATTACGCCCTGTGGGAGCTGGAGGGTCAGCGCTTCTCCCTGAACATCGATCCCAGCGAGGAAGGCGGTAATTACCACGTGGTCGCCACGATCGATCCGGAGCTGCAGGCCCGGGCCCAGCGCAGCCTGCGCAGCTTCCTCGAAACCCGCGCCCGGCCGATCGGGGTCAACCAGGCGGCCCTGATCACCCTCGCGGTTCCCTCGGGACGGATCCTGGCCTACGTGGGCGGCGGCGATTACCGCTTCGACAGGGTCCAGTCCCTGCGCCAGCCCGGTTCCACCTTCAAGCTGTTCACCTACCTGGCGGCCCTGGAGCAGGGGATCGGGCCGGGGGACACCATCTCCTGCGCCCCGATCTATCAACTGGAGACCGGCTGCGCCCATGGCGGGGCGGGGGGCCTGAGCGTGGCCGATGGCCTGGCCTACTCCGAAAATCCGGTGGCCCTGCATCTGGCCGATCGGGTCGGTTTCGACAAGGTGATCGGCATGGCCCAGCGGCTGGGGATCTCCTCCCCCCACCTCCAGCCCGATCCGAGCATGGTGCTCGGCGGCAACGAGGTGCTGCTCTACGAAATGGCGCGCGCCTTCGCCGTCGTGGCGAACGGCGGCCGCTCCGTACCGATGCACGGGGTCAGCCGGATCTACGACCTCAACATCTGCGGCTCGGAGCTGGCCCTGGCCGGCTGCCCGGATCGCGGCCGCTTCGAACCGCTGCTGGAGAAGCCCCAGCAACTGCTGAGCCCCGAGGTGGCCCTGCAGATGGACGCCATGCTGCGCCGGGCGGTCGAGATCGGCACCGGCAGACCCGCCGGCGTGGTGGGCGATGCCCGCGGCAAAACCGGTACGACCAACGACGGCCGCGATGCCTGGTTCATCGGTTATTCCCCGTCCCAGGGGCTGCTGACCGGCATCTGGATGGGCAATGACGACAGCCGCCCGGCGGAGGCTTCCGCCGGGGCCCTGGCCGCCGAGCTCTGGGGCCGCTTCATGCGCGGGCTCTCCAGCTGAGCCGAGGTTCAGCCGGTGGCTCCCGCCTTCAGCAGGGGAGCCAGAAGCTCGCCGGAACGGGTGATCAACGCCCAGGCCACCCCGCCCAGGCTTCCCCACCACCAGGGTGAGCACCAGAGCCGCTCCACCGGTCGGCTGGGGTCATCCGGACTGGAGCGGGGCAGCTGCCAGCTGAGCTGCAGACCGGCATTCACCACCATCAGCACCCAGGCTGGAATGGTGAGCGGACCGGCGCTGAAGCGCAGCTCCTGCCCCTGCAGCAGGCTCAGGGTGGCCGCCATGGCCGTGAGCGCCGCGATCGCCGGCGATGCCCCGCCCCAGCGGCGGTCGACACCCCGGCGACGGGCCACCAGCAGCGCCGCCCCCTGACAGGCCAGACAGGTGAGCAGGTAGCGCAGCACCAGCTTGCCGGCTCCCAGCGGCGTGGGACCGAGCAGGATCAGAAGCAGCAGGGCGTTGACCAGGGCCTCCGCGGTGACCGCGTGAATCCAGGGGGCGCTGATCCAGGCCCAGAGCCGATGGGGATCGACGCTGGCAGGCCGGTTCAACAACCCGAGCCGCCGCAGGCGAGTCAGGCCGGGAACCCGCGTGATCAGCTGCAGCCCGAGCAGCACCACAGCCAGCGCCACGCCGCTGCTCCAACCGAGGCGGGCAAAGGTCCAGCGGTCGAGCTCGCCCGCTCCCCAGGCCAGCACCATCGCGCCGGTGAGGCCCACGAGCAGGCCCGGGGCGATGGCGATCAGTTCGGCCTCCCAGGCGGGCTGGCGGCGCAGCAGCCCTGGCCAGCCTGGGGTGGAGCGCCGAGTGCTGGTACGGCCGCGGGGCGACGACGGGCCAGGCGCTGGATGGCCAGCTGACTGGGCAGTGCTGGGGGAGACATCAGGGCCCACAACCGAAGCAGGGGCGCCGGCCAACACCCCGGTGGCGGCCTCGAGCAGATCGAGCAGCTCCGCCAGAACCCGCGGGCTGTAGGTCTCGGACAGCAGCTGACGCAAAGCCTGCAGAGCCGCCTGCTGCTCGGCCCCGCGCCGACTCAGGGCGCGCAGGGTGAGGGGTTGAGCGGCCAGATCACGGAGCGGGCCCCGCAGGGCCGGCTCGGCTCCGAGGGCATCCATCAGCCGGTTGGTGAGGGCGGTGCTGCCGCTCAGATCCAGACCGTTCTGGATCCAATCCCGGAGCTGCAGGCCAAGGTCGCGCCCGATGCCCATGGACGGAGGTGGATCAGGGGGAGAGGTCGAGGGAAGCGCCGACAGCCGCCGGAGCTGAAAATCCCCCACGGGCACCGTCGCGGGGACAGCACCTGTGGGGGAGCGGACGGCGGACGCCGAGGGAGGCGTTCGTCAGGAGCCGCGGGAAGCCTGCACCCGGGCACGGGCCCGGCCGAGGGCCTGCTGGGCTTTCAGCTTCTCGGGGCTGGGGGGCTGGCCGTCGAAGGAGGCGGCGGCCTGCTGGGCGGCTTCGAACTCGCTGGCGGCGGCGGCGGCATCGATGCGGGAGCCGAGTTCGGCTCCGTTCACCAGCACCGTGACCTCATCGGAGACCACTTCAGCAAAACCGCCGGTGAGAGCGATCGACTGCCAGCTGGTGCCTTCCCGCAGGCGAAGAACGCCGGCGTCAAGGGCTGTGATCATCGACACGTGACCGGTGAGGATGCCCAGCTGACCGGTGGTGCTGGGCAGGATCACCTCGTCGGCGCTGCCGTCATAGACGCTCTGATCAGGAGCGAGAACTCGCAGATTGAGCGTCATCTCACTTGGCCTCAGACAGGATCTTCTGGGCCTTGGCCTTGACTTCGTCGATGTTGCCGACCAGGTAGAAGGCGGCCTCAGGCAGATCGTCGAGCTCACCAGCCAGGATCATATTGAAGCCGGCGATGGTTTCCTCCAGCTTCACGTACTTACCGGGCATGCCGGTGAAGATCTCAGCCACGAAGAAGGGCTGGGAGAGGAACTTCTCGATCTTGCGGGCCCGATCCACCGTGCGGCGGTCGTCCTCGGAGAGTTCGTCCAGACCCAGAATCGCGATGATGTCCTGCAGTTCCTTGTAGCGCTGCAGGGTGCTCTGGACGGCACGGGCGGTGCGGTAGTGCTCGTCGCCCACCACCGAAGGCTGGAGCATGGTGCTGGTGGAATCCAGCGGATCCACAGCGGGGTAGATGCCCTTGGAGGCCAGACCGCGGCTGAGCACGGTGGTGGCGTCGAGGTGGGCGAAGGTGGTGGCGGGAGCGGGGTCGGTCAGGTCGTCCGCAGGCACGTAGACGGCCTGGATCGAGGTGATCGAACCCTCGAGGGTGGAGGTGATGCGCTCCTGCAGCTCACCCACGTCGGTGCCGAGGGTGGGCTGGTAGCCCACGGCCGAAGGCATGCGGCCCAGCAGTGCCGACACCTCGGAACCAGCCTGCACGAAGCGGAAGATGTTGTCGATGAACAGCAGCACGTCCTGCTTGTTCACGTCACGGAAGTGCTCGGCCATGGTGAGAGCCGACAGGCCGACGCGCATGCGGGCGCCGGGGGGCTCGTTCATCTGGCCGTAGCAGAGAGCCACCTTCGACTTACTGAGATCCTCGGAGTTGATCACTCCGGACTCCTTGAATTCCTCGTAGAGGTCGTTGCCTTCACGGGTGCGCTCACCCACACCGCCGAACACGGACACACCGCCGTGCTCCTTGGCGATGTTGTTGATCAGCTCCTGGATCAGCACGGTCTTGCCGACGCCGGCACCACCGAACAGACCCACCTTGCCGCCCTGGCGGTAGGGAGCCAGCAGATCGATCACCTTGATGCCGGTCTCGAACACCTTGGGCTTGGTCTCGAGCTCGGTGAGCTTGGGAGCTTCGCGGTGGATCGGAGCGGTGGCGGTGGCATTGACGGGGCCCTGCTCATCGACGGGCTCACCGAGCACGTTGAAGATGCGGCCGAGGGTGGCTTCGCCGACGGGGACAGAGATCGGAGCACCGGTGTCGACGGCTTTCATGCCGCGGACCAGACCATCGGTGCTGCTCATGGCCACGGCGCGGACGCGGTGATCACCCAGCAGCTGCTGCACCTCGGCGGTGAGGGCAACGTCCTGGCCAGCACTGTTCTTGGCCTCGATCCGGAGAGCGTTGTAAATCCGGGGCAGCTTGCCGGCGGGGAATTCCACGTCGAGCACCGGGCCGATCACCTGCTTGACGATGCCTGTGGTGCCGGAGGCGGCGGGAGCAGCAGCAGCCATAGAGGGAGAGGGGGCAGTACGAACTCGGCGGGCATCCATACCCGCTCGAAGCGGCGCAACCTTACCACTGCGCCCGCCGGCCCTGGGGGAGGTCCCGCCAGCGGCGACGGCCGGAGGCCAGCCCGGGGATCAGTTCGGTCACCCGCACCGATAGCGACTGGTCTTTGGGCGGGTCGGACCCATAGGTTGGCACTCGACGGGGCTGAGTGCCAGATTTGGCTCCGAGCCTCTCCCGGGTGCGTCGCAAGGTTCCTCCTTCCACCCGCCGGGTCGCTCCCCCGTCCTCTCCTGCTCCATCCATCGCGTTCAATCGCGTCGAACCCCATGGCAGCTGTTTCTCTCAGCGTCTCCACCGTCAAGCCCCTCGGCGACCGCATCTTCATCAAGGTGTCCGAGTCCGAGGAGCGCACCGCCGGCGGCATCCTTCTGCCCGATACCGCACAGGAAAAGCCCCAGGTGGGTGAAGTGGTGCAGGTGGGCCCCGGCAAGCGCAACGATGACGGCAGCCGCCAGGCCCCCGAAGTGAGCATCGGCGACAAGGTTCTCTACAGCAAGTACGCCGGCACCGACATCAAGCTCGGCACCGACGAGTACGTGCTGCTGTCGGAGAAGGACATCCTCGCCGTTGTGAGCTGAGCACCGGCTCCCGGTTCCAGCCTCAGACACCCACCAAAATTTCCACAACTTCCGAACCATGGCCAAGCGCATCATCTATAACGAGCAAGCCCGCCGCGCCCTCGAAAAAGGCATCGATATTCTGGCCGAGTCCGTCGCCGTCACCCTCGGTCCCAAGGGCCGCAACGTGGTGCTCGAGAAGAAGTTCGGTGCTCCCCAGATCATCAACGATGGTGTGACCATCGCCAAGGAGATCGAGCTCGAGGATCACATCGAGAACACCGGTGTCGCCCTGATCCGTCAGGCCGCCTCCAAGACCAACGACGCCGCCGGTGACGGCACCACCACCGCCACCGTCCTGGCCCACGCCATGGTCAAGGCCGGTCTGCGCAACGTGGCCGCCGGTGCCAATGCCATCACCCTCAAGAAGGGCATCGACAAGGCCTCCGAGTTCCTGGTCGAGAAGATCAAGGAGCACGCCAAGCCGATCAGCGACAGCAACGCCATCGCCCAGGTGGGCACCATCTCCGCCGGCAACGACGAAGAGGTGGGTCGCATGATCGCCGATGCCATGGACAAGGTCGGCAAGGAGGGCGTGATTTCGCTCGAGGAAGGCAAGTCGATGACCACCGAACTGGAGGTCACCGAGGGCATGCGCTTCGACAAGGGCTACATCTCCCCCTACTTCGCGACCGACACCGAGCGGATGGAGGCGGTGCTCGAGGATCCCTACATCCTGATCACCGACAAGAAGATCGGCCTGGTGCAGGACCTGGTGCCCGTGCTCGAGCAGATCGCCCGCACCGGCAAGCCCCTGCTGATCATCGCCGAGGACATCGAGAAGGAAGCCCTCGCCACCCTGGTGGTGAACCGCCTGCGCGGCGTTCTGAACGTGGCCGCCGTCAAGGCCCCCGGCTTCGGTGACCGCCGCAAGGCCATGCTCGAGGACATCGCTGTTCTCACCAACGGACAGCTGATCACCGAAGACGCCGGCCTCAAGCTCGAGAACGCCAAGATCGAATCCCTGGGCACCGCCCGCCGGATCACGATCACCAAGGACACCACCACGATCGTGGCCGAAGGCAACGAAGCCGCGGTGAAGGCCCGCTGCGAGCAGATCCGCATGCAGATGGAGGAGACCGATTCCTCCTATGACAAGGAGAAGCTGCAGGAGCGCCTCGCCAAGCTGAGCGGCGGTGTGGCCGTGGTCAAGGTGGGTGCCGCCACCGAGACCGAGATGAAGGACAAGAAGCTGCGCCTGGAAGACGCCATCAACGCCACCAAGGCGGCCGTTGAAGAAGGCATCGTTCCTGGCGGTGGCACCACCCTGGCCCACCTTGCTCCCGCCCTCGAGGAGTGGGCCGCGGCCAACCTCTCCGGCGAAGAGCTGATCGGCGCCACGATCGTGGCGTCCGCCCTCACCGCTCCCCTCAAGCGCATCGCTGAGAACGCCGGTGCCAATGGTTCCGTCGTGGCTGAGCACGTGCGCAACAAGCCCTTCAACGAGGGCTACAACGCCGCCACCGGCGAGTACGTCGACATGCTGGCCGCCGGCATCGTCGATCCCGCCAAGGTGACCCGCTCCGGCCTGCAGAATGCCGCCTCGATTGCCGGCATGGTGCTGACCACCGAGTGCATCGTGGCCGACCTGCCCGAGAAGAAGGAAGCGGCTCCCGCCGGCGGCGGCATGGGCGGCGGCGACTTCGACTACTGATCGTCACCGCGACCAGGAACGAAGCGGGTCAATCCCGATCCTTTCTTCACCGCGCATCACGGGGAGGGCACAATGGCCCTCCTTTTTTTTATGGCAAGTTTTTTTCTGGCACCGTTACGAGCCGGGCAGAACAAGATGGCTGATCATCAAGATCTGCACGATCAGCCGCGACTAACCCCACTCAACTCTGCAGAAGACAGCGTCCTGATCCTCCGCAGATTCAGCACTCAGTAGCCGCCTTTGTATTGAGGGCTGTAACGGGATGAGGGAGCAAAAGCATGATAAGAATCGAGCATGCCCCTGTCGATTGCGTCAATATACTTATCATCCAGGATCGACGGATTGTCCATGCTGGCGCGCCTGTCAATCGCGCCTTGATCGTCATACATGAACGACAGCAGCACATAACGCTCACCGGACTGAATCGGTTCGACGCGGTGCATGAGAGAAACAGGGAAAACCAGAGCATCTCCAGTGGCCAAGCTCACTGGCTCGGAGGAATACTCAGGGAAACAAAGCCCTCCACCTTCCCAGTCTTCGTTCAGGCAAACACTCAGGGCAAACTTGCGAAAGAGCGAACCGGCATCCGTATTGTCGCGATGCGCTGCAAAGAAGCCTTGATCACTCGCCGAGTAGTGACTGATTTTGTAGGAAACGCGATGCGTGATGCGGTAATCGTAAACGCGCTCGACTGCAGGCAGCAGGCTGAAAATAAAGGCTCGATCAATGGCCTGACACAACTCACGGTGAGCGTTGACATGAACAGCCCGCTTGACAGCTGTATTGATCACTGGACTGTAGAGCCCGGCACGCCCCTGAATTTTGTTTTCGCTATCTTGATGGTACTGAATCAATTCTTTGCAGAAATCCGGCGAGAGCGCCGACCGAATCTTGAGAACCGGAACGACCGGCGCACGAGCGGCAGACAACTGAGCCTGACATTCGGCCGCCAGAGTTCTGACAACCGATTCAAGCCGATCCGCCCCGCAGTGAACACGCTTTAGAATCTTGAGATCGATGTCATAGGCAAACACACAAGCCAGGGACGCATCGACCTCGTCTCCATAGACCAGACCCCAAACCTGCGGATTATCAAGAGAAGAGATTCCCTCTGCAGGCGCGATAGCTCCATGATCGAGACCTGAGCTGGACCCAGGCGCGAGAACAACGGTTCCGATTTTGTCGACGTCCTTGACGGCCGACATCAGCCCACCCAGGGACTGCATCGGCATACCAGTTCCGAGAAAGATCAGCAGACCACCCTTGCCAGCCAGTGAAGCCGTGTGCCGCGTATCCTGCGCGTCTTGGAATTCAAAGTCTGGGAGAAAATCACCCTGAACCAAGATGCGAGACATGCGCCAGATACGAGCAATGACCCTAATTTATAGCAAAATCGACGCGTTTTGTCAAGAGACTCTCAACGGTGGGCGGAACCTGTTTTGACGTTCTCCTGCAACACGTTCCCTCAGCATCCGCAGTCTCGTCCTGTCAACATTCTCAGCCCCTACTGCACCCGATTTCAGAGGCAACGCGCGCGAGCCGTAAGGCCCGATGCGTGTTCACTCCCGGGTAGCATTCCAGCCTTGATCGCAACAGAGTTGAACGAAAAGATTGCTCGGAAACCAGCCAGCCAGCATCGGCGGAAAGAACACCGGCAAGCCGGCCGACGAATCCGGAGCGCCAGAGCTCCGGGAGCTCTCGTCACACTCTCGCAGCCTGAGACGGCCTCCGTTGTGCTGAGCCCGGTGGGCGATAACGACGGGGATGGATCCGCTGGCCTCCGCGCAGACCCCGGATGCCCAGGCATCCCGCGATGGGCATCTGGGCGACCCAGGGATCTGAATCTCAGCGGCTGTTGGCCAGTGACGGCTGCAGATTCTGAAGGCCCTTCAGGAACATCGGGATGAACTGCTGCACCAGCTGTTCGGGCTTGTCCTCCAGCACGCGGCGGAAGGCCAGCACTCGTGATTTCTGCAGATCGGCCGAGAGGAGGGCCTGGGGCAGGCGCTCGAGCACGTAGGAGGGGCGCTCCCACACCGGCAGGGTGTTGGCGATCTCCACCAGGTTGCCCAGACGGCGCAATTCGGCCCCGGCCGTAATGTCCATGCCGGCCTCGAAGGCGGCGTGTTCGATCATCGCGTACTTGCGCTTGGCGGCGTTCACCCGGGCCCGATGATCGGCGCTGCGGCTGGCGATACGGCCCAGCCAGCGGCTGCCCCAGCTCACGTGGGCCGCCTCCTCCGGCAGGATCTTCTCCAGCGTCAGGCGGATGGCGGTATTCTCATCACTGGCCGGAGCGGCACTCAGTGCCGCGATATGCGCCGAGAAGGCCTGGCAACCGCGCTTTTCGGTGGCATTGATCGAGGCGAGCACCGCGATCAGGCCGTCTTCGCTCTGCACCGCATCACCGCTTTTGTCAAACAGGCGGTTGAGCTCATCGATATAAGAGCCATTTTCGGGATTCCCGATCTCCTCACCCATGTCGTAAAGAAGATCCGTCAACCAAACGGCATGGCGGGCCTCGTCGCTGATGTGATGCGACAGCTCGCGCACCAGCTCGCGGGGCTTGCCGTCAAGGGCCTCCATCAAGGCCGTGAGCTCCAGACAGGAGCGCTGCTCGTTGAAGCGATAGCTGTTGAGGAACAGCACCTGCAGCCGGCGCTCCTTCACCACTTCGGCCATCACCTGCCGGGGCCCGATCGTGTTCAGGATCTTGCGGGGATAGGTGACGGCCATCGGCTGGCGGATCTTCGGTTGCCGGCATGGTAAGGGCAGCGGCCCCGGGGCAGTGGTGCAGTGGGGGCGGCGGCCCGCTCCGGCGGTGCAGGCCGATGAGCCCCGAGACGCCCCACCGCCAACGGTGCCTTCAAGATCTGTTACAGTTGTCGAAACACTTGGAAACATCCATGTCCGACTCCACCTCCCGCTTCGGTTTCGTCGCCTTCGCCGAGACCTGGAACGGCCGCCTGGCCATGCTCGGCTTCGTGATCGGCCTCGGCACCGAGCTGCTGACCGGCCAGGGCATCCTCTCCCAGCTGGGCCTCGGCTGATCGCCGCAAGCAACGGTCCCACGTCCACAGGCGTGAACAGAAACCCCGGGCCCTGGCCCGGGGTTTTTCGTTGGGGGTTGTCCCGTTGTTGCTCTGAAGGACACCCTTGCCAGGCGCCCCTCCGGCCTCAGGGCAGCTGGAGGCGCGCCATCAATGGGGCCGCCAGCATCAGCACCAGACTGCGGCTCTCGAGAGGCACCCCCGGCGGACTCCAGGCCAGGCCCTGGCGCGGCAGGTCCTCATCGGGCGGCAGGGAGGTGTCGATCAGCCGCAGCCAGCCGTGGGGCGTGGGCGGCAGATCGAAGTGCATCGCCCGGTGATAGGCGTTCATGCCGCACCACAGCAGGGGGCCGGCCTCCGGATCGACCAGGCTCCAGGCCAGGCAGTGGGACCAGGCCGCCCAGTCGGGACGGTGCAGCTCGACACCGTGCCACTCACGCCAGGGATGGCCGGGCTCCGGCGGCCGCAGCGTCAGCAGTTCGTCGCCGGGCGGGATGTCGGGGTTGATCAGCCCCACCAAGCCCCGACGCAGGGCGATCAGCCGGCGCAGGAACCGCCGCAGGGCCAGATCCGCGGCATCGGGCCGCCAGTGCATCCAGCCCAGCGGATTGTTCTGGCACCAGGTGTTGTTGTTGCCCCCCTGGCTGCGGCGGACCTCATCGCCCATCAGCAGCATCGGCACCCCGGGAGCCAGCATCAGCGACGTCAGCAGGTTGCGCATCTGGCGGTTGCGCAACGCCTCCACCGCCGGGTCGGTGGAGGGGCCTTCGACGCCATGGTTCCAGCTGTTGTTGTGGTTGTCGCCGTCGCGGTCGTTCTCGCCGTTGGCCAGGTTGTGCTTGCGGTCGTAGCTGACCAGATCGGCGAGGGTGAAACCGTCGTGGGCGGTGAGGAAGGTGATCGTGCGCCCGATCGGCGCCGCCAGGCCGCCGAACAGATCGGGGTTGCCGGCCAGCCGCTGGCCGAGGTTCCAGACGCACTTCTCATCGCCCTTCCAGAAGCGGCGCAGGTCATCGCGGAAGCGCCCGTTCCAGCCCGCCACCCGCCGGGCCGGAAAGTCGGCCAGCCGATAGAGGCCGCCGCAGTCCCAGGGTTCGCTGATCATCTTCAGATCCGCCAGCTCTGGATCGGCCTCGATCGCCTCGAACAGGGGCGGCTCGTCGAGGGGAGCGAGCTGATCGCCGCGGCTGAGGGCGATGCCCAGGTCGAAGCGGAAGCCATCGATGCCCAGCTCCAGGGCCCAGCAGCGCAGCGACTCGAGAATCAGCCGGCGACACAGGGCGCGGTTGGCGGCAATCGTGTTGCCGCAGCCGCTCACATCCAGGTAGTCACCCCTGGCGTTCTGCTGGTAGTAGGTGGTGTCGGCCAGGCCACGCCAGCTGAGGGTGGGCCCGGCCTGGTTGCCTTCGGTGGTGTGGTTGTAGACCACGTCGAGAATCACCTCCAGCCCCGCCCGATGGCAGGCCGCCACCAGGGCGCGCACCTCTGCGCGGGACTGCAGCGGATCGTTGCTCACCAGATAGTCCGGATGGGGCGCCATCCAGCTCAGGGGGCTGTAGCCCCAGTGGTTGAAGCGGCCGGCCGGAGCGTCCTGTGGATCGAAAGCCATCACCGGCAACAGCTCGATCGCCGTCACCCCCAGTTCGACCAGGCCGGGGAGCGCATCGATCAGACCGAGCAGGGTGCCCTGCCGCTCCTGGGGCACCGGGCAGCCGGGGCCCTGGGTGAAGCCACCGACGTGCAGCTCGTAGATCACGCTCTGGCCCCAGCGGTGGCGCGGGCGGGGGGCGGCGTCGAAATCGAAGCGATCCCGTTCGGTGACGACCCCGCGCAGGCAGGAGGCGGTGTTGGGGATAGCGCCCACGGCGGCGCCACGCTCGTAGATGTCCCAGCCGGTGATCGCCCGGGCGCAGGGATCGAGCAGCACCTTCGAGGGGTTGAAGCCATGGCCGCCGGGCTGGAGCGGGCCGAACACCCGGTAGCCGTAGCAGCAACCGATGCCCTCCCCCTCCACTTCCACATGCCAGTGGTCACCGGAGCGGTGCTGGCCGTCAAGCTCGATCACCCGCCGTGGATCGGGGGCGCGGCCATCGGCGAACAGCAGCAGTTCGACCCGGGTGGCCAGTGGAGCCACCAAGGAGAAGTTCACACCGCGGGCGGTACAGGACGCGCCCAGGGGCCAGGGCTGCCCGATGCGGATTGCTGCCGCCAAGGAACCGGCTGACCAGGGGGCCACAACCTAGGGCCGCAGCCGGGTGACGAACTGTTCAGGTGTTGGCGACCTCTCGGAAGACGTCCCCTTGAAACCAGCGGGAGGCGCGCGGACCGGGGACGGGGTTCAATGGAGATTCCCGCGGCGGCGGCGCCCTGGACTCCGACCTCCCGTCTGTCCCCGCCGCCCCTGGCGCGGGTTTCGATCCGGCAACCCTCGAGCCGGGGCGCCCACCCCAGGCGGTGCGGCCCGGCCTCTGGCTGTTCGCCCCGAACCGGGACAGCGCCGGCGGCAGCGCCTGGCTGCTGGAGAGCAGCCACGGCAACCTGCTGATCGATATACCGGCCCTCACTGCGGCCAATCTGCTCTGGCTGGAGGAACGCGGACCCGGGCGGATCGTGCTCACCGGCCGGGACGGGCACGGGCGCTGCCGCCGCCTGCAGCAGGCCCTCGGCTGGCCCGTGCTGGTGCAGGAGCAGGAGGCCTACCTGCTGCCCGGGGTGCAGCAGCTGCAGACCTTCGCCGACGAGCTGCGGCCGGCCCCCGGCCTGGCGCTGCTGTGGACCCCGGGGCCGAGCCCGGGGGCCTGCGTGCTGCATGTGCGCGAGGCGGGCCTCGACGGATTGTTCTGCGGGCGGCTGCTGCTGCCGGTCGCCGAAGGACGGCTGGCGCCCCTGCGCCGGCGCCGCAGCTTCCACTGGCCGCGCCAGCTGCGTTCGATCGACCGGTTGCGGGCCTGGCTGCCGGCCGGATCACCGGACTGGATCGCCAGCGGCGGCGGACTCGGGGCCCTGCGCGGCCAGAAAGTGGTGGGCGATGGAGCCGCGCTGCTGGCCGGTCTCGACACGGCGGCCCTGGCGGCGATGGACGAGAACCCGCCCCTGGCCTGAGGTTTGCCGAGATCCTGCCGGCCTCAGGACCCCGGAGCGCCCCAGGGCCGGCCGGGCGCCCCGAACGGGGTCCGGTTCCCACCGAATCGATGGCGATCCGGTTCCGATTCAGTGAAAACGTCCGTGGAAGCAGACTTTTCCGGTTGCCGCCGCCGTTGCCCCCCCATACGATTGGCGCGCTTCACCCCAAGGCGGCCGGATCCGACCGGTCCGCTCCTGCTCCCCGCACCCTCCGTGTCGCGGAGTGTCCTCTACAGCCGCCGATCCCAGAGTCCTGTCCGATGAACAAAGCTGATCTCGTCAACGTCGTTGCCGCCCGCACCGAGCTGACCAAGACCGACGTCGCCTCGGTGGTCGACGCCCTGATCGACACGATCATCGACTCGGTGGTCGATGGCAAGAAGGTCTCGATCCTCGGTTTCGGCTCCTTCGAGCCCCGGGAGCGTTCCGCCCGTCAGGGTCTGAACCCCAAGACCGGCGAAAAGATCAAGATCGAAGCCAAGCGGGTGCCGGCCTTCACCGCAGGCAAGCTGTTCAAGGACAAGGTTCAGGGCTGATCGCTGCCGCTTCGCGACCGATCGCCGTTTCTGCCGGACAGCATCCGCCGCCAGCTCGCGCTGGGGCTGTCCCGGCGGTCTAATGGGTATCGGGGGCGCTTCGCCCCTTCCCCCACCGGGCCCCTGCATCGCGGCAATCTGCGCACAGCGCTGCTGAGCTGGCTGCAGGCCCGCCGCCACCGCGGCGAGTGGCTGCTGCGCCTCGATGATCTCGACACACCGCGCAACCGGGCGGGGGCCGAGGAACTGATCCTCGACGACCTGCGCTGGCTCGGCCTGAGCTGGGATGGTCCGCTGATCCGCCAGAGCGAGCGACGCGGCCTCTACAGCGGTGTGCTGTCGGCCCTGCGCCGCTCCGGGGCTCTCTATCCCTGCCGCTGCAGTCGGCGCATGCTGGCCGATATTTCAGCGCCCCACGGGGCGCCGCCCGTCTACCCCGGCCACTGCCGCGGGGTTCCTCCGCTATGGGGTCCGATCGCTGGTCGGCTGCCCAGCTGGCGACTGCGCCTGGAGTCGGCAACACTGCACTGGAACGAGGGTGATGGCAGACCGGAACGGCGGGATGCGGCGCTGGATGTGGGCGATGTGGTGCTGCGCCGCGCCGACGGCTTCGTGGCCTATCACCTGGCCACGGCCGTGGACGAGCTGACCCTGGGGATCAGCGAGGTGGTGCGCGGCGAGGATCTGCGGGAGTCCACCGCCGCCCAGGTGGCGGTGATGGCGACCCTGGCGGCCTCCCCCCCCAACTATCTGCACGTGCCCCTGTGGCGGGACGCCACCGGACAGCGGCTCAGCAAACGGGATGGCGCCGAGGGACTCGCCAGCTACCGGCAGCGGGGGCTGGATGCGGCGGCTGTGATCGGCGAACTGGCCGCCAGCCTGGATCTGGTCCCGCCCGGCACGCGGCTGAGCGCCGCCGAGCTGGCGGCCGGCGTCGCGGGGGCGAACCTGGATCGGGCCCTTGGCAGCGGGCCGCCGCCACTGCCCCAGATTTAAGGAAGGTTTCGGGATCAGGACCCGGGAAAGCGATCACAGTGAGCCCAGCACGACGCGTCGGCCATGGGCTCCACCACCAGTCACTCGCCTCCCCCCTCCGCCTCCACGGGCAGCGCCGCAGGTGGCTGCTGCCCACGCTGCGGCGGCAGCGGCATGCTGCGCCATGGCGATCAGCGATTCCGCACCTGCCTCGATTGCCTCGGCCAGGGCCAGCTGCTGGCGGAACCGCTGCGGGATCTCGTCTTCCGGCCGATCAGCGTGTCGGCTTCTGCTTCTGGCGCACGATGAAGAAGGCGGTGACGGCCACCACCGCAGCCAGCGGTACCGCGGTGAGCAGGAGCAGGATGACGGCGGTCCAGTCGGTGTACATCCGTTCGATGCTGAGAAGCGCTGCCATCATCCCAGTCGGGCGCTCCCTGGCGAGGCCTGCGCACCGCCGCCACCCCGGTCTGGCCCTCGCCGCGATCGGCCTGCTGCTGAGCAGCCTGCATCCGCTGGCGGTGCGGGCTGGCGTCCAGTTCGAGAACTGCATTCACGGCAGCGACGGCTCGATCACCTGCGACACGGTGCCGACCGGCGACACCCTGATGGACGACGAATCGGCACGTTTCGGGCTGCTCCAGAACGCCAGTCCCGGCTGGAGCGAATTCGATCCCTACGAGGGATTCGAGGACGAGTTCGGCGGCAACCAGACCTGAGCCCCCGGCCCGCCGGTGCCGAGAGCGTCCCATTCCCCTCACCCCGGAGCGGTGCCACCCTGGAGATGGCTCCTCGCCCGCGGCGCACGCCGAGCACCATGCACTTCTGGTCCCCCGAGATCGACCCCGACCATCCGCTGGCCTGCACCCAGCCGGAGCGTTACGTGCTGCGTCGACTCACCAACGGCTGCTATCTCGCCATCAACCCCGGCGACCAGAGCCTGCTGGATGTGGACAACCCCGAGCAGGCCCACGGGTTCCACACCCACGAGGCCGCCCTGCGCGCGGCGGGCGAACTGCACAAGCTGGGGCTGGGATCGGTGGACGTGCTCAAGCTCGAGTGAGCGGAGCGCGCCTGGCCGGCCCGACGTCGATAGGTTCGGGGAAGCGAGGCGAACGATCCGATGCACCACCCTCTGCCACGTCATCACCAGCGCACCCTCGAAGCGCTGTACGCCCACCCCCTGCAGCACGGGATCCGCGTCAGCCGGGTCGAGGCGCTGCTGCGGACGCTCGGGGCCGAGGTGAGCGAGAGCGGCGATCGGCGTCTGCAGGTGCAGCTCCCGGACGGGGCGCAGACCTGGCTGGCCAAGGGCCGCGGCCCCGTCAGCCCCGACCTCGATGCTGAGGCCGTGCTGCGCCTGCGGCGACTGCTGGAGGCAGCGGGGATCACGCCGCAGACCCCGGAAGCCGGCGCCGCCTCAGAGCGGGGCGATGTGGCCCGGCGGCTGGTGCTCCACCTCAGCCACCACAGCACGGATGCCTTCCGGCTGGAAGGGGATGCGGTGGAACACGCTGAGCTCAGGCCGCTCGGGATCTGGGGCTCGGGGGAAAACCTGACCCATCGCCATGATCGAGACGTCGCCGGCCAGCGGGCGCCCAGGGACAACGACTATCTGGCGCGGATCACTGCCGCCATCGCTGAGGCGGATGCGGTGTTGATGCTGGGACACGGCAGCGGCGAGAGCGACATGCGCTTGGTGCTGCTGCACTACCTGAAGACCCACCGGCGGGATCTGCTGGAGCGAATCGTGGGGATCGAGACCCTCGACGATGCCGGCATGAGCCACGCCGAGCTGCTCGCCGTGGCCCGCGAACATTTTGGAAACCTGCCCCACCGCCGGCCCCTGGTCATTCCCGGCCAAGAGGTGCGTCAGGGCTGAGGGATCCCGTGCCGGGACTTGGATGGTCCCGGGACGGGTTCCAGCGCCGGCTCAGATCAGGCTGTCGTCGCCGGATTCGCCAGTCCGGATCCGCACCACCTCGTTCAGATCGGAGATCACGATCTTGCCGTCACCGATCTCTCCGGTGGCGGCGGCGCTGCGGATGGCTGGAATCAGGCTGGCCACCATGGAATCAGGGACCAGGAGCATCACCAGCGTCTTGCGCAGGAGCCGGGCCTCGATCTTGACGCCGCGGTAAACCTCGCTGTGGCCGAGCTGGTTGCCGAACCCCTCGACAGGGATCACGGTCATGCCCTTGATGCCGAGGCCGACAAGAGTTTCCTTGAGAGCCTCAACCTTTTCAGGGCGAAGAATGATCTGAATCTGCTTCATCGGGGGCAGCCCTTGATCAGGAACGCTGAAAGACGGCCTGCCGCGGCAAACCATCTCGCCGACCTTAGCCAGCCAGAACAGGTTGTGGGAACCGATCGACGCAGGCCCGACCAGCACGACTATGAAAACGTAGCAACAGCTACCAGATCGCGCCGTTTGTTGCCGATTTCTGGTCAAACGCTGCAGCGGCTGTATACGATCGCGCTGTTCGCTGCCAAGCGCATGCTGAGTCACTCCAGCCCCCCACCAACATCCACAGGGATGAATTCCAGTCCTGAGAGCAGCACGGCCATGGGGTCGCCCAGCCGCCTGCGGCTGAGCCGCTACCTGGGATCTCGACGAGTGACCTGGTTAGCCTGTGTCCCAATCGCCCTGTTCGGCCTTGGTCTGTTCAACCTGTCCGCCAAGGCGGCAGAACTCCCCGAACTGACTCCAGCCTTCCTGAGCAATAACTTCTTTATTCTCATCTGCGCGGTGCTGGTGATCTTCATGAACGCCGGCTTCGCCATGGTTGAGGCGGGCATGTGCCGACAGAAGAACGCCGTCAACATTCTACTCAAGAATCTGATCGTCTTCGCCCTCGCCGCCAGCGCCTACTGGCTGATCGGTTTCTCGCTGATGTATGGCGATCCGATCGTTGCCGGCTGGTTCTTCCTCAAGAATACAGTTTTCTTCTTCGATCCGACCGTCACGGCCGACATGGTCAAGGACGGATCACTGGTTCCCAGTGTCGACTTCCTGTTCCAGGTGGCCTTCGCCGGCACCTCGGCCACGATCGTCTCCGGCCTGGTTGCCGAACGCATCAAATTCGGCGAGTTCGTGATTTTCTCGATCGTTCTCACTGGATTGATCTATCCGATTGCCGGCGCCTGGAAGTGGAACGCCGAGGGTTGGCTGAACAAACTGGGCTTCATCGATTTCGCCGGCTCCACCCTGGTCCACTCTGTTGGTGCCTGGGCCGGTCTAGTGGGCGCCATGATGCTCGGCCCCCGCATCGGCAAGTTCGTCTCCGGCAAACCGCAGGCCATCCCCGGCCACAACCTGGCCATCGCCACCCTGGGTTGCCTCATCCTCTGGATCGGCTGGTACGGCTTCAACCCGGGTTCGGTTCTGGTGATGAATGAAACCGTCCCCTACGTGGCGGTCACCACCACCCTCGGCGCCGCCGGTGGCGCCATCTCCGGCACGCTGCTCTCCCAGATCCGCGGCGGCAAGCCCGACCTGACGATGACCATCAACGGCATCCTGGCCGGCCTTGTCGGTATCACCGCCGGCTGCGACGGTTTCTCGATGGTCGGTGCCTGGGTGGTCGGCTTCATCGCCGGTGCCCTGGTCGTGATCTCCGTCAGCGTGATCGACAGCCTCGGCATCGACGATCCCGTGGGTGCCTTCTCGGTTCATGGCACCTGCGGCATCTGGGGCACCCTGGCCGTCGCCCTGTTCAACCAGGACAAGGGTCTGCTCTACGGCCATGGCTTCGGTCAGCTCGGCCTCCAGCTGCTCGGCATCCTCGTTTACGGGGTCTTCGCGATCGTCACCAGTTGGATCGTCTGGACCGTGATCGGCGCCCTCTTCTCCGGCATCCGGGTGTCCGAGAAGGAAGAGATCGAGGGTCTTGATCTCGGTGAACACGGCATGGAGGCCTACCCGGAGTTCTCGACGATTCAGCAGTAATCGCCGGTTTCTCGGGCCAGTTCATCCCATGGCGCTGTCCCCCCGGGGGCAGCGCTTTTGTCGTCGGACTCCCTGCCGTGGCTGCCACTGTTGGCCGTCGCACGGGTTCTCACCACGGCACGGCCACCAGCGCAGCGCCTGGGGATCCCTGACAGCCCGAGGGGCACCCAGGCTCTCCCCGGCAACTTGCAACGCTCCCACAGGTCCGCTGAAGCCGTGCTCAGCCGGCTCGGCTTCAGCGGACCTGCTGGCGCCAGACCACAGCCCCTCGCCACCGCACCCGGAGCGACCCAGCGGCTGCCCCCCAGGACCGCCATCGGCGCTGCCGATTCCCCCATAGCCTGCGCGCCATGGTGATCCTCGGCATCGATCCCGGACTGGCGCGCGTCGGCTACGGCGTGATCGCAGTGGAGGAGCCAGAGCCCTGGCGTCCGGGACTGGTTCAGCCCCGGCCCGGCAGCCAACAGCTGCTGGACTGCGGCATCATCCGCACCGATCCCGGCCGGAGCGAAGGGGAACGGATGGTGGAGATCGCCGCCGATCTGCGCCGCCTGATCCGGATCTGGAGGCCCGATCTGGCGGCGGTGGAGAAATTCTTCTTCTATCGCTCCAGCACCACCATCGCCGTCGTGCAGGCCCGCGGGGTGGTGCTGATGACCCTGGCCCGCTTCGGGATCCCGCTGGTGGAATACCCGCCGATGCAGATCAAGCTGGCCCTGGCCGGCCATGGTCATGCCGAAAAGGCCGAGGTGCTGGCGGCGGTGATGCGGGAACTCGAGCTCAGCGATCCGCCGCGGCCCGACGATGCCGCCGATGCCCTGGCGGTGGCCCTCACCGGCTGGTTCCAGCGATGAGCGGAACCCCTCCCGGCGCGGCCGGGCGCCCGGAGCTGCGCCGCAGCCTGCGGCAGCGACGCCGGGAGGCCATGGCGGCGGCCCATGGCCCGCTGCTGCAGATCCTGCGGCGGGAGCTGCCGCCGCGACTGCCCGCAGGCCGGCATCTGGGGCTCTTCTGGCCGCTGGGCGGCGAGCCGGATCTGCGCCCGCTGGCGGCGGGCCTGAGCGTGCCCCTGGCCCTGCCGGCGATCCACCCCTGGGACGGCGGCAGCGCCCCCGGGGTGAACGGGGGGCAGCGACTGGTGTACCTGCCCTGGAGACCGGGCCAACCCCTCGCCCCCGATGGCTGCGGCATCCCGGCGCCACCGGCGGCCCCCCCCTTGGCCGCCGACGACCTGGGTCTGCTGCTGGTGCCGGCCCTGGCGATCGACCGCCATGGGCTGCGCCTGGGATCCGGCGGTGGCTGGTACGACCGCCTCCGGGCCGATCCCGCCTGGCGCGCCGTGCCGGCGCTGGCGGTGCTGCCGGCGGCCTGCCTGCTGCCCGCCCTGGCCGCGGAACCCTGGGACATCCCCTTTGACGGCTGGATCGATGAGCAGGGCCTCCACCGCGCCACGGCCGCCACGGCCTCCTGAGCACACCCGCAACGACAGCAGCAGCAAGGCCGGGACCGCGTGCCGGGACCGCGCCCGCAACCGCAGCCACCCCGGCAGCAGGCCAAGGCTCCTGCCGCCTGCCCTTCGCCGCCGCAAACGTTGCAAGCTCCTAAGCGCCAGGCGGCACCCACGCGGCAGCCACAAGGTTTTGCAAGGATGGGCCCAGTGCTCATGCCCTGGATCTGACGCCCTTGGATCTGTCCCCCCTGGATCGCACCGCCCGTCAGCTGGCCGACAACATCGGGGGCGTCGAGCCCTGCCGGCCCCGCGCCGCGGTGGCGCCGCACCGGAGCTCCGTCGGTCCGACGGCAGCGGAGCGGATCCTGGCGGCCGAGATGGCCGGCCGGGCCGAGAGCAACGATGCCCTCTCGATGATGGTGGCCTCGATCGCCCGGATGGTCCAGGCGGGCAAAACGCGCGACAGTCGTTGGAAAGCCTCCTGAGCACCCCCGAGCCGTCATGAGACCCACCCTGACCTGGCTGCTGGCCGGCGGCCTGATCCTGGCGAGCCCCCCCGCCGTCCAGGCCCACGGGATTGAGTCCAGCCTGGAGCGGCTGGCCCCCCTCACCGATGAGCGAGCCTTCCGGAGCAGTCAGCCGAGCAGCCGCGATCTGCAGCTGGAGAGCCGCTTCTCCACCGGTGTCCCCGCCAGCGACGCCCTGGTGCGGCTGGTGCCCCCGGACGGCGGCGACGGCATCACCGTGGGCCGCACCGACGACCAGGGCCGCCTCACCTTCGCCCTGCCCAGTGCGGCCCGGCCCGACTGGGAGCTGCAGGTGGACGCCGGCCCCGGCCACCGCGACTACCTGGAGCTCCCCAGCGCCAGCGCCGGCCCCCAGGCCCGTGCCAGCCGCTCCCTTCCCCTGACCCGGCTGCCCGCCGGGGCCGCCCCGCTCTCGGCTCTGGCCGTTCTGGGTCTGGTGATTGCGTTGCCGCGGCTGCGGCGCCGCCCCTGAAGTCCGGCCCCGGACCAGCCCACACACCCAGCCCCTGAGAGCATCTCCCTGATGGCCACCGGCAGCCCTGCCCTCGATCGGATCGTCGAGCGCCTCGGGAGCACCGCCGATCCCAGACGCCGCTACGAATACGTGCTCTGGCTGGCCAAGAAGCTGGCCCCCTTCCCGGAGGAGCTACGCCAGGAGGTGTTCAAGGTGCGGGGCTGCGTCTCCCAGGTGTACGTGGTGGGCCAGCTGCAGGACGGCCATCTCCACTGGCTGGGCGATTCGGATGCGGCGATCACCAAGGGGCTCCTGGCCCTGCTGATCGAGGGGCTGGAGGGGCTGACGCCCGAGCAGGTGACGGCCCTCGACAGCGCCTTCCTGGCGGCCACCGGCCTGCAGGCGAGCCTGACCCCGTCGCGGGCCAACGGGTTTCTGAACATCTTCCGGATGATGCAGGCCCAGGCCCAGGCTCTTGCCGCCGTCGGCGCCGCCCACCCCGCCGGCGAGGGCGGCGCCGACGCCGGGTCCTGAGCGCCGGCAGACGGCCGAGGCGGCAGGCCCGGCCGCAGCGCCGCTGCATTTCTAGGATCGGTGGTTTGCGGGACTGCAGTCCATGGCGATCGGCGTCGGCTTGCTCGGACTGGGCACGGTGGGGGCCGGCGTCGCCGCGATCCTGACCACGCCGGAGGGGCGCCATCCCCTGGTGGGCGGCCTGCAGCTGCGGAAGGTGGCGGTGCGCGATCCGGGCCGGCCCCGGCCGGTGGAGCTGCCGGCGGAGCTGATCTGCGCCGATCCCGAGGCGGTGGTCGACGACCCCGCGGTGGAGATCGTGGTGGAGGTGATGGGCGGCCTGGAGCCGGCCCGCAGCCTGATCCTGCGGGCGATCGCCGCCGGCAAGCCGGTGGTCACGGCCAACAAGGCGGTGATCGCCCGCCACGGCGAGGAGATCGCCGCCGCCGCCGCCGCCCGGGGCGTTTACGTGCTGATCGAGGCGGCGGTGGGCGGCGGCATCCCGATCATCGAACCGCTGAAGCAGTCGCTGGGCGGCAACCGCATCCAGCGGGTGAGCGGGATCATCAACGGCACCACCAACTACATCCTCAGCCGGATGGCCGATGAGGGCGCGGCCTACGAGGCCGTGCTGGCCGATGCCCAGCGGCTGGGCTACGCCGAGGCCGATCCCGCCGCCGATGTCGAGGGGCACGACGCCGCCGACAAGATCGCGATCCTGGCGGGCCTGGCCTACGGCGGACCGGTATCCCGCGCCGCCATTCCCACCGAGGGGATCAATCGCCTGGAGGCCCGCGACGTGGCCTACGCCGCCCAGCTGGGCTTCGTGGTCAAGCTGCTGGCGGTGGCCCAGCGCATCGGTGATGCCGACGCCACGGGGGTTCAGGCCCTCGATGTGCGGGTGCATCCCACCCTGCTGCCGGTGGACCACCCGCTGGCGGGGGTCAATGGGGTGAACAACGCGATCCTGGTGGAAGGCGACCCTGTGGGACGGGTGATGTTCTACGGGCCCGGAGCCGGAGCCGGGCCCACGGCATCCGCCGTGGTGGCCGACATCCTGAACATCGCCGGCATCCGCCAGGTGGGCGGCCCGGAGGCCGGACTCGATCCGCTGCTGGCGGCCAGCAGCTGGCGCCGCTGCGCCCTGGTGGAGGGAGCCCTCACCAGCCATCGCAACTACGTGCGCTTCCGCACCCACGACCAGCCCGGGGTGATCGGCCAGATCGGCACCGCCTTCGGCCAGGCGGGGGTGTCGATTCAGTCGATCGTGCAGCTGGAGAGCGATGGCGGCGCCGCCGAGATCGTGGTGATCACCCACGAGGTGCAGGAATCGCGCTTCCGTCAGGCCCTCGCCGCGATCGAGGCCCACCCGGAAGTGCTCACCGTGGCGGCCTGCCTGCGCACCCTCTGAGCCCGGAGCGGAGCGCTAGCCGGACCGACGCCCGGTACACAGAGCCAAAAAATCGCAGGGATAATGCTGTAATACTTCCCCTCGCAGTACAGGTTGATGCTCAGCCTGGACAAGCTTGAAGCGCTGGATCTGGTGCTCTGGCTGAGCACGACCGAGCGTGCTGCCCTGGTGACCGGCGCCAACCAGAGCACGATCAGCCGCCGCAGCCGGGCAGCGCTGGAGCGTTTCGATCTGACCCTCCGGCGCGACTGGGCCGGCTGGTGCCTCGATGGCGACACCTATCTGCTCTCGCTGGAGCGGCAGGTGCATCAGCGCGCCCGCTTCCTGGGCCACGCGCCCCTGCGGCTGCAGGTGCCCTACTGGACTCAGCGGACACGGCGGCGGGGCCTGCCGGAGGGCTGGAGCGAAAATCCGGCGATCGACTGCGCGGTGTGTGAAGACCCGGTGCGGCTGCTGCGCCAGCGGGTGATCGATGCCTGCCTGCTGACACCGACCCAGCTTCCGGCTGCGTGCAGCGACCTCGTGCTGCTGGATCTGGTGCAGCGGCCAATCGAGCTGACCCTGTTCCACCAGAAGTGCACAGCCGACCTTCGCACCACCTTCCTGCGGGAGCGGGAGCAGGGCAGCCTGCAGCTGAAGCTGATGCCATTCCTGCCCCGCAGTTGCTGCCAGCGCAGCAGCGACTGGTTCTCCAGCCTGGTCTGCGTCGGCGACGGCAGCAGCGGCCGGAGAGCAGCGACGTCGAGCCAGCTCAATGTGGCCTTTCTCACACCGGAGATGCGGCAGGTCCAGCAGCATCCCTGGCAGGTGGAGGAGTCGATCGAGCCCTACCGCTACGTGGAGCGGCTGGCGGTGCTGGCCGACAACGCCGATGAGCCCGCCGTGCTTCGGCTGCAGGAGCGGCTGGTGGAGTCGGTGCCGGGTTGCTGACCGGCCGGGGTTCGGTCGCGACCGACACACCGCGCTGCGATCCGGTAGAAATGATGAAGCCATCCCCCCGTCCGGCGCGCCCGCGCTCCGGCCCTTCCATGGACCTCCAGCAGGGCGACTGCATCCGCCTCCCCGCCCTCAACCTCCCGCCCGATAACCTGCCCGGTGCAGCCACGGCAGCGCCCGTGGAGGCCGCCACAGCCGCCTCCAGCGAGCTGGCGCCGGGCGGCGAGAGCCCGGACGGGCAGCTGTATCAGGTGGTGAGCGTCGATGCCCCTGGTGATCGCTGCTGGCTGCGGCGCTGGCCCCTGGCCCGCCACGGCTCCCCGGTGTTCGAGCTCTCCCTGCGCCAGCTGCAGAGCCGCCAGCCCCATCGTCCCCACCTGCGCGGCCCGTCCTGAACCGGCACCGGGGGATTGGCCGACAGCGCATCGCCGTCTTGAATAGGGCGTGATCCGACGCAGAGGCTTGGCCGCACCCGCAGGTCCGGACACCGGCACAGCGCAGCGACGGCGCCCTGGGCGCCGCCGGCCATCGACCCTAGTCGGCCTGGTGGCACTGGCCGTGCTGGCGAGTCCGCTGGGCGGCTGCCAGCCCCGGCGGCCGAGCGGCACCGTGATCGTGGCCACCAAGAGCCGCATCGATTCCCTCGATCCCGCCAAGGCCTCGCGCATCGGCGTGATGCAGCTGCTCAGCGCCCTCGGCGATCCGCTTTATGGGATCGCGGCCGACGGCCGGCTGGAACCGCGCCTGGCCACGGCCCTGCCCCTGCTCAGCGCCGACGGCCTGCGGGCGCGCATCCCCCTGCGCCGTGGCGTGCTGTTCCACGACGGCACCCCCTTCGACGCCGCAGCCATGGTGTTCTCGCTCGTGCGCTTCGGGCGGATCGGCACCCTCGGTTATCAGTTCTCCGACCGGGTGGCGGCGGTGCGGGCCACCGGCTCCCATGAGATCGAACTGGAGCTCAAGCAGCCCTTCAGCCCCCTGCCGCGGCTGCTGAGCGCGATCTTCCTCACCCCCCTCTCCCCCACTGCCTACCGGGCCCACCGCGACGCCCCGCTCGCCGATCGCTTCGTGGGCACCGGGCCCTACCGGCTCGCGTCCTACTCGCCCCAGCAGCAGCGGCTGGTGCCCTGGGAGCGCTACTGGGGCCGCCGGCCCGCCAACGGCGGTATCGCCCTGGTGACCCTGGGCAACTCCACGGCCCTCTACGGGGCCCTGCGCAGCGGCGAGGTCGATGTGCTGCTGAGCAACGGCCTGGAGATCGACCACCAGCAGGCCCTGCATCAGCACGCCCGCGCCGGCCGGCTGAAGGAGGCGGTGGGGCCGGCGATGGAGATCGGCCTGCTCTCCCTGCTCACCGACCAGCCGCCGCTGCAGGATCCACGCCTGCGCCTCGCGGTGGCCCACAGCCTCGACCGGGACCTGATCAGCCGCCGGGTGAGCCTGGGCATCCGCCCGCCCCTGCGCCAGCTGATCCCCCCCAGCCTGCCGGGTTCCGCCCCCCGGACCTGGCCCGCCCACGACCCCGGGCGCGCCCGGGCCCTGTTCCGCCAGGCGGGCTACTGCAACGGCCGCCGCCTGTCGCTGCCCCTCACCTTCCGCTCCGACATCCCCACCGACCGCCTGTTCGCCCTCACCTGGCAGGCTCAGCTGCGACGTGATCTGGGCGACTGCGTGACCCTCGAGGTGAGCGGCATGGAATCGACCACCGCCTACGACCAGCTCGGCAAGGGCTCCCTGCCTCTGTTCCTCTACGACTGGAGCGGCGACTACCCCGACGCCGAGAATTTCCTGGTGCCGCTGCTCGGCTGCACCAAGGCCAAAGGCGATCGCTGCCTCGAAGGCAACAGCGCCCTGAGCGGCAGCTTCTGGACCAGCCCGGGCCTGGAGGACGACCTGCAGCGCAGCAGCCGGGTGGATGGGGCCGGGCGCATCGCCCTGCTCCAGGCGATCCAGCGGCGCACCGCCGCCGCCGCCCCATACCTGCCGGTGTGGCTGATGGCGCCGGTGGCCTGGGCGCGGCCCGACCTGAGCCGCCCGCGCTACGACGGCTCCGGACGGCTCCAGCTGGAGGCACTGCGCCAGGAGGCCGGCCGATGAGCCGCCGCCGCGAGCTGCTGCGCTACGTCGGCGCCCGCCTGGCCCTGGCGCCGCTGATGCTCTGGCTGCTGGCTAGCCTGGTGTTCCTGCTGCTGCGGGTGGCGCCGGGGGATCCGATCGATGCCCTGCTGGGTCCGAAGGCGCCGGCGGCCGCCCGGGCCGCCCTGCGTCAGCAGCTCGGTCTCGACCGGCCGCTGCTGGAGCAGTACGGCCATTTCCTCGGCCAGCTGCTGCGTGGAGATCTGGGCAGCTCCCAGGCCGCCCAGGAACCGGTGACGGCGATCGTGCGCGACACCCTGCCCGCGAGCCTGGAGCTCGCTCTGGTGGCGCTGCTGCTGGCGGCGCTGCTGGGGCTGGCGGTCGGGTTCAGCGGCATCGCCCGCCCCGAGGGCAAGATCGACCTGGCGGGCCGCCTGTTCGGCATCGGCACCTATGCCCTGCCGCCCTTCTGGGCGGCGATGGTGATCCAGCTGGTGTTCGCCGTCTGGCTGGGCTGGCTACCGGTGGGCGGGCGCTTTCCGGCCACCCTGGTGCCTCCTGATGGCACCGGCTTCTATCTGCTCGACAGCCTGCGGGCGGGCAACCTGGACCAGCTGCTGGGCAGCCTGCGCCACCTGGCCCTGCCGGCCGCCACCCTCGGCCTGCTGCTGAGCGGCATCTTCACCAACGCCCTGCGCCTCAACCTGCGCCGCGCCCTCGACTCCGACTACGTGGAGGCGGCCCGCAGCCGGGGCCTGAGCGAGCGGCGGGTGGTGCTGCACCACGCCCTGCCCAATGCCCTGCTGCCAGTGCTGACGATCACTGGCATCACCGTGGCCTCGCTGATCGGCGGCGCCCTGCTGATCGAGGTCACCTTCTCCTGGCCCGGCATCGCCGCCCGGCTGCAGGAGGCGATCGCCCAGCGCGACTACCCCCTGGTCCAGGGGATCGTGGTGGTGGTGGCGGCCCTGGTGGTGCTGGTGACGGTGGTGGTGGATCTGCTGGTGGCCCTGCTCGATCCACGCATCCGCTTCTGAGCCGCGCCCGCTCGTGCTGGCACCGGATCCGGCCGGATCGGCTCAGTCGCCCCTGGCACCGATCGCCCGCGACCAGCGGCGGGCCGAGGCCCGATCGAGCACCCAGGCGCTCACGCCCTGCTGGCGTCGGAACTGGGCGGGCAACCGCCCCGGCCGCTCCAGGCTGAGCAGGAAGTCGCTCGTGAGCGCGGCCAGGAGCTCCTGCACCCGCAGCGGATCATCCCCCACCAGATCGCCCCCGAGCCGGAACAGAACCTCCTCCTGGCCCGACACCCGGACCGGGGAAAAGTGGCTGCCGCCGTCCACCAGCACCAGGCGACTGCGGCGGTGGCCGGCGGGCAGAAACAGGCCGAGCTGTTCATCGATCGGCGGGGTGACCAGATCGCGCCCCCCTCCGACCAGCAGCACCGGCAACGGCAGGGGCGCCAGGCCGCGGCTGGGCCAGAGCAGGCTGCCGAAGCCGTTGTAGACGACCGCGCCCCGCAGCTCGGCGGGCCGGCTCCGGGGGGCAGGCAGTCCGGTGGCGGGCAGCTGGCACTGCAGCAGCCGCGACGGATTGGAAATCGGCAGGCGCCGCAGGGCCTGCCGGCAGCGGTGCTCCAGCCCGGGCTCCGGCACCAGTCCGGCGGCCAGCAGGGCGGTGAGCCCCCCCAGGGAATGGCCCATCAGCACCACCCCCTCGCCGGGCACCGCCAGGCGACCGGTGCGGCGGGCCTGCAGCACCGCCTCCACATCCGCCAGGCGCACCGCCAGGGTTTCGGCGCCGGGAGGGGGCCGCTGCCCCACCAGGGCCGCCCGGACCGCCTCGGCATCGCTGCCCGGATGCTGCAGCGCTACCACTGCCCAACCGCGGCCTGCCAGATCGGCCGCCAGCCAGCCCAGCTGGTCGGCGGTGCCGCCCAGGCCCGGCATCAGCAGCAGCCAGGGGCGGCTCGACCCAGCGGGGCCGGCATCGCCGGCGGGGGCCGCTGCCGCTGCAGAGGCGGGGGCAGTGGCGGGGGAGGCGGCGGCAGAAGGCCTGGCCCCGGCGGCCGGTCGGCTGCTGGCGGGTAGCCAGATCTCGAGCGGCAGCGGCTCCGGCCGGTGCGGCACGCTCAGCCGCTGGCGGCGGGGGGTGAGCGCCATGCCCGGCGGCAGGGACGGAGCCGGCCTGGAGGCCGGCGGAGCGCCCGCAGCCGGCAGGGGAGCGCCGGGCTGCGGATCCGTGCGCAGCGGCAGCGGCAGACGCCGCAGCTGGGCAAGGGCGTCCCCCTGGCGCCGCAGCTGCCGCCGCCAGCCGTCGGCGAGGGCCAGCAGGCTGTCGAGCTCCAGCACCAGCTGGCGGGGCGGCAGAGCCCGCAGCAGCTCGAGCGCGGTCACCTCGCGCCGCCGGGCCAGCAGCTCCCGCAGGGTCACCGGCAGCAGCGGGGTGGTGCTGCGGCCATCGGCCGTGGTCAGCAGATCGCCGACGGCCGCCAGCATCTGGCTGCCCGCCCAGCTGTCGAGCAGCTGGCGCCCGAAGCTGCGGTCCCGCAGCAGGGGGGCGTTGAGCAGAGCGCGCAGATCATCGCGGCTGCCGGCCTCCAGCAACCCCAGCCAGACGTCCAGGTCGGGGGCGGCGGCCGGTCCCCGGCGACTCCAGACCTCAAGCTGATCCAGGCGGATCGGGATCTGCAGTCCGTCGAGTCGGAGTTCCAGCAGTTCGGCGGCCGACGCCCCCAGGCCCCAGGCCGGGGACAGGGCCACCAGCAGACTGGCGGTGACGGCACCCAGGCGACGACAGCAGCTTGAAACAGGCACAACGGACGTCCAGGGCACAGTCCTGGTTGCTCCAGTTTCCCGCGCCGCTGCGGGAACTGGCAGGGGTGCGGCTGCTGGCCTCCCTCGGCGCCGGCGGCGTGCTCTACCTCACCCCGATGGTGTTCCATCTGGAGGCCTTCAGTGCCCGCAGCGTCACCCAGGGGCTGGCGGCGGCCGCCCTGGCCGGCACGGCCGGCCGGCTGGCCAGCGGGGTGCTGCTCGACCGCGGTCTGGCGGTCTCGGTGCCGGTGCTGCTGGCCCTGGCCTCCGGCTTCCTCGGAGATGCGGTGCTGCTCGGCGCCCGGGGCTTCGGCGGTTACCTGATCGGCCAGCTGCTGCTCGGCATCGCCATGGGCCTCTACTGGCCGGCGATCGAGCTGGCGGTGACCCTGGCCTGCCCTCCCGTGCCCTCGGCCCGGGCCTTCGCCCTGGCACGCACCGCCGATGCGGCCGGCATCGCCACCGGTGCCCTGCTCGGCGGGCTGCTGGCGGCCCTGGGCCGGATCCGCGGCATCTACGTGCTCGACATGGCCGCCCAGGCCCTGCTGGCCCTGGTGCTGCTGCGCACCCCACTGCCCACCGCCCCGCGCCGCCGCAGGGCGGAGCCCGGCCAGGCCGAGGGGTGGGGTTGGCTGGGACCGCTGCTGCCAGTGCTGGCGGTGGCCCTGGTGGCCACCGGCATGCAGGCGCTGCTGCAGAGCGCCCTGCCCCTCGATCTGGTGCGCGGGGCGCCGCTGCGGCCGGCCCTGCCGGAAAGCCTCGGGGCCCTGCTGATCGGATTGCAGCTCTGTCTGCTGCTGGCGCTGCAGTGGCCGGTGGGGCAGGCCCTGGCGCGGCGGCCGGTCCGCGATGGCCTCACCCTCGGCCTCGGGTCCTTTGCCGTCGGCAGCCTGCTGCTGGCCCTGTCGGCCCTGCTGCCCTTCGGGGCGGCCGTCGGCGCGGCGGTGCTGGTGGCCGCCCAGCTGCCCCTGGCCCTGGCGGAAGCGGCCTTCTTGCCCACGGCCACTGAAGCGATCGTCGAGCTGACGCCGCCGGCCCACCAGGGTCTGGCCCTGGCCCTGTTCTCCCAGTGCTTCGCGATCAGCGCCCTGGCGGCGCCGCTGCTGGCGGGCTGGCTGCTGGATGTGCAGGGCCACGGCATCGGGCTCTGGCTGCTGATGGCGGGCCTGCTGCTGCTGGCCCTGGTGCCGGTGAACCGGCTGGAGCGGCAGCAGCGCCGCCAGCTGCTGGAGGTGCTGAGCGGTCGGGGCGATGGCGCCGGTCTGGACGTGCTCTACCGCCTGCCGGAGCCCCCCGAGCCGGATCCCCGCCGATCAGGGCCATGACGGCTTTGGAGACGGCCCGAAATCGCCGGCGACACGGGCGCAGCTGGGAGAACGGCCGCGAAAGAGGCTCCGAACGGCCAGGGTGAGCCATCGATGGGCCGTGGAACGCCCGCGGCTGGGGCTGCGGATGGGCTGACGGACGACCTACAGGCGGGGCTGACGGGCGGGCTGGCCCGGTCAGGACAGCTCCGACCGGCCCCCGGGTCCGCGACCGAAGCCGATGGACGAGGGCGGATCAGCCGCCGGAGGCCGGGGCCGGGTCGAGTCCCTCGCCGCCCCGGCGCACCCAGGCCTCGTGGGGCAGCGGTTCGGTGCCGTACTCCCAGTCGTCGTAGTCGGGATCGTTGCGGATCTGGCGGTGGACCTCCTTCTGGGCGTCGAAGTTGTGGGGATGGGCCCCGGGGCCGTCGGTCGGGGCGGGGGAGGCCGCTTCGGGGGACGGGCTCATGGCAGAGGGAGTCACGCTGCGCTCATTCTCCCCGATCCGCCGGAGCGGGGCGTGCCGCCAGGCGCTGATCGAGCCGGTCGGCATAACCGGTGAGCTCGACATACCCCCGGCCGCGCAGGGCCGTGGCGCCCTGGTGCCCCCGGTACCGCACCGCCCCCTCCCAGTAGGTGGCCGAGGTGGTGCTGAGCTCCTGGTCAGCCATCGCCGGCTCGATCGCCAGGGCCAGATCGAGGCGGGGGATCTGCAGGCGCCAGCCGGCGGGGTAGGTGGCAGCGCTGTGGGGACTGCGCCAGCTGGCGCTGACGGTCAGTCCAAGATCATCGGCCGAAAGCGGCACCGGCGCCCCGTCGCCGGCCGGGATCCACAGGCCCGAGCTCTCGGCCTCGCGGCCGCCACCCTCGTGGCGCAGGTCGTAGAGCATCAGGGCCGAACCATCGTCGAACTGGGCCGAAAACCAGTCCCAACCGACCGTGCCGGGGCTCAGGGAATTGGTGAAGATCTCGTGATCGGTCCAGCTGACACCGGTCACGGTGTACGTGCGATCACCGATCCGCAGGCTGCCGCTGGTCGGCTGCTGAATCAGCGAGTAGTAGAAGCTGGCGTTGCCGGGCTCGGGCCCCTTGCGGCTGAGCCCCCTCTCCCCCTGCAGCACCGGAGCCCGGCTGGTGCCGATCTCAAGGTTGATCGCCATCTCCCCAGCGTCGGCCGCGAGTCGCAGCCGGCGGGCCTGGGGGTCGAGGGCGCGCAGCTCCCAGTCGTTGAGCCAGACCCGCAGCGGAGCGGGCTCTGCCCCGGCCAGGCCCAGGGCGCCGCGGGCGAAGCGCTCTCTGTGATGAAAGCGGTTCTCGGCAATGTCACTGACGGTGACATGGGCCGAGTAGATCTGCGGGGTGCGCCAGGGGGAGCGGGGCCCGGTCGCCGCTGCCGGCGACTCGCCGGCTGGAGAGGCGGAGCCGGACGAGGCAGCCTCAGGCGAAGCCGCAGCAGAACCACCAGCCGCAGAACCAGCAGCCGACGACGACGACGACGACGACGACGACGCTGTGGCGCTCGGCGCCGCCAGGGCCTGGCGAAAGACCGTGAACTGAAAGCCGAAGGGTCGACCCTCCGCCGTCTCCAGGTTGCCGGTGGTGTACCACCACTCGGTCTGGAAGTCGGTGTGGGGTCCGAAATCCTCGGGGAACCGGAACTGCGGCGGCGCCAGGGCGCGGGCGAAGCTGCCCGTGGTGCTCTGCGGCAGGTCAGCCCAGGTCATGCGGGTGGTCGCCGCGGCCGGCGCCGCCCCGGCCAGCAGCAGCAGCCCCACCAGCGCCAGCCCCATCAGCGACCGGAACCCGGACCAGCGCGACCAGGCCGAGGACGCCAATCGGGCCGAGGAGGCCGAGGCCACGGTGCAGGGGGCAAGGACGTGGCTCATTCCTGGCGCATGCCCTCCGCCAGGGGAATCCGACCCAGGCGCAGGGCCGGAGGCACCCCGGCCAGCAACGCCGCCCCCACCGCGATCAGCAGCGACTGCCAGAACATGCGGGGTTCCAGAGCGATCTGCAGCGTCCAGCCGAAGGAGCGCACGTTGATCACGTGCACCAGCACCCAGGCCAGCAGCCAGCCGAGCGGCAGGGCCAGCAGGCCGGCGAGCCCCCCCATCAGCCCGGTCTGCAGCAGGGTGAGGCGGCCGAGCTGCAGGGGCGTCATGCCCACGGCCCGCAGCAGGGCGAACTCGCGGGCCCGCTCCAGCTGCAGGCTCATCAGGGTGCTGAGGATGCCGATGAACGCCACCACCACGGTGAGCAGCTGCAGGGCGCCGGTGATCGCGAAGGTGCGATCGAAGATCTCCAGGGAGCCCTGGCGCAGGGCGGCATTGGTCTGGATCAGCAGCTGCTGGCGGCCAGCGAGGCTCTGGCGCAGATCCGCCGCCAGGGCGTCGGCGTCGATGCCGGGGGCGAGGAACAGGCCCAGGGAGGCCACCTGCTCGGGCCCCCAGACGGCCGCGGCCCGGTGGCTGTCCATCAGCACGGTGCCCTGGTCGGAGGAATAGTCGTAGATCACCGCCAGCACCGGAAAGCGCCGGATGCCGGCGGGCGTTTCGATCGCCACATCGACCGGGATCGCATCACCGCGCTCGCGCAGGTATAGGGCCTCGGAGATGATCACACCCCGGCCGGCCTCCATCGCCGCCCAGGGATCATCAAGGTCCGGGTGGATCCAGGCGAAGGGGCGCCGACCGGCCGAGACGTCGCCACCGGCCGCGATCAGGGTCACGCTGCGATCGAGCTCCGGCAGGCGCACGTCCATGTTGTCGTAAGTGACGACGGCATCGAGCTCCGGCCGCGCCTGAATCTCGCGGACCACCTGCGGATCCAGCTTGCCGATCACCCGGTTGGCGGTGGTGCTGGGCGGCGAGATGAACAGATCCGCCTGCAGGGTCTGGTCGAGCCAGCTCACCACCGTGCCGCGGAAGGAGCCGATCATGATCGAGAGACCCACGATCACCGATACCGCCACCATCAGGGCGGCGACAGCGACGCCGGTTCGGCTCAGGGAGCGCAGGACATCGCGCGGGGCAAGGCGGGCCACGACCCCGAGACCACCCGTGCAGCGGCCCAGGCCCGCCATCAGGGCGGCGGTGAGCGGTGGGGCGAGCAGGGCGGCGGCCATCAGCACCAGAAACAGCCCGGCGAAGGCGGCCACCAGCCCGCCGGCGCGCCAGGCCAGCAGCAGGGCACCGAGGCCCGCCAGCATGGCCGCGACCAGCACAAACCAGGGCAGCAGCCGCGTCCAGCCAGCCTCCAGGCTGGAGCGCTGCAGGCTCAGCCGGGGGGTGGTGGCCATCGCCTCGAGGGCCGGCACCGCCGAGGCCAGCAGCGCCGAGAGAATGCCCACCACCAGCCCCTTGGCCAGGCTGAGGCCGGAGAGGCTGAGCTGCCGCACTGACACCACGAAATAGAAGTCGTTGATCGTGCTGGTGATCAGGCCGACGATCGAGCGACCGAGCACCACCCCCAGCAGCAGGCCCAGCAGGGAACCCACCAGGCTGAACAGCAGCGCCTCGCTCAGGATCAGGCCGAACAGCTGGCGCCGGGTCACGCCCAGACAGCGCAGGCTGCCGAACAGGCCGCGGCGCTGGACCACCGAGAAGGTGACGGTGTTGTAGATCAGAAAGACCCCGACCACCAGCGCCAACAGGCTCATGGCGGTGAGGTTGAGGTTGAAGGCGGCCGTCATCTGGCGCGCGGCGTTGCGGCGGGCGGCGGCCGTTTCCAGGCGCAGACCGTCGGGCAGCCAGGCGCGGATCGCCTCCAGATCGGCCGGCCGCTCCACGATCAGATCGAGCTGGCTGACGCTGCCGACCTGGCCCAGCAGTTCCTGGGCGGTCGCAAGATCGACCAGCAGCAGATCAGCCAGGGAGCGGCGCTCCAGCGTGGCGTCGCTGCTGACGGTGCCGACCAGCCGCAGCCGCTCGCGCCGACCGGCCAGGTCGAGGTGCAGGGAAGAACCGGGGGCCAGGCCATGGGCCGCGGCTGTTTCGGCGGCGAGCACTCCCGTGGCCGGCTCGGTCAGGAAGGCGACGAAACCGCGGCCGGGATCACCGCTGCGGGTCTCACGGCTGGAGGTCTTGCCAGTGCGGGTGTCGCCGCTGCGGGTATCGCTGGAGCCGAGGCTGTCGCGGAAGGGCCCCTCGGCGAACGGATCGACGCCCACCAGCCGCAACGGCTGATCGCCGAGCTCCTCGACCTGGGCGAAGCCCTCCAGAACCGGGGCCGCCGGGATCGCCGGGAAGCGGCGACGGAAGGCCACCACCTGCGCATCTGGCAGCCCCCCGGGCCCGATGGCCAGGATGCGATGGCTGGTGCGACCGGTGATGGCGTCGGTGGAGAGGGCGAAGGCACGCTGGGCCGAGCCCGAGGCCAGGTCGATCGAGACGACCATCGCCACACCGAGGGCGATGCCGAGAATGCACAGCAGGTAGGGCAACGGCTGCTGCAGCAGGCGGCGGGCGGCGAGGCGCCAGAGGGGGCGGCTGCTGACGGTCGCGACCGAACTATCGCCGGAACCGGCCCTCATGCCGTCACCGGGCCGCGGCTGCGGACGTGGCCGTCGTGAACCTCGAGCACCCGATCGGCCCGCACGGCGATCGCCGGGTTGTGGGTGGCCATCACCAGGGTGCGGCCCTGGCGACAGGTCAGTTCGATCAGCAGCTCCAGCACCCGCTCGCCGGTCTGCTCATCGAGGTTGCCGGTGGGTTCATCGGCCAGCACCACCGCGGGCTGCCGCACCAGGGCCCGGGCGATCGCCACCCGCTGCTGCTGCCCGCCGGAGAGGCGATCGGGGCGGCTGGCGGCCCGATCCACCAGCCCCACCCGCTCCAGCAGGCCGAGGGCCAGGGGCTCCACCCGGGCCAGAGGAATCCCGGCCAGCTCCGCCGGCAGGGTGACGTTCTCCAGCACCGAGAGGGTGGGGATCAGCTGGAACGCCTGGAACACGAATCCGATCTGATCGCGTCGGAACAGGCTGCGGGCCGGCTCCGCCAGGCTGGTGAGCTCGACGCCACCGATCCGCACACTGCCGGCCGAGGGCACATCAATGCCGCCGAGCAGATTGAGCAACGTGCTCTTGCCACTGCCGCTCGGACCCAGCAGGACCACGAAGGAACCGGCGGGAATGCTCAGATCCACCGAGGCCAGCACCGTGTGCTCGACCTCACCCTCTTGGTAGCGCTTGGTCACGCCCTGCAATGCGATTGCAGCCTCCGGAGCCGGCTGGGGCATGGGGGCAGCAACAACAGATTCACGACACGCTAAGGGTCGTCGCCTGGCGGCGACGGAAGCCGGCACGCAGGAGCCGGGACGTTGTCGTCGCCGGTACTCAGGCCGATGCGGGGCATCGCAATCGCGGCGGCCTGGGCGATCAGCGGAAGCTCCAGGCCGGATGCGGCGGCGCTCTAAAAGGCCAACGCCAGATCCGGGCGGTGCTGCGCCAACCGAAAACCGAGCAGAAACGGAGCGCTGCGCCTGGGAGCCCCAAGACAGCGTCGCCACCGGCGAGGGGCTGGCAGAGCAACGCCAACGGCAGACCCCGACTCCGGCCCAGGGCCAGAGGCAGGGCCACACAGAGGTCGCGGCCGTGCAGGGGGTCATGATTCGCCAGATTCTGATGCTGGCCGGTGCCGTCGGTCCGGGAGGAAGGCAACGCACTCCCGACCGGAACCGGCGGAGGTCTGGGCCGCACCACTTCCTCGGGAGCCGGCGCCCGGCAGCGGAACGAGGCCGATCAAGGCGGGGCGGGGGGGGGGCATCGGGGCGATGCTGCAGGGCGCTGGCAGCACGTTCGACGGCCGAGGCCAGCACACAGACTCGTGGGCAGAGCGCCGGCGAGCAGATCACCGCGCGGGGCGGTCCTGGAGCCCGATAGGCCCAGCGTATTTGATGATAGTTTTCATGGACCCTTGAAACTTCAGGCAATGCAGGCGTGGGCTCAGCTGGTTGACCACGCGGTAGCAACCGAAACAAGCATTTTGCAGCGCTACCTTCCGGCGCTCAAAAAACTTCTGCCGGATGTCCCGTTGACCGCTGATGAGCTGAAGTGCTGCTCCATCCAGGAAGGCTCGCGAGTCGCGCATGTGGAGACAGGTTTTGGACCACCCATCTATATCTGCGATGAAACCTCCGGGATGGAGACGGGCACCTACAAAGATCTGGATGCCTGCCTGATCGTGGCGATCGCACTGGCCAATGGCGTCGAACGCCTGGTGCTGTCATCAGGGGGAAATCTTGGCTACAGCCTGGCCCGGTATGCCAGTCGCGTCGGACTGGAGGTGATCGCCTTTCAGCCGGCAACAACGCTTTACAAGCTGGATGGCAGCGCGTATGCCAACGACAGGATCAGGCTGATCTCCGTGGATCTTCCCGAAAGGGAGGTCAAAGATCTTGCCTTGAAATTCGCCGAACGCTACGCCCTGCTGCAGGTGCCCGACCCTCGTTGGCGGTTTGCAGCATCATCAGCACGAGCGATGTTTCTGCTGGAAAACATCCTCCGGTGCGACCCCCAGGTTCGTTACCTGGCCCAGACCGTATGCGCAGGGTATGGGCCGGTGGGCATCTTCAAATGCCTCTCCGCACTCGCGAGTGAAGGCCTCATCCAGGACAGCCAGATCCCGGCATTCATTGGCTTTCAGCAGATAGCCAACGCACCGATGGTCAACGCATGGAACGAGGGAAGACGCGAGATCAGAGCCACGCATGTCGATGCCCACCCCGAAGCGTATCTGGAGCCAGGGCTTTACAACACCAATCCTGGACATAACTACACCAGGCTATTCAACCTGATCAAATATTATGGTGGCTACCTGGGCGGAATCGACAACAAAGACTACGAGAGGTACAGCGGAGACACGGTTGACATGCTGAATCGGGCGGGCATCGAGCTGACGCGGCGACCCAACGGTGACTACCTGGAAAAAACCGGTCTCCTGACCGGGGTCGGCATTCTGAAAGCCATCGATGAGAACAGGATCAGTTCCGGCGAGGGCGTGGTGTTTCTACTGACAGGCGGCGTACGCAGACTCAGCGGGCACACCGAGGGCGTGATTCCGAGCATGCACGTCGACGCCAGCCAGGCGATCGATACCTGGGTAGAAAGCATCGGCGAACATTGCGGGATCGGGGTGCCAGACCACAGCAAACGGGAAGACCTGCTGCTGCGGCTCAACAGACTCGTTTAGGAACGACAGCCTCATGACAACCGACAGCCAATCATCAATGGGCAAAAGAGCCATGGGCGAGAAAGACCTCCTGAACCTTGTTGATGCCTTCATCCAATCCAAAGTGCTGATGACGGCCTACCGACTGAATGTCTTCACCCTTCTCGCCAGGGAACCAATGGCCATCGGCGAGGCCCTTAAGACGCTGGAACTGCCGGAGCGTTCCGGCACAATTCTGATCAATGCCTGCCTTGGGCTCGGGTTGCTTGAGCTGAAGGACGAAAAGCTTGGCGTCCCGGAGGGGATTGCGCACCTGCTGATCCAGGACAGAAATCTGCCATTCCGAATGCCCACCTATCTGATTGATTACTACAACACGCTGTATACAGATATGGTCAATCTCGAAGAGATTGTCAAAACAGACGGCGCTGCGTCGGCGTTCAATCTCAGGGATTACTTCAAGGATGACGTCAGCGAGGTCGAACCTGAACTCGCTGCCGACTACTCGGCATATATGGACGCCACGATGGATAAAATCGTCAAGGTCGTCCTCGAGACATATTCCTTTGCCGACCACCACTACCTGTTCGATCTTTGTGGTGGCACCGGCACATTCTGTGAAGCGATCGTCAGAGCCACCCCCGGGCTCAGAGGTGGCTTCATCGACATCCCCGCCGTGGCATCCATCGGCAGGAGAAGACTGGCACAGCTCACGTCCCCATGTCCGCTTGATGTGACCGCAGGCGATGTCTTCAGCTGCGAACTGCCAAAGCAGGCCGATGTGATGACCATCTGCCGCTCAGCTCACGACTGGGATGATGCACAGATTCAAGCCCTGTTCGAACGGGTCGCCGAGACGTTGAGACCTGGCGGAAAGTTTCTGATCATTGAGCGGATGATTCCCGACCAGTTTTCAAAAGACGCCTTACCCCTCTATTTACGAGCCGTCTACTTCCTGTCGAAGAGCTGCACAGCCCGGTACCGGACAGCTGCGCAATACCATGCGGCACTGAACCAGGCAGGATTTGCCAAAGTTGAGACCCTCAGTCCAGATCGGGATCCCTATGCATTCTTCCAGGGTCTTCGCATCGTCATGGGGACAAAATAATCACGATGTCAGGCTACACACAGCCCCTAGAGCCGGAACTTGAACTGAGCACCATCGATCCCGTCACGGGAATTCGCGGGACACTGGTGATCGATCGCCTGGTGGATGGCCTGGCGGCAGGGGGATTGCGCATCAAGCCGGAGACCGGCCCCCAGGAGCTTCGGCCACTTGCCCGTGCGATGACATTCAAACAGGCAGCGCTTGGACTCAACGTCGGAGGGGCGAAGGCCGGCCTCGCCATGGACCCCGCCGATCCGAGGCGGACCGAGGTGCTGCGACGCTTTCTCAAGGCCATCTCCCCACTGATCAACGACTGCTACAACTGCGGGCCAGATGTCAACACCACCATGCAGGAGCTGGAAGCGCTTGCTGCAGACATCGGCCTGCCCAGTCTCAAAATCGCTGTAGGACGCCGGCGGGGCATTGCTGACGCTCTGTTTCTTCAGCGCTACCGGTTGTTCAGCGAAACGACAGCCCTAGGGACCGTCAATCAGCTGAGAGCCCCGACCGCCGTGATGGCAGCGGCGCGGCAACTGCTGCACCATCTCGGCATCAACCAAAGCCAAGCGAGCGTCGCCATTCAAGGTGCCGGCAACATGGGCGGCTACGCCGCCCTCTTGCTGCATCAGTGTGGAATGCGGGTCACGGCCTGGGCCGACGATCAACAATGCCTCGTGGAGTCCCAAGGGCTCGACGTGCCAGAGCTGATGCGTGGACGCACCGCCGGCCGACTGCCCCATCGCGGCAGCAGGACACCCTCCGCGCGGCTGTTGAGGGAACCGTGTGATCTGCTGATCCTTGCCGCCGTGTCCGAGGCGATCGACCCATCAATGGTGGCTGAGCTGCGATGCCGGGGCATTGTGGTGGCGGCCAACCTCGGCATCGCCGAACCGGTCGAATGGTCCCTGGCGCAGAGGGGGATCGTGGTCGTGCCGGATCTCATCGCCAGCGTCGGGGGATCGCTGGCCGTCGAAGCCCTGGTAACCCAGAAGCCCAGCACAGCCGAGGACATCCTGCGCCACGTTGAATCGCGAATCGCCACCAGCACGGAGTTCTGGCTGAAGCAACGGAAACTCCAACCGGAGATCCCGCTGCGGGCGTTGATCATGAAGCAGATCAACGCTGCCGATGCCGGTGCGAGTCAAGAGGCGTTTTAAGGTGCATCTGAAAACACAATCAGCCAATGACGGGAGAGCTAAGACCTCACACCTGCAGACTGACCGCCTTGGTCTGGCTATAGCTCAAGAGTTCTTCCATGCATTCGGAACGGCCTAGACCACTCTGCTTGCAGCCACCGAAAGGAACACCGGCCGTATGGCGGCCGACCTCGTTGATCCACACCACACCAGCGTCGATAGCGGCGGCAAGGCGATGAGCCCGAGAAAGATCCCGGGTCCACACACTGGCTGTCAATCCATAGATCACGTCATTGACCTGCCGTAGCATCGCAGCCTCATCGCTCCAGCGAAGAATGCTGAGCACCGGGCCAAACACTTCATGGCGGGCAATGGTCATCTGATGATCCACAGCATCCAGAACGGTAGGCTCCAGAAAAGCCCCTCGGCTCAAGGCCTCATCAAGGGGTGGCGTCCCACCGGTGAGCACCATGGCCCCCTGGGCAACAGCCTCCTCAATCGCCAGCACCACCCGATCGCGATGCGAGTGCGAGACGAGGCAACCCATCTGGGTGGATTCGAGCACCGGTGATGCGGGATGAATCGCCCGCACCCGCTCGATCAGACGGGGAAGAACCGCGTCTCTCACAGAATCATGCAAAAAGAGACGCGATGTTGATCCACAGGACTGACCCTGACTGCGAGTGAAGTTCATACCGCTGACAATCGCATCAGTAGCCTTGTCGAGATCAGCATCCGGGCAGATAATGATCGGGTTCTTGCCTCCAAGTTCAAGGTTCACGGACTTGATCGTAGAAGCCGCTGCGGCAAGGACCTGTCGACCAGTCTCTACCCCTCCGATCAGCGTGATCTTTCTGACAGAAGGATGGGAGCACAGAGCGGTGCCGGTTTCCCCACCATTCCCAGTGATCACGTTGAAGACGCCTGGAGGGAACAGATCAGCAGCAAGGGTGGCCAAATGCAGCGTGGAACGAGGGGTCAACTGAGAAGGCTTGAGAACGACAGGATTGCCCATCAACAGGGCTGGAACAGCCTTGACTGCGGAGAATTTGAACGGATGATTGAAGGCGAGCAAAAAAGCTGTCAGACCAATGGGCTGATGAAGTGTATAGTGAAGTCGGCTCTCCTCTGAACTCAAGGACTCACCCTTGAGATGGGGAACTAGAGAGCAGAAGTAGTCGATACGATCCGCTGCACTAAGAACATCAGCCCTCATGGCGCGCAAAGGGCTACCGAGATCCTCCATATCAAGCTGGGCAAGATGCTCGCACTCACTGCGGATCCGTATAGACAACGCCTGAACGCGATCGATCCGCTCGCTCAGATCGAGTGATCGCCAGGCACCCATGGCAGCCGTGGCGGCTAAGGCCATCTGGTCGACATCCACAGCCGAGGCCAGGGGCACGTCCGCAAGCAACTGACCGGTGGCAGGGTTGGTGACAGACAGGGTTCGCCCGTCGGCAGCATCCGTCCATCTGCCTGCAATAAACATCTGAAGGCGAACAGACATCAGCGAAGATCCAATGCTGTCGACAGAGAGTCAAACGAAAGAATCATGCCTTAAAGACCATATAAGGCCCTAGGGTTAGAGCTGATAATCTTATCGATCAGATCACGGTGAAGATCCTGGCGAGAGCAGAGCTTTCGAAAAGCATTAAGATCGCTGGAGGGATCAATATGCCCATAGTCAGTACCGATAACGATGTTATCCTCGCCGACAAGTCGTGTGATCGATACAAGATCATCGTCAGCCTCGCAGGCTACATAGAAACGGTTGCGCTGCAGGAGACCGGTGAGATCTTCCTGCGAAACACGGTACCGGAGCTCATGCAACACGTAGGGCAGCCACTGAGCTCCAGCTTCCAGAAAACCCCAACGCAGGCATGGGAACAACTGAGGCACGCCAGCCGTCACCAGTGAGACAAAGGCGCTCAATAGTGGCAGTTTGTATTTGCAGTAGCTGGACCCCCTGCCATTGTATTGACCCATAAGATCACAGGAGGCCGGGCTGGCATTGCCGATATGAATGATAATCGGCAGATCAAGAGAGCTGGCTTCTTCATAAAGAGGAAAGAAATAGGGGTCACAAAGCAGACGATTGCCTTCGATAGGGCGAACGAAGACGCCACAAGCCCCATTCTTCTTAGACTCTCGCAATGAAGAAATCGCATCACTCATGGAAAGAAGCGGTGGCACAACAACCCAACGCAAACGTCCCTGACCGCACTGCCATAGATGGGCCAACCAACGGTTGTAAGCAGTGCACAGGGCTCGTTCAACATCAGCGCGAGGACTCACCTGCTCAATAAAAAATGTCGGCAGCAACACCTGAATGTCAATCGCCAACCGACTCATATGATCGAGTCGCTCGCGCACATCATGGAGATCTCGAGCGGAAGCCTGAAGACGCAGCTCACGGCCTGTGCTCTGGCTGAGTTCCGCAAGTCTTGTGGAACTCAGCAACCGCCCGCCAACACCGCAGATCTTGCCATCAAGGAACCAGTGCTGGCGCTCCGACCCAGGAGGCCCGATCTGCAATGGCCGGTAGGCTGCATCCGCAACGTCAAGATGGTCCCAGGTCTGATCGCACTCAATCACATGGGCATCTGCATCGATGGTGAGCATGGGGTGCAGAACAGATGAAGGAAGAATAAACCGCTGAATGAGACAGTTGCGGTTCGCGCTTCAGGCCAGTGGAAGAACCGATGCAGTCTCAGGGCTGATAGAGCGTAACCCTGCCTGCGATGGCGGAAGCAGCGACAGTGTAAGGGCTGGCGAGGTAAAGCCGACCCGGTCCGCTGCGCCCAGGGAAATTACGGTTGATGGAGGAAATGGTCACTTGATCCTCACGCTCACTCACTCCAGGCCCGGCATTGCAACAAGCACCACAACCCGGCTCAAGGAAGCAAGCTCCGACCTTCCTGAAGACCTCGAGATAACCAGAGCGATCGCAATACTCTCGGACAGCAATGGATCCGGCCTGGATGTAGCACTTAACCCTTGGGTGAATGCTCTTACCTGCATCCAAGGCTGCAGCAAACACCGCTGCGACCATATCCATGTCGGCGGCCTTACTACCGGTACAAGAGCCACAGAAAGCGATATCGATGGCAACATCCTCAGTGAGCTCATCACAGAAGATGCCGTTGCCAGGATCCCCAGGCAGGGCGATCATGGGGCGAAGGGTGGAAACATCAATCCATAAGTCCTCAGCGTACACTGCGTCGGTATCAGAACTCAGATCACGGCAAAGTCGCTCTGCTTCGGAGGTCGTAAGACCACGCTGATGAAGCCAGCGCACGACACGCTGGTCGGGAGCGATGAGAGCCGAGAAAGCGCCGATCTCAGTCGCCATATTGGTGAGGGTGGCCCGCTCATCGAGGCAGAGTTGGCGAACAACAGGCCCGCCATACTCAATGAGTTTGCCTACAAGTCGACCAGACTTCACCTCCGGCCGCGTCAACAGATGCAACATAATATCCTTTGCCGTGATCTCGCGTGGAAGTTCACCAACCAATTGAACTCTGGCTGATTCAGGTACAACAAGATGAATATCACGGGTCAACCAACTGGTGGCCAGCGCGGTGGAACCCACGCCCACTGCAAGACAGCCGATTGCACCCATATGGGGCGCATGCGAATCAGCGCTGACAACAAACGAACCAGGCAGAGCATATTTCTCAAGCACCAGATTATGATTAATGCCCTCAGATCCCTTGCGGTCTGTCTGCTCGCCATGCAATTTAATTCCATGTCTATTGGCAAACTGCTGCTGTGCGTGGTTAAGGGCATGTGCAGCATCAAGCAAACCGATAGCCTGACGCTTTGGCGTCATCACATCATCAAGAAAGGTAAGGTGATCACGGAATAGAATCATTGTCTCAGGATCTCTAACCGTATAGTCCTCGCCGAGCTGAGCCCTGATAAGCGCTTCAGCCATGCCGGTGATGTAATCATGCGAAATGCGCAGGTCCGTTCGCATAAACGCATGATCCCCCGGCTGGATGCTTGGCACTCCCGTGATGTCTGAGGCTGGATGGGTGACCACATGGCGGGCAAGGATCTTCTCGCCCAGCGTCTGCGGGTAATCACTGGAGACTGGCGCCACCATTTCATCAGCACCAAGACGCCCAAGGGCGTAGGGAAATAATCCTCGATGTCTGAGAATGTCAACAGTGATCGGATCAAGACCGGCAACGAGTTGCGAAAAGGGGATAGTCTCACCGGCTTGAATGCGGGGGAGCAGACCAAAGTCAGTTGACGTGAAGATACCCAGGTTATGACAGTTATCCCGGTAGATTCGCTCAAAGCTCTTGGCAACAATCAGGCGAATACCAGCGTGATACTCAGCGAGAGGGGCATGCTCACGGCTGGATCCTTTACCGCGCCGGGAACCTGAGACAGAAACGATGAAGCCACCATTCTTGACACTACCGGGGTGGACAGGAAACTGTTGGCTGCAACATAGTGCCTCGTAGACATAGGTTCCTAGCTTATCATCGAATTGATACATACGATAGACGGGTATGATCTCATCGGTGCTAATGTCCGACCGCAATCTCAAGTCAGAAGACAGTATGAGGTCCTCTCCCGCAAGCTGCTGACGCAGGGGCTGCGGATCCTCTGTCAGAAACAGAACGCGACCATCAAAGCTAACTTTGCCATCGTTGAATCGCAGATGGGAATCACGAGAGCAGCTCATGAATGTGGACGAGGCAAGGAAATAGTGTCACTGAGACGAACATAACAGTTATCATTCATGCGACCGATGGGTGCAAGACGGGCAACGTCAATCACACCTTCGCAGACTATGCTGCTGTGTGCGTGTATCACAAGGCCTTCGGCAATCACCAGATGATGATCATCTCCAAGAGGGATGATCTGCTTGGCGCGAGATTCCATCGCTAACGGAGCCTCCTGGATACGGGGCGGGGTGACGATGGAAGAAGCAAGTGGGGTGAGTCCACAAGCCTCAAGCTTGCTTTCGCCATCTTGTGCAGGTCGGCCGGTGGCATTGAGCTGTTCAAGATGCTTTTCAGTTGCTGTGTGGATCACGAACTCACCCGTTCGCTCAATATTAAGGAGTGTTCTCTTCTTTTGCTTTCTGCCCAACGCCGACTCAAAACCTACAACGACTGTCATGGGCGAAAAGCCTGCAATCGCATAGCAACTGTAGGGCGCGAGGTTGACCGTACCATCGTCGCTTAATGTTGTAATCCACGCGATAGGCCTGGGTATCACCAAGCACTTGAGTAGATCATGCCCTGCCTGAGCGCCAAGGGCACTCGAGTCGAATTGAAGCCATTCATCACTCATGAAATGATGCAGCGTCAGCAGTGACCGCAGTTTAGATCACGGCGCTCAAGAGAGATGTTTGGATTGAGCCCGCAAGAGCACTGCATCATGATCAACACTCTGGCAGCACAACCAACCAGTCTCACCAGGCAACCACCCCTGACCATCAAGCATCGCTTGCGACGCGGCCGCTAACGACTCCCCTGAGCTAGCTTTCCCCCCGCTGATCCGGGATCATTCTGTCCCAGGGGTGCCATCGAGTGCAGCGACGGAATTGTCAAGGCGCGTCGCAATCGCCTGATATTTCGGCCATTGACCCATGACATGATGATCCTCTGTCGGGTGACCCTTGAGGATCTCCTCCAGCTTCCACTGGGCCCTCTCTTCAGACATTTTTAGATCGAGCATGAAGTTCCACTCGCCATACATGGCAGCATGAATAGCCCCCAGACCCAAAACAATCATGCGATATCCCATGGCACCGAGGTCAGCAAAGGTCATCGGGTCATCAAGCTGACTCCATCGGAATGATGACGAGTAGTTGAAGAACAGTGGCAGATGGGGAAACCGTTTCTTGATCGCCTGAGCAAAAGAGTGTGCATCAGCTCGACTTGCATCGGGGAACTCGGCCCAGATGACGTCCGCACCAGCATCGGCATAGCACAATCCTCTCTCAATGACGCTGTCGATCCCACCGCCACCCTCGGCACCATAGGCGTCGGTGCGTGCAATAATCAGGAAGTCAGGATCAGATCGAGCCTCCAGAGCCGCTTTGAGTTTTCTGACAGCATCGCCAATCGGTACACAGCGTCTTCCGGGAAGATGGCCGCAACGCTTTGGCAGACGCTGATCTTCGATGGTGAGACCACTCACGCCCGCTTGCTCAAACTCCTCAACCGTGCGCATCACCTGTAGAGCATCCCCGAAACCATCATCACCATCGACAATGACCGGAAGGCCACAGGCTTTGGCAATCAAACGGGACCAAGCCACCATTTCTGTCATAGACACGAAACCTAGATCCGGGCGGGCGAGATATCCCAGAGAGCAGGAATAACCGCTGACAAATATCCAGTTCAAACCAACAGACTCAGCGATCCTGGCTTGTATCGGCGAGTAGACGCCAGTCGTGAAAGCGTAAGGTTGATCCATGAGGATCCTGCGCATTCGCTGGTTTCTGAGCATGTGACGACCATACTGGTATAGCGAGACCTTAGCATCATCACCTGATGGGTTAGAGATCCACGGACTCTCGGCTGACACAGTGCAGGCGCCAAGCTTCAAGCGTTCAGGATGAACAGTTCCCCATGAGCGCACGGCGCATGCCGAGGACAGGGCATGAGGTCTGTACAATATTGTTTGGTATCCAATGACTCCGTGGGCTGCTGCGAGCCGTTTGTGAGTGTCTGTGATCTCTTTGAGCGCCAGGCACATGCCAACCCCGGATCAACAGCTCTGGATTTCGGCACTCGCAAGCTGACCTACGGGGAACTGAATGGGGCAGCCAACCAGATTGCCTGGAGAATTCTCGATGCTCAGGCTTCGAGCACTCATGATTCCGAAGGAAGCGATCAGAAGCCTGTGGTCGTGCTCCTCGAGATGGGACCCAGTGGGATCACGGCCGCCCTTGCCGCACTGAAGGCAGGCCAGATCTATGTACCGGTGGACCCCTCAGATCCAGCTGAGCGGGTGGAGCGCATCTTCGCCGAGCTTGAACCAGCCTGGGTGATCGTCAGCACGGACAGCCTCGCCCGATGGCAGCGTTCCTTGCCTCCGCACGCCGATGTGATCAACATCGATGAACTGAATCTCCCGGAGACACGTGGGAATCCTGGACTCAAGATTCACCCCGATGCTCTGGCCTGCGTGATCTTCACCTCTGGCTCGACAGGGCAACCCAAGGGTGTCATGCTGCCGCACAAAAAGCTTGTGCATGATGCCCTGATCAGAAGCCGGCTCATGGCGGTGTCCGCCACCGACAGCATTGTGTTGCTCTCCTGGGCAACAGGTCAGGCCATTTCCACTTTACTCCTGCCGCTGATCAATGGAGCTCAGCTGGTGCCGGTCCCGGTACGACGGGATGGCATCTCCCCATTGGTCGAGGTGCTGTCACAGAAAGCAATCACTATTCTGGTGATAGCGGTGCCGCTTTTGCGTGCCTTGATGGACTCGATTCAAGGCAGATTTGAGGTGCCGCAGCTACGCGTGGTCAGGATCGCAAGCGATCGGAGTTATCCTCACGATGTGAAGCGCTTCCGAGATATTTTTCCACCCCATTGTACGCTCATGAATGGACTTTCTTCCTCTGAGACTGGCCTGATCTGCGCCCAAATGATCGATGCATCGATGCCACTGGAGGAACAGACTTTATCGGTTGGCCGCCCTGTTGATGGCAAAGAAGTTCTAATCCTAGATAAGCACACTCAGCCCACCACAACAGGGTTCCCTGGCAGAATTGCCATCAGAAGTCGATATTTGTCCACGGGTTACTGGAGAAGACCGGAGCTCACAGCGCAATCCTTTCGCCAAGATTCCGAGGATCCGACACTCCGACTATTCCTGAGTAGTGACATGGGCTATCTATGCCCTGACGGTACACTAGTGTTCCTGGATCGTTTAGATGAACAGATCAAGATTCGAGGCTTGCTTGTAGACACCAATGAAGTTCAGGCGGCTCTGATGAGCCATCCCAACATTCTGGAGTGCTTCGTGGGTGGGTGGGGCGACCAAGGCAAGGAACGGCTACTGGTCGCCTGGATCGTGATCAAAGATGTCCCACTGGCCAGCATCGATCTACGCGGTTTCATTGAAAGCCGTTTGGCCAGCCACATGGTTCCATCGGCCTTTGTGGCGGTCGACAGCTTGCCACTGACAGCGCGGGGGAAGATTGATCGCAACGCCCTGCCGCCCCCTCGCTTCGCCGGAGACAGCCAGCGACGGATGCCACCATCCACAGAGCTCGAACAGCAACTGCATGGCATCTGGAGCACCATTCTTGGCCACGCGGACTTCGGCATCACGGATGATTTCTTTGCGATCGGTGGCGACTCCTTATCGATGATGCAGGCCAATCTCGCCATCAATCGCCTGCTGAACAAAGACCATCTGGCGCATCACCACTTTACGCATCGAACCATTCAGTCATTGATCAACCATTTTGAGCCAGAGGTGGAGGCAGATGCCAGTAGCGAAACGGCAGAAGCCATGGACAACAAAGCAGATCGAAACCATCGCCTCATTCCGCCTCACATCCGATCATTCCCTGCGCAACAAATGGCGATGCTTGCACATTGGCCGGGGGAATGCGCTGGCGGTCATCGCTATCTGCGGACACTCAATAACGAGTCCACACTGCCAGGACTGTTCTGGTGTTTCCAGGGATCCTACGAATTCGAAGCTCTTGCCAGGGAGCTCACCGGCGAGCTCCGACTCCATGGGATGCGGTCAGCAAATCAACTGGAGGACTACCGCACAATCTACCGCAATCCGTCTTTGTGCAATCACATTGCCAGTCTTTATGTTGAAGAGATTCTTGATCTTCAGCCGGCAAATAAACCCTTTGTGATTGGGGGAAATTGCCAGGCAGCCATTATCGCCAATGCGATCGCCTGGCAGCTGTTAGCACTCGGCTGTGAGGTCAAAAACCTGATCCTGATGGAAGCCAGTCTCGTTCGCATTCGCACAGGCATCTTCCGCTGGGATGGCAAAACCACGTTGATCTATGGAGCACGCAGCATTTTTAATCCTTTCGGGGATTTAACAACTGCCAACAGGACGTCAGGGATCCGTGAGATTTATCTTGAGCACCATTCTGGCTCCTGGCTGGATCGGACGCTACAAGAGAATCTCGGGGACGAACTTCGAATCCTGGAGATTGCAGGTGCCCATGGAACGTTTTTTGAAGCGAGACACGTCGGCACGCTGGCGTTGGCGATCAGGAGAGCAGCAGGAATCTCCTGATCAGGGCTGGGGGGACAGCCGATGCCCCCATGACCGGCCGAGGGCAGATCGATGCCACCGAGCAGATTGAGCAGCGTGCTTTTACCACTGCCGCTGGGCCCGATCAGCACCACGAAGGAACCGGCGGGAATCTCCAGATCCACCGACGCCAGCACCCGGTGCTGCAGCTCACCCTCCTGATCGTCCTTGGCCAGACCGCGGATCTCGATCGCCCCAGGGGAGCACGCACTGGGCATGGAAAGGCGTGGGCCGGACGAGGGCAACGGTAGGAAGATGCGGGAGACGGCGGGGATGGGGCAGCCTCCGAGCCGGAACCGCCGCCGACCCCGAGCCCCGGCGACCCTCACCCCAAGGCCGGGCTCACTTTCCATTCCTCTCAACCCATTCCTCTCAACGATCAGGGCCGATCAGTCCATCGGCGCCGATGGACTGATCGGCGGCCGAATCAAGGGGACGGAACCGATGGCCGAATCCCAGCCGCCCGCAACCTGGGCATCGTGAATGACAGCGCGAAAGCATCCAACAGACAATCCAAAGCCTCAATTGACAGGAATCAACGCAGACATAAACTGAGACGGCTTACAAACAGATTCTGGCCGGCATGAAAGTGGCACTCATTTGCCTGGTTGCCTCTGTTTTCTTCTTTGCCGTTGGCACCGTCGGCAGCTCCTTCAAACTGTTCGGCCTGGCCGAATTTGACGGCAAGGTACAGAACCGGTGGATCAAGGTGCTGTCGCTGATCCTGGGAGCCCTGTTCTTCGTGTCCTTTCTGGCCACCGTTGGCGACCATTCCGCACGCCAGCAGGGCCAGGATCAGGGCGGCGAAGAACGCCGCAGAGCCCCCAATGAACAGCCGCGATCCGCCGACCGACGACTCCCAGGCCAGGTCGCAGAACCCTGAACAGCGATGGCAGGGCGACATCCTGCCGCCGGATCACACACCGCGAACGACGATCGGGCCCCTGGGCCCGGGAGCCCTGGAACGCCTGAAGCAATGATCTCTTGCAGAGCGTCCTGAGCCCATGGACGAGCCTCCCGTCACGGCCTTGCGCCAACCCGCGGCCAAGCGCAGCCGATCGGAGTGATCCACACCGGGCCTTGTCCAGCAGGAACCCAAGGTCATCAAGGGCATGCAGGGGGGCTGAAGACACACCGCTCGTCCGACTGCGGAACCGTGTTCCACACCGCCGCACCCATGGGAGCAAAAGCGTATCGGTGACGACGCAATCGCCGACGATCAACAGTCGCACCCATCATCATCCGTCGCTGGCCACCCCCTGGAGTGGAACAGAGCCAGCGGACAACTCCAGGGTCCGCCACCAAGCTCAAAGCAACCAAAAAGCGCAAAAAGAAAACAATGACTAGACTTAAAAAGATTCACCCAGCCGTTGCGACATGGCTGATCACCCTGGCGATTGGGCCCTTGACAACACAAGTGGTCATCGCGAAGCCTAAAAATCTCTGCACGCCCCAGACCTGCGGGACCAAAACCTGCCAGTACCGGGGGAAGACATAACAGGGCGGCGATACTCCCGTGATCACAGTGAACGGAAGACCACGAATCTTTCTTTGCGACGGTTTTACCGGCAAGCTTGTTTACATGGGGACTCCTGAAAAAGCCAGATCGACTGCAGCGCAACTTGTTTCAGCGATCGAAACCCGATAAACTGGCCGCGTACAGAGCAATTGACGATTGCTACAACTGCTGAACGCTGCAGATGTACCGAA
>Ga0315900_10000139_pt1 | contig 125265 bp, 92 predicted proteins | sample LakEriMetagenome_FD_203521 | JGI IMG/M metagenome (GOLD analysis project Ga0315900, IMG submission 203521) | Freshwater fungal communities from buoy surface, Lake Erie, Ohio, United States - Buoy 12 MA114 | ecosystem: Environmental > Aquatic > Freshwater > Lake > Lake biofilm | place: USA... | reverse complement strand
CCTGGACATAACGTTTTGGTGAGGGTGTCCGCCAGGCACATTGTAAGGGTCAGAAATCAAAATAAAAAAAGCCCGAGGGCTAAAGAGCTCTCGGGACAATCGGCACAATTAAGTGGGCCAGTTTCAACCTCTTGTAAATTTCAACTTCGAGAGATCAAAACCATGAACGGTCTTCAAGCGATCAAGAAGAGCCTCCAATTTTTCAGGGCTCATTTCTGTGGTACGAGACAGAATCCATAGCGTGCTTCGGCCTGGTTCGCTAACCACTGCATATTCGTAATCATCGCCCAACTCAACGATCCAATAATCACCATAGAACGGACCGAAGAAAGAAACCTTCAACTCCGCATTGGTTTCGGTATTGGCAACGTAGGCTATACCTTTGGCTTTTTTGATCGGACCGCGAGGGGATCCTTTGTGACACGCGTTCAAGACGTCCACCTTACCATCACTGCGACGTGTATAAGTGGCCGATGTGTTGAAACAATTTCGACTAAACCACTGAGGGTACGATGCGAGCTCGTACCACACACCCATATAGCGAGAAATATCTACATACGGCACCGTCCGCAACGGCTCATCCTCAGATCTTGCCGCCGTTGCGCCAAATCCGGATGCGAAAAGTAAAATGGTTAAAATGACTTTTTTCATATGACGTCTCTCTAAAGGAGGGGTAAGTCGGGCGCCTATAAAACAAACAAGGCCGGGCAATGCTGCCCAGCCTTCTTATGGTGCTTAAATTTTAAATAATCTACTGAAACCTAAAAATACCAATCATTTCGGAAGCAACGCCTATTAGACCCGCTCTGACGTTGAGGTGTTTTTGTTTTCAGTTATCTGAGGTTTTTGCTGATCGTTGCCATTAATGGCCTTCTTGAATTCCCGGATCGCTTCACCCATACCTCTCGCAAGGTCCGGTAAACGGCGCGGTCCGAACAATAGAACGACGACGAATAGTACAATCAACCAGTGAACGATAGACATGCTTCCCATAACGTCAAACTCCCTACTTTAGTTCCTATAGTGGTATCACATAGCCCAAAAGCCAGGCAATGGGACTTTTCGATAAAACCTTGGTCAATCAGGCCAGTTGTGAAGAATTCCACGCATTTCGCGATTAATTTCAGCCATGTATCGTTTGACCTCTGGATCTTTAGGGTCCACTTTTGCTGGGAAATACGTCTGAACATCTTGGTTCAGCCTCAACATTTTAGTTTGCCAGATGTTCTCGGACTGAAGCGCGAGATCAACGCAGTGGTAGTCTTTCAGAATCTTCCGATCGATAAAATCTTGGATACTCGTTACCGCGTGATCCCGGAAAACTCGTCGCCCTGCGGAATCCCTGGTGAACCCTCGCACCACATAATCAATAACAACGACATCATTATCAAAATTTTCCATCATGTAGTTCAGGGCTCTTAATGGGGTGATCTCCCCACATGTAGCAATATCGATGTCGATTCTGAACGTACAAATACTTCCGCCACTATGGAAGTCAGGGTATGTATGAGCACAAATATGACTTTTATCGAGGTGCATGGCTTTAAACGTCGCGACGTCAGGACTTGCCCCACCTCCTGCCACATCACTCATAAGGACCATGGAGCTTGCTCCCCAAGGCTCGTAATTTTGGTCACTTACAGCCAAAACTTTGGCCTCGATGATATCACAAATTCCTCTTAAAATTTTTGTCACTCGTTCTGCATTATAACGCTCGGCAATATATTTCACGTAAGATAGGCGTTCAGACTCATCTCTAGCCACGCAGAAATCATAAAGATTAAAACTAAGGGCCTTAGTTAGATTATTAAATCCAACCAACTTGAAATCACCGAATGGCTCAATTCGCTTCACGTGTATGCTTCTCCCGACTTGCAGAGCTTTAAAAACTCCACCTGTTCGCCCAACAGAGAACGGACCCATTTGGGGGTTAGAGGAATTAGCACGTGCCTGTACTAAAGTCACCAATTTTATTAAAAAATTTAAGATCCCGGCAGCTTAAATAAGCCCCAAAAGTCCACGACCATACAAGTTCGCGCTGAATTGAGGGGACCCGAATTCTTTTCAAACGTCACAAAAATTGCCACAAAATCATGCCAGTTGCTGCTCTACCAAAAGTCGGCGACCCCCTCCTCTCAAGATCGATCATCTCATTCTCCGACTCATTTCTTGAGGTCTTGCCAGGAACCCTGGCTTCAGACGAGGCAAAAAACCTAGAGGAGGAGATTATGAAGGGCCCAAAATTTGTGGGAGGGCGATTGAGCCCTCCACGGGTTGTCGCGCTCGTTTTACTACTAGCCGGCTGCGGTGAAAGTATAACTGAAACACGTACGCCCAAGTCAAAAGAGTCCGCGGATCTGCAAAAAACGAAAACATTTCTGGACAGTGAAGACATTGTGACCATCATGAAAGCTCCCGACCAGGTGGCTAATCAAGCGTTCTCCAAAAGTGAACAAGAGCAGCGTGAAAAATCCCTCATACCATTAGATAAATTCCCTCAAAACCAGCCGGCGCTTGTTATCGATGACCTTTCGCTCGCTGGGGAAGCGCAAGATAGCAAAAACGTCACCGACCTGAGACCGTTCGATACGCCCATAAGAAATCAGGGTTCTCGTCCTTGGTGCACAGCATTTGCGACGATCGGAGCCATCGAAAATCTGGCTAAACAAAATTTTGATGCTAATCTTGATCTTAGTGAAATCCATCATTTTCAGTCGTATGGCGTCTACCAAACTAGTCCCTCTCTTAACGCTGCAAAGACTATCGGGCTCATCGACGAAGAACTCTGGCCATACTATGGACAAAGAAAAACCGGTAGTGATTCTCGGATACGAGCTAGACTAACCGGAAGCAAAAAGATCCAACTAACCTTGACCGAAGTGGTCAAGGCAATTCGTTCGGGGCTACCTGTAGTGATTAATCTTATGGTTAACGGATCATTCATGAATCCAAAGACAGGTGGCATCATAGTCCCCGGCGGATTTCAGTCGGGAGGCCATGCCATCGCACTAACTGGAGTTGTGGTTGATGGCCGAGTCGATGGCGGCGGTTATTTTATTATTAAAAACTCATGGGGATCATCCTGGGGGAACAAAGGCTACGGCTACCTACCGTTTAGTTACTGCAAATACTCCTCGTGCTACGCTTGGACCATTAACGAAATACAAGTTGCGGACGATCAAGGCAGGCTTCGGGATAAGGTACCGGGAATTCCGCCGGCGCCAGCACCTCAGCCTCTACCCGATACAAAGCCCCTGCCTGTTCCTGTGACACCGACTCCGAAGGATGACGAATTGAATGAGGATAGCTTTAAATTGGTGACGCAATTGAAAGATTATCGAGGTCTTCTTGGAGCTTATTTCTACACACTAACAATTTCTGGCACGCAGGCGGATTTGAACCAAGTTGCAGCCGTGACATATAGCGTCGAAGGTTACCGCGATTTTCAGACAGCTCTAGGCGATAGCGCAGCAAATATTACGGGGAGTGACATCATGAGTCGTTCCTACCGCATCTGGCCTGCTCAAATCGATCGAGCCACTGCAAAAGTTAGGCTAAAAAATGGCAAAGATATTTTAGTTAGAGGAATTGATCTCGAGTTTTAGTTGAATGCTGGCGAGGACTTTCTTCTTGGAAGATGGTCCTCGCTAAAGCGCTCTCATCGAACCGTCTTTACATAAGATTTTAAAAATAGGGCCCCGAACGCGCAGCCGGCAAATAGAATCGCAACCACCGCAACGGCAAATGGTTCCGATAATTGCTCGGCCAAATAGCCCATGATCAGACCGCCTATTGGCATCAATCCGAAGAATGTCAGGCCAAATATACTGGCAACTCGACCACGTAAACGATCGTCCACCTCCGAGTGAATGAGACTATTTGACAGATTAAGTAGCATGATCTGTGAAACTCCTAGCAATGCCACAAAGATAAGCGCGGAAACGAGGTTTTTAGACAAGGAAAAACCAATTAATGCCACCGGTAGAGACAACGCTCCGATGGCTATCCAACGCCCCCTAACCATGATCGATGCAAAATAAGCGACACCCAAAGCACCCAAAACTGCACCCAACCCCCTACCAGCCTGCAGATAACCTGCCACGCGTGCATCGCCGTCCAACTGATGAACGGCCCAAGCCGGAAAAATAGTTACGACCGAGATTCCAAAAAGACTCATGCTGCCAGCCAAAAAAATCAGGACGCCGATGATACGATGAGTCACCGCATAAACCACACCCTCTTTCAGCTGATCTACAATTGATTCCTCAGTCTTTCGCCTGATTTTAGGCGGCAGTTTAATTTTGACGAGAGCAATGAGTACGGCGAGAAAAGACAAAGCATTTAGAACAAAGCAAACGATCGGCCCAGCAATGACGTAAATAATTCCAGCCAGCGCAGGACCTAGAGTTGACCCAAGATTGAATAAAGCGCCGTTCAGGGCTAAGGCGTTGGTCAAATCTTTTTTTTCGACCAACTCACTGGCAAGAGACTGTCGAGCTGGGGCATCAAAACTATTCGCAACACCAGTTAAACTCGCCAAAATCAGGATATGCCAAGGCTCCAAACAATCTAACCAGGTGAGAAAAGCCATCAAGATTGCTAGGCACATCATAAAAATTTGCGACACGATGAGAATCTGGCGCCGTGAGATCCGATCAACGATTGCGCCAGCATAAATCATGAATATCCAAGTAGGAACTCCCTGAGCAAAAGCCATCATTCCTAAAAAAGCAGGTGATTTTGTCAATTCAAATGCAAGATAGGCCTGTGCAGTATTCTGCATCCAGGTACCCGTCATTGATATCAACTGGCCCGTGAACCAAAGTCGATAATTGGGATAGCTAAGGGATACAAAGGCTCTTTTCACCACCACTCCATGGACAGTGTTGCCTGAGGGAATCTTGTCTTATGGGATACGCTAGCTTCTAAAGGTTAGCCTAAAGCACGAGTCGCCGTCAATTCTGATCAGCGCGTGATTTACCGCGCCGTGCGACCGCCCTCACTTACAGCCAATCAACTTTAACGTCGCATCTTGAACGGACACATAGTAGCCTGAAACGGCGCCACCGAGTTCCCGAGCGAAATCTTGTTCTTCAGGCGTTGCCGCCGATATTGTTGCGGGAAGCCTCATTAGAGCACCCTTATTGACGCTATTTCTAAGACAGAAAACCGCCTTAGACGATTCATCAGCCGCCGGTTCCACGAGCTCTTTCACGTCGAGCACTCCAGATGTGTAGGTTCCGTGCCAGGTTTTAGCAGTATATTTTGCCGCGAATGTCCCGAGGAAAACTCGAAACTCGTTCATACAGGTAATGCCTGCCGCCACAGTCGCGACGGTTTTCGTCATACACTGGGGTACAGCAACCTTAAAACCACTGCTATCGGTCGTGGTGATACCACTCGGGATAACTGGCTCAATCGTGGCGTCAGTTTGTGAATTTGTCTCTATGATAGCGGCTTTTGACCAGAACTTTTGTCCAGCCGCAGTAGATCTGAGTGTCACACGCGCTATCGGCTTAGCTTTTTCCAGCTCTGACTTCGTAAGGTTTACCGATTTACCATCAGACTCCAAGACCACGACTTTCGTCAATCCATCGAAATAGCTTAAACTTATGACGTAGTCACAGCCTTTCCTAAATGTGTAGGTCGCATCAAGAACCGTATCGGAGACTTTGCTCTCGCCAAAGTCCTTTTCCTGAGGCGCGATATTTTCGTCACAAACCGTCGATTTGGCACTGACTTTTACCATCAGCCTCGAAACCAACTCATCTGCTTGTTTGGCCATTTCAGGCGACAACGTCTTATCCATGGTATCGCGAAAGGCTGGATGCTTTATGGTGACTGCCTTTATTGTGCTACCGCTACGACCAAATGGATCTTGCTGCTGTCGAACGGCACACGAACCAAATGCAACAGCGCACGTGATAAAAATGGCGAGATTGTTCATTGTCGACTCCTCATCTGAAACGTAGGCACAGACTGAGCAGCATCTTTTGTGCCATACTTAACATTCTGTTATTATTGTGTAAATCAAGGTCTATGTTAATGCTTTTACGACACCTTGTTTAAGTCTTTTACACCCCACGCCCGTCAGCCAAGCCCGATGACCCAGTCAACCACAACTCGGTCCATCCAAAAACGTCCGTATTGGGGATCTAGTCGATGAGAAATGAAGGCTGTATGCCCACCACGCTTGGTTACGATCACATCCATGCCACGGCGCTTTCGGATCTTCTGATATGTCACGACAGGAACAATTGGATCATCATCAGCGGCAAGCATCAACGCAGGACAACTAATCGAATCAAGAAGAGGGAAGGAGCTACAGACTTCGTAATAATGTCCACCATTTTTAAACCCCGATGTTGGCGCAACGTAGAGGTCGTCAAACCTTGCTAAACTCTGCCGGCCCTGAAGCAGTTCTTTCGGAAGGGCAGGTACTTTGTCCGGAAACCGTTTATTCTGCATGCGCACGTGATTGATCAAACGCCGTGCGAAATAAAGATCGAAAATCCTATTGCGAGGCGCGCTTATAAGCTGGGAGCAAGCAGCTAGATCAATGGGAGCGCAGACCGCGACAACACCTTGTAAAAACGGCGGTCGATTCGAACCATACTCTCCAGCCATTTTCAAAGTTGCGTTTCCACCCAAAGAAATCCCAATCTGTGTAATCGGAGAATTGGGAAATTTCGAAGAAATCCACTCTAAAACGGCACGCGTATCTTCACTGCGACCGCTATGATATATCCCTCTGGCAAGACCCTCACCCGGCCCACATCCGCGCATATTCATGCGAAACGCCATGACACCACGCTGTACAAATGCATGGGCAAGACGAACGGGGTGTGTCGAGTCTTCAGATCCCGTTAATCCGTGCACAATTAAAACAATACGTCGCTCCGGCCCCCAATTCGTCGGCATATTTTGAATCACCGACAAGTGGCCATCATCACCAATAGGAACCAGAAAGCGAGCCGACAGACCCGCTGGCTTTCGAATCTGTGGCCACCAGATACAAGCAATTGATTGGATGAAGCCAGAAGAGAGCAACCAGTGGGGTTTAAAATTATCTACAAGCACTGCGCCAACTCCGTTGATAGAAGTCCTCTCAAAACTTGTCCATCATCTATCGTAAACCCGATTATAAGCCTACCGCCTGCTACGTCGCCTAGCCCACCGCAAACACTCCTATTAAATGCCTGTTTTTATTAGCATAAATAACTTCAAAAAACATTAAACTAAGCATCTTTACCGACCGATAAGAACAGGCGCTTACGGGAGGGGCGTTCCTTGATTAAGAAAATTATTCTCTTCATTACGGCAACGTTTGGTCTACTATCTGCAGATATTGCGCAAAGCTGCCCAGCCTTCGTAAAAGCGTCGAACTTCCCGGAATGGATCTACAAGACACCAGTCAAAAATTTACGATTGTATGCTGTAACGCCAACCAACTCGTGGAAAGCAATACCACTTCAAATCGATCCCATGACTGACAAAAATCTCTATGACTCAGATCGCCCAGCAGCCACCGGCAACGATACTGTGCGCCCCACTGATCGATTCGTATTTGAAACGGATGAATTTGGACAGGCCCTGAAGCATTCCACTCAATTTCCTTGCGATGCATCTAAACTGACCGAAATCCGCAGCCCTAGTCAGACATTTGGATATTTGGCAGATTGCAGTGGATCATCCGCTGAAGTAAGTACCGTCAACCCTGGCCCGATCAGTCTGAATACTGGCGAGAGAACAATTGCGTCTCCGCGCTTTGACTATGTTTATCACCCTAAAAACCAGCTACTTTATGAGTCTCTATTCGCAAAGTTTCCTGGAGGAAAGAGCGTTAGGAGCGCCTACGATGCCGATATTGGGTTACGCCTTGATATCAAAAATTTCTTCACTCTCCACTTTCACAATGGCGACATTGAGTCCTACATCAATTCGTCCAAAGTTGGCGAGGTTGGCGTTGTCCAGGGTATCGCGTTTTATTTGCGCCTCTTTGCATTTAAAATTGACCTGAAGATGAATACCGTCGCCAGCTTCTTTGAAAATTCCGCTAACATTCCCATGCTTGTTGACGTACCCCGAAATGCATACGAGCACTTGAATCCTGCCAGCGGATCCCTGTATTCGTTCAAATTAGATAAAGCGTCTTTTGAAATGGATGATCCCATGTCAACCATGCCGCGTTTTGAGGCTGAACTTATTAAAAAGGGCTCACCAGTCGTAAAAGAAGGCGGTTTGCGCCGCTGTAAAGGTGAACATTGCAACTTTAAGATGATGGGCAAAGTGGAAAACGAACCATTTGCTCTATCCATGAATCTTCCAAAAAATGTTGTTGAAATGGGTTTTTTCCCGACCTTTGTCTCCGATACCAAGGAATTCAAGTCCGGATTAGGATGGAAGGGTGCAGACAAAAGTATGCCTAATGAAGTCGGAATTTTCTTCCCGACAAGCGGACTTGCCAAAGGACAATACAAGATCGACTCATGGATTCTACTCGGCGATGAAAGCCTGAAATCGTCCACCTGCCCTGTCGACGCTATCATAGGACCAACCCTAACCCCAGTATCAAGCCCAGCATTTGCCCACTGACACTAGTCTACCGTCACGATCTGTATTTCCGGGTTGAACTCGTGTCGTAAAATACTTTCTATGCCTTGTAGTGTTCCGGTTCGCGAGCTAGGACAACTGCCACACGCTCCCTCGTATTTAACGGTTATAATGTTATCCATCAACTCAAGGACCACTAGATCACCACCATCGGCCTGAAGCCCGGGACGGATCTCGCGATCGATAATGTCCTCGAGTTTGCGGCGTTCCGGAGTCCAATTTGTTTGGTCAATATCCGGCTCCCCTGTTTCAAACTCAGCATCATGACTTGGAAGGTACGTTTTTAAAACTTCAATAATTTCGCTCTCGAGAACTGGCCAATCGCCAAAACCATCTTGGGTGACAGTCAGGACATTTTCAAACAAGTGCACAGCCGTTACGTTGGGAAGCCCTAAAATATTCGTTGCCAGTGGCACGTGCATACATTCAGCCGGGTGGACAAACGTCACCTTACCCAACTTTTTTACATCTTTTGCCGTAATAAACTTGAGAGCATTAGGATTCGGCGTTGACTGGGTTATAACGCGTAAAGACATGCTAGTTAGCCCCCTCACTCGGCTCTGTTGTTACCGTCGGCACGTCACACAACCTCGACACGGGATCCACCGAAGAAGCCGAGAAAGCGGCCATCACAGTCTTCCACGGTAGAAGAACACACTTTGCCCGCGCCGGAAAATCCTTCATCGCAGTAAAAGCCTCTGCGTCCCCACCCCAACTCCAGCTACCACCGGAAAGCATTGCCTCAAATTGCCCAATAATACTCTTTGCCTCATCCAGAGTTTTAGTCTTTAGTGTCTCAACCAAAACCGAAGCACTCGCTCGACACAAAGCGCAACTTTGGGCATTGAAGCCCAAATCAAAAAACTTATCCTCACCCGCCCTGATCGTGATCAATATTCTATCGCCGCAGATGGGATTGAAGCCTTCTGCCCTGTGTGTCGCATCTAGTAGCGGCTGAGCACCCCGAGGTGCGCGATTGTGATCAAGAATCACAGACTGATAAAGAACGTTTGCCTGACTCACGCAAACATCTCCTTCGTCTTCCAAAGAGCCTTAACTAAAGCCTCAATATCAGCCTCATCATTATAAATACTAAAACTAGCTCGGGCGGTCGCAGGCACCCCAAGCCTAGTCATGAGTGGCTGGGCGCAATGATGGCCGGTACGCACCGCTACACCATTGAGATCAAGTATTGACCCAATGTCGTGGGGATGAATGCCGTCTACGGTCATGCTAAATACTGGGACTTTAGCCGACGTCGATCCGATAACTTTTAAACCAGGAATCTCAGCTAATGCGTCCGTAGCGCGACGAAGTAGATTTGATTCGTGTCGCTGTATTGCGTCAAACCCGACATCCTCTTTAACGAACCGAATAGACTCTTGAAGCGCAATGACAGCGGCAATATCAGGCGTACCAGCCTCAAAGCGTGACGGTGGATCCGCGAATATAGTCTTCTCGAAAGACACCGATTTTATCATGTCGCCGCCGCCAATCACTGGCTGCATGTGCTCCAAGTGGCGGTAACGACCATACAACACACCGACGCCGGTCGGACCAAAAAGCTTATGCCCAGAAAAGACTAAAAAATCACATCCAAGTGCTTGCACATCTATGGCTTCATGGGCCACGGCCTGGGCCGCATCGACCAGTATCGGAACACCCGCCGCTTTTGCTGCATTTACCATGGACTGCACTGGGTTGATGATCCCTGTGGCGTTGGACGTCCAAACACAGGAAATAAATTTCGTCTTGGGATTTATGAGACTTTTAAACGCATCCAGATCAAGGGACGCATCATCGTGCACCGGTGCTATAACAAGTTTGCAGCCAGTTTTTTCACAGAGCATCTGCCACGGCACTATATTTGCGTGATGCTCCATGGCGGTAATGAGTATCTCGTCACCTTCCTTCACACGCGCTGCCACAAAAGATAACGCTACAAGGTTAATACCAGCCGTCGCTCCAGATGTGAAAATGACCTCTTTCTCATCGGCAGCATTTATAAATTCGCCAACAATGCGTCGAGACGACTCGTATAATTCGGTTGCCTCCTCGCTCAACACGTGAACGGCTCTGTGAATATTTGCAGTACCCTCACGGTAGTAGCGTTCGATAGTACGAATCACACGCAACGGCTTTAATGCCGTGGCGCCAGAATCAAGATAAACAAGCCTTTTACCGCGCACCTGTCTCGCCAGCACCGGGAATTCCCGTTTTAAAGCCGCAAGATCTAAAACACCGCGCGTGGCAAACGTCGTCATGGGTTTTTCGCCTCATTTTGGGCGATCACCTGGGCAGCAAACCAACGATCGACGAGAGATTCTAGCCAAATACGGGCAGCCTCAGACTCAACTTTAAAAATCACATCGTCTGCAAATCCACGCGAAAGGATCGCTGTTGCCTCTGCCCGCCCGATACAGCGACTCTGTAGATAAAAAATTTCGTCGGGATTTAACGAACCAATCGCTGCACCGTGAGATGCCTTGACATCATCGGCGTCGATTTCTAGTTGTGGCTTTGCATTAGCTTCTGCTTGATCACTCAACAATAGGGTCTTACAGGTTTGATAAGCCTGTGACTGCTGCGCATCTTTTCTTATAAAAATTTTGCCATTGAAGACAGATCGGGCAGAGTCCGTAAGTACACCCTTAAATAACTGATTGGTGCGCGTGTAGCCGACAGCATGATTGACTGCCGTGTGATGATCAACATGGTCTCGTTTATTCAAGAGCACTAGACCATTTAAATTACACTCAGACTGCTGGGCTGAATGGAGCACATCAATGTCTATGCGCGCAAGCTTCGAACCTGTTACTAACGACATCGAATCAAGTCGACTTGACTTGTCAAGCCTCGCAGTCACACCGCCCGTGTGAAATCCGCCCTCGGTAGCAACCACTCTGTAAAAACTACAATGAGCTCTCGGAGCAAGATGAATCTGAGTTAACGCATTATCCCATGATGCCGTTAATTCAGCACTCGTTCTAAGCTGCAGGAACTCCTCGACAACCTGCACGGACGATTCCTCGCCGACGTTAATTAACAAACGAGAATTAAAGGCCTCACCGCGCCGGATACCTGTCGATACATGCATGACATGAAAACTGCATTCCGAATGGTGACCGCTAGGCACATCGATCAATACTCCGGAGTTTGCCAAGGCTAGAGCCATCCTCCAAAAAATTTTGGATGAATCTAGCTGAGGAGACCATTTATCCCACCAGGACGAATCGTAATCAGACTCTGCATCTCGCAGCGTTTTGATAAACGAGATGTTAGAAATCTCCGCCCCTGGTAAATCTACGATCAGTTGACCATCTATAAAAACAACGGGCACGGCGCCTTCGATCAGACGCGCCTTAACCATCCCGACTAGTTCGGTGGAGACTTCGGACGTCTGGCCCGCTGTGGCGGCAAGTTGAAAACCTGATTCAAGTAGCGGCCTAAGGCTCGTGTACTTCCATTCTTCGTGGCGGGTATTGGGAACACCAAAACTTAAAGCATCGTCAAGAAATCTACGTCGACGTTCTGCCGCTTGACGTCCGACAGACATGAAAGACGGTTCCATCACACCCCAGACCGCTCTCAGGCTGTCGATTGATCCAAATTTTGTGGAATCACTAAGTGTATTCATAGCTTTTGACCGACCTTAATTCATGCTTTCCTTGATTATTCGATCGTAACCATTCTCTTCCACATACAAGGCCAGATCCTTACCACCACTTTTAATGATCTTACCTTTGTACAAAATGTGAACGTGATCTGGGACCACGTAGTTGAGGATGCGTTGATAGTGGGTGATCAGCACAATCGCATTATCCTTTCGGCGCAGCTTATTTACCCCTTCTGAAACGACCCTAAGGGAATCCACATCCAAACCAGAATCCGTCTCATCCAAAAAGGAAAGACGAGGCTGCAAGATTGCCATCTGAAGGATTTCGTTTCGCTTCTTTTCACCACCTGAAAACGCAACATTAACCTCGCGGTCAATAAATCTCTCGTCCATGCCTAGAAAACGGCACTTCTCCTGCAACAACGCCTTGAACTCATCAGGCGACGATTCTTTGGCGCCCTGATGTTTGCAAATTGCATTGAATGCTGCCCTTAAAAAAACCGCATTAGAAACACCGGGGATCTCCACAGGATACTGGTAGGCTAAGAAAATACCATCTCTTGCGCGCTCTTCCGGGTCCATTTCGAGAACATTACGCATCCTAAGATTGACTTCAAGCTCGACGCTTCCGCTCGTGACTTGATAATCCGGGTGTCCCGCCAGCACTTTTGACAGTGTGCTTTTACCAGAACCGTTGGGACCCATAATGGCATGAACCTCACCCTCGTTAACTCGCAGGTTCAAACCGCAAAGAATCTCCTTGCCTTCAACTGACGCGTGCAGATTTTTAACATCTAAAATGGTCATAAAACATCAACCCCTGGTTACTCTGAACTTAAAAACTTTATCCAACACTACCCTCGAGTTTCATCTCGAGCAACTTGACGGCTTCCACGCTAAATTCCAATGGCAGCGTCTTGAAAACATCCTTACAAAACCCATGCAGCAGAAGGCTGACAGCCCCTTCTTCATCAAGACCACGACTCTTCATGTAAAAAATCTGGTCAGCCGATATCTTAGATGTCGTTGCCTCGTGTTCTACGATCGCGGAACTGTTTTTAATGTCAAGGTACGGATGCGTATTAGCGGAACACTGATCGCCAACCAGCATGCTGTCACACTGGCTAAAATTTCTCGCATTTTTTGCGCTCGGAAATATTTTGACCTGCCCACGGTACGTGTTGCGCGATTGGTCGCAGCTTATCCCCTTGCTGATGATCCGAGATGACGTATTCGGCCCAATATGGATCATTTTCGTGCCTGTGTCCGCTTGCATACGGTTATTTGTTAGCGCGACCGAGTAAAACTCACCACAAGAGTTCGCGCCCTTTAAAATCACACTGGGGTACTTCCATGTAATTGATGAGCCTGTTTCAACTTGCGTCCAACTTATCTTGCTGCCATCACCGGCGCAAAGTCCGCGCTTGGTGACGAAATTGTAAATGCCGCCTTTGCCATCTTTATCACCTGCGTACCAGTTTTGGACGGTTGAGTACTTAATCTCAGCCCCCTTCAACGCTACGAGCTCTACAACGGCTGCATGTAATTGATTTTCATCACGCATAGGGGCCGTGCAACCTTCCAGATAACTGACATATGAATCATCTTCTGCGACGATCAGCGTTCGCTCAAATTGACCAGTTTCTTTCGCATTGATCCGGAAGTAAGTAGAAAGATCAAGGGGGCATCGCACCCCTTTCGGGATGAACACGAATGAGCCATCAGTGAAAACCGCGCTATTTAGGGCGGCATAGTAATTGTCTTTGTAAGGCACAACCGTGCCCAGATACTGCTCGATAAGCTCCGGGTATTTGTGAATAGCTTCCGTCAACGAGCAAAAAATCACACCCACACTAGCGAGCTCTTCTTGGTGGGTGGTTCCAACCGAGACACTATCGAACACGGCATCAATCGCCACACCCGTTAATCTTTTTTGCTCGCTGAGCGGTATACCCAGTTTGTTGAATGTTTCCAGCAATTCAGGATCGATATCATCGAGCGACTGTGGCCCTTTATTATCGGCCTTGGCTTTCGGCGCTGAGTAATAGCGAATATCCTGAAAATCTATTTTCGGGTACGAAACATCTGCCCAGGATGGTTCTTTCATCCCAAGCCAGTGGCGAAAGGCTTTGAGTCTGAAGTCTCGAACAAAGGGAGGATCGCCCCTCTTGTCGGCGATCATATTGATGATATCTTCGTTCAGTCCCTTTGGAAAAAACTCGGTCTCAATCCTTGTCTCAAAGCCATATTTGTATTCACGATCAGTGAGTGACTCTTTGACAATCTCAGCCATGGAGGCCCTGACCTCCGCTGTTCGTCGAATGTTTTACACATTCCGAGTTTGAGCCGTCCGAGCGGTACTGACATGGAGCCATTTCTGCGCGCCCACCACCACGACATTCTCTGATAGAAACATTGTCGGGAGTCGCTGGCAAGGAAACGCCCTGGCGTGTCATTTCATTCTCCCAGTCTGCACGTAACTGGGCTAGGGTGATCTTACTTAAGCTTGATTTGAGCGCGGAAAAGATCATTTTCCATGCTTCGCGTGATGAACAGCTCGTTTCAAAGTCACAAGCCTCACCACTGGCTAGACACTCGACGGGAATCATACTGTCCTCGACTGAGGAAAATAAATCCCACATCGTTATAACTTCAGGGTTACGGGCCAAACGGTACCCCCCGTTTCGACCCCGGGTACTCTCCACCAAGTGGCCCGCCCTCAACTTGATCATAATCTGATCCAAGTAGTCGGTTGGGACCCCCTGCCTTGCAGCAATATCTCCACGGCGAACCAAGGCCTGGTTGGCCCCATAGTGGGCTAAATCCATCATAATCTTGAGCGCATATCGACTTTTAGATGTGAGGTTCACTGTCACCCCCCCCTTATACAGTTGGCATCTGCGAAACCAGAAATGTCTACTCCGGGAGTCAACAATATTCAAGCTATTCTTGACTAAAATCACCAAGTTTTAGCTCGTGATATAAACATTTAATATTATTGGTTTTACTTATAATTTCGGATGGCTCTTGGCATAAACATGAGTCGAGTCAGAGCCGTCGCCGAAAGAAGACTGACCACAAATACCAGGGTCGACATGGCAAATATGCTGGGCGAGACCCCAAATTTAATTGAGCTGTAGAGGGCTAGAGGAAGCGTGATGGTATCCGGGCCAGCCGTAAAAAATGAAATCAAGAAATCATCAAATGAGATCGCAAACGCCATCACCCACCCCGCCGCCAGTGACGGGCCGAGCATCGGAATATAAACCCTAAAAAGTATCTGACCAAAGGACGCCCCCAAATCAGCCGCTGCATCTTCAATGGCAGGATCAATGACTTGCATGCGAGCCCCGACCGTCAGATAGACATAGGACACGGCAAATGTGACATGGGCTAAAATTAAAGACACCGTCCCCAAAGTAATTCGAAGCATGACAAACCAGACGAGAAGACCAATCCCAAAAACTATCTCCGGCAGCAGCAGAGGGAGCATGGTCAAAAAACCCATTACTGTAGCCCACAGATCGGCAACGCTCCGCCCCGCCTCACCAGGGCCAGACTTGGCGCGGGCTGCCCGCAGGCGCCCCCAACTAATAGCCGCATAGCCGCCCAAAAAAACCGAAATAGTTGCCGAAAAAAGCGCTATCTGCACGGATTTCGCAAGAGCCGCAAGTAGTTCATCATCTCGCATCAATAGACGATACGCTTCGGTATTGAGGACTGAGCCAAACTCATGATCACCCTTCGATAAGAACGAATAAACAACAAGCGTGATAATCGGCGTGTACATGAGAGTGACGCCTATAAACCAACATGCAAACAAAAAGCCTTTGCGAACGCTCGTCAGAGTCATAGATCAGTGCGCCTCCTAAAGATTAGGGAGACAAAGATCACAACACTCATCATGATCACGCAAAGGCTAGCACCAAACGGCCAATCCCTCGCTTTCAGAAACTGTTCAGAGAGCAAATTACCCATGTACATGGTCTTTCCCCCCCCGAGCAGGTCTGGGATCACAAACTCCCCTAGAGCGGGCACAAACACGAGCATAAATCCCGTTCTTACAGCGGGCTTGGCCAAAGGCCAAACCACTCTTACAAAAACCTGATATGAATTCGCACCGAGATCACGGGCCGACTCAATAAGGCTGCCATCAAATCGCTCAAGCGCAACGTATAAAGGCAAAACCATGAACGGTAGATAGTTGGTCACCATTCCAAACCAAACAGCTACCCGAACATCCTCCAGAAATAGCGGCGTCTGGATAATGCCCAAAACTGTCAAGAAGCGATTGAGCGGCCCTTCTACGCCGATTAAAAATTTAAGCGCATAAGTTCTGACTACAAAGTTACTAATAAAGGGCATCAGAACGAGACCTAAAACTACCGTACGAAACTCTCGGCGAATAGTGGCCATAAACCATGACATCGGAAAAGCCAAAGAAAGGCATGACAATGCCGTTATGCTTGCTAACTTTAACGAGGATAAAAAAACAGAGAGATATAGAGAATCCAAGGCCCGAGCATAACTGGCGGACGTCCACGTCCATACCACACCGCCCCACAGCCCTTTCTCTTGCAAACTAACCAGAACGACAAAGAGAAGAGGTCCCAGCATAAAAAGAGCAAGCCAAGCCACATAAGGAAAAAGCCCGAACCTAAATAAACGGGAAGAAGCCGTCATTTGGACGCACCTTTGCCTGAATTTGTCAGATGGATTTCCGATGATTGATCCCAGGTAACGAAAAGCTGGTCGTCAACCATCGTACCCCTCATCTCTTCGGACTCACCGTAAATCACAGCTGTAATGAATGCGTTCGCCATCGGGCCAGCGCAACACTCCATGGCATATTGCGTGATCGCACCTCTAAATAAAATCTCCCGAACGATAACTGGTATTTTTCGATCAGCTTCTACTTGATCAGAAGGGGGCCGCTTCACAAGCTTGAGATGTTCAGGGCGCACATAAAAAACCCCCCGTCCTAACGCGATCATGTTTAGAGTACCGATGGCTTCTCCGACAAACCGTGTTTTTGGAGATTTATAAATAGCCTCTGGGGAGCCCACCTGCTCAATAACTCCTTGGTTCATAATTGCAATCCGGTCACTCATGGCCATGGCCTCCTCTTGATCATGAGTGACCATGATAAAGGTAATCCCGAGCCGTCTCTGAATATTCAAAATATCTAGCCGCATTTTCTCGCGAAGACTGCGATCGAGAGCCGACATAGGCTCATCAAGCAGGAGCACTTGAGGGTTATTTATAATGGCTCGCGCAAGCGCCACCCGTTGCTGCTGCCCACCACTGAGAGTCTCGACTCGACGTCCACCTGAATTTTCAAGCCTAACCAACTCCAAGGCGTCCCGCACCTTCTGACGAACTGCCGTCGACGGCTCACCTCGAACCCGGGGACCAAAGCCGATATTTTCCTCCACCGATAGATGGGGGAAAAGGGCGTAACGCTGGAAAACCATGTTAAAAGGCCGACGGTTGGGCGGGATACGCGTGATGTCTTTTGAATCCCAGAGTAGACGCCCCTGATCGGGCGTCTCGAAACCAGCCAATATCCTAAGAAGCGTCGATTTGCCGCAGCCGCTTGGACCTAAGACCGATAAAAATTCCCCCTTGGCTACCGTGAGTGAAATATCACGCAAGACTGGTTCTCGTCCGAATGCTTTAAAAATAGTGACAAGCTCTAGCATGGGCCTTTAATATTTAAGACGTCGATTACGCCGTCGTGATGGGGAGTGTCGCGTAAGCTCATGATTCGCATGTTATCTCGTTTTTTGTTGAGCGTCCTACTATTTTCTTGTGACTTTTGGACCGAAGCGGTTGACGCACCGGAACCCAGTCAAACCAAGAAAATACATCTATTCTCATGGGGCGAATATACGTCACGAAATATTTTTGCGGATTTCAAAGCAGAGACTGGCATCGATGTAATCGAATCTAACTTCTCGTCAAATGAAGAATTACTGGCCAAAATACTAGCAGGTGGTGTCGGCTACGATCTGATTATACCCTCTGACTACATGGTAACCGTCATGGCAGAGCTTAAACTGCTGGCGCCCTTAGATCTTTCAAAGGTACCTAATGCGGCTAACATTGAACCTGAACTTCTGAACTTGGATCACGACCCCAAAAACAATTGGTCCCTGCCATATTCATGGTCTTTAGCGGGAATCATATTCCGCGAAAACAAGATAGATAAAGAAGTTACCGGTTATGGAGACCTTTTCTCGCGCGACGATCTGAAGTTTCGATTCAGCATCCTAGACGACAGCCGCGAGATGATTGGAAGCGCGCTGAAAGCTCGAGGGGAAAGCGTCAACACAACCGACGAGCAAATACTGACTCAGATTAAGTCCTTCCTGATAAAAATTAAACGTCGAGCACGAGAATTCAACTCAGCCCCATCATCTCAACTGTTAAACGGCGATTTGATCGCAGCTCAAATATACTCAAACGAGGCCTTACGACTAACTCTTCGGTACCCAAATTTCAGATTCATACTACCAGCCGATGGCTTCACAATGGCGGTTGACAACATGGCTATTCCCGCCTCCTCACAGAATAAAGAGCAAGCCCACGTGCTCATAAATTATCTACTTCGACCAGAAATCAATCTTAGATTCGCCAAGGATGTGTTAGCAGCCCCCGTGATTAGAGGCGTGCGTGAAAAACTTCCGCCTAAACTACGCAATCAGCCGGCCATGGGCCCCCTAAACATGGTTCGTAAAAAGTCTGAAACCATCAAAGACCTCGGGCCAAGTACCAAAAAATACGACCGTATTTGGACCGAGCTCAAGGTGTCAGATATTTAATTGGCAAATACGCAGATCAGTCATAACGTTTTTGGGCCAGCTCAATCTGAGATTCAACAAAATCTTGAAGATCAATTCCCGCCGCACGCAACTGCTGCGGAATAAAACTCGCTTTTGTCATTCCCGGAAGCGTGTTGGTCTCCAGATAATAAATGCCTTTGGAGGTCATAATCATGTCAGTGCGCGTATACCCGAAACAGCCGATAGCAGTATGGGCTAGCAAAGACAATGCTTGTGCTGACGCGCATTGGGTGGCAGAGAGCTCTGCAGGGGTGATCTCTCGATTGCCAACACCGTGATACTTAGCTTGAAAATCAAACCGAGCATTCTTATCAAGTATGACTTCAGATGGTGGCAACGCTGTGAGAAGCCCTCGATGCATAATCACACCTACGGTCAACTCGCGCCCAATTAATTCTTCCTCCGCAAGCCAAGGGTCCGAGGATGTGGCATGCTTTTCAAACCATGACTTGCAACTTTGTGCATCCTTAAGAAATGCAAGTCCTGAGCTTGATCCATCACAAGCGGGCTTGATGACCAAAGACCCCACAAGCTCCTGAAATTTGAGTAAGCCCTTTAAATCCGTCTGGCTCGGGGTAAAAAGAAGCTGTCTAGCGACTAAGACGCCCCTAGCCCTCACGGCATCCTTCGACTCAGATTTATGCATCGCCAGCTTACTAGGTACGGAACCCGATGCTGTGAAATGGATTTTTCTTGATTCCAGCTTTGTCTGAAGCCAACCATTTTCGCCATCACCACCATGTAGGCCCAAATAAACGACGGCCTGTCCAACCTTATCCAAAGCCCCGTCAATGGTGGTAGCCACTTTATCAATATGGCTTGGAATGAAATCACGATCGTAAGGATTCTGCTGCGCCGAGAGATCCTCAGGGCTTACGCGAAAAACTGCACCCTCTGGTGACCAGAACCAAAGTTCGGCGTAGGGAATAATTGACGAAAGATGCTGCGCTGATGCAACAGACACTCTCCGCTCACTACTGGTGCCACCAAATAAAATCACAACCATACTTTTATGTGACATCGATCCTCCACCCGGGACGTCTGACGTCTACGCGACTATGATATATTATAATGAACTGTAAAAGATTGCGATGGTATACGAACGGATCGTCAGGCAACACTTCCTAAGTTTTGCTCACCAGCCGCTTTAAGCTGCTCCAGAATTTTCTCAAGTGACTCGGGTCGGTGTAGTAAAAAGCCCTGGATCAAATCCACGCCAATGGCTTGGACGGTAGATGCTTCATCCCAGGTCTCGATACCCTCCGCCAAAACCTTTGCATTGACCATTTTTGCAGCTTTGACAATACCATCAACGAAAATCTTCTTTGCGGGTTCTGAGTGGATCCTCTCAACGAGGCTTCGGTCCAGTTTAATCAGGGCGGGACGCATTTTAATGACCCGTTCAATGCTCGCATGCCCTTTACCAAAGTCGTCGGCAGCGATGAGGCAGTCGATTTTTTCGACGTAGGACCGAATTTTATCCATTTGACGAGGATTAGAAAAACCCTCCGACTCACTGATCTCAAAAACGAGATTAGCGCGCGGGGTCAAAAGATGACTCAGGCGCTCTAAATGCATAAGATTTCTTGGCAGGATGTTCACCATCAACGGCCCAGGCAGATCAACGGCACCTGCCACTCCAAGCCCAAGACATAATTGGTCGAGCTCTAGAGAAACTTTACTGTGGGCTGCCATGGCAAACAGGATGTCAGGTCTTAATAATTTGAAATCCATGTGAACCAAGTGATCACCGGCCAACTTTTCCTCAAGAAGCTCTTTACGGAAACGAATCAGCGACTCAAATCCGTACAAAATATCTGCAACCGGCGCGATACTTTGCGCTGCTTTCACTTGGTCGACTTTATCCTTGGTCAGTTTTCGCAAATCAAAGACGGCTTGATAATTCGGGTAAAGAATTTCCCGACTATGGATGATGGTCTGTAGAATTTCCCGCTCACGATCTCGGACTCTGCGCATTTGTGCTTTTGCAACATCCGTTGCCGTCTCAATCAGATGTTCAATCACATCAACTGTATCAAGACAGGGGTTATGCAGAGCAGTGGAATGCCCTAGGGAGAAGTCAGGCAAAACGTTAATACAGTCTGGGATGCGTTTTTGATCGCGAGGTTTGAATATTTCAGCCCAGATCATTTGTTGAATTTTGAGAGTGAGTCGATCAGCGACCTTCTCTAGTACGCCTGGTGCGGGCACGGTTCGCGAGATCCTGCTTTGCTCAAGAAACACATAGTAAGTGTTACTGTTGATGGATCGACGCATGATGATATCGTTACGTCTAAAGCTTCCTTGTTGACCCCACATTTCAAAAAGCATTCTCTGAAAAAAGTCCTGAAGCTTCTGATACACCTCAAAACCAAACTCGACAGAAATCTTTCTGAATCCAGATGTATTAATGACCAGCATACTCAGGGCATCGTTACCCTGAATCATGTGCAAGGGCACTTGCATATTAAAGATGGGGATGTTTGCGGGCACAAAAGATTTGTGCGCAGAATTGAGCACACCCGCCGCTTGGAGCATCGACATGATGGTTCCTGCCTGCATGTCCTCGATCCACCCAAGAAGCTCGGCACTTCTGTTACTGGAAATTTTTGAGGTTGTTGAGTACTGCCCTAACACAAATACTGGCAGACGCCTTGCTAGGCTGCCCAACATGTCAATCCAAGCTGATTGCTCCATTCGGCTTGTGAACGAGTCCACAATCACGGCAGTGACCGCTGAGTCGTACAGCGAGGTCAAGACAAGCTCCGATGACGGATCCACCTCGCGATAGTTGATGGATGCCTCATTGAAAAGCTTTGTCAGCTCGTCACGAAGTTTAGCGTTCGATGTAACCAAACAGATCATCAGATGTATCCCCAGAGCCTCGATCATAGGTCGCGGCAACGTTATTTTTTCGGCAACCGCTGGCGAAGCTTTAGTTGGAGGATTGTTATCTTTTTGGTAGATTTCAAAGGTCTGATTAAATCCACAGAGATTGTGGATAAGTAGAGCGCAATGTCCCCTGCAGACCAGAAATCGCAGTATGTTAAGCGTTTTGCAGTAATTTTAGACAAAGCAAAATCTATCGATGTTTTACTAATAGTTTCGGCTGGTTAAATGGACTTAAAGACGCCCTTTATTTTGGACATTTTCGATCGATGCAGGCAACTACCCGGACGGGTCATTTTCCCAGAGGGCGATGATCCGCGGGTCTTAAAAGCCGCTCAAATTTTAAGCGATCTCAAACTAGTCAGGAAGGTCACACTCCTCACGACGCGTGATGTGCCGCAAACCAGCGCCTCGGATGCCATCATAGAGTGGCTAGATTGCCGCGACCCATCGTTAGCTAGGCTTACGAGAGAAACCTGCTCCACGCAACTTCTGCGCAAAAACAAACCAACTGACCCGGATGCCATTGAATCTGTGGCATTTAATCCACTCTATGTAGCAGGATCTTTACTTGATTCGGGGGATGCCGACTGTGTGGTGGCAGGGTGCGTGGCGACCACGGCCGAGGTTATAAGAGCAGCCATTTCAACCGTTGGACTCACACCAGGTATGAGAACAATCAGCGGCAGTTTTATTATGGACCGCGTATCTGTCTCGGGTCAGAAGCAAGAAAATGAAACGTATGTTTTCGCCGACTGCGGAGTTGTTATTGAACCAACTCCCCAGCAACTAGCCGACATTGCTCTGGCAAGCTGTGACACGCTTAGAAAATTAACCGGCAAAACACCGGTTGTAGCGTTTCTTAGCTTCTCTACAAAAGGCAGCGCCCAACATCCCGCTGCCCAAAAAATGATAGATGCCTGGACGTTATTTAAAAAGAAAGCTCCTGACATTGATTCCGACGGCGAGCTTCAGTTTGATGCCGCATTCGTTGAAGATATCGGTCAACGCAAAGCTCCTGGCAGCCCGGTACCCGGTCGTGCTAACTGCTTTGTCTTTCCAGATTTGGATGCCGGCAATATTGCTTACAAAATCACTCAGCGACTCGGACGTTTCGCAGCTTATGGACCGATTTTACAAGGCGTGGGAAAACCCTACAGCGATCTGTCCCGGGGAGCCACCCCGGAAGACATTGCCGTGTCGGCGGCCATAAATATTTTGCGCTCTCGCTAAATATCTAGTTGCGGCTTAACGCCCATGCTTTAGACTATGCCCCAAGAAAACAACGTGTCTTAAATTTTAAAATAGTCACTGTTTCCAAGGAATTAAGGAGACTCGCATCATGGCTCGTCAGCTTTTAGGTTTTGCTTTATTCATTGTGGGCCTAACCGGATGTGGACCGACGGCAGAGTCCCTACTCAATTCGACTGACAGCGAATCAAAACCAGAGTACGTCCGCGTTCCAACACATATGCTCTCAAAAGATTGGGTGCACGTCACTGGTTTCAACCGTGATCACGCTAGTACTCCTGAGCATGCGCTTGGCTGGATTCCATCGGATATCCTAAAGGGCATGTCGCCATCTGAACGCGGCGGAATCATTAAGCTTGACGCCCTTGCCGTCAGTGAAGGCCGATTTGATCCATTTGAACTTAAAGAGGTGCAACTACCCAGCGACGAACCAGCGCCCGCTGAGGACTATCACAACTACCAATCCCTAACCGATGAGCTTCGTAACCTAGCCGACTCGCACCCAGATCTCGCAAGACTGACGTCGGTCGGTAAATCCGCCCAGGGCCGGGAAATCTGGATGATGACCATTAGCGATAACGTCGACACAGACGAGCGTGAACCTAAACTTCTCTACATTGCCAACATGCACGGCGATGAGGTGGTGGGCCGCGAACTGTCCATCTACCACATCCGCAGGCTATTGAACGAATACGGTAAAAACGCCCGGGTCACCAACTTGGTCAACAACAGTAAGATGTTCATCATTGCCTCGATGAACCCAGACGGTTTTGAACTTCGTCAAAGGCACAGCTCCCGGGGCGTAGATCTAAACCGAGACTTCCCTGATTTTACAAGTGATGATTATGACACCCCGAATGGCCGAGCCATCGAAACGAAAGCCATTATGGATCTTCACAACCAGCACCACTTCGCAGCCTCGATTAACTTTCACGGCGGAGAAGTTTGCTTTAACTTACCATGGGACACAAAACCAAATCGCAGCGCAAGCGAGCGCTTCGGCGACGACCTCTTGCTTCGTTCCATGGGCCGAACATGGGCTGACAGTAATCCGACAATGGAAGCAAACCGCACGTTTGATCGCGGACTGACTTACGGCTACGAATGGTATGAAGTCGATGGTGGCATGCAAGACTGGTCCATCTGGTATCGCCGCAGCATGCACGCTACGGTCGAGCTATCCTACATCAAGTGGCCGCAAGCGTCTTACCTGGCTACCGCATGGCGCGAAAACCAAGAAGCCATGCTCGCCTACCACGAGAGAGCTCTGACTGGTCTTCACCTTGAAGTCGTCGACGCTCAGGGTCGACCTGTGCCAAGCTTTGAAGTGAGCATCGGCTCTGCAAATAGAACCGTTCGCTACGATAATGGTGTTGCTCATCGACCAACGATGGAAGGACCGCAGGATGTAACAATCTCCGTCGGCGGCCGCATTATTGGCACGCTGACTAAAACCGCCCGAGCTTTTGACGGGACGTTTGACCGAGTCATTGTGGGAAAATAAGCTCATGGCTCGTTTGTGTTAGGCCTTGTGATCGATTCGCAAACCTCATAGGCCCAGCTTGTCTCTCTAAACCATTCTTTGCTTGCCAGAGACAGCAGCCCTGCACGCAACGTCATGAGTCCCTCACTGATGGCACGTTGAACTTTTGAGTTTGGTTTAAATTCAAAGCCCTGACGTATGAGCGGCGCAAGATCGATGCCGTCTTTGCAGCGAAGACCGCATCCCACATATTCTAGCTTCCATGATTCGAGATCACGCGAAGCATCTATCTGACCACCAAACGTTTTGATGAGATCATGCGGTCGAACTAAGTGATTAAAAGACTCTACATCATTTCTTCGTGTGAGTTCTCGAAAGTTACTGGGATAACTATATCTCAAACCAATGGTCGATTGATCATCCACAAAACCATGGGCACCAGCACCGATTCCCACGTAGTGATGCCCTCTCCAATAAAGCCAGTTGTGATCACAAGAACTGCCAAGCTTAGACCAGTTACTGACTTCCTCGTGATTAAACTTCGCACCTTCTAAAATCTCACACGCCAACTCGTAATATTGAGCTAAAACATCATCTTGTGCTTGCGCCCGAACTCCACGCCGCTCAGCTCTCGCAAAAGGTGTTTGCCCCTCATAAGTCAATGCATAAAGGCTAACATGATTGACCCCAGTAGAGACCAACTGACGAAGATCCGAGAGCCAACTGTCTGTATCCTGCCCAGCCCACCCGTAAATCAAATCCCCGTTAGACTTCGGGAAATATTGCGCCGCCAGCTCTAAAGCCGTCCGGGCAGCCTTTGAAGAATGAGTACGAGTTAAATCTTTTAATCCACGTGGATCAAAGGTTTGTACGCCCATACTTAATCTATTAAACCCGAGGCCACGCCATATCGAAATAGCCTCTTCAGTCACATTGTCAGGATTAGCCTCCAGGGAGATTTCCGCTTCGGCCAAACTCATATCGCGTACCAGTGCCATAAGCCGGTCGTATTGGTGAGTAAAGAGACCTGGAGTACCCCCTCCAAAAAATACGGATGAAAATTTTTGTGCTGGCGGCAGAAAACGTTTCCACTCAAGAAGCTGACGCTCAAGATGGTAAAAATATTGGTCTACGTTATCGTCGCTGTAATTCGCCGTCTTTGCAAAGTCACAGTAGTGACAAATGGCCGAGCAAAAAGGAATATGAACGTATAATCCCAAAGGAGCCGAGCTTGTCATGGATTTAAACCCTTACGCGCGCTGGGGTTCTTTGTAGTGGTTTTCTTTCTAGCTTCAGGGCACCAACCCGGTCTTGGTCCAACTTCAGGAAATTTTCGACAAACATCCGGTCGATTCTCATAGACGGTGCAAAGTCTAGTGTTTTCATCCAGGAAAATGCAGTCGTGATTAATCCGCTGAGCCAGCGTGAATTTCATTGTGCTTGCTCGGTATGACTGAATCATTTTCATGCCTTCAAGCTTTCGGGCGATTTTTTTTGCGGACCAAAGAGCTTCATCTTGGCTCAAGAGACCAAGGCGTAGCAGATCGGGGACCCGAGCCTCTACGTGTAGCTTGCAACAGTTACCGTTACATCCTGAGCAAAGGCTTGGTTTGAATTTTGTCCATGTCGATGGGCGGTCAATATCAACCATAAGACGTAGAGAATTATCCCGACTTCTACCAAAGATCAATGGCTCAAATTTATGAGCGGATCTACCGGAATGTCCTCAGGATTTAGCTCACTGTCGCCGGCCCCTAAAATAGCTGCCATCCATAAGAAATCAACGCCTGCGTAGGTTCGTCCGCACTGCCTCGCGACGGGAATTACCTCTTTGTCGCGCCTCTGCCAAAGATAATCGGCAGCCCGGTCGCAATCCATGGGTAGGCGCGTCACGGGAAATTGCGGCATGGCCAATAACTCGCTAAGCAGCTTAATTTCCGTATCGACCTGATAAATCCCATTGGTTTTGTACTCCAGCCAATCAAAGAAAAGATTGGCACCAGACAATGAACTCAATGTCCCAGCAATCCACTGCCTACGTCGATCATCCAATGTTGTATCGAGCGACGATGGCTCTCCAGTTAGGCGAGCCATGGCCCCCAGTAGACTTCGCGGGTTGAACCACTCAAGATGCTCCTTGTGGTACATCTCAAGCCAAAGACCTAGGCCCGCAAGGTGCGACTGATAACCTTCCTTCAAAAATAAGCCGTCATACTCGATCGAGGAAAATGACTGCTTCAGTATCCATGGCCATTCGTCGTAAGGAACGTTTCGCCGCTCCGCTTCCATTCGCACCAAGCCCGCCACCCCCGGCGATAACCAACTGACATAGATTGGACCGTCATCAATAAAACCATTTTGTCGGTCAATCTCACGAAGCATCTCTCGAAAGACGATTGTTCCGTTTTCTGGGTTCGCCTTTAAAGCAACTAATACACCCATCAGCATGTCACGGGAGAGACTTTTGCCACATCTCGGATGCCTCTGCCACTGGGCTCCAGTGCGGCTACCCAGGACACTGGTCCACGCATCGTCCGCAGAACGCTTAAAGCCGAGTCTCTCCAGTGCGTAAACTCTTAAAGACGAGAAAAGTAAACTATCACAGACGCCCTCGGGCTCACCCTTTGCACCTCGATTCACGACCATTCCATCTAAGAGCATATCCCGTTTGATAAGTTCATCGTAAAGTGAGGCTCTTGTTAGCGCCTCGCGCCTCAAACGATGAAGGGTATCTAGATTTATTTTCGGACGATGGGGCTCAAGCAAGGTCTGAATCTTAGAATATTGCTGGCTACTGATTCGGTTGAGGTTCAAGATCACCAGAAATTCAAGGCCTACAATCAGGCCTAGGACGGCAATAAGGCCTCCTAAAAACCATCGTCTAACAAGCGAAAATGACAAAGATGGACGTCCCATCGGCCATCCCCCAATCCATGCAAAGGCGGTTGTTCTCCTAGTCTTTCTCGGGAGTTCCCCGGTAGCACCCAAGGCTTGTCATTTATCCCTTTGTTTTTGAATGGTTATAAAAGCCATTGCCTAAGCCGGAGGCGGCTGGTAGATCATGGCCCCTCTATGTCAAGACTCCGGTTTACATTGGAAAAAATAGCCTCCGGCTCACGGGCACGGGCGACTCGATTTCAGACTCTGCACAACGAGGTGCTGACGCCCACCTTCATGCCGGTCGGAACACACGCGTCCGTAAGAAGTCAAAGCCGTGAGGATCTTCTCGAGTCAGGGGCCCAGGTTTTACTGGCTAACACGTATCACTTACTTCTTCGTCCGGGCGTTGAGATTTTTCAGCAGTTTGGTGGCATTCATAACTTCATGAAGTGGCCCAGGTCAGTGCTAACTGATTCTGGAGGTTTCCAAATTTTCTGTCTACCCAATTCTCGCGTGATGAAAGAAGAGGGAGCCTACTTCAAGTCATACGTCGACAATCGAACAATTTGTCTAAGCCCGGAAAAGTCCATTGAGACTCAGCGCTTTATCGGCTCTGACATCATGATGGTGCTTGATCAGTGCGTGCCATCAACCGTCGAGAAACAACTTGCCAAAGACGCCATGGAACTGACCCATCGCTGGGCGCTTCGAAGCCTGGCGGCCCGCGGTGATTCTCCACAGTCACTATTCGGTATTGTGCAAGGGGCTTGCTACGAAGATTTGCGAATCGAGAGCGCCAAGGTCATATCAGATATGCCCTTTGACGGATATGCTATCGGAGGTCTAGCGGTTGGTGAATCGAGAGCCGAAAGAGAGGACTGCACGGCCGTTGTTACCGATCTTTTACCAAAAGATCGGCCGCGGTATCTGATGGGCGTGGGCACTCCTCTCGATCTGTTAGAGGCTGTTCACCGTGGGGTCGACATGTTTGATTGTATCCTGCCGAGCAGTCTTGCCCAGCAGGGTGTCACATTTACGACCTTGGGTAAACGTGATCTCAGGCGCGGCCTATACCGTGACATGGACGCTCCACTCGATCCGGGCTGTAGTTGCTACACGTGCCAGACATACTCCCTTGCTTATCTTTACCATATCAATCGCGTGCGCGACACCAGGGCATGGCAGTTACTAGCTCTTCACAACATTCATTATTATATGAAGCTGACGCGGCAAATGCGTGAGCACATACTGGCTGACACGTGGCTGCCTTTTTATCAGGAGCAACAGGAGATTCTATCAGGCAATGACAGCTACGGTCCCAAGTCGGTAATCAAGGCCAAGGACCAACGACTTGCCCATCGATTTAGTCGCGGTCGCTACGAGGTTTTGGCCGAGGATGGGATTGGAAAAATACGCTGCACAAAATCGGGCGAAGTTATGCACTCCGTCAATAACCCTGAAGTTGAGGCTAGAGAGCTCTACGTGGAGCAATCAAGACTTCTTGAACGCTTAGGTAATGCCGAAGAAAAATCGCTCGTGATTTGGGATGTGGGGCTTGGCTCCGCTGCAAATGCGATGGCTGCGATTAATGCTATCGAGTCCATACCGGCTGACGTGCGGCCCAGAAAAGTGAAAATATTCAGCTTTGAAAATGATATGGATGCCCTAAAGTTGGCTCTTGGTCACCGTGGCTTATTTCGCCACCTCCGACATGGCGGCCCAGAAACGCTTGTGAAAGACGGCAAGTGGAACAGTAAGTGCGGCTTGATCGAGTGGATACTCTTGGATGGAGATTTTGCTCAAAGAAAATTTGAGGCTGACGCCGCTCATTTAGTTTTTTTCGATCCGTTTTCATTCAAAACCGATGGTGCACTGTGGACGCTGGCATCGTTTCGAGAAATGTATAATTGCTTAAAGGATGAGGCTTGCCTAATCTACACCTACACAAACTCCACTGCCATCAGGGCAGCCATGCTCGCTGCTGGTTTTGCAGTAGCAAAAGGTCAGTCTACTGGACCGAAGAGTGAAACCACTGTTGCCTTAACAACCAAAGCTCAAGAATCAGAACCCGGCCTTAGTCTTTTGGATCGAACCTGGCTTGATCGCTGGCAACGCAGTGATGCCAAGGCTCCGTTTGGCTGTGCCGATCACGATATCGACTGGCAAGACACCATTCCAAACCACCCCCAGTTTGCCGAACCGTGCTGACCAGACCATATTGATGCTTAATTCTGTAATTACTGATACTTATATTATTTTTAATAGAATCTTATAAAAATCATTGGACGCACGGCCAGAAAACGGGTACACCCGAGCCTATAGGGCCTAATATGTAATCACCACTTAAGATGACTAGTGGCATGAATTTAAAGGGAAAATTTACTAAGCTGCCATAATTTAGCGCACAGGAGTCCAGGCATGAACATCGCAACGATCAAATCATTAATATCCAAAAGCACGACGCCAATCGGCGCTTGCAGGGGCTTAATTATTGCGTCGTTGATTTTGATGCCTTCAATCTCATCGTCGGAAGCATTGGCTAAGACCAAAAAGCTTAAGCCGCTTTTGAATCCTGCAGCAGCATCGGCAACCGAAGAAGAAATTGACATTAGACCGCTTACGGATGCACGCAGTGATCTTAAGCCAAAGGCCTATTCCGCAGGTGAGCGCGAGCTAGTCGCAAAACAAGCCCTCATGATGATGAAAGATCTTTACGTTCATCGTGAGCTTAAAATTAAAGATTTTGGAGCGGGGGCAGACCCTGTGCCACGGCTGGAAGATATGGTCAAGCGCGCAGGCTCGATGAATGACGATGACTTTCATGCAGCCATGCAGAAGATATTTTTAGATGTTCACGATCATCACACAAACTATATTGCTCCAATGCCGCTTAGGTGTAGCTATGCTATTGCACCGCTGGCTTTTACGGATGTCTACGACAACGGCAATCTGAAGGTCATCGTCAAGAACAGAACACGTCTATTAAAAGACAAAACACCTGAAACCGAGAGTGTCAAAACTGGTGACGAACTGGTTGCCATGAATGGTGTTTCCGTTTCAAAGCTCATCGAAGATGGAAAGAAAACAAGTGGCGGCGCTAATAATGACGCTATGACAGTGGGCGCTTTGCGCAATCTATCGCTGCTGTCACTGGCGCAGAATACAATACCATCACAGGATGACATCACATATACGCTCAAACGTGATGGGGCAGAATACACAGTTAAGACAAAATATTTCGCAGCCGTAAACATTCCGGGCTGTTCGGATGAGGCTGACGCGGAAGCTAGAGGTCTATCATCTTTAAGGCGCGAGATGCTTCGCGCTGAAAATCCAAATGTACGCGTTTATAAAGACCTCGTCGCACCTGAGAGGGCTGCGCCATTTGCTAACGAGGAAACTCTTCCCGTTGGACAGTTCTATACAATAGACACTCCCGCAGGGAAAATCGCTAAGTTTGATCTCGAAACGTTCATGCCAGACGGTGATGCGTCAGCGGACAGCGTTATCCACCAAGTACGTCTTCAACTTGAAAAAGCGCAGCCAAACGCAGCCGCTTTGATTATAGACATGCGCGGTAATGGTGGTGGTCTTATTCTGCTCGCAGAGGGACTAACTCAGTTATTCACGCCTAATAGTATCGAAACCATGCCGGTTCGCTTTCTGCCAAATCAGCTCAACTTGGATACCTTCCTAAAGGCAAACCAGGGCAAGGAAAACGGCTGGTCTCAAGACGCCAAAGAGGGCATGGCAGCGCAGTCTCGTTATACTAAACCTCGTAACATCACGTCAAAAGATGCGGCTAATCGTTACGGACAAGTTTGGTTTAAGCCGGTGGTCGTTTTGACTGACGCGAACTGTTACTCTGCCTGTGACTTGTTCGCAGCCGCTATGCAGGATCACGCGGCAGCCACCGTCATCGGAACACACGGCACGACTGGTGCTGGTGGTGCTAACGTGATGTCCTACGACATCTTTAGACAAATTTTCGATCAAACCGAGGGTGAGAACCCCTTCGTGAAACTACCTGGAAAACAGAGTATGCGCGTCTCTTGGCGCCAAACTATCCGAGTTGGCAGAAACAAGGGCGAGCTCATCGAGAACGCTGGGGTCAAATCGGATGTGACTGTTCGGTATGTTACTGAAGATGTCGTCGGCGGTGAGTCGCGCGTACTGATGGGCGAAGTTCACAAGGCCATTGACCAACTCGTCCCGCGTTACAAAAGCTCTATCACGCTTGCTTCAAGCTTGAAGCAATCAAACGGACGATCTGCGACATGGACAGAGACCGTTAAAGGCGTGGATACCCTAGAGGTTGTTCGAGCTGGAAACGTCATTGCAACCTATCATGCCGATAAGAATGGACAAGATGTCGAGGTAAAACTTGACGATCTGAAGGGCACTTGGAGTGAAGAACCGCTGCACGTAGTCGGAAAGTCAGGAAATGCGGTACAGTTCCGAGTGGTCCGTGAAGTCCGCTGGCGTGGAGACTCACTTAATGCCGAGACGGAGCTTAAGGAAAAGTTCAAAGACGATCTTCAGCACTGGCATACTATTCAGTTAGCAGGACCAACGGGAGAAGGCTGGCAGGTGAAAGGCAAGGCCCTTCGCGTCGGCAAGGGTCCAAAATATAGCCCTAATGTTGTCACGCAGGTTTTTGCGACCGTTGACACCTCAGGCAAAGAAAATATCCTTCTTGATCTAGCAATGACGTTGGACACGGAAGATGACATGGACTTTGTGAACATCATCGTCCGTGATCCTAACACCGGCCGAGAAGAGTACGTGGCATCTGTGTCAGGAACTGCCGACATCAAACCAGGCGAAGCGCTTGCAATACCAGTGGACGGCCTGAAAGAGGTCGAAATTGTGTTCGAGTTCATGAGTGATGAGAACTGGCACATGAACGGTCCAAAGATCACCAAACTTGGGCTTAAGACTGAGTAGTATCAGGATAGCTAACGATGATAGAAAATAGCCGAGTGCCGTGGCTCAATGCTACCACTCGGTTTCTTTTTCTGGAGAGATGCTTGGAAATTGCAGTAGATTTTGAATATCGCAGTCTTTGCTGATTTTTATTTAATCGCTATCTAAACATGGGACCTGCCGGGTTGGTGCCTTGGCTTGACATCACCAGCGATACGCTTCACCCAGCCCCTAACCCAGACATCATAATCGATTTCGTAGGGGCCACTATTATCTGACCATGCATCATATCGTGCACTGCAACCGTCGTTAAAGGTCTCATATGAATGATCCTCATCCGGACCGGAATATAGGCTTGCTTGCCCTCTTTCAACGCCTTGTTCTAAAGTAATTGACCAATAGTGAGCACAAGTTCCTTCCTTATAAAGTCCAAGAAATCGCAGCTGACCGTCGGTATAACAACGCGCAACTAGGCCCTCTTGAGGTGCTGGCGCATCTACGGATAAGATCAAAATATCTTGTCTAACAAATAGTTTTTCTGGAGTTAGCCAATCAGTGAGATTTCCATTCTGAGACTTCTTCTGGAAAATTTTGATCTCAGGTCCGTCATAATCATCGCAGCGCTTCTCATCGTTTTTGCCAACGCTTCGAATCCTTGAAATTAGCTGAGAAAAAACCCAAGAAAACGCTGATAAGATTGCAACGCTATACTTCACAAGCATGACTTAGTCCTCGATAGCTACAGGCAAAATAAAAACTTACAAAAAAATCGGCGCTAAATGTAGCTCAAACCCTCGTCTGAGGTGCCTATTTAGACCGGACTTATTGTAATTTAAAAGACCAAGTAACTTGCACAATCAATAGTCAATCAGTCGGGTGTCCCAATTCATCCAACACATAGACCTTGCATCAGGATTTTGTTAGTCCAGCTAAAAAAACCAAGGCTTGTACTATATTGAGTGGTGATACCCTGAATGCGACCCTTCTTACACTTTTGATGCAAGTCCATGTAGGCTTGGTCTACATATTTTGAATCTGAAACAAAGCCCATGATCACGAATTGCTCAGCCTTGGCTTTTACGATCTTCCCTTTTTCCGTGCCAGCATAAGGATCGAAATCACTGACGTGCACCTGATGAATCGAATGCATGCAGCTGGACAGAGCGGTCGTCAAAGTAATCAGGAGAATAAATGTCTTCACGAGGTTTACCTCTTAGGCTTTATTACAATAACCCATAGCAGTGACGGTTCGCTTCAAAACTAACCCAACGAAATAGTTGGTAACCTCATCCTTGGTCAGAATCCCCTGAACTCTCCCATCACTACACTTTCCTTTTATGTCTTCGGCAAGTTTATCGACATAGTCGTTATCAAAATTCAGAGCAAAGAAAATCCACTTCTCGGTTGAGGCACTAACCTTATTTGTTCGCTTCTCTGGTATCTGAGTCAACGAAACACTTTGAACGTGAACGCATGAAACAGTCGAAAGGACAATCAGCCCAACTTGAATATACTTTTTAAACATCTAGATAGTCTCCTTCTTCTGCTTTTTCTTCGTCCCACGATTTTTGCCACCAGACCCAGCCTCTGCTCCATCTTTGGCAATCATACAGTAACCTTTGATCTTAACGATTTCACCACTTATGACAGGGTACTTTCGCATTTCACGAATGGAGACAAGTCCAGTAACCTGTCCAGTTGGACACTCTTTGTAAAGATCGTGAATAATATTTTGAGCGTAGGTTTCTGAGAACACGGGGACTCCAGTGCGAGGACCCTGCTGAAACAACTGTATGATATCCGTGACGCCGTCTATGTCTTTTTTTGCTGCTTTTGAACCTGTAAATGCCTTTGCAATTTTACCGGCCTCTTCGAAATCAACACCGTCTTCACTGACTTTTATTTCAAAAGGTCTGAGAGTGAATTTTTCATCATCGTTGACCTCACCAATCTGCACATGATGCAAAACAGCACAAGATGCCGGCATGAGGGAGCAAAAGATAAATAGAGCTGATGTTAGCGCGCGCATAGAAGCCCTTTTAGAAATTAAGTGACTCAGTGTCATGGTCACAGACCGTGTAAGTATTGTCAAATATTTCAGTCAAGGGCTCTGTCTTAGACTTTCCATGGCGGCGGAAACGCCAGAACCAATTTTAAATTTATGACCACAATCGGCCAGAGCAAACTCCAGCGCAGCGAGCCCCTCAATCATCATAAAAGGACCAACGAAACCTAGGTGACTAAACCGAATGATACGCCCCTTCAAATCATCCTGGCCTCCGGAGATGATGGCCCCGTACTTGGCTTTTGCTTGAACTAAAATAGCCATTCCATCAAGACCTGCTGGGACTTTGATAGCCGTTAAAGCATCGGAAGCTGCGCATTCCTCCACAAACAACTCAAGCCCCAAAGCCTTCACTGCCGCTCGACAAGCACGCGACATGCGCTGATGATGGGCAGCGAACTGATCAACTCCGATATGATGAATATCCTGTAGTGACGCCTGCAGAGACTGAATTAAACTGACTGCTGGAGTCCATGCCGTGCGGCCATTGGCTTGCCCTAAACGCTCTTTACTTAAATCAAAATAGAATTTTGACCTGGAGGATAAACGACTCCAAGCACGATCAGAGAGCGCTACAAAACTAAGTCCCGGAGGTACTGCAAAACCCTTCTGAGATCCTGCCGTAACCGCATCAATACCGAGTAAGTCCATATTGACGGGGTGAGCGCCAAGAGATGAAATGGCGTCAACCACGATCAGTGTCTCTGGAGATAAATTTTTCACAGTTTTGCAGATAGCGGGCACATCAAACCTTGCACCCGTTGACGTTTCATTGGCCTGCATGAAAAACACTTTTGGAGATCCGTACTTTTTAAACGCTGCCTCAACCTGGACAGCGGTCGGAGCCTTACCCCACTCCACTGGAATCACGGAGACTTTATTTGAGTAGGCCTCATTGATCTTTTGCCAGCGCTCGCCAAACTTTCCAGCAACGACCGTCATGACTGCATCACCCGGCTCGGTAAGATTAACGACTACAGATTCCATGGCACCCGTACCGGATGCCGTAAATATGACAGGAGATGTGCTCGTACCAAATAATGGCTTTAAAAGATCAATGCAGGCTTTGACGGTTGCCTCAAATTCCTTACTGCGGTGATACACATCCGTATCTAATCCTGCTTGTCTGATATGCCAGGGTGATGGCGTCGGACCAGGGCAGAAGAGTCGGTTTGGGGTAAACAGTTCGCGTTCCATAGAAGATGTCGTCCCTTGTTTAGATGACCGCGGATATAAGATGCCGTCACGACAAGTGTGCCCACTCAGAGGGTATTAAGCAACTGTCTTTATTGACTTGTCACCCACTCGGATAAATAGAATGTAAAAACTAGTGATGACCCACTGAAACATTTGAATATTGAGGCTCCATTCCAATCCGGCGTGAAGAAGAATCCCCATCACTAGAAAAGGGACTCGGCACAAAGGAATCCAGATCATAAACGGAAATAAAAGCTCAAATCCCAGGGTGAAGTACGATGCCATCATGGAGCCGGTCGCCGTCAACAGAAAATCGGGAATAGGAAACCTTTCAAACTCACCCAGCTGCAAAACAGTGCCGACCGCCGTTCCTTGCCGCCAAGACTCCCCTTTAAACTTCCAGCAGGCGGCAGCCAGGTAAACAATACAGAGCTGTACTTGCAGGATTCTCTGTGGCCAAGCGGCCACCCGGGTATCTCTGCTTATCACTGCCTTATTTTGACGATGGGCACTAAAATAAGACCTTAGGCTAAAAGCCATATCAGAACGCGCAAAAATTAGAAAAAAGCTTCCAATTCTTATAAGGCTATCACCCGAGTGTAGAATGGCAGAATTACGCCACGCATAACTGCTGGCTACGAGCCACATGCAAACGGCGGCAGTTCTTGGAAATAAACCCAAAACAAGACCAACCCCACCCGCAAGTCCCAAAAGTTTCATAACCAGAATGGCATTATCACTATAGCCAGTCAGCGCAAATATCTGGACTCGAAATGTTGACGTGAGCTGCTGATGAAGTTCTGGCGGAATGACTCCATTATTGCCAAACCACATCTCCATATCAGGCCACAGAAGCAAAAGATTCACGAGTGCCAAGAGACCAAACCACAGGCGAAATAAACCTAAAGGCCTAGGATCAACAGGCTCCTCGACCCAATTCTTAAATGCTGTCCATGCGGCAAGACAGAAACGAGAGATTTTAGTCATGGCACTTCACCCTCTGGTGGTGAATCCACGACCAAGTCAAAAAAATTATACGTAAGCCATGCTGCACTGTTTTGGCTAGCCCTGGACTGGGGCGTCAGAGGATAGCTCGTAGGACGCCAATAACGAACGAGGCTAATATTTTTTGTATCAATACCCTGCCGGCGCAACTCTCTGGAAGCAAATTTTGCATAGGGCAACCAAAGATGTTTTTCCTGGTCAACGCGAAGGTGGTCATTAAAATACTTTCGCCATCGTTCTTTTTGCCACCTCTCACCGTAGGGCATGGATATCATGTCGGTCAGGTAAAAACCTGTTTTTTGACCGGATTTTGTTTCGTAGGCCACCTCTATTTTGACATCATCGGATCTTGGATTAGGTGCAAACATATCCCAGTATTGCCAGAGATTCAGAGTGATCAGAGATCGTGACGCCAAGGCTGTGAAAACAGGCTTTGGAGGGAAAAATCCCTCTGGTACAGAGAAACTGAACGCGCTCAGGCCGTAAAGCACAACGACCACTGGCCGCCAATTAACCTTAATGAAATGTTTCAAAGTCATATTATGTCTTACGCTCCAAAGACCACGAGGGTCTTAGGAGATTACTTTATCATTTAAATCTGAGTTTGACGTTATGGTCCGGCTAATTTTTTAATCCACCAATCAGCGCCTGAGGAACCGCTCACAAGATTGGTAGACCAACCGATCACATACAAATTGTCAGCATCCAGGCTTCCCGACGTTGTAACCAATGCAGTCACTTGATCAGCAGCTGCCCCGGTACCATTATAAATTTTATCCCAAGAACTGGTGTTTTCTACGAGCGAGCTGTCGAACTGTCTGACCCACCAATCTTGCCCGTTCACAGAGCTGTTAGACGATTTATAACCGCCCACGTAAACTCGGTTAGACGAGTCAATGGCTAACGCCTGGGAGGCGTGTGATCTTGCAACAATGGTGTTCACTTCAGACGTAAACGCCAAAGCAGCCGTGTATTTCTGAATCCACCAATCGGCGTCAGACGAGGACGTCACGCCTGCCACAAAGACCGCACCCGAACTATCTATCTTAACAGCAGTCGCATAGTCGCCTGTCCCAGAACTGTTACCAGCTGCTGATACTTCTACCGTACAATCAGACATTCTGAGGCGCTTAACAAAAAGTCTCTGATCAGATCCGCCGGCCGTATGATATCCGGCTATATAAATCTTAGATGACGAATTATTCACCGCCAGTGATGTGGCGCGGTCACCTAAATTGGCCGCACCGTCGTCAAGTTTCTGCTCGCACAGCAATGTACCGTCGGATTGAAACTTCTTGAGCCATACGTCATCACCGGATGAGGCTCCTACAATATTCCTACCATATCCTGCAACATAGACGTTACCGCTAGAATCTGTCGCGACACCAAATGCTTCGTCATTGCCGTTACCAGAGTTGATGAGCATATCCCAATTGCTGGTATCCTCAACACCGGAGGAGGAGTACTTTTTTATCATCCAATCATAGTCTGCACCATTCCACCGAGATCCCACAACGTAAACATTGTTTGAACTGTCGACGGCAACCGATTTAGCGATTTCATCAACGCCCGAGTCACCTACATCTTTATTCCAGTTTGCAGTATCTTCCACTCCACGTCGCGAGAACTTCTTAATCAGCCAGTTCTTATCTGAACTTGAATGATAGCCAACGACATACAGATTGCCGTTTGAATCCATTGCTCCAGCCAATGCTTTGTCCTCTCCCGATCCCTGATCATAACTAAGATCACGGTTCCACAAGTTACTTCCCTCGCTTGCCGTAAAGCTGAATGAGCCAGATCCAAGGGATGTCTGATCGTTTCCTGCGAGATCTGTCGCCTTTGTACTAACCGAGTAGGTCTGACCTTTAATCAAATCACTATCATCCAAAGTATAGTTCCACGAGGTCGTCCCAGAAGCGGATAGCCAGTTGGGACAGGCCGCCGTGAAATCACTTGCTGACTGATCAAAACAAGATCCAGATCCTTCTTGAATTGAGATCACTAGAGACGCGACACCCGCCGTTACGTCAGCCGCTGTTCCGCTTATGACGGTTGTACTACCTGCCGTTGAATTCGGATTCATGGCGCCGGATGTCGTGAGTGCAGATGATGGCCTTGTAACATCACGGACAAATACTGTGCCAGTGCCGTAAGCGTCAGCATTACCGGCAGCGTCAGATGCCTTCACGCAAACCTTCCAGGATCCATCTGCGTTCATTGCCGCATTATTTGTGCTGGGAGCACTGCTACTATAGGTCAAAGAGGAATTACAAGTAATGGCCGCCGTAACCACCACGTAGGACAAACTATCATGATTGGATGCTGTAACAGACGCCAGTAAGGCAGACGCCGCCGTTTGGTCTATAATGTTAAGATATCCGTCAGAAACGACAGTCGCAAGCGTGACTGCCGAAATGCTAGGAGACACAAAATCGGACACAAAGCTATTCGATGCTCCATAAACTGCGTTTCCAGCCGTATCAGCCACTTTAGCGCACAACTTATAGGTTGCCCCGTGTACTAAAGACACATCATCCGCACTCGGCATACTAGCGTAACCAACTAACGCGTCACAAACTGTGGTAGCAGTAACAATCGCGTATGAAAACACACTACCGCCAGACGACGTCAGTATTCCACCAAGGCTTGAGGATGATGCATGATCTGTGGACGATAAGTAACCATCTAATACCACCGGGCCTAAAGCCAGGCTCGTGAATGTTGGACCGCTCGTGTCCACAGATAACGTTGCTGATGAGCCAAACGAAACGTTGCCAGCAAGGTCTGTCAGCTTGACACAAATCTTGTAGGCCCCATCAGTACCGATATCGGAAGAATTCGAATTGACACTAACACTGTAACTTAGCAGAGCATCACACATTGTGGAATCCGCAACAAGTTTGTAGGCATCACTGCCGTAGCCGCTCGCAGTCAGCGCGCCCAATATCGAGGTTGATTGACTTCGCTCAGATTGATTGAGATAGCCATCTGACGCATTGCCTGCTAGTGCCAACGACGTAAAACTTGGGGCGACATTATCAAACGCGAAATCTGACGATGCGCCAAACGCATCCGGGTTACCGGCAAGATCGGAAAGCTTTGCACACACCTTATATTGACCATGGGACCCAAACCCAGCATCGTTGGACTTGGGGATAGCTGCCGACCAACCCGTAGCACCGGAGCAAGACGAGGCACTTACCACTAGAACGTAGGAAATCGAGTCATAACCAGTTCCACCTGCCGCAGACGTCAAATTATTATTGGAACTACTCTCTGCTAAATTAATGTAGCCATCCCCAGCATCTCCAACGAGCGACATGGATGTAAAGCTTGGCACCACTGTATCCACATGGATAGTATCCGAGGCACCAAAAGACTGGTTTCCGGCAAGATCGATAAGCCGCACACAAACCTTGTAATCACCATTTAGCCCAGTAAAGTCAGCGCCAGTTGGTAATGATGCGCCGTAAGATGAAAGAGTCGAGCAAGTGGCCGACGATAAAGCCACCTTGTGATAAGCAGCCGAGTGTCCGGACGCCGTCAATAGACCCACCACAGCTATGGCTCCGGAGGATTCCGCTGCATTCAAATAGGTGTCAGCTGCTGCATTTGCGAGAGAAATACTCGTGAAGGCGGGCGCCACACTGTCAAAGGTGACGTCAGGAGAGCTCCCGTAAGTTGTATTACCAGCGGTATCGCTCAGTTGAACGCAAATCTTATAGATGCCTTGCGCTGAGAAAAGGGCATCGTTTGCCTTTGGGATGCTACTAGTCCATGTCAATGGGAAACCGCAGGTTGAGGTGTTTGTCACAAGAGCATACATCACAGACGACTGCCCAGAGACAGATAACGATCCTGCCACATCACTCGTGAGCCCACGTTCGGAATTATTTATATAACCATCAGCAGCATCGAACGCCAGTGGGAAGGATGTGAATATCGGTGCTGTCGCATCAAATAAAAATGTTGCTGAAGCTCCGTAGGCTTTGGGATTACCAGCGACGTCCGACAACTCAACACAAACCTTGTAAGTTGCACCGTCCGTTGCAATATCAACACTGTCCGCGCCAGGGATCGATGAATTATAGGTCAGAGCTGCATCACACGTGGTAGCAGCAATCACAATCGCATACTTGGCCGAGTCATAATTGGTGCCAACCAGATTTGATGCGATTGCCGTCGAGACCGTGTGCTCGCTAGCATTTATGTAGCCATCACTGGCTGGGCCAGAACGATCGATTGACGTAAACGAAATACCCTGATTTACAACTGTGATGGGAGACGATTCACAGTAACCTGGCTGGGACGCCGCATCTGCCACTCTCGCGCACAACTTGTAGGTGCCGTTGATACCAAATACTGAATCATCTGACATCGGAACAGACGAGGAGAACGTCTGGCTTCCATTACAGGCAGCAGTAGATGCGATCACTGAATAGGTCGTCGCAGTTACTGTGCTGCTTGGCGCATTGACTCCCGATGTTACAGCTAAATTTTGCCCGTGGTCGGTAGAACTGATATAGCCGTCCAACGCCCCGCTAGCCAAGTCGACTGACGCACACGTTGGTGCAGATAGTAACGCCACAAAGGGCGATGAGCCGCCGTAGTCCGCCGGATTACCCGCAAGGTCAGTCAGCTTGACACAGACTTTATAAGTACCCGTATGCACACTGATACTTACATCATTACCTTGGGGCATTGATCCGTACGTCACTGATGCATCACAAACGGTCGTATTCACAACCACAGCGTATTGAGCAGCATCGTGACCGTTCGCAGCGAGACTGCCCGCAAGAGCCGCTGAGCTCGCATGCTCGGCTTCACTCAAGTAACCGTCTGTTGTAGGTGAACCGAGAGATAGAGACGTAAATGTGGGCGCAGACGTGTCGACGTGAATCACAGACGACTCGCCGTAGGCACGATTACCGGCAGCGTCTTCGAGTTCAACACATACTTTGTAATCACCATTCATACCAGAAAAGTTACTAGCGACCGGAATAGTCGCTCCGTAGCCGACCTGTGATGAACATATAGCACTCGCTAGAGCTAGTTTGTACTTTTGTGAGGCTTGTCCGGATGCTACTAGAGAGTCGACCACATCAAGAGCACTACCGGTGTCCACGATATTGATATAGGTGTCTAAAGCGTTATTAGCCAGAGCGACACTGGTAAACACTGGGGCTGCATCATCAAAGACGATCACAGGTGATGCGCCGTAGTCAGTATTGCCCGCCAAGTCACTCAACTTGACGCAAACCTTGTATTGACCGTCCGAGGCGAATGCAGCATCGTTGGCTTTTGGTGCAACTGATGACCAAGTTAACGGAAGGCCGCAGGTGGTCGTCGCGGTAACAACTGTAAACTCTTCTAAAGCCTGCCCTGTTCCAGATACAGCTCCGATAATATTTGACGATTGCGTGTACTCACTAATATTTAGGTAGCCATCTACAGCCGGGCCGTCTAAACCAACGGAATTAAAGACAGGCGGTGTCGTATCGTAAACAAATGTTGCCGATGATCCGTATGCTTTCGGATTACCCGCCACATCTGAAAGCTCAACGCAAACCTTGTAAGCATCACCATCAACAGCTATTACTGAATCGTCGGCCAGCGGAATAGAGAGACCGTAAGTCAAATTTCCGTCACAGATCATAGTAGAGGATACTAGACTGTATTTTGCGATATCATAATTTGACCCCACAAGATTGCCAACAACTGCGACCGATGTCGCGTGCTCGCCTGGGTTAATGTAACCGTCAGCGGCGGGGCCAACTCGGTCAAGTGATGTAAAGGCGATTGTATTAATAACGGATGTAAAGTCTGACGATTCGCAGTAACCATATTGCGCCGCCGAATCCTCAACTCTTCCGCAAATCTTATAAGAGCCATTCACAGAAAGCGCTGAATTATCAGAAGACGGTATTCCCGACGAGAAAATCTGACTAGCATCACATGTGGCAACACTTGGGATCACAGTAAATTTGCTTGCTGTTACCGATGTGCTTGGACTGTCAAATCCAGTGGTCAAAGGATTTGACGATGCGCGCTCCGTTGAGTTTATGTACCCGTCGATTGCATCATTAATCAAAGTGACTCCTGCACAGGTAGGCCCAGACAAGAGAGCAGTAAAGTCGCTCGTCGCACCATACGCAGGAGGGTTGCCCGCCAAATCGGACAATTTGACACATACTTTATATGCTTGGTTATGGGTAGTGATGCTCCCGTCATTATCAAGCGGCATGGAGCCGTAGTTTAACGCGGGCGTGAAATCACAGTCTGTCGCGCTGTCGATTACCGCATATTGGGCAGAGTCGTAATTTGATCCCACAAGATTGGTGGCCAGAGGGTTTGTTAACGCTCTATCGGCCATTGACAGATAGCCATCACTCACATCAGCGCCGCGATCGATTGACGTGAAAGACGGAAGTGACTTTTTCACCGTGATCGTCGCACTTTGACCGTATTCATAGTTATAAACTGCATCTCTAATTCTGACGCACACTTTATAGGCGCCATTTGTACTGAATGCCGTATTCGTCGCCCCAGGAATAGCGGTAGAAGTGGTGTAGGACACTGAAGCATCACAGGTGACTGTAGAAGCCACGACCGTATAGTTTGCGGCCGAGTAACCGGCAGGAATTGGAGCGCTAACAACACCCAAGCTACTTGAACTTTGTTCACTGGCATTGAGATAACCGTCAGTCGCTACATTGGCTAAGGCCATGGATGTAAAGGTTGGTTTCGTCCAATCGACGATAAAGTTCGATGTCGGTGAGCCATACCTCACGTTGCCCGCAAGATCCATAAGTCTCACACAGACTCGCCAATTGGTTGCTTCTGGCCCATTAAACACAGATGCATTTGTAGGAACAGGAGTCGTGTAGACCAAACTATTATTGCAGCCGCTTGCAAGGTTTGATCGGACCACGGCATACGCGACGCTGTCATACCCAGAGCTTCCGGATAAAGCTCCCACCAGCGCCGTCGTATTACTTTTCTCAGCAAGATTAATACCTGAGTACGACGCGGTTGAAACATCATTGATGTATTGAATTGAGCCAAACACCGGCAGCGTTTGATCAAGTGTGAATGCATATGTTGTTGGCACCAGCTGATCGTTGGTGACGTCAATGCGTCCAAGGACACACAACAGTCTTGTGCCATCACCTGACAAGACGCTTGTGATGGGGGTCGTGACGGGCGTCCAAGCTGAATATGTCGCCGTTGAGCAGTCTGTTACACCACTGAGTATGGCATGGCGGTAAAACGTCAGGTTTTCTCCACTAACCGTTACGTTGAAGGCCGTCGCGTTTGTGGGGTCAGGAGGAGTGTTGGAGAGCACCGCTAACGCACGCTTCGGAGTCGTAACCGACACCGACTGTCCAGCCGAGAGATCGACAGGATCTCTAAACGAGCTCGCACACACTTTGAACGTGTATTGGCTGTTATCGTTAAGTCCAGTGACTTTGTGCGAGTATACTTTGGTTGATTCGTCAAAGTCTGCCTCAATCAAGTCGCTTATGGTGCAGACTGCCGAAACACTTGATGCTTTAGCATAAACGAGCGCAAAACCTTGGTTCCGCTCGTCATCGGACGTCCATGACAAGGTGACGTCAGCTGGCGAATTCGCAACTCCAGATAGATTCGTAACCTCAATCGGCGGACGTTTAAAGTCTTCGTACCCGGGCGGTAAAGTGCCACCTGTTTGCGCCAGCACCATAGCTATACGTGTGGGTCGAATATTGAACGTGGCTTTGTATGTGCCCGTAGATGTGGCCGCAAGCATCGGAGCAAGAATGTCTTGCGACATTCCAGTCGTCTTCGCGTCAGACAACCCGCCATCTTCATGAAGTAACATCGCCAGCTTGGTTGGAGCAGCGCGCTTGGTGGATTCAATCTCGACGATAACGTCTTTGTGAAGTTTGGTACGTGACAAGTCTTTACCGTCAGCTCCCGTGATGACCAGTAACACAGGCTCGCTTTGTAAAGTGATCGACGTGGTGTTAAGAAATGTGCCGCCATAGGAGGACAAACTCGCCATGGCTTCGACGGCAACTGCACCAGCAGGAATCGTCACTTTGGTGTTGCTGACGGTCAGAACAGTGTCGTCCGTGAGTGATATTTGCTTAGCAGCAGATTTAACCACTGCAGCGGTGACTGTGGTGGTACTACCAGCAGAAGGCCGTCCAGGGTGCGGATATTCGTCACCAGTCAGCGCTGTTTCCGTTGGCTTTTGACAGCCTAAGATCAGCCCCATGATCATGAGCGGCAGCATCACAAAAACGCGAAACGACTCCTGCCAACGCATCAGAACGCGAGCAGGACGAAGACCGCCTTTGCCACCGAAATCAAAAAACATCCTAACCCCCCAACCTCTTTGATATTCGGCTGGCTGGGCACGTCTATTTAGTGAAACGCCTCAAATTTTAAAAAGAACAATTGTTTCATAATGTTATGGATAGCTAGATTCTGCCTACTATTGAGCAAACTAACGCTTGGCCTCAGTGAACCCGAACAACCCCAAAAGATTCTAGGGTGATACGGTTAAAAACAGCTCATGAGGGTCACCGCGCCATGAAACGTCCTCTCAACTTGATTCTCCTTGCCGGGTTCGTCAACTCGTGCGGAGTTTCCACGACGACATCATCCTCCTTTAAGGTGCGTATGCACGGGATTCATTCGCCGCCCCCTGGAGCAGAGGGAACGAGCGCTCCCCGCAGTCAGCTTTATCTTTTCAAAGGCGTGAAACTAGTGACCACCGACAATACTGAAATCCAACTCTACGATGGTGATCCATCATCTGTGAAAATCATCGACCGCGGCCAACTCATATTTGAAAAACTCGACATGAGCGACTACGACGGAACAGCGATTGCATCAGTCAATGTACAGTTTGATCCTACCGTTTTAATCACAAGTAAAAACGAGAACACCACAAGTCTTGAACTCTCGTCGGGGGAGCTGCTTCTGACCGATGGCTTCACCGTCAGCAAAAACAAGGGGCAGGTCGTCACGATAAAAGTAGCGTGGGGTGATACCATTGCGACGGACGACGACGGCAATGAAGTCGTCTCGGCTCCCACGTTCACAGTAAACTACGATGACGGTGACTAAGTTATGAATGCTTTTGATAGATTTAAAGAGACGATGAAGATCAGGGTCTTTGGTTTTACGAAGATACCTATGATTTGGTTTGTAGCCCCTCGCGTCATCGATGTTGGCGTCGATCATACAGAGATAGTCATTCCCCTCAATCGCCGAACTCAAAACCACCTCGGAAGCATGTATTTCGGAGCTCTAGCGGTTGGTGCGGATTTGGCTGGTGGCCTTCTATTCATGAATTTAGCTGCTGACGCCAAACTAAAAACATCATTTGTCTTTAAAGATATGAGTGCTCAGTTCCTCAAACGAGCCGATGGTGACGTGCACTTCACCTGCCAAGATGGTCACAAAATCAAAACTCTGGTTGACCTGGTAGCCAACTCTCCCCAACGCCATGAAGCTCAAATGAATATAAAAGCGTCAGTACCTAGCAAATACGGCGATGAAGCAGTAGCAAATTTTACTTTAACTCTGTCGGTCAAACGCAAGAGCTGAAAAGGCTTGAGAGATTTTTAGTCCGTCAAAAAACACATAGAACACTCAACAAAAGCATTAAAAGTTGTCTGGCTCTTTTTTGAACAATTGCTTGTATCCCCCCGTCACTATGAAGACAATTTCTGGACTTTTGCGTTTCCACCCTGTTATAATTTTTTTAAGGTTCCAAACCAAACCTTTATCGGAGGATATTTCATGATCGTTAAGAATCTATTAGTTGTCGGCGTTGTAGCTGGATTTGCTACTGCCGCAGCCGCTCAAGACTCAAAAGGAAGCTGGTCTATCGGTGGTAAAGTACGGGTTGACGCTGAGCAGTCATCCACAGAAGACGCACCGAACGGCGGCACAAAAACAACATCCAAGTCATCAGAGGTTTCTCTAAACCGCGCCCAGTTCACGCTAACTGGCACCCGTGGCAGCGACTCCATCAATATGACTTACTACGCTGACAGCAACGAGCTCTACTCTGCTTTTATCAGCCACAAAGTTAACGATATGATCACAGCTCACTTTGGTAAAATGAAAGTTTTGGCTCAAAGCGTTGAGAACAGCTACGACACTATTGACCAATATGATTGGTCTTGGGCTGCTCAGCACGCTCCAATGAACTCAACCGGTGCTCGCGTAGATTTTGCTGTAGCTCCCGACCACAATGTCAGCGTACAAGCTGTTGAAGGCGTTAGCAGCACTTTCGGCGAAGAAGTTAACGGTGTTACGCCTGTTATCGGCTTCAAGAAGTCCGGCGGCTTAACGACTGCACTGCAATACCGCGGCAACGTTAACGGCATCAAGCCAATCGTTTCCTACACACAAGTTCGCACAACTAGCACAAAAGGCACAGCGTCTGTCGGTACTGGAAGCGCTAACTACGGCAATGGCTACCAGACTCAAGTGGGTGTTGGCGCTCAAGGATCCTTCTCAGGTGCGAATGTCGCTCTTGAGTACGACACCGTGAAGTTCCACAAACAAAAAGACGTTGCGGGCGACAAAGACAGCGACATCACTTCGATGATCGCACACGTCAGCTACCCAGTAGGTAAGACATCTCCATTCCTAAAAGTTGTATCTGAAACTTGGAAGATGGGCGCAAAAGATGACATCGGCGACATGAAAGCCATGAATCTTAGCCTTGGTGTTGAGCACGTTCTTGACGACAGCTGCCGTCTGCACGCTGTTTACATGAACAATGCAATGACAGAGAAAAACGAGAACAAAAAAGACGACAAAGAAACTATGACCGGCTTCAACTTCGGCGTAACAGCTTCTATGTAAGCTAGTACGGTCGAAAGACCCAAACAAAAAGGCTGGAATCTTCGGATTCCAGCCTTTTTGCTTTAACTCGTCCTGCAAACGAGTGATTCCGTGTATAATAGAGCGCAGACACTTGCGACGTCACCTTGAGGAACGGACAGTTATGGACAATGTTATGACTCTAACCCAAGCGGCCATCCTCGGCCTTGTCGAGGGAGTCACAGAGTATTTACCAGTCTCCTCCACAGGGCATCTCATCTTAGTCGATAACTGGTTGGGTCTTCGTGGGAATGGCTCATTCACCCAGGAGCAAAAAGACGCTATCGAAGCGTTCGAAATCGTCATTCAAAGCGGCGCCATTATTGCGGTACTTTACGCTTACACTGACAAAGTTAGAGACATGTTATCGGGCTTGATTGGTAAAAATCCAGCCGGGAAAAAGCTACTCATCAACATCACCGCTGCATTCATTCCGGCCATGGTTATTGGCCTTCTACTCCACAAAGTGATCAAGACACATCTTCAACAAGAGTGGCCGACCGTCTTTGCATTGGCGATTGGTGGAGTCGCGATGGTTGTCTGGGACCGTTCGGACATGGCTGCTCAACGCCGCGCGAACGGAAAATCTATCGACGCTCTTGATGTCCGAGGCGCTGTTAAAATCGGGCTTTTACAGTGTGTAGCCATGTGGCCTGGCACGTCCAGATCCATGATGACGATACTTGGAGGCCAATGGGTGGGTCTTTCACCCGTTGCGGCAGCGGAGTTCTCATTTCTACTTGGACTACCCACCCTTCTTGCGGCCACCACTTTTAAAGCGGTGAAAGACGGGCATCATTTGATAAACCACGTAGGCGTTGACGCCATCACGGTAGGTCTTGCTGTGGCGGCCATCTCCGCGTTTCTATGCGTCAAAGGGCTCGTCGCCTGGCTTGGTAAACACGGCCTCCAGCCTTTTGGTTGGTACCGGATGTTTCTCGCCGTTATCGTTGCGCTGCATCTGTCCTCGTAGGTGATTGATGACCGTTGCTTTTATCCTTCTATTATTTTTACTCCTCGCCGGATGCGCCGCACTTACGCTCTTTGGCCTTCCCGGGAACTGGGCCATTTTAATCGTCACACTGCTCTTCACTGTGCTAGTTCCACCAACGTCAGGCGTTGTGATCGGAGTGCCTATTTTGGTTTGCATGCTGCTCCTGGCAATTCTTGGAGAAATCTTTGAGTTTGTCTTAAGCGCAGCAGGACTGGCCAAGGGCGCAAGTCCTAGAGGTGCATTCTTAGCGCTAGTCGGATCGATCATTGGCAGTTTTTTTGGCGCTGGTGTCTTAAGCTTTGTGCCCATTATAGGTACCATTATTGGCCTGATATTTGGCGGAGCTTTAGGCGCACTGATCGGTGCTTTTATTGGCGAAAAATCTCTTGGTAAGGATCATGATGAGAGTTTGCGGCTCGGGAAGATTGCTTTCTGGGGACGGCTGTTTGGCAGCATTACCAAAATTCTAATCGCCGGAGTACTGCTGGTCATGGCGGTCACAGCGGCCATTATCTGAGACATGCGCTCAATTCATAGTGATAGGTTTACTTCAGCGACAACTCGAATACCTTCGGCCAATACTTGCCCGTCACGTAGAGCCTTCGCTTTGTCTTATCCCAAGCAAGCCCATTGGCCACAGCCTCCACCGATAAGCCACTTGGAACAAGTGTGGACAGGTCTAACATGGAATCAATAAGCCCTGTTTTAGGATTAATAACGACAACGGTTGACGACATGTAGACGTTCGCCATTATTTTGCCGTCGACCCACTCGAGCTCATTAAGTCGATCAAACTCTTGTTCCGCGAGTGTGACTTTTATTGTTTTCTTTGGCTTCAAAGTCTTCATATCAACTTCAATGAGATCACTTGAACCGTTAGATACCCATAGAGACCCGCCACCGGCAGTAATACCCCAACCTTCTCCAACCCAAAAAGACGTCGCCTTCAGATCAAATCCAGATTTTTCAGAAAATCCCCATCGCAAAACAAGACCTTCACGCCATGTCAGCTGAAAGACGTCATCCCCATAACGCGTGACTCCCTCGCCAAAATAGCTTTTATCAAGACTGGTTCGGGATTTAACAACTCCCGTGATCCTATCAACTTTTCGTATCTCACTTTTTCCGTAGTGTCCCGTGGACTCGAGAAAATACCGTTTATCCCAGACTTCAAACCCCTGCGTGAACGCCGATGGATCGTGAGGATACTCACTAGTCTTAGTCCATGAAACCACATTAGGGTGTACTCGACGGACAGGCTTTTGGGCCTTGCCAGCGAATGCGATGCTGGACATTAAGATTACTAGAACAGAGGCTAGCCAAATATTATTTATAGGCACGACACGGCAGACCAGGGTTAGCTTTGACAGGGGCAGAACCAACGCTTTAAACCTTTAGACTAAATGGCGTGAAATCTGTCTTGTGGTCATAATAGTCTTCATTTTCTGCTCGCTTGATCGCCGCCACGATTTTATAAGTAAAGGGCGTAGCGAGAACTTCCCACATGACCTTTAAAAAGTAGTTGGTAATAGCTACCGTGATGAGTAGTTTGAGATCCCAAATTCCTAAGAATGCGAGCGGATAAAAGATGCTCGTGTCGACAGCTTCTCCGCAGATCGTTGATCCAATTGTGCGCATCCAAAGGTGTTTTCCGGCTGTCAGAATTTTCATTTTGGCTAATACAAATGAATTTGTGAACTCACCAGCAAAGTAGGCTACCATTGAGGCAAGGACAATGCGGGGCGTAGAGCCAAAAACCTGTTCAATCGCCTGCTGTCCTGTATAACCCTCAGCAGGCGGTAGACTTATAACAACCCACGACATAAATGCGGCAAAAATCATTGCACAAAATCCCGCCCAGACGACCCTTCTGGAGCGTGCGTAACCATAAACTTCCGTCAAAATATCTCCGAATAAATAGCTGATTGGAAAAAAAAGATTTCCACCGCCGAAGGTCAAGCCGCCAACCGTCACCACTTTAGTGACACCAATCAGATTAGAACAAAGAAGCACAGTCACGAAGACGGCCATGATGAGGTCATAATATTTATAGCTACGCTGCTGTTCTTGCATATATTTTATCATCCAAAAATGTCGCCTCCGGATCGTAACACCAAACCTCGTAAAACACTATAAAATACAATGAATTCATGTTAAAATATGAACTCGGTTCATAACAACGATTCGACACCGGACACAATTCGCAGCAAACCGATGATAATCAGACGATCTATTTTCCCTGCTCACCCAGGTCAAGCGATGACTTTGGTCGAAGTTATGATCGCCCTTGGTATCGCGGGATTTTTGCTACTAGTAGCAAACCAGATGCTCCAGGACATCAATAAATGGATGGCTAGCATTTCGATCGACGCAGAATTGGTTGAGATCGCGCAGGCAATCAGCTCAAGGGTTAGCTGTGAGGAAACCTATCAAAGGCTCGGCATCAGCGCAGGTCTAAACCCAGACCCGACCACTCAAGTTCAACTTTATGACAAAAGCGGACGAGAAATTTTTCAAAGCCACTACATGACAGGAATTTTTGCAGCTTATAAAAAAATTCAAGATGACTGGCTTGTAAGCTCCACTTGGACTGGCCAAGGATTTATAATTCAAGTGGGCAAAGCTTCTAAAAAACCTAGTGTGTGGGCCAAAGATCCCGTCACAAAACAGAGCCTAGACCTATTTGCGCCGGGTCACACGATTTTTGGCAGCCCTCCTAATATCCCGTTATGCCCCAAACAATCTCGAAGTAATGTTTTGCTGACACGTGTAGCGACCACATCCGGGACCATCAACAGCCTACTGGCAAAACCTAATCCTGGGGGCATTTTTGACGTACTCGGACGGAACGGCCCAAGTCACCCCCCTATGAACTGCTGTGATCTGATTGTTATGAATTTGACGCCTATGACTTTTGTCCGAGGTTGCCATTATTTTTGCCGAATGCCACCAAACAATTACACCTCCGGTATCATGGTTGGATTAGATGATGCCGTACAAATTAAGAATTCGGCGGGTGAATGGATTGCAAATGTAGGTCGTCCGGTTGGGGAGTCTATTGTTACTTGTGAGTGCTACCTATGAGGCAAATCTACGATAAAAAACATGATGGCTTCAGCCTTATTGAGCTAATGATCGCAGTGGCTATTCTTGGAATTGGCTCCACTCTCGCATACTCTCATATCAGCAATCTCAAGAAGATAGTCGAACAATTAAAACTTAAAAAGCAAATTGCCGACATGCGCAGTTTTGTTATGCAAACAACCGATTGCTCGAAGACATTGAAGCCCCTCATACAATCCGATGGATCTATCTCCTGCAATGGCACTATTGAACTTAAAAACGCAGAAGACTCATTTTTCACTCAAAATCCTATCAATAAATTTCAAATATCTGCAACGTGCTCAACCGCAACTGGATTAAAAGTACTAGCTGAAAGCACCTCCCAAGCAAAAGATCCGGTAACAAAGCTTGCCTTAAACCACTCAAATACCACGCTCAACCCCGTGGTTGGTCGAGGCTCGGCTTACGGATTATGTGAAAACTGGTTTCGAGGCTCAAAAAGGGTTCGCGTTTTCGCAGTTCAACCGACGGAGCTACCATATAGCTCCTCCGAATGCACAAGAGTGCTTACACAAAATTTTGAAACGCCAGGAACGCCAATGTCTAAGGCGGACCTAGATCTTCAAACTCAAACATGGTCGCAAAATTATTTATTGGTGAATACGTTGGACGTGAGATGCACGAATTTTTGTCGTGCAAACCCTAGATTTTATGTAGGAGGCTACATAGCCGATTGTAACAGCTCGGAGGCTACTTGTGTCTGCTTCAGATAAAACTTTTTCAGACAACCGAAACGCAGAAGGATCGATCCTGATCCTAGCTATGCTTATTGTGATTATCATGGGTATATTTGTTGGAGCGATAACTCTAAGACTAAATACCATCATAAAAAATCAAGCATCTATTGATTATCGAAAAAACCTCGTTGAATGGGCGCGAGCGCTATCTGAGCGGATCGACTGCGTCAGAGTTATGAATCCTTATACTGCATCCAACATTTGCCCATCTGGCACAGCACGGCCGCTGGTGTTTTTCAATGAACCAGCTTTAGCACCCACAGGTCCGGAATCCAGCTATCCCATTGGTAAAGACTGGTTCGCACAAGTTACCTGCGGATCGGCTGACTTGAGAATAAAAATTGCTCGATATTCAAATGGACAATTTAACCGAGATCCCCTGACAAATCGGATAATGAATTTCTCAGCTGGTGGATCCCAGATCTCTGATGGAGGTTATGAAATCCCCATGTGTCCAAGTTACTTTGGAGATGGCCAGCCATCTGTCAGAGTTTTGGGTATGAGTAAAGCGACGAATATGAAATTGGTTGTTGAGAATACCTTAACACCCACTGGTATACTCAGATATATCGACCAGGAGTGTGATGGTCAAATCGGAATGGTGGCCCAGCTTGACGACACACCACTTCCTACTTTCTTCCGTGCGGGTGGCACGTCTGCATCGGATACAGCGCCTAGATCGGAAACTGCTAACATGTTCTATAACTCATGGCGCGCAACGTTTGACGCTTGGGGTCAAACAGGTAATCTGCAGCCGGACTGGCGAACGCCATCACCTCGAAGTCTTGGAGGTCACAATCGCGGCGATTGTAATTTGATTTGTATTTTGCACGGTATGACTTCAGGGATACTGACAAAATGTGACGGCACGATTTCAGGTAACGACCCACCCCTTGGGCAAACGCGCTGGGATGACACCAGCCCTCAGGTAAATTGCACGTGCATTAAGTAAGGTTATGCAATGAATTTAATGGACCCTACTGCAAAATATCTTATCGGCATTGGCTTACTGCTTATCTTTGCGGGAATCCTTTGGCAGTTGGGGGTGTTTAATTACATTAAGCTCGGTCGGCTTCCGGGTGACATCATCATCGAACGGGAAAGCACCAAGATCTATATACCGATTGTCACCTGCCTCGTTTTAAGCGCCCTAATGTCACTTGTTAGCCTGCTATTTCGGAAGTAGGACTTAGGCCTCAGAACTTTCAATCGGTCTTAACAGCCTGTTTTTATTGAATTTTAAATGTGGTGAAGACCCCCCGGAGGTTTCCCGTGGGAATTACCTTAATGCCGTGATATCTGCGGCATTTGAGGTAATTATCCCAAGAGGTTTACGGTCCATGTCACTATCCCCCAAACAACGCTCTTTCTTGCGAGGAAAGGCACATCATCTGAGCCCTGTCGTTATGCTTGGCAAAGACGGCCTCACCGAAGCGGTATTAAAAGCAACTGATAAGGCCCTCGAAGACCACGAGCTCATTAAGATAAAACTACCCTCGGCAAATCAAGACGACTTCCACCAAGTCGTCAACTCCCTTATGTCGAGTATTAAAGCTGAGGTCGTCCAAACGATCGGCCATCAACTGGTCATTTACAGAAAATCTAAAAAGCCAGGTCGTATAACCAAAGAACTAACCGGTGAATCCTAGTCGCTATGATTCAAGTAACACCACATCTTCCGTTGATTGCATTAGCTCGTGATGGCCAGGCATATCACGGAGAGCTTATCGCTATTTCTGAAGTCTCGGCTCAAGTGGAGTTGCGTCAGCACGATCTGTCCGTAAAACCAACTGATATTCGGTCGATTTTGATTGGTAGTAAGAGCAATCCATCGGCAGTCTTCAAAATTGAAGGCTCTATTGATGGGCTATTGTCATTCGATAGAGATTCACAGCCCGAAATTCGTGATTTTCTACACGGTCTCCGGAAATCTCAGCACCTTGAGATTTGCGCTAATCATGATGTTGAGCACTCAAGTCGTAGAAATGGCTTTGAAGATGTTGAGCTTCCCGTATTAGCACTACCGGAGACCAGTTGGGCCGATATCGCCACGTCAGTATCATTTCTAGGACGCACATTCAGCGCTCCTATCCTTATAACCGGAATGACCGGCGGTGTCGCACAGGGGACCATCATCAACGAGCGTCTTGCCGAGGCTGCTACAGCTCATAATATCCCAATGGGTGTGGGCTCACAGCGTATGGCACTTGAGAACGAAGCTCATGCCGACATTTTTAGAGTCAAACGAAAATATCCAAAGCTTTTCTTAATCGGAAATATTGGTATTGGACAGCTTCGTTCCAAAGACTATCTAGACTTTTGCCAGCGAGCCGTGGACATGATCTCCGCTGATGCACTCGCCATCCACGTCAATGTTCTGCAAGAGCTCATTCAAATTGAAGGTGACCGAGATTTTAGAGGCGTCATCGAAAAAATCGGTCATGTGACTACAAAACTCAAGCGTCCCGTCATAGTCAAGGAAGTTGGTGTGGGGCTTGATGTACCAACTGCTAAACGCTTAGCAGAGGTCGGAGTCTCGTGCTTTGATGTCGGAGGATCGGGCGGAACGTCTTGGGCTTTAATCGAGGGTCTTAGATCTATTGATCCAATCATCCGACGTCGCGGCGAAGTGTTTCGTAACTGGGGCATACCAACTGCCAAAGCTGTGCGCGATTTACGCCTAGCACTCCCAAAATCATCAATTATTGCGACTGGCGGAGTTCGCGATGGACTGACAGTCCTAAAAGCTCTGCACGTTGGCGCAAACATGGCCGGAATCGGTTTACCACTCATGCGCGCTGCCATCGAGGGCGCAGATCAATCTTCAAAATTATTAGGCGCGATCATTGACGAAATCAAGATTGCCAAGATGTGCTCAGGCCTATAACTCAGTCATCTTGCAGACTGTGACCATGCCGCTATCTTCTCTTGGTCAGTGGAACCTGGTTGCGACTGGATCGCCGAAATAGCGCCTGCGACAGACGTGGCAGCTCCACCACCTGCGGCCTCCGCGGCCCCTAAAAAAGCATTTAAGATCAGCATGGCGTCCTCTGCTGTCATGGTTGCCAGCAACGACGGATCATATCCGCTGGCGCTATATGTGAATTTATTGAGAAGCATCACTCCATAGGCCGCTTGGTATAACGTGAGCTGTAAAACGGCGCTCGTAGCATATTTATCACTTGAAGTCGTAGTTCTAAGGCTTGCTGGTATAGCCGTAAGTATTTGTATACCGGCACTCATGTCGCGAAGGCTTGCCTCATAGGCGCTTCCTAACGCCGTGGGTGTGGGAACAAATGTTTCCATTACCTGCAAAATAGAGCTGTCTCCGCCAAAATTTGCAGTGACAATATTAAATATATCCAACCCTGACTTACTGGCATAAGCGGCGGCTAACAGCGGGTATCGTTCATAGACTTCGGGTTCATCAGCGACTAGCTCTGCAAGGAGTTCCACGGCAGTCGTCAGATCACCATTATCAAGAGCGACGCGCGCTTGCTCATCCTTGGTTAGTCTTGCACAATTAGAGCCCGCATAACCACCGTCGCAATCAAAAAAATTTCCTGTGCCACACGATGACATTACAGGCATCAAGGATACCAGCGTTATAATGATGTAAAACTTCACGTTCATCGTCTAAAACCCCATAGCAAAACCCGCAAGATAAACCGACCGCGGCTCCACACCTGGCTTGGATCCCATTTCACGAGTGTAATAGGCGGCTGTTAGACGGACTAGCCAGGCATCAATTTCTACACCGTAAGACGGCCACCCGTCATAGTATCCAGCACTCAGCCCAAGGTGCTGACGTAAGAGTAGCTTAGCTCCCATCCTGACTCGCTTAAAGAGATCATCATCAGAAACTGACTGCACATCTCTATAATCAGCACTGAGATGCAGAGAATCTAAAGAATTGTGCAAGGTGTATCCAAGTCCCACATGGTACATTTGCTTAAGCTCCTTAAGATCACCGGTTCCAGACAGCTTTGTTCCGCCGAAATCATCGATTTTCATAGCTATTCTGTAATCAGCAGTGGAGCCCTGTCTGAAAAACACCAAACCCGCATCGTAGCCATATCCAGCGTTCATAGCAGTCAACGATTTAAGACCCGATGCGGACTGAAGATTGGTAATAGCCTCCTGATCAGTTAGCTCTATTGTGAGATCTGGCTCGCCGGCGTAGATAAACTTACCGGTCACACCTGCAGAAATCATTTTCCCGAAGACAAGCGACGCTGCGCTGACTCCAAGACCCTGATAACTTTCTGCGCGAAAATTTAGGGCAGGCAAACCCGTGTCACCGTATTTTTTTGCAGCGATATCAAACTCACCTCTATTGAACACACCAAAACCAAAGAACCGATTGATATAGGAAAAACAATTGAGGACACCCGCATGTATTGGAGTTTCCAGCACAGTCTTAATAAAGTCACCGTTAGACGCCGACGTATCTTGGCCGCTACCTGATGACAAGCTTTTGGCAAACTCAACACTGTCTTTCCCGACTATGAGACTTGTCTCATTTCCAAGCCAGCGATGTATTCCAGTCCCGTAGGGGATTAATGCAGGATTGCTGAAGAGCAGCCCCGCCTGGCTAGCCCTCGTCAAACTTGCTCCACCGCCAGCGACATCGAAGGGATCCTCATAGATCGGCGCACTACTTCTACCAAATGCAACGCTTCCGACCACTAGACATGAAAGTATCAATAGACCCCATCGCCAACGCATGGAGTCTCGTATCAAAGCTCGATGATATGATAAAAATGCTCTTTTCATGTCGAGCACTTATCGGAACAAGATCCATGGCATAAAAAGCTGGTGCCACCATCTTTTTTAACAAAACACCAAAACACGACCAAAACATCTGGAAGTTTGACCATTTAAGCATCCTCTGGCGTCCATCCTTAGGCTATTCAGGAACAGATAAACGTGCGAAAATGATGGGAGTAGGAATGCAAATTTTATGACCATAAAGATCATTTCTTACAGTGAACCCTCCGAGGCCAATCTTCAAGCTGTTGAGCGTGAGGAACAGATCCTTGCAATCGCAAAGGTGATCACGGCATCATCGATTGGGTTTGAAGCATCCGAGATGGATCAGTGCGCAGCCAAGATCCGCGCATCCTCATCAAAAAATTCGTCAGGCTCAATGGAAAGGCTTGCATCTGACATCTCATATCGCCTTTCTAAAATTAACCCATCAAAGCTGGCTATGAGTGCTGTAGATGTAGACATCCCGAGAATTATGAAATTATTGGAGGGCTGATCTTTTGAATGAAACCAAAACACGTCGTGACCGAATTATCAAGAACCTCATTTCAGGAATCACTGGAACGTCACAATCCGAAGATGACTCATCAGCTAAGGATATTGTACTCGGCCTTCTGTCAAAAGCCGGGCGAAGTAAGGATGAAGTCATTCAGATTTTAGGTCGTGAGATCGGCCTAGCTTTAGCAGCTGTTCTTGCCAAGCCCCTAGAGCAGATGACCGAAAACAAACGCCTTCGAATCACTGTCGAGCTGGTTGCCAAAAGCAAGACGAAACAGGACGGCCGCTCCAAGAAAAAACATGCAAAAGTCGACTGAAAACACCCCGACGTCACCTGATTTAATTGAGCTAAAAATTGAATCCACCGCATTCGGCGGCAAAGGGGTCGCACGTTCCGACGGCAAAGTCTACTTTGTTGAGGGAGCCGTCGCTGGTGATGTAGCGCTCGTCGAAGTTATTTCGACTGGTGAGCGATATAACGAAGGTAAAGTCTCAAAACTTATTAAACCATCCCATCACCGAGGGCCGTCACCCTGCCCCGTCTCGGACATTTGCGGCGGATGCCAGTGGCAAGGCGTACCATATGCGATTCAACTGGAATGGAAGAAAGGGTTCATAACAAATTCCTTGAGTCGAATCGGAAAACTTGGGAATGATATCCATGTCGAAATTTTGCCATCACCAAAACAAAATACCTACAGAAATCGAATATTCTTGAGAGCAAGACTGAGTGCGTCCGGTCAACTGTCTGTCGGCTACTTCCGACGTGCATCCAGAGACTTTGTTACTGTGAGCAACTGCGCCATTGCCGTGGATCGCATTAATCGATTTATTGCCGAATTATACTCGAGGTCATTTAAACATGAAGTTATCTCTTTAAATATCCAGCAGGAGCTTAAGTTTCGTTTCGAGGTACAGGATATACCAACTCAAAATGACCACGAAGGGCATCTTCTGGTAACGGTTTATGATGGTGATGACCCAAATATCAGCATGGACCCTCTGATTTCTGCCATCGCTAAGATGCCGTCAGTATACTGGTGTGGTAACTCGAAAGATATTCACCAAGCTCCAATGGTCTTATTTGATCAACAATTAAATCGGAGGTTTCACACGTCAGCTGGGATTTTTCAGCAAATCAATATCGATCACAATCATACGGTACGTAGCATGGTCTCTGACGTTGTTCAGGCCTGCCGCCCCCAGCGCATTCTTGATCTTTTTTGCGGATCAGGAAATCTATCGTTAGCTCTCGCTGGTGACGAGAGAACGATTGACGGGATCGAATTCTCAAAAAGGGCTATTGAGGTGGCCCAGCATAACGTCCAGATATTGGGACTAAAAAATATAAACTATTACTCCGGCGATACAGAAAAATTTCTTTGGCGCGCTGCGAAGCAAGGTATCCGCTACGATATGATCATAGCAGACCCACCAAGGGAGGGTATGTTTAAGTCACTCATACCCCTTCAAAAAATAAAGCCGAAGCATATTATCTATATCTCTTGTGATCCCACAACTTTATCCAGGGATTTAAACGCACTCTGCAAAGCTAATTACCGAATCACACGCTTTGTGGCCCTCGATTTTTTTCCCAACACCTTTCATATCGAAAGCTTTGTTGTACTGGAGCGTCGCAATGACTGATACGCCCACCCTCGGTGATCCGGGTATAAAAAAAACCTGTCCCGCGTGTAAGACAGCCTTTGACTGCCAGCAAGGGGATATTACAAAGTGCTTCTGCTATAAGATCAAGCTTACAAGAGTTCAGTTAGAAGCCCTGGCCGCTCGCTGGAGGGGGTGCTTGTGTAGTTCCTGCCTCCGTGAGATCTCCCGTGAGTTATAGCCTTAAACGCCTGAAATAACTGATTATAAAAAATATTTTTGAAAACCCCCTTAATCGCTATGACCAACTGCCGAGAAGCCGCTTAGATGGGGGGTGTCCCTCAAGGATATAGGAGTGGCTTTATGTCTCAGATAGTTATGCTTTCATTAGATGAAAAAACACTTATTAGCGACCTAGACCGAGCTGGCTACAAACGGATGGGTGTTTTAGTGAGATCAGCCACAACTTACGAGGACGCTATCCGTATTCTCAAAAACGAGTCGATTGATATTATCGTTATGAATATGGACCACTCGACCGTCAACACCCTAGATGCAACTGCGAGGATTAAACGAGTCAAAGAATGGGCGTCTATTCCAATTGTTTTAACTAGCGTTCAGGCTTCTGCAAAAGTACGCTCGTCGGCAACCAAATCTGGTGCAGATCTCTTTGTGGAGCAGCCCCTCCCCCGCGATTATTTCATTGAAAAGTTAAAAAGCATTCTTGATCAGCAAACCCGCAGTAATCAGAGAGTTCGCGGTTCTGTGTCGGTAACATTTATTTGGCAAGGTTCCAGCTTTTCATGCTCCGTAGCTGATTTAAGCCTCACTGGACTCCTGGCGACTACGGATCTTTCTATTCCGGCTGGTGAAAGCGTGGACATGGAAATATCTCTTGGAGCTAGTAATAAACCCGTACGTGTCCGTGGTGAAGTCGTTCGACGGGTATCAGCAGATAAAAGAAAAAATACAGAGGACGAGGCCGGATTAGGAATTCGTTTCGTGAATTTTAAGGCTGACGGTCGACAACGGATCGAGTCGTGGGTTGCAAGAACCAGCGATACGACCAATAAAATGGCCTATTATCTGTGATACGTTAGGTCAAGCTTATCAATGAAACGACTTTCTCGACTTGACGAGGCCCTGGTGAAGATGGGACATGCTGAGTCGTTGGCTGTAGCTAAAGCATTAATTATGAGCGGCAACGTCATCGTGGATGACCAGCGGCAAGACAAGCCAGGCTTCATGATAAGCGATCAGGCGGAAGTCAGGATCAAAGGCCAAAGCCGATTTGTCAGCCGCGGAGGCGAAAAGCTTTTTGCCGCAATCACTGACTTAGGTTTAGAAAAAGAATTTAACGGTAGGGTCGTTTTGGACATCGGCGCCAGTACTGGTGGATTTACTGACTGCGTGCTACAAATGGGCGCCTCAAAATCGATCGCGTTGGATGTTGGCACAGCTCAACTTGACTGGCGACTTCGTCAAGATCCACGGGTCATCTCAATTGAAAGAACTGATTTTAAGGACTTTAGTCCATCCGGACTTCCTGACATCGACTGGGTGGTCGCCGATGTTAGCTTCACGTCCCTCGCAAAACTAATACCTTCGATCCGAAAGTGTGCACCTAAAGCGAGATTACTACTACTTGTCAAACCTCAGTTTGAATTACCGCGCGACAAAATCCCTGACGGCGGAGTTGTTTCCAATGACGACGATCGACATCAAGCTTTGGAGATGGTCAGGCTCGCCCTTTTAAATGAAGGATACAAGGACGTCCTCAGCGTTGACGCCAAAGTTGTCGGGCGACAGGGCAATCGAGAGATTTTTATACTAACAAACTAGGGATCAAGACGCATAAAGATGCGCTTCCGACCGAACACAATAATAGAAATGCGCCGCATCTAACGCATCGACCCAAATGGTGTCTTTACGAAAGTCATAGTGGGCATCAATATGTTTAAACTTAATTGCATCAAGAACAATGTCCTCTTCAAGACCATAAACCTCGCACATGGCATCAAGGCTTAACTGCTTTCCACGGTAGTCATCAGGGTCATGCCCCATCTCTCGAAGGGCAAATTCAAATTCCTGTCTGGTTACCTGTGGGGGCATGATGCACTCCTCCTCTAATAGCCGGTCCGTTGCTTTTGACCGCTGACCAAATGTCCTAGCCCATATTCAAATGGTGACACTCAAACCGTGATGAAACAACGGGCAGAATGTTCCTTGCCCTTGGCTAGATCGACGCCCTGGATATGTCTATTGATTATCTGAATTTTTTGCCTTTTTTGGCCGCTTTTCCGCTAACAGATACCTTTTTGCCTAGGCGAGTCCAGCTCAAGGGGCATCACAAAACCCAGTCCTTGATCGACTTTGACTGGGCGTCAACTAAGGCTTTATGGGGATTAAAGATGCTGCGAGGCACCTCCACAAACAAAACATTCACAAACTGACTGCTGCCTAAAAGCTCGTACAAGATTGATTCCTGATAGTACACGTCACGGTTCTTCCAGCTCTTCTTGGTCACCAACCAAAAAGGATTATGTTTCAGACGCGCGTAAGACTCCTCGGACGGGATCTCGGCTGCGACGAAGACTGGATTAAAATGTGTGGCCAACTGCGAGTCATTTAAAAATTTCGCCCGGTCTCGGGGTGATGCGTGAGGCAATTCAAGGCAGAGCTTTTGCCGGACTCCGTCGACGTCTGCAATAACGCAAGATCCCCCGACGTCATGCCCCGTGTTCGGCACTTGCCCCATCAAAACAAAGGGCCGATCAAAGAGCGCGGTGAGATTAGTAGCTTCCACGCGGGAGTAAAACATTTTCTCGAGCACTAAATCAACGGCCGAGCCCTGATCTGAATGATCTAATCCCCAAATTTTGCAAATATTTTGCGCATGCCGATCCGCTAAATCTAAATTATTTTTTTTCAAGCAAAGGCGAATCTGTTGAATATCAAAAAACGTCATTTTAAAAGCATTCAAAAACCTATCTGTTGCGTCACAAACAGGTCGTGACGTGCCAGCTACGTTGTCGATATTTCGAATAAAAATCGATCGTGCTTGAGGGAAATCTCGCGCAACATCCCGGAATAGGCGCAAGAGCGTACCATGTCCGCCCGGAACTAAACTAAGTTTGTTATCTTCATCAACAATAAAATCGCCCTGACTGTCAAAACGAACCGTCGATAAGGCAGGGCCCTGCTCGTAGCATCGCACGGGCAAAGAGGACTTCACACGTTCGGACACCTGTAAAAATTTATCCCTACGTCCAGGCGGGCAAACAAACACTTCGCCGCCGAGGCATTTGATCGCTTGATGCTCGAGACGTTTTATCTCGAGAAACGTCTCTCCCGTATCAACGGCAGGATAAAGAGCTTTTGGCAGCTCAAGATCGGCCAAGACGTCCACGGCCCTAGCAGCAAAAATGACATCACTGATATTATGGACTTCATTCATAAGAGACTTGAGCGACGCTGGCAGGGGACATCGACTAAGGCCTGACGTCACCAGACCACCCATACTCTTAATAAATTCAACCCGAGATTTATTGGAGAGGGATTTCATTAATTCAAAAAGCGGCGCTAAGTAGCGAGTCGATGCTCCCGCGGCAGGAACAAAAGCGATGACATCGTTGTCAATGGCTCCTCCTCCGACCTGTTGAAGGCACCCCTTGGGTGGAAGTGGCCACAGCGCACCATTATTCAAACGACATGTGTCTAAAATCGAAAAAAAACGCTCGGAACCCTGCAATATATGTCTTTTTATGTTCCGTTGATGCTGCTCAATGATGTCAGGATCCAAACCGGAATCTATTAATTGCTTACGAATATCCTTAATACTTAAATTTATTTTTGGGTTTGCTTGGGTCAAGATATTAATTCCCGGTCCATGAATCAAGAAGCGCACTGGCAGCCAGTCTCACTCCCGGCGCAGCAGAATTCGTGAGCTCTACAGCAATCGCGTTCACCAACTCAACTGATGGCTTACCACTCTTGAGGGCTCGAATAATCGATGCTTTGTGCCATGTCATATTGCATGAATTCAAAATTTTTCGGACAACCGTTCCATTAAATCCATCGGGATTCAACTCTATCATTCTGATTGCTAACGCTTCAGAAACTTCAGGGGACAGCTTATTCACATACTCCGATAGTAGCCGAACCATATAGTCGAACGTTAGAGACTTCTTGCGCTTGATGACCACAATTTGCCACTGATTATTCAGCTTCAGAAAGTTATCGGCTGGCAAATCATCAGGAACCGTAAGCGCTACTTTCAATGCTGAGACCCTAGCCCCCAACTCTGTTAGTTTATATCCCTGCTTTTTCCGGCGAGAGGCTGTTTTGACCTCCATTATCAGGCCGGCAGCCACAAGAAGCTCGGCTAGCGACGGCCGATCGCTTAAAGAAAACTGCATGCCGCACCCAATCGACATCAGCGCATCGACGATGACAGGTAGCGTTTCTGGAAGTATGTAAGCCTCAGCGTTATCACCGCCTGCGCTCAACAATGCAAACTTGATACGCTCACAGTCAATTGCCCAGGGGTTTGACCTGGACTGTTGGGATAAATCTAGCACAATAGCTGCCAACATTGAGTCATACTCCGAGACAAATGTGTTGTTATCCACTGCCTCGAGCGCGCGAAGTCCCTCTTTCAACTTTCGCAAAACAGCCCTGCCAAGACCCAGATCTGCCTCAAGTGAAGCCTCGTCACTCGCTCCTGCTGCACAAACGTACGCCCATGTCAGAAAGTCACGGTCGCAAGAAAATAATTTCCTGGAGCGTGAAAGGCCCAATGTCATGGCGGCCTCAACGACATCATGAACCAGTATTTCCGCGTCACCTCGGTTAAGACCGTGGTCATACTGCAAAAACTCCACTAAAAGCGCTGAAAATACAGCGGTTTGCAGCCAATCTCGGTGCTGAGATATCGCGTAAGCCATGTCGATAAACAAAACCCCTTTCGCGGTAGGAGACTGCAGCTGCGACGTCACTATTCGACCTGTCGTTTCGACAAATTCCCGCTCCAACGACTGAAGTTCCCAGTCGTTAAGACCAGCTCTAATGCCCAAAACCTTTCGATTTACGATACCCCAGCTCATCACACCCCCGGTAGCTAAAAACGTCAAGCGTTTCAGACACCTGTCTCAACTTTTTCCTATTATAACCGATACCCTCCAAGAAGTAGAGATGTAGCTGATGAGGGCTTAGCAACGGACTCCTATGGACGATCGTGGCAAGAATTTTCAGGAAATACTCCAACGGTTCGGATTTGAAAAAATCACCGTAGGTTCCCAGAATATTTGGAAATTAACCTCAGACGATTCCTCGAAAATCGTAAAAGCTAAAGTTGAAATTTTACAACGAAAAGAACGGTATAGTCTCGGAAAATGCAGCATCACGCTCGACTGTGAAAAAGCCTCGCGTCAGCTTGAGTCCCTGGCAAAAAGACGATTCCCACAGGCTTTAAACATTTCCTGTCAAATAACAGCGTCGAACGCCATTCAGGTGATCGTCGAACTATCTGCGAACCGAAACCGTACCGATACCGGGCAGCGTTCCGGGGACGGCGACCCAGGATCTGTATTGGGATGGACCACGATCGTATCGCCAGCAAACGAGGCTTTGACACTTCAAGTTACTGACGCATTCTGCCTAGGCACACCTGTCACTGATTGGTGGGCAACCATTTTTGGCATCATCAGAGACTCGTTTCTTCCAGGGTTTGATGAATTCTGGACAGTACATAATATGTTTGAGTTTTCACTTCCTCTTTGGATTGTACCAGTAAATCCGGTTAAATTATCCGAAGAATCCTATGAGCGTAATTTAGAACTTTCTGCTTCTAAGCATCTCAAAATACCACAGCCACTTCGTGTAAAAATGGATAAACATCGGATCATTTTGGATTTATCCACCCCGGAGGAAATGCGTGATGATGACGTTTGCATCGAAATCCTCGAGGCAAGAGAAACCGCAGCACTCTGGAAAGACGTTGATCTGTCTATCGTACGAAAACAAAAAACAACGCCATCTCTACCGATCAGCGAATCAAGTGCTCACTCGACTCTAGCCCGCATTGCGGCGCTTCCGGAATTGGTAAGAAATACACACAATACCGTGAAAATTGATGTGAACGATCTTCAAAACCACACCATAACTTCAATCACCGGCGCTGCCATCATTCTAGAAACTGAAGGCCGATCACATGACCATATTAAAATCACATCAATGCTCCTACGAGGAATCGCCGAAAAATTCGGCGACCTTAATCAGCATGTGCCGCTTCGCCATGTTGTACCAGAACTGCTAGGCGACCAATGGTCTAAAGTCGACCCAAAACTCGCATTTAAAAGCTGGAAAACGGCAATTCTCGCTCGAGGAAACAACCCACGAATTCTGCGAAAAATAGCAAGGCTCGCGCAGGAAACCGCGGACTTCAACTTAGAGTTTAATACCCTCATAGAACTCTGCAGAACAGAACGGCGCATAGACACACTGAAGTCAGCAACTTTGCGGCTCATCGAGATATCCGAAAAGGAAATTCGATTGGATGTTAAGCAAACGCAGGAACTTCGCGGCCTACTCGAAGTCTCAGCCATGAAGACTAATTATCAGCACATCATTGTGGGAGCACTCTCACGCATTCAAATTCATGCCAATGAACATCGGAAAGCTTTGGCTATCTTAGAACTTAGTCTGAAATCAGAGACAAATGAAGCGTCCGCATCCGATATTGCAAAAATGCACGCAGGGATCGCTGATATTTGGCACCAGCAAGAAAACAATGTGTCTTTAGCGTCTGCCAGATACACGGCTGCCACTACTTATCCAGCAGACCCTTCACCTGAGATACTGGACCGAGCCGAGGCATTTTTCAACAAGGTTGGAAATGCAGAGCAACTCAAGAGACTCTTATTGATCAGAACGCATCGCCCCGCGGAGCGCACCTCTTGGGAAGCTATCGAGCGCGCTGCCAAGCAAATGAGCAAAATCGGACAACATGCTGATGGCATAAATGCAATAATCAATCTGATGAAGGCAAATCGCTATCAGCACTGGTACTGCGACATCATCATGGATGCCCTCGATTCTCAAGGAGTCGACTGGGCGCAGCTGACACTTGCCATGGGAGCCGTGGATGCAAGGCAGCTTCCGAGTGACGCACTACCATCTTGGAAACTTGTCGCGGCTCGTTGCGCAATGAAGACGGAGAAAGATCACGATTTTGCGCTCAAAATTCTCTGTGAGAGAGACGTTATACCGCTTCTTGGGTTTAAAGAGGCAAATTTTGTACGAACCTCATTGTTAACACTAAACGATCATACAAATCTTTCAAAATTCATAGAAACACGGCTATCTTATGCAGAACCAGAGGAAACCAAAGACTTGCTGGACGTCATCGTCGACCACAACCTACAGTCGCCGGATGGGGTATTCGACCAAACGATTGCTCATGATTGCAACACGACTAGCGATGTCAGTCGTGTCCTTCGGAGATTAAATAAACTGTTTCAAAGAGGAGATATTCCAGGACTTGAAACAGCAGTCACAGCGATTGAATCCGTACTGGACGATTCAAGGCAAATCATAAAAATTCTCGATTCAACTATCGACCGAATTATCGAATCCGCAATAACTAACCTTGAGCATCTACTAAATAAGATCATTCTATCAAGACGTAACTATTGTGAATTCTCCGAAACCGAAATCTCGAATATTGTTAAATCACTGATCATAAGAAAGTTCCTAAGCACCGCAACACAACTACTCGAAAGCTTGATAGCTTCTGGGCAAACCGGCGTGGACGACGCTGACCTTATTCACGATATGTTTATCGAAAAACCAGCGATCGTTTGTAGATGGCATTTCCTAGCATATGAAAAAAGCGATTCAGATGCATCTCTCCATCATCACGCCAAGCAGCATATTCATTTCGCGTTGATGAGTCCCATAAAACCGGAAGAACTTGTAAAAACAAGCCTAACGGTATCTCAAAAAGACATTTTACCCACCAGCACATTGCAAACACTTGAAAATATATGCAAGTCTGCAAGGCAGCTTAATGAATTTTTGGGTATTTTAGTTAATCAAATCGACGTAAATACGGACGAATCAGGAGATCTCGTACACTGGGCCATTCGACTGATTAATCAAAATAATATGGACCGAGAACTTGCTGCATCCCTATTTAGAACATGGTCGCAGAAGGCAGGTACGCGCACAGTACAGAGCATTTTATCAGAGGCAAACCTTTGGCTTGCCGCAAAAAATCTCTCAGAAGCCCAACGCGCCTTTGTCGCTATGCTCAGTGAGCCCGATGTACTAGATGTTCCAGACATCTGTCTTATGGGAATCGACGGCCTCGTCGCCTCAAAGCCAGCAAAAACGCAGCTTGCTTCTGTTATTCAGACCCTTATCTCCTGGTCCGAGAGCACGCCGAAATCCGAAATTACCACGCGGCTCATCGAGAAATCAATTGAGCATGACGTGGCATCGACTCACCATTTGCACATGATGATGGCACACCACTTTGAATCGTCGAGCGCAGATAGACTCGGGAATATTGCGATTCAAGCACTTGCCAAGGCTGAGCGAACCGCTAATGGGGTTTCGAAACTACTCGCTGAATGGCAGGAGTCGATGGGCCAATCAAGTAGCCATTTAAAATGGAAACAGCTTATTGAATTCTTAACCGGTGACCATTTACTGCGGCAGCTCCGTCGACCAGCTCGCTGCGAAGTTTTATTCTTACACGCGCAAAACCTCATCGAAGATGAGCAGCGTCGGTTTGATGCAATCCCCCACCTTGAGGTCATTGCAACAGAAAACCCAATGGATAGCCGCGTTTGGATTCCGCTTTATTCACTTTACGAGGAGAGTGATGCCAAACGGAAGCTTGTGTCTCATCTTGAAAAGGTTATACCGCTGATTGAACGTGACAAGTCGCTACTTGAGAAGACACCTTTTAATCTTGAATCACTAAGAAACACCTTAAAGCGAACAAGAAAATTACTACTAGAGCGCGAACCAAATACCGCCTCCAACTCGCTGGCAGGTAACGCAGATCGGCCGCGTAACTTTGATCTCAATGACCATGCCGCACGCCTTCAACGCGCTTGGATCGAGGCGATGCCAGCAGTCAAAATCTCGGCTATATCAGGAGGCGAACCAACAGACGCACCGCCAAACGACGAAACCGCTAGTGGCAAAATAGATTCAAATTCGGAAATAAACCAAACATCTGAGCAGCAAGCATTTTACGGTTCGGCAGCGACAAATCTCGAAACACAGAGAGTGGAGACCAACCTTGAATTCAACACTCAATTCGTAAAATCAGAAACAAAGGACGGACCGGGTCTTCGAATCATTGGCAGTCAGAACAACAACTCTGCCCATCAAATCATAAATTGGCGCGACGTTGTTACGAACGGCAATTCCTATCCAAATGCAACGCGTGGCGTTATGACCATGGCATTCGCAAGCGAACTGGAAAAACATATCGCCGTGCAATGCGTCGCGATAGTTGGCGGAGAAGCCGATGCGCTTAAAGGTTGGCACTGGCCAGTTTGGCGTGATCATCAAGCATTTCAGTACCCCATGACAACGTCTGGCAGATTACCAAAAGACATTGGTCTCGTTGACTATGGTGGACAGCTACATAAGCTACTTCGCATGATAACACCTGTTTTAACGCGTAGTCATAGGGGTAAATTCATTGCAAAAACTTACTTTATGCAAAGAGGCCTGCCACAGTCGACCGAGTCACGCCAAGTCGAGTTGTCGCATCCTGCACTCGCCAGATGTGCTCTGGGCATTATCGAGTCCCAGTTAGTGCAATCAAAAGTTCGTTTATTTGACACTCCCGGGCTTGGCAAAGACGTCTTCTTTGACTTAAGCCAACGGGCCTTGCATTTTGACGGAAACTGGCAACTCAACCTGCCACCATCTATACTGACTTACCGGATTATTGAAACATTTTTACACTTCCAAAAGGGAAGTTTGCCTATCATAACGCTAAACGCTGAAACAGCCATCATACCAGCCATAGATATTATCAAAGAGATTTTATCTGCTAATGGCTTATCCCGGATCCGACTTGCATTTGGCTTTGAACATCGAGACGTCCAATCACAAATCAAAGCATTGAATCAGGATAAGCTTAATTCACTACTCTCTTGGAACAAGGACAAAACCGCAGACGACATAAAACGCCTTCAACAGGAAATCCGGTTTAAAATACTTGCGGAGACACTTGCTATGACCCTGGATCTAGTTGGACTCTGCGAAGCCATTAATGGAGAGAATCTTTGTCTAGATAGCCGACTGAGTGCCGGAGACTACAGATTCCTTGATCCGCTCTCGTCAAAATTAATATTACTGGCGACAAAACTTAATATCTAAGGCTCGTTGGCGACTCTATCATTCGAAATGGCATAGATTTTTCGAGTCCAGACGCCTTCGTCAAAATAGCCAGCCAACGATCAAAACCCAAGGCATTACCGGCACAAGGCTCCGTAAATCCTCGCATCGACATTAAAAAACTTTCGTCCACTGGCACCGGTTCATTCCCAGCTTTTTCGCGCGCGATTCTGGCGTCATGAAGTCTCGCGCGATTTTCGTGCTCTCCCGTTAGCTCAAAAAACCCATTACATAATTCAACCCGTCCAATATAAAACTCAAAGCGCATGGCCCATCCACCCTCGACTTTTGCAAGCGCAGCCTGTGATGGTGGATAATCGTAAAGAACGCACCCCCCAAGCCTCGCAATAGCCGGCTCAATCCTCTCAATGAGAACTTTAAAAAAGGCGGTCTCGAAGTCGTCGGTGGGTAATACCGAAATAACCCCCTTTTCTCGAGCTTTCACTGCAAGATCAGCGTCTTGGTCTAGCAGCTTAAGCCCCGTAAATTCAAGAAAAGCGTCCTCGACACGAACTCTTTTAAATCTTTCGGGCAAAATCTCCGCAGGACTCACATTTGTGACGTCCGCCATCGCTTCTGCCGTTGAGCGCAGGAAGTTTTCTGTTTCTTCGATCAAGCTATTGAATGATTGCCCCACTTGATACCATTCCAGCATACAGAACTCAGGATTGTGCCACTCAGAATATTCACCGTTGTTACGAAAGCACGAGGCCAACTGGAATATTTTAGGCAGGCCAGCTGCAATGAGCCTCTTCATATGGAGTTCCGGACTACTTCGCAAGAAGCGGCGATGTCTTACACCATCATGGTCCTGCCATTCAGTGCCAAAATAGTGAAGGTGAACCTCGGTCCCCGGGCAAACAGTGAGTATCGGTGTATCCACCTCCAGGTAACCATCTTGCGTGAAAAAATCACGACAAAACTGCCTAAGATGATGTCGATTTTTTGCTATTTGGTGTAAGTCCAATTACCGACGCTCCCGAGGAACGCCCTCATATACAAGGTCTCCACCACCGCTGGCCGAACCTGGTCCGATCGTCAAGCACCAGTCGGCAGACCTAATAACTTCATCATTATGTTCTACCACGACTAAAGTAACTCCAAGATCCGTCAACTCCCTCATCACTGATATCAGACGGGAGACGTCCTCAAAATGAAGCCCCGTGGTGGGCTCGTCCAGGATCAGAACACTGCCTTGGCCCAGTTTTTTTGTGAAATAAGGAACCATTTTTAATCGCTGCGCTTCCCCGCCTGACAAGCTAGCACTCGGTTGGCCGAGCTTAAGATAACCAAGGCCTAATCGTTGAGCAGGAACAAGTTTTTGGACAATCTTCCGATGGCTCGCAAACTGCACGACCGCTTCATCGACGCTTAGGTTAAGAACGTCATAAATTGATAGTCCGTTAAACTTAACATCAAGTACGTGTGATCGAAAACGTCGGCCGCGACACACAGGACACCGTACGCGAGCATCGGCAAGAAAGCGCATTGATAAATTCAGTTCCCCGCGCCCCTTGCACTCCGGACATCGACCACCGTCCAAATGTATCGAAAATGACTTTGCAGTTAACCCCGTGATTTGGGCGTCAGGCAACGATGCGTACAAGTCCCTAAAATCACCAAGGATGTCCAAATAGGTTGCGGGCATACTGACAGAGCTTTTTGCCACCGGCCGTCGATCAATCAAATCAACACGCATAACACTCTCATGACCCTTGAAGGATGCGCAATTTTTCCAAATATTTTTTGCAGGCTTCTTTGCTGGTTTTCGCTTTGATGTCTCTTGGCTAACATGCATCGCATCGATTAGGTTAGGAAACAAGACCCCCAGGACAAGACTACTTTTCCCCGCACCGCTAACGCCCGTGACCACCGTCATCGCCTCCAACGGAATCCTCACCGATTTCATGCGAAGATTATTTAACCTCGGATTTTCGATGGTCATAAACTTATTTACTGAATGATCGATGGCTTTCCGCTTTGCAGGAGATTTATCACGGCACAGCCATTCGGCTGTTTTTGAAATTTTTGTGTACTTTTTTGCGTGGCTTGGAGGAAAAGCCGCCTGAATATGCCCGCCCTCAGCACCGCCCGTTGGCCCCAAATCAATAATGAAGTCTGCAGATCTCATGATATCTTCATCATGATCGACAATTAATATTGTATTGCCCTGGTTCTGGAGAGCCTTCAAGTGTGAGATCATTGCGGCCAGCTCTGTATGATGAAGCCCCTGACTTGGCTCATCTAACACATATAAAATGCCGCGCAAACTGTCGCTAAGTACACCTGATAATTTAACGCGTTGAGACTCTCCGCCAGACAAACTACGAACTCGTCGCGACAGGGACAAATACCCCAACTTCATGTCAACGAGACGCGTCAGCAAAGATAAAACCTCACCATGCACACGCTGAAATGCCGGGTTGTCCCAGAGGCTGGCGAACTGATTCGGATCTTTGAACATCAGGCAAAGATCTTGAACCGAGGAATTCAAAAGCTCATGAATTGTTTTCCCAGACAATCGAACAGCGGAAGCCTCCGCCTGAACACCAGTGCCATGGCAAGAATCACATGACGTCTCTGCGAGCGCGACACCGTCGTGATCATCCTCCATGTCCGCGGTCTCATCTTCGACGTCAAGCACACCGTAACCATCACAGTCCGAGCAACGGCCGAGGGAATTAGAATTAAAGTACCTGGAATCAAGCTTAGGCCAGGAAAAGCCGCAAACTGGGCAACCTGACTTGGTCGAAAATACGTGACGGGCATCCATGTCCCACACGCCTTTTGCGTCAACAGGAAGCCATTCACCATAGCCACCAGAAAGGTCTAGAACAGCTTGAACGCTTCGTGAAAGACGTTCTGGGGATTCTGCTTTAACCTTCAGTAAATCGATCAAAACCTTGATGGTGTGCTTTTCCTCGCGCGCCAACTCAGGAATAGGATCAAGCTCTTTGACCGATCCATCAATCCACACTTTGGTATAACCCTTCGCGGAATAGGACGTTAGCTCTTTTCTAAAGATACCTTTCTTGGACTCTGCAATAGGCACCAGGAGCGCTACACTACGACCGCTTGCTGCAGACGTAATGTTCGTAACAATATCCTCTTTAGACATGGCGCTGGTAGGTCGCATATGGTTCGGGCAAAGTTGTTGGCCAAACCTTGCGAACATCACGCTAAGTAATTCTGAAACATCCGTGAGCGATCCAAGCGTTGCGCGCCTACTTGGAGCCGTCTCATTTTGTGCAAGAGCAATCGCGGGACTTAAGCCCGTAACCTGCCTTACGAGGGGCCTTGTTCCTAGGTCCAAAAACTGGCGACTGTAATGGGAGAGAGTATAAAAGAACCTTCGCTGGCTCTCAGCTAGTACGGTGTCAAAAGCCAACGAACTCTTGCCACTCCCACTCACCCCGGTGACGACTGTGATTGACCCGCGTTTGATATTAATATCTATATTCTTTAGATTGTGTTCGCACGCGCCGCGGACCTGAATAAATTCATGTTCCATAATGATTAGCCATCCATGTCTCGCAAACTTTTAAAGCCGCGTCAAAACTTCTCATACTTGCCCTGCCAGAAAGGAACAAATTCGCCGCCGGACCATGATCTGGTGATACGCGCAAATAAGGCAGACCCAATGAAATGTTTACAGCGTCATCGAAATGCACCGTCTTCAAAACCGATAATCCTTGATCATGATACATGGCTAAGACCACATCAAATTCTCCCTGCATCGCCCTATGGAAAACAGTGTCGGCAGGAAACGGGCCTTCAACTAAAATACCCAAATCTTTTGCGGCAGTAACAGCAGGACGCGTAACGTTATCATCTTCATCGCCAAAAAGCCCATCATCCCCGCAGTGCGGATTAAGCCCGCAGACGGCGATGCGAGGAGAATTCAGGCCAAATAAGCTTTTCATGGACTCGTTGATGATTTTAATTTTACGTAGAATCAAATCCACGCTGATCGCATCACTCACGTCGCGTAGCCCCATATGATTTGTAACCAAAGCGACCCGAAGTAGCGGGCCCGCTAATATCATCACAGCCGGAGCACCCCATAAATGCTCGAAATATTCAGTCTGCCCAGGAAAACTAAACCCAGCGAGTGCTGCGCTTTTCTTATTAATAGGCGCAGTGAGAACAGACATGGGACCTTTAACTCTTGACGGAATAGCGTTCAACGCTGCTACAGCCAAGGTCCCCCGCTCCGCCTCGCTCAGATCTCGCGCGTCTTTGTTGGCAACGTTAGGTGCGGGATCGAGCCAGTAGATCCCAGGCGCATCAATATTTTCAAGATTTTGAACAACAGTTAGTTTTGGAATTTTTAAACGGAGAGCCTCGGCCTGATTGTGCAGTTGCCAAAGACTGCCAACTCCTACAACAGAGCGATGTCTTGACATCGATGGCACAACGGCCTGCAAAAATGCCTCAACATTTATGCTAAGCGGATCTCCACAGGTGTAAACAATTGTCACGAGCAGCCTATCAAAATCAAACTTAAAACATTATACGTCCGGTTGCCTTGCCACAGTCGGTCACAGCTTTTGGCTAAGGCGATGTCCCTTAAAAACTCCACAAAAATACCATGCAAGCCTTTGTTCTTCATGGTAAATTTTCACGGTAAAACTCAAGATAACCGAATTTGGATATCAGCCTGCCACGCGGGCCGCAGGAAAAGTGGAGCACCATGAGACACGACGCATCAACCAAGGTCCACACAAATAATCTTAATATACTAAATTTATTGACTTTTTTTTGCGCCGCCCTCACCTCGACTAGCACGGTCGCAGCTGATGAGGCAGTGTCCGTCCGAAGCTCGATGAGCTGGTATACCTACGGCAGCGTTCTCCAGCCCGTTGAGGATTCACCGGCAAATCCCGACAATACTGTGCTGCAACTTGATAACCAAACAGGTGGCATCGACATTCGACCAGACATTAGAGCCATGAGTGGCGCCTTGAAGATTATCGCGAGGCCTCAGTTAAAAATGCAGGTCTCAAAAGCCATTGTTGGAGGAAAAGATCGCCCCGAACGCCCAAGATCATCAGGACGATGGATCGAGTCTTACGGACTTCTCACCGCATCTGACAAAGTGCAGGTGAGCTTTGGTCTCCAAAACTATCAGTGGGGGGCCGCGGAATCTTTGAATCCAAGCAATAGAATCTTCCACGAGAATATCGATGGCAAGGGACTTCTTTACACAGTCGAAGGACGCAATATCGGACGAGTCAACATATCTTGGACGAAACGCATCAACACGGTGCTCATGAGTGAAACTGAGAAAGCTAAGGATGTAAGTCTATTTAGAGCCGAAGAGACGTTTCAAACGAAAGCCCTCATGAAACATGAGATCAATTGGAATAATGGGGCCGATTATATAGGTGTCGTCTACGGCGCCCCGGAAACGGGCGACTCCTGGTTTGGTGAGTATTTCAACCTTTCATTGCTCGACGGTCTCAGTCTTTACGCTGATGCTGCGCACCAGAAAAATTCAGAGGCTTGGTATCCGGTTTTTGAAGCTTCAACTCAGGCACCAAATCAACAAGTCGTACAACTTCGACAATCCAAAACAAGTGATGGAAAATTTTACACGTTAGCGGTGGCAGGATTGCGCTACAGTTTTGAGGGTGGCAGCGACGTGCGCCTTGAGTATATCAGTAACGAGGCAGGTTGGACCAAAGATGAAAGCCAGAGAGCCGTGCTGGCCCTCAATTTGAAATCCCCCCTACAGGTGGCCGACTACCCAAAAAATCTTCAAAGAATTCTGAAACCCGGACTCGAATACCGCGGTAAAAGTTTCGCGCTTCTGTCTTGGCGAATTCCTGATGTTTTTGACGTCAAGGATTTCGTGATATATGCACGCACTCTCAGGTCCGTTGTCGATGGCAGCGCCACATATTACGGAAGCACCGAGTATTCGTTCGGTTCTGCATCAACTCTCATATTTTCGGCCTATGCAACGCAGGGCACGACAGATTCCGATTTACGGGGAGTCGCGAGCAGCGTCATTACAGCTGGAATTCGGCAGGATTTTTGATGTTTAGAAACATCTGGTTGCTCTGTTTACTGCTCTCAATTGGCACCGTCACTTTCATTTTGGTCGGAAGAATCGAGGCACCCTTAGTTGTTGATCTTTGGCAGGCGCCAGTGCCCTGGTTTCGGGATTTCATGGCCGACAGCATTTACGAGGGTGATTTCATCGGAGCAAGTGATCTCGGCGTTACCGCTGCCATCATATGCTTCCTGGTATGGCTACGACGTCGGAAATCCCAGGACCACAATAGATTTTTGTCAAAACATGACCTCAAATTTATTTGGTTATCGAGCTTTTTGACCGCTATCGTTGCGGTTCATGGACTAAAATGGATTATTGCTCGCGCTCGGCCGAACCGATTCTTCGATATGCTGGGCCAGGATGCGCTTAATCCAGAAAATCTCGCAAGCTTAACTATGCCTGGATTTTTACCACTCATAGGCCCCCGGGGCATGGGACTTAATAGCTTCCCCAGTGGGCACACGGCATCGTGCACAATTTTATTAGCCTTTAGTTATGTTCTATGGCCTAAAAATAAGGCTGCTAGTTTTATAACAGGGGTACTGGTTTTAGCCTTATCTGGGGCCATGGGAGCCGCTCGCAGCATGGCTGGCATGCATTGGCTCAGCGACAGTGTGGCCTCGGTATTTTTGACGTGGTCGATCGTCCACCTGACTTGGCATAAAATCTCGAAAAGTAATCAGGTACTTAAATAAGTTTTATCATTGCCCATTTGCCCCTAAGCCGGATAAAATCTTGGCCTAACAACACTTTTAGGCATTCCCGATTTTATTTTAGACCGAAAGACATTCAAGTAATGTCGCTCGGTCGAGTCCAAACTTTAGAGAAGATACTGAGGAGGCTATCCTTGACATCGACTGAGACGATTATCGAACTAACCTCAGTGAAGAAAAGTTACCGCCTGGGTGAAACCATCGTTCCCGCCCTGAACGGTGTCAGTCTGGAACTTAAAAAAGGTGAATTCACTGCCGTCGTTGGTGCGAGTGGAAGTGGTAAAAGTACGCTTCTCAACATGGTCGGCTGTATCGACGATCCAGACTCTGGCAGCGTTAAGGTTGATGGTATTGAAGTTACGACGTTGGATGACGACACGAAAAGTGATTTACGTAACAGGAAAATTGGCTTTATTTTTCAGTCTTTCAACCTCGTGCCCGTTCTGAACGTTTTTGAGAACGTCGAGCTACCACTTATCATCAACCCCGAAATTCCCAAGGCCAATCACCGCGAGCGTGTCATGCAGGCTTTGAAGGACGTTGGTATCGAGCATCTTCACCGCAACCTGCCCGATCAACTTTCAGGCGGACAAAGGCAGAGAGTCGCCATCGCGCGAGCCCTCGCTGGTAACCCCGCGCTCGTGCTTGCTGACGAGCCCACGGCGAACTTGGATAGCGTGAACTCCCATCGGATTATTGACCTTATGCTGGAACTTAATGAGAAGAGATCCGTGACATTTCTGTTCTCAACTCATGATGAGAAACTAATGGATCGGGTTTCCCGCAAGATCTTAATCGCTGACGGTGTCATCCAGGGGTCCAAAAAGAAATGAACCGCACTCTCGCAAGGTTGGCTTGGAGAAACCTTCAGCGCAATTTGCGACGAAGCGTGGCCACTGGCATGGCTATCGCCGCTGGATTTACCGCTTTTATGATCGCTGCCGGATATGCTTTCCGCGTCGAAAGGGTCTTAGGAGCCTACACTCACTATGCTTTGCACGTTGGCCATATTGGCATCTACAAGAAAAATGCTCTTGAAATGTTTGGTATTAAGCCCCAGCAATACTCCTTAAATAAGGACGAACAGTCGAAAATTGATGCCGCTCTGACGGGTTTATCGAATGTTGATATGAGTGGCCGCTATCTTATTGGCCAGGGTCTCGCCGGTAACGGCTGCAAGACATTTCCCTTCATAGCGACCGGAGTTGATCTGGCCATTGAGTCAAAAGTCATAAACCATCCAAACTTGCTGAATTGGAACCCTCATCTTACCCGTTTTCGACAAGGCGACCCCATCGACTCTTTCCCGGAAGATTTGGGAGCAATCGCCATTTCTGATGGTTTGGCGCGCCTTTTAGGCAAAACAAACCTACACAAAGACGTGCAGGGGAATAAACCTGTTATCATTACAGACTGTGCATCACCGGACACACGCGCGTTATTTGCTTCAGATGCAAACGTCCAACTTGCTGCGGGCACATGGGATGGCACCCTTGGAGCACTGGACGGTGAATTTGTGATGCGATTCACCACCGGCCTTGTAGAAACCAACAACACCGCTATTACCCTACCCGTCCAGCGCCTCCAAAGCCTTCTCAACACCGATCATGTCATGAACTATAGCGTGTGGCTTAAGGAACCTTTATTCCTATACCAAACCGTATCTGAGCTTCGCGCTCGATTAAAAGACACCGCGCCAGAGGTTGAAGTTTTGCCTTGGACCGACGAACGACTGAGTCCTTACTACTCTGGCACCATGCAATTTATCTATGTCATGGTTGGGTTTATTGGCTTCGTGCTGGCGGTCGTGGTCATTCTCAGTATCTTCAACTCGGCTACGATGACCGTTATAGAGCGAAGTCAGGAAGTTGGGATGTTTAGAAGTGTTGGATACAATCAGAAAATCATGCGACGCCTCTTTATATTAGAGGGACTGTTCCTGACGGTAGCCTCTGTTATTGCCGGGGCGATACTCGGGCTTCTTACAATGTGGATCATAAATAGACTCAACATCACGATCTACCCGCCCGGTGTAGCAGGGGGTATAACCCTCATGTTCAGCCCAAACGCCATAATCATACTCACGGGCGCCACGATAGTCGGTGTGCTCGGAATGCTCAGCACCTGGCTCGCTGTAACTAGCGTCGTCAAGAAAAACATCGCAAACCTTGTTAGCGGAGCCACCCGCTGACAACGTCATAAGTCAAGGAGACTTTTTTATGAAACTATACACCCTCGCACTATCTGTCATGGCTTCAACATTGATTGCAGCGCCGCCTCCGACGGGGCAAGAGCCCGCGGCTCTAGACATCCTAAAAGAATCAGACCGCTCACGTGGCTCGGCTGCTGTGACCGAAGGAATATCATGGGCCGTTGACGTGCAAGCCAAAGACGGTAGCACCCAAAGCCTTATCTCGTATGATTTGAAAGTAAAAGGTAACGATGCGCTTGCCGAAGCGACGGCTCCAGCAAGAAATAAGGGTGAAACTCTGTTATTCAACGACCGAAATATCTGGTTTTTTAAACCAGGCCTCAAAAAGCCCGTTGCTATCTCACCTCGTCAAAAGTTGATGGGACAGGCATCCAACGGCGACATTGCTTCCACCAATTACGCACGGGACTACGATGGAACAATATCCGGATCAGAAAAAGTCGACGGGCAAGACACCTGGAAGCTAGAACTCAAAGCTAAATCCAAAAATGTCACTTACGATAAAATTCGCTATTGGGTTAGCAAAAAGGATCGACTCGGTATCAAGGCAGAATTTCTCACGGTGAGCGGCGATGTATTTAAACGCGCCACATTTGAATACAAAAATAAAATCGAAAACGGGGGAAAGTCATTCCCGTTCGTGAGCAAGATGGTGATCACAGACGCTGTAAACAAAGCGTCCGTAACAACACTTGACTACAAAAGACCTCGCGGTGAAAAACACGCGGACGCGCTCTTTAACGTGAATAACCTCATCCGTTAATGTTAAGCGAGTGCGCATTAGCGCCAAAGGAGCCCATGAGTGCGTAACGCTGTAAAACAAAGAATAGCCCAAATAGCCTGGCGAAACGTCGTCAGGAACTGGCGTCACAGCTTGGCTAGTAGTTTGGCTATTCTCGCAGGTTTCACAGCCGTGTCCCTCTTTGACGGCTTTCTTATTGATTTGGTGCGCGTTAATGAAGAGGGCTACAGCATGCGCGGCATGCAAGGGGACGTGCTTATCCAGCGAAAAGACGCTCAGTACAAGTTAATAGAGGACAGTTTCGCCTACGCACTAACCAAACCAGAGCAAGATACCGTTGAAGAGGTGTTGCGGGCTGACAAGGACTTTGATTTGAGAGTCAGATTTTTGGATGTGAAAGGCATGGTCTCAAACGGCCAAAATAATGCCATCTTCGTCGGTGGATCCACCGACGTACCTGAGGGTCGCCAGATGCGCGGACGCCTGTGGGAGTGGAACACCGTGGCAGGCAAGCCGTTTCACGAAACATCCGAGGAAAATGCCGTTTTAGTCGGAACCGGTCTTGGAAAAATGATGGGCTGTGAATCAACGCAAGACGTTACGAAGATCATGCGACGCGAGGGCGGATACATCCCCGAAGATCGTCCGTTTAAGTGCGATCGCGCATCACTCCAGTTGAGTGCTTCGACGGAGGCTGCTCAGGTGAATGCTTTGGATCTCAAAGTTGTCGGCATCGTGGACGGCGGCTTTCGAGAGCAGGATAAGTACTGGGTTATTCTTCCACTGCCATTAGCTCAGAAGCTACTCGACACTGACAAAGTCACGACGATCGCCGCACGAGTCAAAGACAACGCAAACATTCCAGCTTTTGTAGCAAGAGTAAAAAAGAGCCTTCAAGATAAGGGGCTAGATCTTGATGTGATTCCATGGAAGGAGCATCAGGTGGGATCTTTCATGCGCGGAAGCATGAATATCACAAACACATTCCGTAATTTATTCATGGTTATCGTAGTCACAATCTGTGTTCTATCCATTTCTAATACCATGATGAAGTCAGTGACCGAAAGAACTCGGGAAATCGGCTCTCTTCGCAGTTTTGGGTTCCTTCGACGAGAAATCGCCATGATGTTTGCGTTCGAGGGGCTTTTCCTTGCACTGCTCAGTTGTGGCTTTGGAGTCCTTGTAACCGTCGTCTCGTCAGTACTTATAAACTTTAGCGGAATCACTTATAAAGCTGGCCTGCTCTCTGCGCCGATATTCTTGACGGTGGCCCTTAATCCAAAAGTCTGGATCCTAAACACCTTGTGGCTCACAACGCTTGCCGCTGGGACTGCATGGCTTTGCTCTAAAAAAGCAGCCAAGATGGTCATCGCTGACGCAATGAGACACGTATAAATAGTGCGATGATCAATTTAGCGCTCGCGCCGAAATACTGCAGTTGGCTGCAGTCGGAGATGATATGATCACGTCAAACAGCCGTAAAACATACTCAGATACACGGGATGTCGGAGCCGTGGACAACCAATCTGGAATCCCTGGATCTCGATAAATCCGTTTATAGACAGACAGCTTGAACGAGTACTCAGTCTCTTTAGTCCATTGACCTGCATAAAAGTTCTGAACCGGTCCCCGTAAAGGAAGTGGTGGACCCCCTGGTATGGGCGGGATCTCAAACTGAGGTCCTTGACGGAAGTACGCGCAAGGAAGCTTATCAAACTCAGGCGGAAGAAATACTTGGGCGTTGCCAGCCCGTATAGAATAGAGATCTACTTGGCGACCACGCAGATTCGTTTCGCTGACTCCGGCATTTGCCCCCTCAGTCGCCGATTTGCCATCCGCGTCTTGGGCAGATGTCGACTGCTGCGCAGCATCGTCTGATTTTTGCGAAGCCTTTTCTTTACTTCCTAATTTCACAGGGGCACACCCGCTGCTTATGATAACCGCGAAAATGAAAATCTGCGTTCTCATAGCTGATCACTCAATCGTCTAAAGTGAAGATAAAATATTTGCGCTGCATCCAAAATGACGGGTTTTGAGTCGTTATTAAAGCCCATTCCCGTCACATAAAATCTCGTCTGATCGTTCAAATTTTTTTCCGCGGCCAGATCGAATATATGGAGGCTTCGAGGACGATCCGGAGCTTTCAGCGTGATTTTACCAAGGTGCGAGGACAGGCTGTCCGGGGCTCGGCTAAGTTGCAAGAATGCTTTAGTCGAGTTCACCCTATCTTCTGACCCCATCGTCACGGCTACGTCTGTCATAAGCACGTCACTTCGAATATGATCCCAACTAAATTGCAAAATGGTCTCTATAGGTGGCCCAGATGAGTTACTAGCAAAGCGTCCCGCGGGGCCCGCAACGCCTCCTAAACGGAATAAATGCCTAGCGTTCTGTATTTCATTAAGAAGCTCTGAGGTAGACCTGAACAATATAATCGATAGAGTCGAGGGCTCGCCCACTTTCAAGACGCAGCTCGCTCGCTCTGAACGCCCTGCCGTATCGAGCGTAGCCGTCAGAGTAACATTATGCGTTTTCGAATCCCCCCCACCTCTGCTGAGAGCCTGAATCGAAGCCGATCCCAGTGGCCTAGATGTCGTCAGGGCGTGTGGGCCTTCACTCATTATTTTTTTACCATTCACATTTAAATGCCACGTAACCAGAACACCGTCACAGGCGGCCGATTTTCCGCTTGCAGCCTCCCATGAAAATCCTGACCGAATCAAAGTCAAATCTGAAGGTTTTGAATCGGCAGTGGATGTACTGATGACTGCGGCTGCTTCAGAAGCTTTGACCTCTGATGTAAGTAATTTATCGGAATCAATGAGATCAGACACAAAATAGGTTCCAGTGCCCTGGCCGTTTTTTGCAGCTGCTACGGCTTCGCTGATCTGACTCGGTCTAAAAATCAACAGTCCACCATCTGATCCACTTGAAATACCAGCCTGCGTGGGCAACGCCCTTAGAGAGAACGTGGTATCAGCATTTTCAGAAATCTCCTGCGCCACTGTATTTCGAGAGATCATGACACCGGAATCCTGATCACCGACAAACTGCGTGCTAGAGGTCCCCAAGGACGTCTCACCTAGTTTAAACCCCAAGGTTTGCAACACCCCGGAACCAGCCTTGGCAAACGAAAAACGTCCAAACGCGTAGACCCTATCACCTTTGATAAAAGGAAATTTTCCGAAGCTAAGGGTCGTCGTAGTGCTTGCTGTATTTGTTTCCGAGCTACGAGCCTCATGGAGAAGGTAGATCAAACCATCACGAATACAATATCCCGATGCGTCGATTGATCCCGCTGGGCAAGCACCAAGTGACTTTGACTTATCGCTACTGACCCTAAACGGCTTACAACCACTCAGGTGGCTGGCCGATAACAGGACAAGTGCTGGTAGAAACCGATAACGCATGGCGCCGACTCTCCACCCATTCACTTCGAGCTAACTAAACCACTTTGAAGACCCCTGATATTCTCCATTTTTTCCTGCAAAAACAGGTCCCCTGCAATAATTCCGTCAGCTTCGATCATATGATCCGAAGCTTCAAAGGTCTGGCCCGTAACCGCAATATTCACTACGTTTTGATCGGCCTTAACTGGTCGACGAACGATGTGTGTAATCTTTTTGAAGCTATCCTTGCCGATCACCAACTCATCTTTCTCGGTGAGTTCGTCGGCCTGCTTCAAGCCGTCACGTGTCATGAACGGATGCTTACTCGTTACAACGACCTTATGGGAACCTTTGAAGCCGATCTCGAGCATGCCCTTATCACTCTCGGGCCCTTTTGTGATTCGAATCACAATCGCCGGTAGCCCGTTTAAGGGGTTTCTCACCTTGTCGTTTAACTTAATTTTCTGAATTTCCTTTTTTCGACCGTCGGCCATGGTGATAAGCGTCTCTGGCGCAAAGCATCCACGGAATGTGCGTAATTCTGGCTTGGAAGTCGAAACCGCTGCAATGGTACAGCCTTCGATATCAGATCTTGAGATGGTGGCTCTGTAGTTAACAGCATACCAACCCGGTTTATTCGGGTCCCAGCTCAGTGTTTTCTGTGAACCATCCTGACGTTGAAACACCGTATAGTCAAAACTTACGTCCGTACCACTCGTCTTTAAAATATCAGGACGGCGAGTGTACTCTGAAATGGGAATAACAACTTCAGCAGGGCTACCAGGAATAACTTCCCTGATCGTCTTAGATGGATCGACAAATCGACACATAGCCGAATTGATGGGTACCTTGTTTGGATCATCTTTTGTGACTGTAGGATCACCATTTTCATCACTGGGAGCTCCACCGAAGACGCCACCAAGTGAGTCACGATCTTTTAATCGATCAACCTTAGACACACGGGTTTTACAAGCACTCACTAAAACCAATGCCGATACCACTAAAAAAGTGACTGGCAACCGCGTACTTGCAAGATTCCTCAAAAAGCCACGAATCATGGTCGAACCCTCCTTAACGTCCAACTCTATCGGAAAACACCCGCAGAAATATTAGGGAAATCGCATCAAAGTTGGCAAACACATGAAATGATTGAAATTCTTAAATCAGCTCGGACCTTAGATGTGGCGAAGCACCTGGTTTCCATGAGTTAATTTGGTAGACTATGAGCAGCAGCAAATCTTAGATAAGGACACGAGACCAGTGATACGTTTGTTTAGAAATCCCATAGCACCTCTCATGCTCATCGCTTCATTAATGACGTCGCAAGACGCATTCGCAACTGATTACACCCCAATCATTTTAGCGGGCCTACTGGCCTTAGGGGTCGTCACCATTTTCTTTGCAGGTGTTGTATCTTTGTTTGGCGTCGGAGCAACGTCGTCCTTTGGGCTTGCTCTGCTCATCATGGGAGTGACTCTTTTTGGTTTTTGGCTTTACCCACAAGTCAAAGACTCACTGACGTCACCGAGTCAAGCTCCGGTCCCTAGTCGCGGCGCGATGCTTGATACAAACGAGCCAATAACTTGAAATCTTCAAACTGATATTCAGTTTATAGCTAATGCGATAGGAAGGATCACTCACTTGCTGCAACGACACAGTCTTTATCTGAATCTATTCGCTTTTATCTGCCTGATTAGCCTTACACTTAGCTTTCCTTTTAGAGGGGCATTTGCTAAAGCTGAGCTTACCGGCTCAAGGCTCATGGTCTATCCAAGCTACGTTAGTGGAGAAAAAAAAGCGGGCGGACTGACGGTCGGCCTTGCAAAATTGCATGGCGACAATGCCTGGTGGTCTGGTACTGGCATATTCGCTGGGACTGTCGCTCGAGATCCCGGGGAGTACCACGCAGAAATCGCCTACGGTCATAGTTTCTTTAACGTAACTGCGTTTGGTGGTATTGGCGCTAAGATAGTGGGTAAGGAGTCGGGCTTTCAATATTCCTACGGTTTGGCAGTAGGGCCCAGCGCCCTTTCTGTTAGACGCTACTACATCAAAAACAAAAAATTCGTCGAAGGCGTCATATCCCTCGTTTTTCCAATCGCTATCTAAAGAAAAACCCTAGCCGTTTAGCTAGGGTTCAAATCATTATTGGGATTCATTTACGCGTCACTCAGTCCTTACCACTCCACCGCGAATGGGCTTGTTGGCCGTTACGACGATGTTTCCGACGAGGAAGTCGTCATGGTCACCCGTTCGAACTTTATTATAGTTCTTGTTGGACTCGACAATTAGAGAGTACTTTCCAGGTTCAACCGTCAAGCCTTGATAGCGAATGGAGCCAGCAGCGGGCAAAACAGGTTGCATCTGAAGAGCATTTCCTTCGCGGGTCAGGCGGCTGGTATTGGATACCAAATAATCGACACCGCAAAGCTTATTCATAACAATTCCAAGTTGGGTTTGAGGCTCTGTAACCTCGAACTCAAAGTAATACCGTGTGCCTGACAGGCTATATGAGTCAAGTTGCTCCTTACAGGAGCTATCGGGATAATTATTATCTCCGATACGAAAGACCTTATCGACGCCAAATTCAATGCGCTTGTCGTCCGGTTGCCTAACTGGTTCTGTGGTGCTGGTCGGTGCAGGTGCAGGTGCAGGACCGACTTTAGATTTCTTGGAAGCGTTGCCAGTGAATTCGGCGCCACTTCCACAGGCCGTCAAAAACAGCCCTACGAATACTGATGTCGTCAAAAAACGAACTATTGAAAACGTCCTAGCCATAACAACAACCTCTCCGCAGCAACTTGGTATCAACAACAACTTCTAGGTCACCGAGATGGTAACCCACCTCTGCTACCCAATTAACATATCTTTAAGAGGTTTTCAATAAAATTATGCTACTTTAAGGCTATTAATCGATTTTATGAGGCATGGGTGTGGTGGTTGACCGTGTCTAAGCCCACTCCGCAAATACGGCACGACTAATTATAACCCTCTGAATTTGCTGGGTTCCTTCGTAAATCTGACAGATTTTTGAGTCTCGGTAAAGCTTCTCGACCGGGTATTCTGAACTATAGCCATAGCCCCCAAGAATTTGCACGGCATCCTGGGAGACCTTAACCGCGATGTCGCCTCCCATGGTCTTTGCCATGGAACACCACTTGGTATTTTTTAGACCCTTATCTGCCATCCACCCGGCCTTTTGATAGAGCAATCTAGCTGCCTCGACGTCCGTGGCCATATCAGCAATCATGAATGCAACCGCCTGGTGCTCGGATATGGTCTTGCCAAATGCTTTACGCTCTAAAGCATACTTCACCGCATGATCCATCGCACATTGCGCAATGCCCACACCGATGGCGGCAACAAATGGCCTAGAATGATCAAAGGCCTTCATAGCATACTTGAAACCCTCGCCCTCGTTGCCGAGTAAGTATTTTTTGGGAACTTTCACATCCTTGAAAGAAATGCCGCGGGTGTCAGAACAACGCTGGCCCATGTTGACTTCTTTTTTACCGACAGTGATACCAGGTGTGTTTGCTGGCACGACAAATCCGCACATGCCTTTGTGACCTAAAGACGGATCAAGCGTCGCCAGCAAAAAATACCACGACGCTACGGACCCATTGGTGATCCACATCTTCTCACCGTTAATCACGTAATCATCACCAACTTTTTTGCAGGTCGTGCGAATTCCTGCAACGTCACTACCAGCTCCCGGCTCAGTCACGCAGTAAGCAGCCATTTTTGGCTCATTGATCATCGGCGTCACAAACTCTTCAAGCTGCGCCTTGTTGGCGGCAACGAGCAGGGGGCCGAGTGCAAGATCATTGGCCGTAATTGCAGTCGCCATCGCAGAACATCCGTAAGCAAGCTCTTCAACCACCATCGCCTGCACGAGAGATCCAACTCCCAGGCCTCCGTGTTCCTCCCTGAGTCCAAGGTTAAGCAGACCGTTTGCATGGGCTTTTTTTATGATCTCCCAGGGATAATCCATGGTTTGATCGTGCTCAGCCGCTTTGGGGAGCATATCTTTTCGAGCAAAGTCCCTCGCTAAATCAACAATTGCTTGCTGTTCAGATGATAGTGCAAAGTCGACCATGTTTGACTCCTAGTTATCTAGTTTCAAGCAGTCCCAAATAGTCGATCGCCAGCATCACCTAGACCAGGGACAATGTAGCCCTTCTCGTTAAGCTTTTGATCAACGGCCGCTGTAAAAATCGGCACATCAGGATGATACTCATGAAAGTAATCGATGCCTTCAGGGGAACACAGCAACGACAAAAATTTAATACTCTTTGGCTTGGCTTCCTTCAGACGATCAAGGGCTGCCACCGCGGAATGTCCTGTAGCCAACATGGGATCAAGAACAATGGCCTCGCGCTCTTGGATATCTTTGGGAACCTTAAAGTAATACTCCACGGCCACCAGTGTCCTTGGATCGCGGTAAAGCCCAATATGTCCAACTGGCGCAGACGGTATGAGACGCAGCATCCCGTCTAGGATCCCTTGACCGGCACGCATAATCGAAATAAATGCCATGTTTCTACCCGCCATGACTGGCGCATCCATCTCAGCCATTGGTGTTTCAATCCGGCGCGTTGTCATGGGAATATCCCGTAAAACTTCGTAGCCGAGAAACATACTGATTTCCCGGAGCAAAGAGCGAAACTCGCCCGTTTTAGTTCCTTTCTCACGCATCGACGTGAGCTTATGCTGCACCATGGGATGATTGATTACATGAACTTGCTTATGACTCATAAATTTCCTTTGTAACTAAAAAACAGTCCCGTCACTTTTCAATTTTACCGGTGAACCACCGTCCGGCCTCAGTTTTGCGGCCACCTTACGACCCGCGGCCCAAGTCCCACCTTGCAAAATTTTCGCCAGAGGTAGGTCCTCTGCCGTTTTTCCGAGAGATTTGCGCACGGAATCAGCAATCGTATCAAGGAGAGCCACCGTCAAGGCTCGCCACTCAACAATAAACTCATCCCCTGGCGCATACTCCTGTGAAAGCGCGTCCACCTTGACAGGATCAAGCACACCCATATCGAGCAGCAACCCACCATTTCGATACTCGGGCAAACCTGTCATCTCATCCACGTGCGTAATCTTACAACCTGCCCATTCGAGTGGTTCAAATAACGAGTACGTCATCCACTGACTTAATTTGTGAAATGGTACTAGACCCTTTGTTTGACCGTCACCTTCAACCATGGAGTGTTTCCACACATCACCAAGATTAACATCTCCCACCAAAACACGACCGGGCCATATGGAGCCAAATGCCTCAAGCACGGTCTTGAGAATATCGACGGCTCGAATAGATTGAGCCCCGTAGTTGTTTAAGAGATAATCGACCAATGACCCTACTGTGCCGGCGGCAGGGCCTCCGAAAAACTTCGGATCCTCAAGAGCGACGCCAAGATTGCGGAGCAGAGCTAGACGACCCTCCACACCCACAAGTGGGTTCGTCTTGGTGACCTGAAATCCATTTGCCAGGACGTCTGGGCGCATGTTTTTTAGGGCTGTGGCATCCGTTTGCATCGCATTTTTAGGATCACTGGAGAACAATCCTTGAGCGAACATGTCAAAGCTGGCAACTGCTAAACCTTCACTTTTGGAGTAGGTTTTACCGTGAGAGTCAACGTAAGCCCACGCCATACCAGCACCCGCATCCAGCAGGATGCTCGGCACCACCAAATCATAGTACATGCGCGCTAGCGACAATTCGTCCTTGCGGTTCTGCGGCGCGTTCCGGCGAAGCCAACCGATGCGGTCAACCCCACCGATTTGGAAATGGGACCAGCGACTATGATAGGGAATCTTGCCATCTGGGTAATTTTCCTTGGTGACATCAATCACAAAGCGGGCAACCGCATCAATTTTTTCAGACCTGATTCGAAAATGCTTTAACTTGCCAGCTAGACCCAACTCGTAGACATAATGACACCGCTCGCGAATTGCATGAGTGGATCTCAAGTAGTCAATGTCGGAATTTACTGTCATGTCGTCACCTGGTGGAATTACCTCGTGGAAAACCTGAATGCACAAATCACTCTGTTAGGCTTCGCCCCTTGGCTTTTTTAAGCTCATCTTTCGTTGGAACACCAGTCGCCGAGAAGTAACCCGCCGCTTTTTTTGCGTCCATTTCAACTTTTGCATCAGCTGGAATCAGCTCTTCTGGAATCTGAACCCGGTTGATGATTTTGATACCGCCACTCGCAAGCGCGTCGTACTTCATATTTGACATCGACACAAAATGATCAATCTTTGTAATGCCAAGCCAGTGAATCACGTCCGGCATTAACTGCTGAAAACGCATATCCTGAACACCGGCGACACACTCAGTACGCTCGAAATATTTCTCTGCAGTATCGCCACCCTCTTGACGCTTTCTGGCGTTGTAGACCAGAAACTTTGTCACTTCACCTAGGGCTCTACCCTCTTTTCGGCAGTAAACAATTAAGCCAACACCGCCGCGCTGGGCCGTTTCAATTGCGACCTCAATGCCATGGGCCAAGTAAGGCCTGCAGGTACAAATGTCACTACCGAAAACGTCCGAACCATTGCACTCATCGTGGACGCGGCAAGCGTGTTCAACATTAGGATCACCAATCTTGTTGATGTCGCCAAAAAAGTACACGGACATGCTACCAATGGGCGGCAAAAACACTTCAAGATCTGGACGAGTCACAAGCTCTGGATACATTCCGCCAGTGTGTTCAAAAAGAATTCTTCTAAGCTCAGCCTCTTCGCAACCAAAACGCTTTGCAATCCCGGGCAGCCACCAAACTGGCTCAATAGCCGCCTTCGTCACGACACAGTCGCCGTTGGCAGCGAGGATTTTACCATCTGCCTTCAGACGCCCGGCCGCGATGGCGGCTTGCAGTTCAGGCATGTTGATGTGAGCTTTTGTCACAGCGATTGTGGGACGAATATCAATGCCATCTGCTAGATCCTTGGCAAAGGCGGTCGCAATGTCGGCCCCCCATGGATCAATCGAGACGATTTTTTCCGGATCTTTCCACTGGGGCTTTGGAGCCAGTGGCTCAGCAGGTGCTGTGTTGGTTAAATCGGGGCGATGGTCGGCATTCAAGGCTCCTGCGGCGACCGCTAACGCTCTGTAAACCGTGTAGCTACCACTGTGCGTACCAATCACATTCCGATGCGCTGGATTCGTTACCGTTGCAACAACAGGCCCCCGTTCCTGAGGTGTACTTGCACCCCATTTAATAGGCTTATAATCCTCGGCGCCTGGAAGGCCGGGATGACTGGTTAGCTTAATATGCTTAATTTTCTTCTTGTCTGGCATAACTGCCTCCTTCAACTCATCCAAGTGGCGTCAGACTGCTCTGCCCACTTGATTGTAATTTTTTTGCGCTGGCTCCAAAACTCAAGTGAGGTCTCGCCTGTGATGTCGCATACGCCAAATTTACTTTCTTTGCTTCCGCCAAATGAAAAAGGCTCACGCGGCACCGGAACGCCAATATTGATACCAATCATACCGTTGGTCGCCGTCTCCGCTACAAACCTCGCCACCGCTCCACTTGTGGTAAATACGCTTGTCGCATTCCCGAATGGACTTTTTGCCTCAAGAGCCATGGCTTCTGTCAGATTCTTCACCCGCACGATGGTGACTACCGGACCGAAAATTTCAGACTTTGCACACTCCATATCTGGTTTTGCATGATCAATAATTGTCGGCCCAATCCAATTACCACCTTCAAAGCCTTTTGGCGGTGTTGCCTTGCGACCATCAACTAGAATCTTTGCGCCCTGTTTTTCCGCGTCAGCAATGGCGCTCGAGATTCTGTTTAAGGCTGCGGCATCAATGATGGCACCCATCTGAGAGCCCAGTTCAAGAGAGCGAGCAGCATCCGCAATTTTTGTGATTAAATGATCAACCTGTCCGACTGCAAGCATGAGACTAGCAGCCATGCACCGTTGCCCAGCGCAGCCTGTGAAGGAATCCACCACTCCGCGAACCGTGATTTTCTCATCAGCATCCGGGACCACGAGCAGATGATTTTTGGCACCGCCGAGACACAGTGCCCGCTTGCCGTGAGACGTTGCTCTCGCATAAAGAGCTTTAGCAATCGGCGTTGATCCGACAAAACCGACGGCCTGCACTGCGGGATGGTCAATCAGAGCCTCAACGGCTTCTTTGCCGCCATTAACCAACTGGAATACACCTTTTGGAAAGCCTGCTTCAGTCATCAGCTCAGCCATGGATTGCGACGTAAGCGGAACTTTTTCTGAGGGTTTTAATATGAAACAATTTCCAAGCGTCACAGCGATTGGATACATCCACATAGGTACCATGGCTGGAAAATTAAATGGCGCAATGCCGACCACAACTCCTATGGGCTCTCTGCGGAACTCACAGCTGACGCCGCGACTGACATCCATAGCACCGCCCGAGTCCATGTTCTGCAAACTCAAAGCAAACTCACAAACCTCAATTCCCTTTAAAATTCCTGCACGAGCTTCCGCTGTCGTTTTACCGGCCTCTAAAGCCGCAACATTGGCCAGCAGATCGAGCTTGGCCAAAACTAATTCACGAAACTTGAACAATCGAGCGCAGCGTTCTTTGATGGGGGTAGCTTTCCAGGCGGGAAATGCGACCGATGCCGCAAGAACAGCTATCTCAGCGTCTGCCTGAGTGGACATGGCAACGCGCCCGATTAGTTCCCCCGTCCAGGGTGACCTAACGTCAGAGTATTTTGCAGAGCTGACAAATGCTCCATCAACGAAATTTCTACACTCTCGAACCGTCTTGAGACGTTCTACAAACATAATTTTTACCCGTATTGGGGGGCAACTTCGCCCGCTTTTACTCGAAATTATTGACATTTTGTGTGTTCTTTGGCGAAAATGCAACATATTACTTGCCGCACAGGTGATTTATGGGCCTTCTAGACGCCGAAAAAGCGCTAAAATGAACCTTCTCAGCGATGCCGCAGCCTAGATCAGGAGTCAAAGTCCCATGACAAAACCCATTTTAATCGGCATTGCCGGGGGCTCTGGATCGGGAAAGACGACGATCGCCCGCAAGATCCAAGAACGCTGCCAAGGCTTTTCCACCCTTCTTTTCCAGCTTGACCACTACTACCGAGACCTCGCCCACCTAGATCCCACTGAACGCGACAAGATCAACTTCGACCACCCGGATTCACTGGAGATGGGGCTACTTGAAAAACACGTTAGCCTGCTTGCTAACGGGGATGCGATTGATCGGCCGACGTACGAATTTGCTAGTCACACGCGGAACTCAAAAGTTGTAAGGCTAGAGCCTACCGATGTCGTGATTGTCGACGGCATATTTGCACTCTACTCCCCGCACATCCGAAAACATTTAGACTGCTCCATCTTCGTGGACGTCAGTGATGACGTAAGATTTATTCGCCGCTTACGCCGGGATGTGGACGAGCGCGGACGGACCAATGACGGTGTCATCAAACAATATTTATCAAGTGTGAAGCCCATGCATGATCAATTTGTTGCGCCAACCAAGCACCTAGCCGACCTCGTTGTCCACTGGGATAACTTCAACGAGCGAACGATTGATATGCTGACAAAGATGATTCTTAGCAAAGCACACGGGCGGGCATAAGCTCAGCTGATCACCTAAGCTGCTTCCACTCTTCTTTGGTAAAGGGCCTTGGATGTGTACCCCAGTCGACATCCCAACCCTCTGGAACACCAACGCCTGGAAGCCGTGTTAGCAAACCTTTACCGTAAACGTTGCGATCAAAAAAAGCCTGCATGTTCTGGCCAAGTGCTTTTTCCATGTGAGCTTGAAAGATCGGAGTCGTGATGGTTTGACGTTTGAAATGACCAAAAAATTCTTTCAGCATGTTACGAAGCCCGCCAAATCCCGTACTAGAAAGCATCGCATCAAAATCCGACATCAGTTCTGCGCCGTATGAGTACGCATCACGGGTCGTGTAGCGCTTGTAGGGAGAGAAACCTGCGAGAATTCTTGGGGTACCGACTGTGCCGTTACCGCGGGGGTACCCGTTATCACGCCAGCTGGCTATCGCCTCATCAATCCAGCCTGCATTGCCGCTTGCCGGCATGACACCCCGCGCAAACCAACTGTGCGTTGTCTCATGACCCAAAGCACCAAGAGATGTAATCGTAGCGCCGCAGTATTCCATGCCACCACCAGTATCCGTTATGTAGGCCGTAAAAGATGCATGGGCGAAAGCACCGTAGGTACCTTCAAGTTCGGCAAGATATTTCTTTAGATTAGTCATCCCACGAGTCACGTTTGACTGGGACCCGCTATAGACCGTGAGGGGAATTTGCCCATTCAGACCTTCATAAGACGATCTCTCAACTGCAAAACGCCCTTTAGCAGCTAGGTGGAAATAAAATGACGATGCCGTAAAGTAGTCCGGGTACTCAATCTGCCAACTATTAAACCCAAGCTCAGTCACCGATCCATTCACGAAAAGCTCGTGGGCGCGATCGGTGCCAATCACGTCAACGCTTACGGTTTGCTTATATTGATCATACTCATAGTTGGTCGGGGCATATTGCTCCCAATATTCACGATCACTCAGATCACTCATAAAAAACCCTGCCGCAACCGCACCTTCTGAGTAAGAGACATCATCACCCAGTTGATAATCAATTTCCATTACATGCGTCTGGCCAGTTGTAACCTCGACCCCAAGAACTCGAAGCATCGACTGCCGATCAGGATCTTTCACAAGGAATACATTTGAAAGGGGCACCTCTTGGCTATTTAATACAACCCTAGTCGGCGTAGGAATAAGATCAAAAATAGGTACGCCGTTCTGCGAGACGGTAAAAGTGATAACAGCTCGTCCCGTGGTGCGACCAGAAGATGCATCAAAAACAAAGCCTAGATCGACCGAAGAAAAATCACCAAACACCGCATGCTTCTCTCCGTAGGTAAACTTGGGAGGTGATTTATCCAAGTCCCCAGAAAAACCCAACGAACCCCAAGCAAGAATGGTTATGAAAATCAAAAATCGAGCGCTGAAGTTCATAAAAACTCCCGAAATGAGGCCATGAGAAACGTTACTTACCAATAATAATGCACTTTAATTTCAAAGTAAAAATTATTCCAAAATCTAATAAGTCAGAAAACCCCCAGAATAGTTTCCCGTCAAAATGGCGCAGGTGACAAAGAATTTTGCGACTGGATAAAATACTGCACAAATATCCCGCCAATTTGAGCCCTTGCAACAGAATATACGTCTGACTCCCATGATATGATGAAAGGCATATGAACCCCGAAAAATCAAAAACATCGTCCGCCTGTTGGTATATGGAGGCTCTTTGCCTTGGTATCACCATAGGCTTTAGTGAAGTGCTACTTGCAATTTATTACGGTAGCCGAGAAATGGACTCTGTAGCACTAGCCGTATTCATTACGGTCCCCGCTGCGCTAGGTGCTATCACGCAAGCCCTGGTCACAAGAAGTCGGCGACTTTTTGGAAATGCAAGATCCTTGGCAATCGGATCCATTGCTGTCCAGGTTGCAGGATTACTGATGATGGCTAATGCTCTGCATACGAACGAGGGCGACCACATCAGAATGTTTATTGGTCAATGCCTTTATTGGATGGGTGGAATGACATCGTCAAGCCCAACCCAAGAGATACTGGCTCATGGAGTCCCAGTCGAGAGACATAATCGATTTTTCAGTCGACGCGCCATGCTGATGACTATTCTCACTCTACTTTGTAATTTTGCTTCGGCGAAAATCTTAGCTGCAGGACTCACGTCACCGCTTATGGCGAAACTTCTATTCGTAGCCGCTTTTGCACGAGGAGTGTCGCTTCTACTAGTCATGGCATGCGCTGAGAGGCCAGATCATTCACAGCCCCAGGGCCTAGGCGAGGCTGAGGACACTGTATTTATTTCTATAGTGCAGCTTAGCCTGGTCATGATGCTGTTTCGGGCAGCCGTCAATGTCTCGTCACCATTTTTTACAGCTTACATGTTGCAAGACATTAAACTGGACTTTGCCATGTACTCCATGCTGACGGCGATTCCTTTGATTACGAAAACATTCTGTCTCACGAACTGGGCAAGGTTACTTGATGACAACAGAAAGTTTGAAGGGCTTGCCATCGCGACCGTCGCTATTGGCACAGTACCGATCATGTGGGCTTTCTGGTCATCACCAGAGTGGCTGAGTTTTCTTCAAGTCATCTCTGGTCTAAGCTGGGCTGGCTTTGACCTTATCAGTATTCTTCTTGTGCAGAACATGTATCCAAGAAGTATCACTCAAAAACTTGGCCTCTATATGGCCCTAAGTAGCATTGGCAGCGTCCTGGGCGGGGTGATGGGCGGAATGATTCTTCGCTACACTGGTGATTATCATGTGTTGTTTGCTGTCTCGGGAGTGCTGCGACTGGCCACAGGATTTGCGTTCCTGTGGTATCTACGCCGACATCATCTATTTAGATTCCACGAACTAAAACTCAAGTCAGGCATTGCTACGTTGATGACCGTTCGGCCGACCATCGAAGCGGCTGCAAAGATTCTGCCTCTGCCGACCAGACGCGATGGTAAGACAAAGCCGGCGGCGTAGCGAAATCACCACGCTTAGGCTACTGACTTCGATGAAAGCGATGTTAAAATAGCTTCTTCTTAAGCGAGTCAAAGAATCCTTCTGGCTTACTTGCTTTCAACAGGATCTCTAGCTCTCCGCTATCGAAATACATTCCGTTACATCCGCCGCATTTATCGACGCGAATGTCTGCCATCTGCACCTCGCTCATCTGCTCACCGCATTTAGGACAGCGCATCCAGTGCTGGGTTTTGCGCTGAGTGACTTCAAGCTCTTTCCGCTCTGCATCCAAGCGAGACCGGTTTTTTTCGATTAATTCTTTGTTCATTTTGTAGAAGTACTCTTCTTCAGGGCTTCGTGACTTTGACATAAGGACCTCACTGCAGTGTTAAATACCTTCTTCCACGATAGGGTATTAGAAACTGTGATTCAACCCACCTCGCTTGGCCCCATAGAAACCCACCGTTATTACAGGATTTGGCGCGAGATTCTTGGATAATGCTAAAAAGACGAGCTCTGTAGGCGAGATCGTCGATGGTTATCTATCGTTAGAAGAGATATCCGTCTATACGGTCAGAAGGACCAAAGAGCTAGACGGACACACTCCGCAAATCACTGATTCCTACTACCCGTGCCTCTTTACGAATCGTGTACCAAAGCCAAACGCCGCAAACTAATTTTTAAGCAATGCGAATCTGGACTCGCAGAGCGGTCAAATTCGCATAAGAAACTGCAGATCTCCACCGCCCCATGGCCTGAATGGCGACTTTTTAGGATACGGATAATCACGCACCACTTGATCAACATCCCACGTCGTATTGATTCCAAGTCTCGCATTCTGATTAAGAGCCACATCAAACATCAGCTGATACTTGATCTCAAAGGTCTTCCACTCAGTTGCATCCTCACGAATCAGCACATCGTTTAGATAGGCTCCATGCTGAATTGACAGGACGTCATTAATCTGACCGTAACGGGTGGCTATTAAACCCCACTCTTGCCGGTAGACTTTTTCCGGAGATTTAGACTCGCGCCACATAGGTGACTCCTCCGTGACAGCTCCATTCTCATAGTGTACTCGTCTCAAAACATGCTGTAGCGAGGATCGGTAGTTGATATTGTCACTGACATGATGATTCAGACCTAGTTCAGCAGTTGATGCGCGTCGGTGCATCCGCTTTGAAGCTGCCGGAACAGCCAAAGAGACTTTTTGCTCCATTTTCTCTTCCTGGTCCGTCTTGACAAAAATTGACTGCTCCGTGTTGAGAGGCCAACTTATATTCAGGCTCCCAAACTTGCGCCAGTATTCATACTCAAATCCTGCGGCCGGATAATGCCAGTCGAGCGGCGAGTCATTCTCAAGCTTGAGACTTACTGTCGGTCCAATAACAGACTGACCAAGTTTAATGTTAGCTCCTGTGGTCTGAGAATCTTTTAAACGATAAGCGGCTGCATCAGATTTTTTTGACTTATAGTAGTTATCCACATTCCAGTAGTAGAGCTCCACAAGAGACTCATCACTCTCAAAGAGCGTTAGCGCAACGCCCATATCACCAAATTCCTTAAACGTATCGCCATCACCTAGAATTGAGACACGCATGTTCGGCAAAAAGCCGTAGCCCAAACGAAGCTCTCTATCGAACAGCTGCTCGACAAGATCCTCCTGACGAGTCTGCACAAAACTCGCTGTAAACTTTGCGCGCGGCTGGGGGTCTATTTTAATGTCCTCGTCGTAGCGAAATCTCGAGACGTTGAGACTGCCGGCGCTATTTCGGTACCCGAACTGCGATCTCTGCCAAATGTCCTCCCACAGGGCCGGGTATCGATAGGAGTTGAGATCGTTGTAGGTCTCCGTATTGCTGCGTTCCTCAGGATCGATCCGGTCAGCGTCATGGTGGTCAAAGCGCGCGAAAGCCGAGCGAGCCGGTACTAAAAAGACTAGCAATATCAATACTTTATAAATTACATTAGCAATATTAAAAAACATGCTCATTCCTATAATTTTATTGACTTTTTATTAAAACACTATATAAAGCATTTTCGCATCTCAACTCCCATTTTTGAGGTCTCATATGCCCCAAATCTCTGTGCGCTCTGTTTGCATCTTAGGTCTACTTGCCCTCGCTCTCCTTCCCCTCTCCTCCTGCGGAAACTCCTCAAAGACTAGATCCATCAGAACATCGGCCATTAACCTAAATGATACCCAAGACAATAGCGTACTCGACTACCAGATTGGCGCAACTTGGGATAAGACTCAAGTCACTCCGGAATTACTCAGTAAATCTAATCCGCCCCTTCTAAGGGCAGCCAAGGCCACGGCCAAGGTTACAGTGATGTTTTCCCCTGCAACGGGGTTTGTTATTGGCGAAAAAGAAGGCCAAATTCTAATGGCCACAAATCACCATGTGATTGAAGATCAAGCTTTTTGCGATGAAACGAAAGTAGCGTTTGAGATCCTTAAAATCAGGGGCCTTTCTTGCGATAAAGTTATTGCCACCGATACGACCCTGGACCTGACATTGTTCACATTAAAAGGCGTTAGCGCAGCCGACAAGGCTAAGCTTCTTGACGTTACTCTACCGATCTCTAAGGAAAAGCCCACCAAAGGCCAAAATCTGCTGACTGTTGGTTACGGGTTTGCCGGTAACGACGACGGTCGGCTGATGGTCGACCAGGGCATTGACTGCAAGACCTACTCAAAAGACGGCGACGTAAGGCTTCTCGCTGACCCAGATACCGTTAATCCAGGCCCATATAAGACTTGGGTTTTTGCCACGGGCTGCGACGTATCCCACGGCGATTCGGGATCGGCATTGGTTGATCGTACCACCGGTGAGGTGGTTGGATTACTGTCCACTGGGAAAATTCCAAAAATAGAGTCTGTCAGATCATCTGAATATTTGAAGACAATGTTTGATACTGATAGCGACAGCGTTTGGAGTGAGCTGACCTACGTCGTCCCATTTGCAAAAATTGTGGAATCACACGGTGATGCTCTTTCAGAGAACCCCAGCGTACATCCCAAATGACATTTGTTGTCCGATGGTTTCACTGTAACTCTTGTAGTCTGCTCGGTAACCGAGAGTGAGCTGTACCCATGGTTGGTAGGCGTTAAACGCAAACCTGATCCAAGAACTCCTATATGAATCCTTGGTACCATTATCAAATGTGGTTTGTGTGATGCCAGAACCATACGACATGTCGACAAAATGTAACGGAACGGGCAACTCGACCTCCCACTTGCGCTTGGTGAATGTCTGCTCGGAGTTGGCTTTAGTCCTCTTGACCATTTCTTGGGTCATCTCGATATGCGGGCGAAACATTCCCAGATAATTAAGAGCATTAATGGGGGCCAAGTTTGTTCTTAAACCCGAAATATTGTAATCCATTCCAATCGAGTGAGCCCTCGCGCTAAAGCCATCATGCGGTCGTTCCTCAACTCCGTCAGAGCGAGCAAGGTCTGCCGTCTGAACACTGCCCTTAAATATTCCAAGATTGATGTCGTAGTTAATACTACCAGTCGTATAGATCTGCTTGTCGTCACCATCAAGTTTAATGTCTACTTTACCTGCCGATACCCCAGCGGCCAGATGACCGAGTATCGGATTTATGCCTCTGCGCCACCCAAGTCTTGCTCCGCTCCACGACACTGCCTCAGCACCTAGTGACCCGTACTTCAAAGACTCTTCATCTCGTGATTTCATATATCCAGCTAGTTCAATCGTGCTGGTCCTAACGGTGAGCGACGGAATATGCTTAATGTTTACAAACTCATGAATATCCATCAGGCGGTGCCGTCCAAAATTATAAACTCCGGGCGACAATAGCTCGTTGGCGCCAAGTTTCAGCCCTCGACCCATCACCCAAGCCGTCCCAAATCCAATCGTGCGAAACGTTTTGCCGTTTCCGAGCCACGCCGTTTGCTCCATCGTTTGATCACCATAGGAAAACCCGTTCCAAAGTAGCGAGAATTTACGATTTTGCTTCTTAGAACTTGCCTCAAAACTATCCGAGAGATTAAGCCTTGGCTCTGTTTCGTAGGACAAGTAAAACTGAGGAATAATCCAAGACAGCGGGATTCCTCCGCCCTCTTTTTTCGATCCGGGCGGGTACGACTTACTCCAGTGATTGGCAGGCCCAGTCGGGGGGCTCACGTTTGGCTTAAAAACAACAAATGCCGATTTTGGATGATCGTAAACGGCAGCTTTGAATTGATCATAAGGCATCTCTTCGATGTAGGGCGAGTTGGGGTCACGAATAAAAATGATTTTCTTCTCGTCGTCGTAACCAACAGCGATCACCATGTGTCCGCCGGAAGATCCATAATCGACATAAGATAGAAATGACGCATCCGTTCCCGCCATAATGGGCCGACCGAGATCAATTTGTTTTTTAATCGAGGGAAAATCAGTTGAGACGATTTCAAGACGAAACTCTGGATAGTGCTTTTTGACAACTTTTTCGATGACATCCGTTGTCGATCCATTGGCTCCAATTCTCATCATAATGGCCTCAAGGGACTCTCTTTTTCCCCAATAGCCAAGCACCATACGTAAAGACTCATGACCGCACGTAAACGCATTCATTTGCCTTGAAAAGGGCACATCAAGGATTTTTTGGGCCGCCATCAGCGAATTTGGGACAATAACTTGTGCAATCACAACCATTATTAAAATCAAAAGCGTGCGCATAGGTCCCTCCAAAATATCCAAAAGCTTAGTCGTCAATATTATCAGAAAGCTGCCCCGAAGTGGTAAACAGACTATAGACACAAGGCACCACAAATAAGGTCAGAACCGTCGACACTGCGACCCCGCCAATGATCGAGACCGCCAAAGGAATCCTGGCCTCGGCGCCAGGGCCGATGGCCAGAGCTGGCGGGACTGCCGCGGCTATCGTCGCGAAAGAGGTCATGAGAATGGGTCTCAGCCTAACGGGACAGGCTTCTGTGAGCGCAGCGTAAACGGCAGCCTTTGTCTTGACTCGAACTTGATTGGTGTAGTCTACAAGCAAGATCGAGTTTTTCTTCACAAGTCCCATCAATAAAATAATACCGATCATGCTGTAGATGTTGATTGACTGATCGGTCATGTAGAGAGCGAGAAATGCCCCAGTGATACTAAACGGCAATGCAATGAGCACGGTAAATGGATCGATAAAGCTATTAAACTGGGACGCCAGTACCATGTAAGCGATTATAAGTCCTAAGACCAACGCGAATATCAGGCTCTGGAAAGTTTCTTTGAAAGTCTCAGAACTCCCGGATGGCACAGCGTGATAGCCAGCAGGTAGCACCTTCTCCGAGACCTCCAGGACTTTCTGTAAGACTTTTTGCTGATCAGCACCAGTTTTCAGTGCTGCGTAAACACTGATGGCCCGCTCACGGTCACGGCGCGAGATGGTCTGCATACTGTCCGCTGGCACAACAGTTACAAGCTCTGACAAACGAATAAGCTCACCGCGATTATTCCTAACCTTCACCGATAGAACATCAGTCTCTGAGCTTCGCTCGGCGGCTTCCTGTCGAACTTTAATGTCATAACGACGATCCGCGTTGGAGAACTTTCCAACTTGGGCTCCGCCCATCAGTACGTTGACGGCATTGGCGATATCGGTCACCCCGACCCCGTAGCGAAGAGCTTTTTCACGATTTGGACGAATGTGAAATTCTTTTGATCCACCCTTGTAGGCGTTTTCGACATCACGGAGTTCCGGAATCTTCTCCATCTCCGACGTCAGGGTCTTGGTCGCTTCAATCAATGTCTTCCAGTCAGGGCCGCGTATGGAGAGATCAATAGGACGCCCACCACCCCCGCCGCCACCAATCGGTCCACCCATGGACTCGGTCACAAACGCTCGGATACCTTTGACCTCTTTTAATTGGTCGCGAAGCAGTTCGGCAAACTGACTTTGCGTTAAAGCTTTTGATTTGCCGTCTCTCAGTCCACGTTTTTTAAAGTCATGGAGCGTGACAAAAATCATCCCACCACTAACATCACCGCTGAAGCCTCCGACGGCCGAGAAATAGCGAACGACCTCTGGCTGCTTACCGATGATCTCTTCCATCTGCTTCATGCGCGTGTCGGTGTAATTTAAAGATGAACCTTCTGGACCCTTGACTCTCACCATGAGAGAGCCCTGATCCTGGGGCGGCACAAACTCTTTTCTCAAATACTTGACGATCAAAAGACTTGATGCAAACAGGGCGACAGATCCGACTATAACAAACCAACGATACCTTAAAAGATGGGGGATAAGAGCCTTGTAGCCGTGCTCACACGCTCTGAAAGCCCCCTCGACAGCTCTACCAAACAACGTTGTGCGTTCTCCAGTTGATAAGAATTTCGAACACCTCATTGGCGTCAAAGTAATGGCCTCAAGAAGAGAGATGGCCACGGCGACTGATATCGTGACTCCGAATTGATAAAAATACCGACCAATGAGCCCTTTCATAAAGGCCACTGGCAAGAAAATAGCGATAATCGCCGCCGTAGCTGCAAGAGCGGCAAAGAAAATCTCAACTGCACCGTCAAGAGCAGCGCGCTTCCTCTTTTTGCCCATCTCGTTGTGACGTACGATATTTTCAAGGACCATAATGGCATCATCGACGACGATGCCGATCGCCAAAGAAAGGCCCAGTAACGTAAACGTGTTCAGCGTAAAATCAAGCCACTTCAAAACAATAAAACTCCCGAGTACCGATGTCGGAATGGCAAGGATCACATTAATAGTCGCCGAAAATGATCCAAGGAACATCCAACACACAATGGCCGTTAAAACCGCCGAGAGAATGATGGTAAAGTTCAGCTCATCGATGGATTCTTCGATGAACTTTGTCGAGTCAAAGTTGACTGATATGTCCATTCCTTCGGGAAGATTTTTCTTGATCTCGAGGATCTTGGCTTTGACTTCTTTAGCTACTTCGACCGCATTGACACCGCGCTGTTTTCTAACCCCGAGACCCACCGCTGATTTGCCCAAGACGCGACTTATGCGGCGCGCATCATCAAGGCCATCAGTGATGGTAGCCACGTTTTTAAGGGGAATCGGCGCGTAGTTGATACTTCCTCCACGCCTAGAGATCGGAATATTGGCGAAGTCCTCAACAGTCGGGGCTTCACCAAGTGTTCGGAGGTTGATTTCCTTATCTGTTTGCTCAAGTCGTCCCGACGGTAATTCCACATGCTCACTTTGGATGGTGTTGATGACGTCCATGACCGAAAGGTCATAGGCGTTGAGCTTAGCTGTTGAGACATCGACTCGCAAAACTGGATCCACGTAACCACCAAGAAACACATCCGCTACACCCGGCAGCGTTTGAAACGTATCTCTGATTTGATCCCGCACGTAACGCATGAGTTCAGGCCTGGTCATTCGGTCGGAATAAACCGCAGCCCATAAAATTGGCTGGTCTTCTGGATTCGACTTGCTGACGATGGGAGCGTCGGCATCTTTTGGAAGCTGGCGCTGAATCTGTCCAAGCTTGGCTTGGATCTCCTGGACGGCCACATCGATATTTTTATCGATATCAAATTCCACGTTCACACTGGCCCTACCTGGTGATGCGGATGAAGAGATTTCTTTGATTCCAGAGACCGCTGTAAGCCCACTTTCAATGGGCTCAATAATCGACATCTCAATCACTTCAGGGGCCGCACCACTCAACGTGACCGAGATACTGACGTTCGGGAAATCCACATCAGGCAACTGGCTCACACCCATTTGCCGAAAGTTTAGATATCCAAACAGCATGAGCCCCAGCATGAGCATCCATGCAAAGACCGGTTTTCTGATAGATATTTCAGATAAAATCATAGTCCCTGCCCCGCTGCCAATTTGAGGGCAACAAATTGTGATTTGGCGTTGACCGTCTGACGATTAAAGACTCTCTTGGCCTCTGCTAGTGAGTTAGAGGACTGGATGAGATCAAGCACGGTGGCAAGTCCCAGCCGGTAATCCTTTGCTATCGCGTCATAATTTTTCTGCGCCATGGTCACCGCACGTTCAAAGATGGGCAACGTGCGGAGGCTTGCCTCAAACATTTGATGATATTGCCTGATCTTCATTTCAGAAAGGCGCTTCCTCTGACTAAGCTGCTCCGTATAGAGAGTTTTTTGTGCCGTGGCCTCACGCACACGGCCTGATATGAGACCTCCGTCATAAATTGGCCAGTTCAGCTGAAGACCAACGTCCCACTTCACATCCTTTAGCCGCTCTTCGCGCTTCAAATAGTAATTGGCCGTTAAATCTAGATCAGGAACTCTCTGCGCACGCACGGCTGCGGCCTGGGCATCAGTTGCCATAGCTTGTGCTTCAAGGGCTTTCACCGATGGCAAACCGTCGACGGCCCCGACGAACGTTGCCAGCGACTCAATTTTTGCCGGCAAGGCCACCTGATCAATTACATCGGCATCTACTTCAAGTCCGCTGATCTGCGACAAGTTACTTCTAGACGTAAGCACCGTAGTCTTTGCCTGCTCAAGCTGCGCTTCAGCTGATGCTAACTGAGCCTGAGCCGCAAAGAGATCCGCCGGTTTTGAACGTCCTATTTTAACCCGGTCTGAGATCTCCTTGACGCGCTTCGACGCGATTTTTTGGACTTCATCATAACCAGAAAGATCACTCATGCTGCTGACGACCGCGTGAAACGCATCATTTACCGTTAACCTAAACTGCAAGACAGCATCATCACCACTTAGCTCAGTCGCCTCAAGCTGCTTCTTTGCAACGTCTAAGGTTTTCGAGCCTTTATAAAGCCCAAGTAATGGCTGGGAGAGATTAACTTTTGCCGTCGAGGATTTATTGTCGTCTGGTTTAGACCCCTCAAGCGCCTGCTGCTGCACGTAATTCCCCGCCAGCTTTAGCTGTGGCAACACAGTTGCTAAAGCTTGGTCTTTTTTTGCCTCAAACTGCTCTTTTTGAGCACGGTTTAGTCTCGTGACCTCGTTTTTTTGAACGGCTAAGTCCAAATAATTCTTAATCGATAGTTTTGACGTGATTGGCGACGTACCACGGGCAAGACCTGGCTGGATCGCAACCAAAGTCGCAAGCACACCTAAATAATTAAAGCATTTCATGCCTCAGACTCCCATCTGCGCAAAACGATCTGTGGCTGCTGTTAAGGCCCGGGCATTGCCATCCTCAAAGGCCGAATGACCTGCATCATGAATCACGAATAGTTCACTTTGTGGTAATGCATTATGTAGCTCCCAGGCCGAAACCATCGGGCAGATTACATCATAACGACCCTGTACAATAATGGTCGGAATATGTTTGATCTTAGAGCAGTTATCAAGAAGCCAGGTCTCGGACTCAAAAAAGCCTTTATTCACAAAATAGTGACATTCGATACGGGCAAAAGCCTCCGCAAAAGACTCTTCACCGAAACTTGACTTGATCTCGTCCATGCGCTGAAACATCCCACTGGTGAAACCTTCCCAGATACTCCATGCGCGGCAGGCGGCGATTCGGATACTGCGATCATCTGATGTGAGACGTTTGTGATAGGCCTTGATTAAATCCCCGCGTTCGCCGGCAGGAATAGGTTTCAGGAATTCTTCCCAAGCGTCTGGAAACATCTCGCTTGTCCCGGACTGGTAGAACCATTGAAGTTCCTTGCGTCTCACCAAAAATATGCCTCTGAGCACAAGCTCTGAAACTTTATCAGGATGAGTGATCGCGTAGGCCAGCGATAACGTGCTGCCCCAGCTGCCGCCGAAGACTTGCCATTTCTTGATGCCGAGCTTGGTCCTTAGTTTTTCCATATCGGCAACTAAGTGCCATGTTGTGTTATTCTCAATCGATGCGTGAGGCGTGCTTTTGCCGCAGCCACGCTGATCAAACAAAACGATGCGGTAGTGCTTAGGATTAAAAAACCTACGGTGATTGGGATTCGTCCCTCCACCTGGACCGCCGTGGACAAAGACCACAGGTTTCCCCGAAGGATTACCGGACTGCTCGTAGTAAATCTTGTGGGCATCCCCCACATCAAGATGCCCGGAGTCGAACACCTGAGGCACAGGATAAAGCCAACTTTTACTATCACGCATGAGAGTCATTATTTGATAATCCCCAATATGTTTCAGGCCAACGCCTGCTCCAGATCTGCAACCAAATCTGAAACATCTTCAATTCCCACAGAAAGCCTTAGCATGGTGGGGCCAATGCCAAGTTTCTTGCGAAGTTCTTCTGGCACACTGGCATGCGTCATTTTCTCAGGGTGATTCACCAGAGACTCAACGCCTCCAAGACTTTCGGCGAGGGTGAATACTTTGAGTTTTTTTAGAAACTTCACGACGTCGTCATATGTGCCGTTCATGTCAAAACTGACCATCCCTGAAAACCCTGACATCTGGCGTTTTGCAAGCTCATGCTGAGGGTGGGACTTCAAGCCTGGGTAGTGAACTTTTTTGACCTTCTTGTGCTCAGCCAAAAACTCCGCAATCTGCTGAGAATTCTTGGCGTGCTGCTCCATGCGCACGGCCAAGGTTTTAATGCTGCGGAGAAACATGAAACTTTCAAACGGTGATGGCACCGCACCGGCAGCAAATTGGACGAACTTCAATTGCTCATAAAGTTCTTTGTCTTTGAGCATGAGCGCGCCGCCAATCATGTCAGAGTGACCGCCAATATACTTAGTCGAGCTATGCATCACGATATCTGCACCCAAGAGCATGGGTGACTGAAACACGGGAGACGCAAACGTGTTGTCCACCACAAGTTTGGCGCCAACGGACTTGGCGATCTTACTCATGGCCGCAATGTCGATCACTTTCATCGTAGGATTAGTCGGTGATTCGACCCAGACCAGTTTTGTATTGGGCGTGGCAGTCTTTTTGACAAGCTCGAGGTCTGACATGTCAATGAACTGAAAGTCCAAGTTGTACTTAGCGTAGAGCCTTCTAAAGAGCCGGCCAGTTCCGCCGTAAACGTCGTCGCACACTAAAATCCTGTCACCAGGATTTAGGGTTTGAATGATGGCTTGCTCGGCTGCAAGACCACTGGAAAAGGCAAGGCCAAAGTCACAGCCTCTTTCGATTTGAGCGAGAGCCTTCTCATGCGCCTCACGGGTCGGGTTGTCGGCACGGGAGTAGTCATAGCCCTTATGCACGCCTGGGGCCTCTTGTACAAAAGTCGAGGTCATGAAAATTGGCGTCATGATGGCGCCTGTGACGGGCTCAGGCTCGGTGCCGGCGTGAACTGCAATTGTTTTCGGTTTGAGATCTGGCTGCATAGTAGAAAGTCTTCCTTAACCATCTAAATTTTCTATTACATTACCACAAAATGGGGACACCCACCTGGTTGCTTATTAATTCGGCAATCAGGTGGGTGTCCCCATTTTCCGGGTGTCCCTAATTTACTAATTCTTCAGGCTCTTTATGCCTTCAAAGAGTTTTTTGAGCTCGCCACTACGGTACATTTCCATGGTGATATCACAGCCGCCTATGAACTTACCGTCCACAAATAGCTGTGGAATCGTCGGCCAGTTATTGACTTGCTTAATAGCTTCGCGCACGTCCCAGTCCGCTAACACGTCGACTGTCTTGTATTCGATCTCAAAGCTATCGAGAACGCGGCAAACTTGAGCCGAAAAACCACACATGGGTTGTTCTTTGGTGCCTTTCATATAGAGAAGCACAGGAGTTGAAGCTATATCTGCCTTAATTTTGCTCACTACATCTGGATTTGTCATGATTTATTCACCTAAAGCTGTGGGGTAAATCTTAGGGTTACATGCCCTAACCTTGAACTAAAGCTCAGATGGCCGTTTTACCGAGGTTCCTCGGGCTTGGCAAGCACTTCTAAAATCTGGGGAAAAGCTGATTATTTGGGGCGTTCACCAAATACTTGAGGGGCCATGCCCAATCAATAGTCAATCAGTCGGGTGTCCCCTTATGGGACGGTCAGGATGGCGCCCGTGCTGGTAACTGTCATACTCGATGAGGTCAAAACGACACGATACATGTAATTGTTCGCTGCGGATGTCAGATCCATCAGTTGTAACGTTGCCCCAACCTCACCTGCTAGGTCAATCCAGTTAACACCACTATCAGTGCTTACTTGCCACTGATAGTTGATCAATTCCCCTTGGGGCGATGATGCAGCAATGCTGAATGTAGCTTCTCCACCCATAGCCGTCTGCGCCGTCGGCTGATAACTAATCACGATCTCGCCAGCACTGCTTCCGTTGAGACCCATACTGTGCACACTACCACCGGCAACCGCCGTCCATGTGGTGAGAGATCCAATGGGGGTGGGTGTCGATAAGTTTGGCGTAATTGAATTATTTCCTAGACGACCGTTACCAGCATTACCCCAAGTGTATAGCTGCCCGCCTCTGATCGCCAAGCTATGAATGCTACCTGCAGCCATTGTCGTCCAGTTTGTAAATGTCCCGATCACTGTTGGAACTGCACGAGTTGTGAGTGGGGTAACACCTAGCTGTCCAGAGTTATTTAAACCCCAACCATACAAGGTGCCAGACAATAGGCCCAGTGAATGTGATGAACCAGCAACTACATCCGTCCAAGTACCGAAGGTGCCAACAACAGCTGTGGGCGTTGTCTTCGTAACGGTAGTGTTGTCACCAACCTGACCGCTACTATTAAGACCCCAACCGTACATGACGCCACCTGCGATGCCGGCGGAGTGATATTGACCGGCGGCGACTTTTGTCCAATTGGTCTCAACACCAATCTGGAGGGGAGAGTTTTGCTGGGTGGTATTACCGTTCCCAAGCTGACTGTTATTATTCCATCCCCAAGCAAAGAGCATACCGCCTCTTATACCTAGAGTGTGGTATCCATCACGGCTGGCTGAGACAGCTGTCCAAGTAGTATGAGAACCCACCACTTCAGTCGGAGAATAAACAATGCTTGTACCTGTACCAAGGTTACCGTAGGGGTTACTTCCCCAAGCGAAAAGTCTACCAGCACGAATACCCATACTATAGTTGGTACCGGCAGAAATATCGGTCCAATCACTCTCTGTTCCGATCCGCACCGGAGTTGATCGTGTCACTGTCGAGCCGTCCCCGATTTGACCGGAACCATTGAAACCCCACGCATAAAGTGCGCCATCTCGAATACCCAACGAGTGAGAATTACCAGCGGATATTTTGCTCCAGTTAGAGTTGATACCAATTTGTGCAGGAATCAGGCGTTGATTCATAAGTAGCAACCCTAGCTGATTCGAGCTATTCAAGCCCCAGGCATTTAACTTACCTTGAGTCACCGCCAGCGTATGAGAACCACCACCTGAGACCAAGGACCAAGTGGACTCAGTACCGATTCTCACTGGGCTCGCTCGCTGCGTCAGCGTTGCATCGCCTAACTGGCCTGAAGAGTTTAGACCAAATGCGTGGAGTTCTCCTGCTTTGATAGCTACGGTGTGAGTAGCGCCGGTTCCAACTGAGGTCCAAGTGGTGTCACTACCCACAGGTACCGGTGCATTTTGCTGGGTTGTTGAACCTATTCCAAGCTGTCCATTCGAGTTGAAACCCCATGTAAAAAGTCGTCCCCCGCGAATGCCGGCGCTGTGGTTAGTACCAGCAGAGACCATACTCCAATCGGTATCTGATCCTATCAGAGCAGGGCTTAGCTGGTTCACGGTTGTACCGTTACCCACCATTCCATAAAGATTATAACCCCAGGCATAGAGTCGACCGGCTCTTATGCCCAACGAATGGTGGCCAGAATTTGGAGCAGCAATATAAGTCCAATCAGAGTCTGTGCCGATCCTCTGCGGCGAAGTCATTTGCGTCGTAAGGCCCGTGCCAAGCTGTCCTTCGGAGGCTCGTCCCCAAGCAAATAGCATTCCGTTTCTGATACCTAAGCTGTGACCAAAACCAGCGGCAACCATTGTCCAGCCGGTATCTGAGCCCACGCGGACTGGTGTCGTGGTGGTTCCCGATGTGTTTCCATCTCCGAGACGACCATTTGCACGCGAACCCCATGAGTAAAGTTCGCCGTTTCGTATGCCCAACGTATGAGTTTGCCCAACAGAAATCGCGGTCCAATCCGTGAAGGTTCCTATCTGCTTGGGCGTAGTGACTTGTGAAGATGTTCCGTCTCCCAATTTAGAGCTAGTATTATTACCCCAAGCAAATAGCCTTCCTCCGCGAATACCGAAGGAGTGATTGTTACCCGAGCTGATTACCGACCAATCAGTATCACTACCCACCTGCGCAGGGGCGGTGGACGTAGCATTGAAGAGGCCATCACCTTGCTGAGAATTTGTATTAGCACCCCAGGAGTTATAGTAGGAAGCTGCACTGGAGCTGAACGTGAAATTCATTACGTTTGAGGCCGTGTTATTGTTACCTGCTGCGTCGCTTGCAATAGATGCCCCAAGGGATATAGATACTGTCCCCGCGGAAGCAGCTGTTATAGTGAAGGTATAAACGGATCCACTACCACTGAAACTTCCAGCCGATCCGTTCGTGACTGAGATGTCACCCACAACGAAGCCTGTCACAGATTCACTGAAAGTCGCCGTCATCGCCATAGTGCCGCTTGTGTGCGCTGAGGTCGATGACGTCAACGCGACTGTCGGCAGCGTCGTATCAACAATCACATTGTGAAGATTGGCAAGATTATTGCTGGCAGGCAATGTCAAACTTGCGTCAGTCGCAGCAACATCACGAATGGTATCTGTACCTATATTAAACGCTGTAACATTAAGATCTGCTGCCGTATGACCCGCCGCCACAGTGTAACGATAGCGAATTGTATCCGCATCGGGTTTTGACTGGTAATTCGCGACATAACTGTTCGTGAGGGTCAAACTAGACGATGATCCTATATGTGTCACTGCCTCTGAGAAGTTAACATCGATATCAATCACGGTACCAGCTGGATAGTTACCGTTTGTGGACGTAATTGTTGCAATCGTCGGCGTGGTCGTGTCAATCACGATATTCTTCTGGCCTCCGATACTGCCAGCGCCGCCTGTGGCAGGAAGAGCCAAGTTTGCATTATTACCAGCGGAGTCCCTAATGGTTCCAGAATTAGGTGACAACGATGTGGTCAGTGGGTAGTCGAGATCAGCCGCATCTTGACCACTGGCTACCGTATAGTTGAACGTCAACACTGGCGTACCAGATCCTGATGAGTAGTTAACGACAGCATTATTACCACCACCACCTGTGGCCAACGTCAGCTGAGGCGTGCCTGTGACGACAACGGCTTTAGTGAAGATCACCGTAATCGGAATGGTCTGACCAGCCTTATACGCGCCATTCGCCACGGTCGACGTCACTGACGACACCGTTGGCACAACTGAATCGTTGACATAAGTCGTCATACTTGTACATGCCGAAATGTTTCCGGCAGCGTCAGTTACCTGAGCAAAGATCGTCGTGGTTGAGTTCGCTACAAGCGCATTCGTAATCTTAGTTGTTGAACCAGCGCTGCCGCCAGTTGTGCCGGAAATAGCCGCGGAACAGCCACTGTTACTGTGCAGTGTAAAGTTGGATACAGCCTCTGATAATGTCGCCGTGATCGTTGGTGTCGTGCTGGCGTTAGGCGAAACATGCGAAATAGAGACATATGTCACCACAGGCGTCACAGTGTCTATAACGATGGCTTTTTGTCCGGCTATGCTGAATGAACCGCCTGCACCCGGTAGAGTAAGAGTCGCGTTATTGCCGGTTGCATCTCGAATAGTTCCGCCGTTCAGCGCTAAAGAGCTAGTATTAATGTAGTCGAGATCTGTGGAATTCTCTCCAGCACCCACGGTGTAAGTGAATGTCAGAACTGAGGTACCAGAGCCGCTACTGTAATTCACGGCCGTTCCAGATCCACCAGTAGCTAATGTCAGCTGCGGGAAGCCTGTAACGGTCACGTTTTCGCTAAATGTCACCTGGATCGAAACAGATTGACCAGCTCGGTAATTGCCGTTACCCGTACTTGACGAGACGCTAACCACCGACGGCGCTGTATTATCGTTTGTATACGTCACAAGGCTTGGACATCCAGCTGAGACGTTACCAGCGGCATCTACTGCTCTTCCGTAAATGGTTGTCGCGGCGTTGGCATTAACATTTGAGTTCACCGTAATTCCTGGCGAGGCAAAAGCCGTGCTGGCCGTAGCTGCAGATCTTGGAGTAGAACAACCAGAGTCAAAGTATAACGTTACGGTTGACGGCTCAGACGTCGTACCAAATACCGTCGGCATGAGTGATGTACCGGGCGTTGCTGGACTAATAGAGGAGTATGAAAGTGTCGGCGCGGTCCTGTCCAATGTGACGATATTGTCTGACGACGTCGATGCCGCGTTCGAATTACCGAACGTATCTGTCACGGTATTTGCAGCAATAGACGGTATGACTGTACCAGCATTTGTGACCGTGCTAGCTCGCAGGTTCCATGTGATGTTATCGGTAGTCGTGAGAGTCCACGTAAAGCCTGAGGCCGTGCTACCGGTCGTCAAAATGTCAGCCGTCGTAAATGTAGCCGGATCGACGGCTGCTGAGAAGACGACTGTGAAATCAATCGGAGTAGAACTTACGGGGTCTCCTTGACCAACTTTCTGATTCACAGTAACTGACAGTGCGGCTGGGGAGTAGTTGACGCTATTTGATGAATCAACGAGGCCGGCTGAAACGTTGCCAGCAGGGTCTGCGACCGCACCAGCCACTAATCGAGGCTGGATAGTACCAGCTCCCGAAGATATAGCCCCTATCGTGAAATTCTGCCCGTCAATATTGGTCACAGACCAGTTCACACCGGTTGCTGTGCCTTGATTAGTAAAGTCACTTGTGGTCAGAGAACTTGGATTAATCGGCTCAGAGAATGTCAACGCAAAATTCACTGGTGTCGAGTTTGTCGATGCGCCGCCAGATCTTGCAAACGACGTGACACTTGGCGCGACATTGTCGTGTGTATAGGATACCATGCTGACGCAGGCTGTTGTATTACCTAGAGCAGTTGCGCCTTTCGCATAGATACTTGTGACTGCATTCGCATCCAAAGTGAGCGTCGTAATCGTTTGGCCAGCGCCAGTCGTAATCGCCGTAGGGCTAGATATGGTTGTTGTACAAGAACCATCAACATCTTTGTACAAAGTGACCGTCGCAGCCTCAGTAGTTGTCAACGTCAACGTTGGAGTTCTGCTAGACCCTGGAGACGACGGCGAAATAGACACATATGCGAGAGTTGGGGGTGCCGTATCAATCACAATCGCCTTCTGACTTGCGAGACTTCCTGCTGCATTTGTCGCTGGCAAGGTCAAAGATGCGTTGTTTCCAGCTAGATCTCTCACGGTGCCACCGTTTGGAACAAGCGATGCTGTGGATACATAGTTAAGATCAGCAGACGTCTGGCCTAGCGCCACTGTGTAATTGAATGTCAAAGTCGTGGTGCCGGAACCGCTAACGTAGTTGATTACAGCATCGGAGACGCCTCCACCGGTGCTCAGGGTCAACCGAGGCGTGCCCGTAACAAAAACAACCTCGCCAAACACCACATCGATCGGTATGGATTGACCTAGTTTATAAGTTCCGTTGGCAGCACTGGACGTAACACTAGTAACACCAGGTGCTGTTCCATCATGGACATAGGTTGTCATAGTCGTACAAGCCGAAACATTGCCGGCTAGATCAGTAATTTGTGCGCGGATATTTACGGTTGATCCCGATGCGAGCAAGCTTGTCGTAATGTTGTTCGCGCCAGCCACTCCGCTTCCAGTCGGCGAGGAAATGCCAGTGTTACACGAACCATCGCTGTATAGTCTGACGAGCTGAGCGGCTTCGGAGAGATTGATCGATAAAGTCGGCGTTTGAGTTGTGCCAGGTGATGCTGGCAACACAGATGTGTATGAGACTGTTGGGTTGACAGTATCGACCACAATGGTCTTGTCGGCACCGAGACTACCTGCAGCTCCAGGAGCCGGCAGCGTCAAGGATGCGTTATTGCCGATAGAATCTCTTATTGCACCGCCATTTAATGCCAGTGAGTTCGTTGCTACATAATCAAGATCTGCGGAGTTTTCACCGTTGAATACGGTGTAGTTAAATGTCAGCGTGTTTGTCCCGGAACCACTTGCATAGTTGACAATCGTATTTGATCCACCAGTCGCCAGCGTTATTTGGGGCGATCCAGTGACCGTTACGACTTTAGAGAATGTGAGTTGCACAGGTATAACTTGTCCAGCTTTATAGTTTCCACTCGCAAGACTTGAGTCAACATTAGTGACCGCAGGCGCCGTATTGTCGTGAGTGTACGTCACAAGACTCGTACAGGACGAGGCATTTCCAAGCGCATCCACAGCTCTGGCGAAGATGGTCGTCGCAGTATTGGCACCAACGTTGCTGGTCAATGTTATACCTGGGCTTGCAAACGCAGCATTGGACTGCGCCTCAGAGCGCGGTGTCGTACAAGTACCCTCAAAGTATAGTGTCACAGTCGACGTTTCAGATGCGGTACCTCGGATCGTAGGGGTGAATGAGTTATTCGGACTGGTAGGCGAAATCGACGAGAATGCCAGTGTTGGCGCCGTGGTGTCCATAGTGACGGTGTTATCAATAGACGTGGACGCTGCGTTTTGATTGCCATAGAGATCCATCACATTACCAGCTGGAATCGACGGAATAACAGTGCCAGCTGATGAAATGGCGGTAGCTGTCACGGTCCATGTTATGTTATCCGTCGTGCTCAGAGACCATGTAATGCCCGATGCTGAGCCATTTTGGACTAAATCACCAGAGATAAAGCTTGATGAGCCTACAGCTCTCGAGAATACTACTGTAAAGCTAACTGGGGCAGCTGCGACCGGATCTGCTTGACCGAAAGCTTGGTTGATCGTGACGGTAAAGGTTGAAGCGGCATAATCAACAGACTGCGTGGCCGTAATGGCACTCGAATTGACGTTACCCGCCAAGTCACTGACTCCGGATGCAGCAATGCGAGGCATCAAAGTTCCATCACCAGAAGAGGTCGCAGACACCGTAAATTGAGTCGTCGACACCGCGGCAACCGTCCAAGAAACTGCTGACGCCGTACCAGTGTTGCTAATATCAGCACCAGTGAAGCTTGTTGGATCTATGGCTTCATTGAATGTTGCCGTAAAGTTGACCGAAACCGAATTCGTCGTAGCCGCCTGCCCTGCTGCACGAACGAATGTCACATTGAGCGGTGCTACATTATCATTTGTGAAGAGCACCAAGTTCGTACAGGATGCGTTATTAAACGAGTCTTGTGCCCTTGCGAAAATTGTCGTTGCTGCGTTGGCTGGTAGATTATTCGTAGTAATCGTCTTGCCGCCACCAGAGGTCATGACAGTCGAGCTGGATATCGGTGAAGTACAGGTAGATTCACTATGCAGAGTCACTGTTGCGTTCTCTGAGAGACTGAACGTCACAGTCGGATTTTGGATCGTCGCAAAGTTCGACGGTGATATGGATGTGTAAGCAACAGTTGGAGCAAGTGTATCAATGATAATAGCCTTCTGACCCGACAGACTTGATCCACTGCCCAAGTTCGGTAAAGTGATGGAAGCCGTATTTCCTGCAATATCTCTGATAGTGCCGCCATTAAGCGCAAGAGCACCAGTAGACGCAACCTCCAGAGGACTTGCACTCTGGTTTGAACCAACCGTGTAGTTGAAGAGCAATGTCGCTGTACCACTACCCGAGATATAGTTGACTGCCGTGCCAGGTCCGCCTGTAGCTAGCGTCAACTGTGGAGTTCCAGTAACTGCCACGGCTTCCGAGAAGGTCACAGTCACTCCGATCACTGCCCCAGCACTATAGGTGCCGTTAGGACTCGTCGAGCTAACCGATGAAACGCTTGGCGCAACACCGTCATGCGTATAACTCGCAAGTGACGAGCAGCTTGACGTATTACCAACGCTATCTGTGGCTCGGATAAACAGACTTGTTGTACTGTTAGCCGCCAGAGACGTAGTCGTTATGGTGTTATTACCTGCTGTACCAGCAACCGACGTGGATGCTGTCACGCTACAGCCTGAGTTTGTAAACAATTGCAGAGCCGATGTAACCTCGCTGACGTTGACTGTGATACTTGGGGTTTGGGTCGTTCCCGAAAGCGCAGCATTCGCTGCAACGAGAGTCGCCACAGGAGCCGTGGTGTCAATCACAATGTTTTTACTTGCCGTCAAGCTACCCACAAAGGTCGAGACTGGCAGCGTCAAGCTTGCATTGTTACCAAGAGAGTCTCTGATCGTGCCGCTATTAAGGGCGAGCGATGATGTGCTTACGTAATCAAGTTTGGATGAAGTATCACCCGCTGTGACTACGTAGTTGAACGTTAACGTGTTGGTACCCGATCCACTTGTATAGTTTACAACTGTGTTAGCGCCGCCCGTTGCAAGTGTCAGCTGCGGCATGCCCGTGACAGTTACAACTTTAGAGAATGTAACAGTGATTGGAACCGTTTGACCAGCTTTGTATGTTCCATCAGCTAGAGTGGAGGTGACATTAGTCACTGTCGGTGCAGCGCTATCGTTGGTATAGGTCACAAGGTTCGTACAAATCGATGAGTTACCGGCCGTGTCAACCGCCCTGCCGTAGATAATCGTCGTTGTATTTGCATTGACGTTTGAGGTCAGAGCAATGCCAGGAGTCGCAAAGGTAGTGTTTGCAGCACTCGCCGATCTTGGAGTCTGACAGAGGGCATCGAAGTACAGAGTCACTGTCGACGTCTCAGATGCCGTGCCCAAAATAGTAGGCATCAATGTGGCAGCCGGATTGGATGGACTTACAGACGAGAATGCAAGGGTTGGAACCGTCACATCATAAGTCACACTGCCATCAGTGCTGGTCGAGCTTGAGTTACCGTTACCAAAAGTATCCAAAACCGTATTGGCAGCAATGGTCGGAACCACGGTTCCACCGGTTGTGATCGCTGTCGCTTGAAGGTTCCACGTTATATTATCCGACGTTGTCAGAGACCATGTGATACCGGACGCTCCACCAGTAGGCACAATATCTGCGGCTGTAAAGCTAGCGGGGTTTACCGCCTGCGAGAAGACCACTCTGAAGTTAATTGGTAGACTGTTCGTTGGATCAGCCTGACCTGAGGCCTGGTTGACCGTGACTGAAAGGGCAGCTGGCGAGTACGTCACGTTATCGGAAGAATCCACGGCTGATGTGCTGCTGTTACCAGCCACGTCGGTCACGGCACCGGAAGCAAGTCGAGGCTGAATAGTTCCCGTACCAGCGGATGTAGCTGCGATCGTGAAAATTTGATTACCGCTGACTTGGGTGACACTCCACGTAACTCCCGTTGCCGAGCCAACGTTTATAAAATCAGCAGCCGTCAGGCTAGCAGGATTTATGGCTTCCGAGAATGTCAGCGTGAAATTCATCGGCACTGAGTTCGTCGATGCAAGTTGGGACCCAGCACGAGCAAACGAGCTGACAGTTGGTGGATTACTATCGTGTGTATAGGACACAAGGTTTGTACATGTTGTCGTATTGCCAAGCGATGTCACTCCCCTTGCATAGATTGTTGTTCCCGTATTTGAGACAAGGCTAAATGTTGTAATCGTCTGTCCAGCACCGGTTGTTAGCGCCGTCGCCGCCGAGATAGCGGTACCGCAACCCACATCGCTGAATAGAGTTATGGTGGCTGCCTCTGTTGTAGTCAGCGTCACAGTAGGGGTGCGAGTTGTTCCGGGTGATACCGGCGAGATCGATACATAAGCCAGAGTCGGAGGGGTCGTATCGATCACGATCGCCTTCTGACCCGCCAGACTTGATGCACCAGCTGGAGACGGCAATGTGAGGGCCGCATTGTTAAGGGCCGCATCCCTGATCGTTCCGCCGTTCAAGGTAAGAGCGTTAATTGAGGCATAATCAAGGTCAGAAGATGACTGACCAAGGCCTACCGTATAGTTGAACGTCAACACGTTGGAACCTGAGCCGCTTACGTAGTTAACAACCGCATCCAGTGCACCCCCTCCAGTTGAGAGAGTCAGTTGTGGAGTGCCAGTTACGGTCACGTTCTCGCTGAAAGTGACGTTGATTGGAATTATTTGACCAAGCCTATAAGTCCCATTCGCAGACGAACTTGTAACCGACGAGACCGTAGGAGCGTTACCATCGTGCGTATAAGTGGTCATCGATGTACATGCCGAGTCATTGCCCGCTAGATCCCTGACCCTTGCAAATAGTGACGTCGCCACATTTGCACTAAGACTCGACGTGGTGATGAGATTAGCACCAGCATTACCTGCCAGCGCTGATGAAGCCGTTGTGGTACAGGACCCTTCACTAAATAACTGCATCGACTGTGCAACTTCGGACACATTCACAGTCAACTGCGGCGTTTGAGTATTGCCTGGCGACGCATGGGAGATGGATGTGAACGAAACTGTTGGCAACACGGTATCGATGGCAATCGTCTTGTTTGCGCCAAGGCTTCCCGTAGCTCCCGGTGCCGGTAAGATTAATGTCGCATTGTTGCCTAGCGAATCCCGAATTGTTCCACCGTTCAGCGCCAGAGACGATGAGCTCACATAATCAAGCTTCGCAGTGTTTTCTCCAGCAAAGACGGTGTAATCAAAGGTCAGAGTGTTCGTACCAGAGCCACTCGAGTAACTGACCACAGTGTTGGATCCACCAGTAGCCAAGGTCAACTGAGGTGTACCGGTTACACTGACGGACTTCGAGAACGTTAACTGGACAGTGACTACTTGGCCAGCTCTGTAGTTACCAGTTGCAAGACTTGAATTAACATTGGTAACAGTCGGCGCAACTCCGTCATGGGTATAGTTAACCAAGCTTGTACAGGTTGAGGCGTTGCCTAAGCTATCAACTGCTTTAGCATAGATCGTTGTCGTGGAGTTTGAGGCTAGGTTACTGGTCAGAGTGATACCTGGGCTTGCAAAGCTGGTATTAGACTGACTTGCAGACCGAGGAGTCGAGCAACCAGCCTCAAAGTAGAGCGTTACGGTCGATGGCTCAGACGTTGTACCCAAAACTGTCAGTGTTAGCGAGTTACTCGGGCTTGCAGGGGATACCGTGGAGAACGAAATAGTTGGCCCAGTCGTATCCATCGTCACGGTGTTATCAATTGAGGTGGACGCCGCATTCTGATTGTTGAAGGTATCTGTAACCGTATTGGCGGCAATCGAAGGAATCAAAGTACCAGAGACGGATACTGCCGTTGCTGACAGGGTCCAGGTAATATTATCTGTTGTATTCAAAGACCAAGTGATGCCAGACGCCGAGCCGTTTTGGACAATGTCGTTGACCGTAAAGCTATTAGATCCGACGGCTTTCGAGAACACGACTGTGAAGTTCACTGGAGTTGTGGCGACTGGATCAGCCTGGCCAGACGCCTGATTGACTGTAACTGTAAATGGAGACGCAGAATAATTGACCGACTCACTTGCGGTTACGGCACTTGCATTCACGTTACCAGCAAGATCTGAGACCCCAACTGCTGCAATTCGCGGCATGAGAGTGCCGTCACCGGCCGATATTGCGCGGACCGTGTACACGGTCGGACTAACAGAAATTACCGACCATGAAACCGCCGAGGCTGTACCAGCGTTACTAATATCCGCACCAGTAAATCCGGTCGCATCCATCGCTTCATTAAACGTAACCGTGAAGTCTATCGGCACTGAGTTGGTCACGGCGGGTTGAGTGCTGCCCCTGACAAATGACACGTTAAGTGGAGCCACATTGTCGTGACTATAAGTCACTAGACTCGTACACGACGATGCATTATTGACTCCGTCCACGCCCCGGACAAATATGGTAGTCGACGCATTAGCAGGCAGCGTATTCGTCATTATCGCTTTGCCAGCACCTGCCGTCATGGAGACTGCGCTTGAGATTGGAGACGTACAGGTGGACTCACTGTGTAGCGTCACGGTTGCAGCTTCAGAGAGAGTGAATGTTACCGTCGGATTTTGCGACGTTCCAAATGTGTTAGGTGAGATTGAGTTGTAAGTGATGGCTGGACCCGTTGAATCTACGACAATTGCTTTTTGACCAGATAAGCTTGAAGGGCCGCCAAGGTTAGGCAGCGTGAGAGAGGCCGTGTTACCGGCGATGTCCGTAATTGTGCCGCCGTTAAGAGCTAACGCTGAGGTGGACACAACTTCCAGCGGGTTCGCATTTTGGCTAGCCGTTACCGTGTAGTTAAACTGAAGTGTCGCTGTGCCATTTCCAGAAACGTAGTTAACGGCTGTATTAGCTCCGCCTGTAGCCAGCGTCAGCTGAGGCGTTCCCGTCACCGCCACACTCTCAGAGAATGTAACCGTGACCGCAATGACACCACCTAGACCATACGTGCCATTGGCGGTTGTAGAGCTGACCGAAGTCACCGACGGAGCAAGGCCATCATGCCTGTAGCTTGCTATCGCAGCACACCCGGAAACGTTACCAGCCACGTCGGTAGCTCGTACGAAGATACTGGTTGTTGTATTCGCCGAGAGCGTGGTTGTTACAAGGTTATTGTTGCCTGCAGTGCCAGCAACCGAGGTCGAGATACCAGCCGAACAAGCTGCGTCACTAAAGAGTCTTAGGGCCGTCGTGGCCTCTGACATATTCAAAGTAATCGTCGGAGTCTGGCTTGTACCAGCTAACGCAGCGTTGGCCGCCACGAGTGTCGCTGACGGAGCCGTCGTATCAATAACAATTGACTTGTTGGTCGCAAGACTACCAACAAATCCAGACGTAGGCAGCGTTAATGTTGCGTTGTTGCCCAGAGCGTCGCGTATCGTTCCGCTATTAAGAGTCAGAGCAGAGGTATTCAAGTAATCAAGCTTAGCGGTGTTATCACCGGCACTGACGATATAGTTAAACGTAAGAGTTGCCGATCCGGAACCGCCAGAATAGTTGACTGCAGTATTAGCTAGACTTGTCACCATCGTCAGTTGCGGCGTACCTGTAACGGTGACTGCCTTTGAGAACGTGACCGTAATCGTCACGGACTGCCCGACTCTGTAGCTACCGTCAGCCAACGTTGAGGTAACATTAGTGACCGTTGGAGGCGCACTATCATTCGTGTACGTCACAAGATTGGTACATGTTGATACGTTTCCTGCCGTATCAGTTGCCTGAGCGTAGATGATCGTCGTGCTGTTCGGGTTCACGTTGGACGTCACTGTAATACCAGGCGCTGCGAATACCGTGTTGGCCACGGTTGTTGACCTGGCTGTTGCGCATGCCGCGTCATAGAACAGAGTAATCGTCGAGGTTTCAGATACGGTACCGAGCAGTGTCGGTGTCAATATGGCAGCCGGATTAGACGGACTGACCGACGACAACGTAATAGTTGGGGCCAGGATATCATAGGTCACTGACGCATCTGTTCCCGTTGAGCTTGAGTTTGCGTTTCCAAAGGTATCAACTACCGCGTTTGCAGGTATTCCCGGGATGATGGTTCCTGACGTGGTCACACTCGTTGCTTGGAGCGTCCAGGTGATGTTATCAGCAGTGCTCAGAGACCAGGTGATTCCCGCTGCAGTACCGGACTGAACAATGTCTAGCGTCGTGAAGCTTGTCGGATTAATGGCTGCCGAGAATACGACGCGGAAGCTCACAGGCGCGATATTGACTGGGTCAGCTTGGCCTACGGCCTGATTGAGGGTTACAGAGAGTGCTGCTGGCGAGTAGCTGACCGTCTCAGTGGAATCACTGGCTGAAACATTGGCATTACCAGCCACATCAGTGACGCCATTAGCGGCTAGACGTGGTATCAGAGTGCCGGCCGTCGCCGCAGTTGCAGCCACAGTAAACACCTGACTATTTCCTGTGTTCGTAACCGACCAAGTGACGCCCGTAGCGGTTCCCGCATTTGTAATATCAGATGCCGTTAATGATGCCGCGCTTATGGCTTCCGAGAAAGTCAGTGTAAAGTTCATCGGCACGGAATTTGTCAATGCCAATTGCCCTACAGCGCGAGCAAAACTTGAGACAGTCGGCGCCGTCGAATCGTGGACGTAGGTCGTGAGCAGAGTACAACCCGAGGCATTGCTGACGGCATTAACTGCTCTACCGTAGATGGTAGTCGAACCGTTAGCCGTGAGAGTAAATGTTGTGATCGCCTGGGTAGCGCCCGAGGCGACTGCCGTTGAACCAGAAATAGCGGTGTTACAGGTAATGTCACTATAGAGGGTCACATTGACTGCTTCTGAAGCCGTCACAGAAACCGCTGGAGTTCTGGTTGTACCAGGTGATGTCGGTGACACAGACACATAAGAAATCGCTGGCGGCGTTGTATCGATTACAATCGCTTTTTGCGCTGCCAAGCTTCCGATACCACCAGGTGATGGAAAGGTTAGTACTGCATTATTGCCAGCAAAATCTTTTATTGAAGCACCGCCTGCAGAAAGAGCGGATGTGGAGTCGTAGTCCAAGTCGGGAGACGACTGGCCGATCGCTACATTGTAGTTAAATGTCAGCGTATTGGTTCCAGATCCACTCACATAATTGATAACCGCATTGTTAGCACCACCGCCGGTTGCCAACGTCAATTGCGGCGTGCCGCCAGCTACGTTGACGACTTCGTTGAATGTAACGGTGACAGGAACCGTCTGACCCACTTTGTATGTGCCATTTGTTGCAGTGGAACTGACTGATGAAACGGTCGGACCTGCACTATCATTTGTATAAGACGTAAGAGATGTACAGCTTGACTGGTTACCAGCAAGGTCAATCATACGAGCAAATATTGTAGTCGTAGCATTAGCAGCCAGTGATGTGGTGGTTATCGAATTAGCGCCAGAGTTACCTGTCAATCCAGCCGCCGAAATCGCCGCGTTACATGTGCTCTCGCTAAAGAGACGCACATTTGAAGCCGCTTCAGATAGACTCAAATTAACTTGTGGCGTGACGCTCACATTTGGCGAGACGGGAAGAATGGATGTGTAACTGATCGTTGGAGTCGTTGTATCGATGACTAACGTCTTATTAGCACCAAGGCTGCCCGCAGCGCCAGGGGCAGGCAGACTAAGAGCCGCGTTATTACCCATCGCGTCTCTGATCGTACCGCTATTGAGAGCCAGTGAGGAGGTCGCCGCATAATCGAGTTTCGCTGTATTATCGCCAGCAAAAACGGTGTAATTGAAGGTCAACATGGTCGTTCCGGTGCCGCTACTGTAGTTGACCGTCGTATTTGAGGTGCCGGTTACCAGCGTCAATTGCGGCGTGCCAGTAACATTGACAACCTTGGAGAAAGTCACTTGAACAGGAACCACTTGACCAGCCCTGTAGTTTCCGCTGGCTAGACTCGAGTTCACACCGGTGACTGTTGGAGCAACGCCATCATGAGTATAGGTCACAAGCTCCGTACAGCTTGAAGTGTTACCCAGGGAGTCCACAGCTCGTCCATAAATCACGGTCGTGGAGTTGGACGCTACATTGCTGGTCAAAGGAATACCTGGGCTTGCAAACACAGCGTTACTTGCAGCGGCCGATCGCTGCATTGTACAGCCTGAGTCAAAGTGTAGGGTTACCGTCGATGTTTTCGAAGCCGTACCCAAGATCGTTGGCATCAAAGCGTTACCTGGGTTACCTGGAGTCAAAGAAACAAAAGTCAATGTCGGTGCTGTTACATCATAGGTCACCGTGTTATCAGACGATGTGGACGCGGCATTGTTATTACCAAAGGTATCCGTTACAGAGTTAGCGGCAATCGACGGTATAACGGTTCCAGATGCGCCAACCGCAGTGGCCGCTAATGTCCAGGTGATATTATCTGTTGTTGATAGACTCCAAGTCACACCGCCTGCTGTTCCGTTTTGAACGATATCGGCCGTCGTAAAGCTTGTGGCCCCAACCGCTCTGGAGAATGTAACCGTGAAGTTAATCGGGGCGACTCTAACTGGATCTGCCTGGCCAGATGCCTGATTTATGGTAACCGTATAAGCCGCTGACATGTAGTTAACGCTCTCGCTAGCATCCGTTTGGCTTGAATTGTTGTTGCCAGCGATGTCAGAGATCGATCCTGCAATGAGTCGCGGGATCAGAGTGCCGGTTCCCGATGTGGTTGCCGAAACTGTAAAGGTGCTACTGTTGATTGACGTCACTGCCCAAGCCACGCCTGTGGCTGTACCAGCATTCATAACATCTGATGCCGTAAAAGACGCCGAATTGATTGGCTCGTTAAATACCAACGTGAAGTTCACCGGCACTGAGTTGGTAATCGAAGGCTGACCAGACGCTCTTGCAAAAGATGTCACGCTTGGACCGATGCTATCATGAGTATAAGTCACCATTCCGCTGCAAGCCGACGCATTACCGACCGCATCTAAGGCTTTGGCATGAACCGCTGTCGATGTATTGACCGTTAGACCGCCTGTTGTCACCGTCTGACCAGGACCAGCAACTAAGGATGTTTCAGCTGAAATTGCATCAGCGCACGAGCTGTCTTTATATAAAGTCACCATCGCCGACTCAGAAAGCTCCATAGTCAAAGTCGGAGTCTGGCTTTGACCGGGGCTGGTTGGTGCAACTGACGTATACGTGATTGTAGGTGCCGCAGTGTCGATGACGAGCGTGCGCTGACCGGCTAGACTGTTGACACCCCCAACTGCTGGCAGAGCCAGGTTAGCGACGTTGCCAGAGCCGTCATTGATCGTGCCACCATTTAACGTCAACGATGACGTGGCCACATAATCAAGGCTAGCCGTCGTGTGTCCTGCCGAAACAGTGTAGTTAAACGTTAATGTGTTTGAACCGCTACCAGATGCATAAACGGCATTGCTACCAGCGCCACCCGTTGCTAGGGCTATGCGCGGAGAGCCCGTCACAGTAACTGCTTCGGAGAACGTGACCTGGACTGCGATGATTTGGCCAACACCGAAGGTTCCGCTATTTTGCAGAGACGTTACGGATTGAACAGTCGGTGCGACACCATCGTGTGTGTAGCTAGTAAGGGACGTACAGCCTGATACGTTACCGGCAGTATCGGTCGCTTGACCAAAGATTGAGGTCACGGAGTTTGCGCCCAAGCTAGACGTTATGATCGTGTTAAGTCCAAGCACGCCGGACGCTGAGGCTGAAATAGCACTGTTACAGCCAGCATCACTAAAGAGTCTATAACTTGCCACAGCTTCCGAAATGTTGACCGTGACTGACGGCGTTTGACTTGTGCTTGGAGATACCGGTGAGATAGAAGTGAACACTATCGTTGGCGCGGTCGTGTCAATAACAATTGACTTGTTAGCTGACAAGCTGCCCCCAGCAGCAGGCGCTGGAAGGGTCAACAACGCGTTGTTACCGAGTCCGTCCCTAATCGTACCGCCGCTGAGGCTTAAAGCATTTGTGGCCGCATACTCAAGTTTATTGCTTGTATCCCCAGGCGCGACCACATAGTTAAAGGTCAACGTGTTGGTTCCAGTTCCCGAGAGATAACTTGTAACGGCTGGTGTTGCACCAGCGCTGATTGTCAGCTGCGGAATACCAGTGACATGAACAACTTTAGAGAACGTTACATCAATCGGCACTGCTTGGCCGGCTTTATAAGTGCCATTTGCAAGACTCGATGTCACGTTCGTGACCATGGGGGATGCGCTATCATTGGCGAAGCCCACGAGACTTGTACAGATAGAACTGTTACCGACCGAGTCGACTGCCCGAGCGAATATGGTGGTGGTCGTATTTGCCGCCACATTGCCAGTCAAAGTAATGCCAGGACTTGCAAAGGCCGTGTTAGCAACGGATGCTGATTTGGGTGTCGAACACGTACCATCGAAGTATAGGGTGACCGTGGACGTCTCAGATACCGTTCCGAATAATGTCGGGGTGAATGTTGCAGCTGGATTAGATGGACTTAACGAAGAATAGGTCACAACCGGTG